>WNGK01007540.1_pt1 | contig 17226 bp, 17 predicted proteins | sample 5400601 | NCBI WGS metagenome assembly WNGK01 (sample SAMN13153376, study PRJNA577476) | soil metagenome | isolation source: 60 cm soil or saprolite under Garry oak tree replicate 1 | place: USA:California | collected 2016-06-15
CGGTCGTCGGCCCGTACTGGGAACGGGCCGAGATCTGCTGGCCGCTGGTCAAGCGGCTGCCCGAGCTCGGCATCGTCGGCGAGGACATCAAGGGCTACGGGTGCGCCGGGATGAGCCCGATGGCGTGCGGGCTGGTCACGATGGAACTGCACCGCGGCGACGGCAGCCTCGGGGTGTTCCTCGGCGTGCACGCGGGCCTGGCCATGCTGTCGATCGCGATGTGCGGCTCGGAGGAGCAGAAGGCGCGCTGGCTGCCTGACATGGCCCAGATGAACAAGCTGGGAGCCTTCGCGCTGACCGAGCCAGACCACGGCTCGGACTCGGTCGCCCTGGAAACCTCGGCCCGGCCGGACGGCGACGGCTGGGTGCTGAACGGCCGCAAACGGTGGATCGGCCTGGGGGAGCGTGGCCGACCTGGTCGTCGTCTGGGCCCGCAACACCGAGGACGGCCAGGTCAACGGGTTCGTCGTGGAGAAGGGAGCGCCGGGCTACCAGGCCCGGGTCATCGAGGGCAAGATATCGCTGCGCTCGGTGTGGCAGGCCGAGATCACGCTGGAAAACGTGCGGGTACCGGCCGAGAACCGGCTGCCAGGGGCTCGTTCGTTCAAGGACACCACCCGGGTCCTGGCCACCACCCGGAGCACCTGCGCCTGGGGGGCGCTGGGCCACGCCACCGCCGCCTACGACGCCGCCTTGCGGTACGCGCAGGAGCGGCGCCAGTTCGGGGAGCCGCTGGCCAGCTTCCAGATCATCCAGCAGCGGCTGGTGTCGATGCTGGCGGACCTGACCGCGATGCAGCTGTACTGCCTGCAGATCGGCCGCCTGGCCGAGGCCGGCCGACTGACCCCCACCGTGGCCGGGCTAGCCAAGATGCACAACACCCGCAAGGCCCGTGCGATAACCGCCGAGGCGCGCGACATGCTCGGCGGCAACGGCATCCTGCTCGACTACCAGGTCATGCGGCACATGGTCGACATGGAGGCGATCCACACCTTCGAGGGCACCGAGACCATGCAGACGCTCATCGTCGGCCGCGCCATCACCGGCATCGGAGCCTTCACGTAGGACCAACAGTCGCCTGCAGGCGGCGCCGGGAAGCCTCCACCTCGGCCTCGGCGGCGGCGCGGCCGGCCCAGGACGCGCCCTCGACGCTCTTGCCCGGCTCCAGCTCCTTGTAGATCAAGAAGAAGTGCTCGATCTCAAGCCGGTCGAATTCGGGCAGGTGATGGAGGTCGCGCAGGTGCTCCTGGCGCGGGTCGCCCGCGGGCACGCACAGGACCTTGTCGTCGCCGCCCTTCTCGTCGGTCATCCGGAACATGCCGATCGGGCGGCTGCGGATCAGGCAGCCGGGGAACGTCGGCTCCAGCACGAGCACCAGCGCGTCGAGCGGGTCGCCGTCCTCGCCCAGGGTGTCCGGCACGAAGCCGTAGTCGGCCGGGTACTGGGTCGCGGTGAACAGCGTCCGGTCCAGGCGGATCAGGCCGCTCTCGTGGTCGACCTCGTACTTGTTCCGGCTGCCCCGCGGGATCTCGATCACGACGTCGAACTCCATGGCCTACGACGCTAAGCAGAGGCGAATGCGGAATGAACGTGCTGACAACACGAGGATGGGCCGATTCCTCGGCCCGTCGGCACAACGGTTGTGCCGTCGTACCAACGCCAGGGAACAGGCTTGATACCGGGGACCGACGACCGCCCGGACCTGCGGCCGGACAATGAGCAGCGTGACGAACCTGGCCAGGAACCTGACGGACACCACCCGTATCCACGCCGGACGGGTGGCCGTGCGGGTGGACAACGCGGCGATGACCTACCGGGCCCTGGACGAGGCGAGCGCCAGGGTGGCCGGGCTGCTGCACGAGCGCGGACTCAAACCCGGCGACCGGGTCGGCATCATGATGCCCAACGTGGCCGAGGTCCCCGTGGTGTACTACGGCGTACTCCGCGCGGGCGGCGTGGTCGTCCCGATGAACCCCCTGCTCAAGGCGCGGGAGGTCGCCTATTACCTGGGCGACTCCGGGACCGGGCTGATGTTCGCCTGGCACGCGTTCGCGGACCAGGCCCGCGGCGGCGCGGAGCAGGCCGAGGCGGAATCCATCGTCGTGGACGGGGCCAGCTTCCCCGACCTGCTCGCCTCGGCCGCCCCGGATGACCAGGTGGCGGACCGGGACGACGAGGACACCGCGGTGATCCTCTACACCTCCGGCACGACCGGCCAGCCGAAGGGTGCTGAGCTCACCCACGGCAACCTCATCAGTAACACCGGGGTGGCGCGCACTGACATCGTCCGCGGGCGCCCGGACGACGTCATATTCGGCGGGCTTCCGCTGTTCCACGTGTTCGGGCAGACGGTCGCGCTCAACGTCGCGGTGGCGTCCGGGGCGTGCCTGACCCTGCTGCCGCGGTTCGATGCCGGGCACGCCCTGCGGATCATCGCCGGCCACCGGGTCACCGTCTTCGAAGGCGTGCCGACCATGTACGTGGCGCTGCTGCACCAGCCTGACCGCGCGGACTACGACACCTCCGCGCTGCGGATGTGCATCTCCGGCGGCGCGGCCCTGCCGGTCGAGGTGCTGCGCGGGTTCGAGGAGGCGTTCGGTGTCCCGGTACTGGAGGGATACGGCCTGTCCGAAACCTCGCCGGTCGCCTCGTTCAACCACCCCGGCCGGGAGCGCAAGCCCGGCTCGATCGGCACGCCGATCAGGGACGTGCGGATGCACGTCGTGGACAACGAAGACCACGAGGTCCCGCAGGGTGAGGTGGGCGAGATCGTCATCCGCGGGCCGAACGTGATGAAGGGCTACTGGCATCGCCCCGAGGCCACCGCCGAGGCGATCCGCGACGGCTGGTTCCACAGCGGTGACCTGGCCCGGGTTGACTCCGATGGCTACTTCTACATCGTGGACCGGAAGAAGGACCTGATCATCCGCGGCGGCTACAACGTCTACCCGCGGGAGATCGAGGAGGTGCTCTACGAGCATCCCGCGGTCGCCGAGGCCGCCGTGATCGGCCTGCCGCATCCGGCCCTGGGCGAGGAGGTGGGGGCCGCGGTGGCCCTCAAGCCGGGTGCCGTCATCAGCGCCGATGAGCTGCGGGACTACGTCAAGGGCCAGGTCGCGGCGTATAAGTACCCGCGGCACGTGTGGATCATGGACGCGCTGCCCAAGGGCCCGACCGGCAAGATCCAGAAGCGGGATATCGTCATCCCGGCCGACCTGCCCGGGCTGTGAGGCTGCGCCGTGAGGCTGCTGCTGCTCGCTCCTCCCGGCGCCGGCAAGGGCACGCAGGGCGAGCGGCTGGCGGCCTGGTCCGGCGTGCGGCACATCGCCGCCGGTGACCTGCTGCGGGCCGAAGCCCAGGCCGGGGGCCGGCTTGGCCGCGAGATCGCGGCCTACCAGGCTCGCGGTGATCTCGTCCCCGACCAGATCGTGCTCGACGTGCTGACCCCGGCCGTCACCGAGGCGGCCGCCCGCGGCGGATACATCCTGGACGGCTTCCCGCGGACCCTCCCGCAGGCCATCGCCGCGGCCGAACTCGCGGCCCGGCTCGGCGTGACGCTGGACGCGGTGGTCTACCTGTACGCGCCGGACACGGTGCTGACGCGGCGGCTGCTGGACCGCGCGAGCCAGGGCGGCCGCGCCGACGACGTGGCCGACGTGATCCAGCACCGGCTCCGGGTGTTCGCCGGGACGACGGGCCCTCTGGTCCCCTACTACACCGAACGCGGCATCCTGGTCGCGGTGGACGCCGATCAGCCACCCGATTCCGTCATCACCGACATCCAGGCCCGGCTGTCCGAACGGCAGCTGACCCGCCTGCGTGGTCACGGATCAGGGTCTCGTTCTTGACGGGCCAGCCTCACGGTCATGCGTGTTCGCCCATCGGTCCTTCGCGCTGATGTCGGTGCCGCTGGTGATATGCGGCCGATCTGGTCGGCCTTGCTCACCCCGCAGGTGAACTGCATCGCGGCCGCCTGCTCGATGATCGCCGCGAACACCGAATTCGCGAGCGACGTACTCGAGTTCCTGGACCCGTGTGATCAGCGGGCGGCGTAAACCTCGCGTGGTGACGTACCGAATATGAGGATTGCGAAAGGAAATGGCGCGCTGCAAGCCTCGCTGCCCAGACGAACCGCAGACACTCAGATTGCCGTGCCGCCAGGACCTCGGACCTCGGCAGGACCCGAACGTCCGAGCTAGCTCGGCCGAGCGACAAAGGAATGTGATTCGGCCGGAAGCTGGACGTGCAGTGCTGTTCCGTGGCCGAGCGGGCTCAGGACCGAGATCGCTCCGCCGAGGGCCTCAACCCGGTCTTTGAGGCCGATGATGCCCGAGCCGCGGCTCGGGTCGGCGCCGCCTATGCCATCGTCGCTGATCGAGAGGGTGAGGGCGCCGTCACAGCCGTCCACGCGCATGTCGATGACCGAGGCCTGTGCGTGCTTTGCGACGTTGGTGATCGCCTCCGACGCGATGTAATAACCGGCCGCCTCGACGTGCTCACCGAGCCGCGGGCCGAGATTCAGGTCGAGTTCGACCGGCACCGCGGAGCGCCGGGCGAGTGCCTCGAGAGCTGGGCCGAGCCCGGCCTCGGACAAGATGGCCGGGTGGATGCCGTGCGAGATCTCCCGCAGTTCGTCCAGGGCGGTACCCAGACCATCAGCCAGCAGCGCCAGCTCGCCCTGGATCTTGTCCGCGGGCCGGGGTGTCATCATCTCGATCGTCCGGGCCTTGAGCGCGAGCGAGACGAGACGCTGCTGAATACCGTCGTGCAGGTCACGCTCGAGGCGCCGCCGGGTCTCGTCCGCAGCGGCGACGATCCGGGCGCGCGAAGCGGACAGCTCGGTGCGGCTCTGGGTGTTGGCGATGGCGGTTCCCACGAGCTCGGTGAACTCGGCGAGACGGTCCTCTGCGCGATCGGGCAGGGGCCCATCGGTGGACGCGATCGTCACCAATCCCCAGACGACTCCGTCGACGATGATCGGCGCGGCAGCGACGCTATGCAGCCCGACCTCGCGCGCCTTGGCGGCGAAGGCACCACGCCGGCGTGAATAGTCCTCCACCCGTCCCGCGCGGCCTGTCTGCCGCACTCGTGCGGCCAGCCCCGAGCCGTGGAACGGCCAGCGCGTACCCTGCTGGAACGGATGCGGCCGGTCGCTCCAGGCCGCGATCACCGTCATCGTCTCGCCGTCGTCCTCATAACGCTGAACAGCGGCAACCGGCAGGTGCATCACCTCAGAAGCCTCACGGGCAACGGCGGCGAAGACCTCCCCCGTGTCGGCGCCCTGGGCGACGAGCGTGGCTACGCGCCGAAGCGCCGCCTGTTCCTGCGCCAGCCGCTCGATCTCGGTCCGTGCGTCACTATTCGCGATCGCCGTGGCCATGAGCTCGGTGAACGCTCCGATGCGCATCTCGGTTTCCGCGGGCAGAAGCCGCGAGGAGCTGACGACCATGACCCCCCACAGCCGTCCCCCGACCAGAACCGGAACCCCGACCGCCGCGCGAACCCCCATGGAGCGGGCGTACTCGGCGGCTGGGCCTGCGGCGTCGGTGTACTGGTCGATGCGGGCCGGCCGCTGTGTGCGGAACACGCGGCCGATGATGTTGTCCCCTTCCAGCGGTACCCGCGTGCCGACCGGCGCCGACGGCCCACGCAGGTTCCAGGCCCCGACCACCGTCACCGTCTGATCCCGCTCGTAGACGATCAGGTTGGCATTATCGAGGTGAAGGAGCCTCGCGGCCTCCTCGGTCACCACCGCGAAGACCTCTGCGGGCGAGGGCTGGCGGGCAACCAGCGTCGCCACCCGCCGCAGCGCCGCCTGCTCGCCGGCCAGCACGCCCCGCGCCTGTTCTGACCCGGCCGCGCGGCGGCCGGCCTGAGTCGCGACCGCGCCGACAATCACTGACATTCCCAGGAACAGGCCGAGCACGAGCACGGTCGCCCCGTCGAGGTTGCGCAGCGGAGGCAGAAAGTACCAGTCGAACGCCTCGATGCCGGGAGCGCGTACAAGATCCCGGCGAAGCGGGCGACGGCCAGAACGGCCAGGAGCAGGAGCAGGCCCAGGAGCACAGCAGGCACGTGAGATCTCGCGGCTGTGCTCACAAGAGCCGCGACAACGAACGCGGCGACGCCCACCAGGACGGCCAGGACGATCTCCACCCAGAACCGTCCGCGCCGCCATTGCGACCACGAGGTCACCCTAACTACCTGCTTAGTCGACTTCGGACAGCCCAGCGGGGCCCGCAGAGCCCGCCATTATCCGAGCCTGTCACCTCACGCCCTAGCCCGCAATGGCGAAGGCTGGGCCCTTGACGTCCCGGATGGACGTCTGGCCGGGTTGGTTACTATACATCGCGGCCTGCGCGGCGCAGCGCCCGCCGCCCGTCCCCGTGTCCCCGCTATCGTCCCCGCCACGGCTAGTCGATAATGCAAAGCATGACGAGCAGCGGCAGGACCGGCCGCCCCGGCCTCGATGGAACGGGGCTGGCCCCGTCATGACTGGGCCGCGGGTGGTGCTGGCCGAGGACGATGTCCTGCTCCGCGAGGGCCTGGCCAGTCTGCTCGACCACTCCGGCTATGAGGTGGTGGGGCAAGCGGGTGACGGCACACAGCTGCTTGCGCTGGCCCGCCAGGCCGGGCCCGACCTGGTGGTGGCCGACATCCGGATGCCGCCGACGCATACGACTGAAGGGCTGGAGGCGGCCCGGGTGATCCGTCAGGAACTGCCTGATACCGCCATCCTGGTGCTGTCCGCTTATGCTGAGGTCCAGCACGCGATGGACCTGCTGGCTGGCGGAGGTGGCATCGGCTACCTGCTCAAGAGCCGCGTCGCCGATGTGGAAGAGTTCCTGGACGCGCTGCAGCGGATCGCCAGGGGCGGCTCAGTCGTGGACCCTGCGCTGGTGCGGGAGCTAGTGACCGCCCGCCGGCGCGAGGACCCGCTTGCCGCGCTTTCCGCGCGAGAACGCGAGGTGCTCGCCCTGATGGCAGAAGGACGCTCCAACGCCGGCATCGCAAAGCAGCTCTGGGTCACCGAGGGCACCGTCGAGAAACACATCAGCAGCATCCTCACCAAGCTGAACCTGCACGAGGCCGACGATAACCACCGCCGCGTCCTCGCCGTGATCACATTCCTCAAGGCCCGCTAACCGATCATCCTTCCGAACGCCTCCGGGCAACCCGCAGGGTTCGGCGCCAGTCCCCCCGACCGCCCGGCTTCGGGGTAGCAGGCAGCCCATGGTTGGGGCTGGCTGGGGGGCTGGCCTGGGGGCTGGCGCTGATGTGAGGAGACCGCTGGCGCGGCATCGTCGGTTACACGGCGGAATCGTCAGCGTCCCCCGGCGCAGGGGCCCGGGCGGGTCCAGGAGCAAAGGAGAAAGCAATGATCAGGTCACTCACCCGGCTGGAAGCACGGAACCGTCTCCGGATGCTGCTGTCACTGCTGGCCGTCGCCGCAGCCGCGGCGGTACTGGCGGCGTGCAGTTCGTCAGGCACACCCTCCACCGGCGGCAGCAGCACCAGCACCAGCAGTCCCGCCGCGGCGACCGCGGGCAGCCTGAAGACCGCCACGATCGGCGGCGCGACGGTGCTGACCGACGCCAAGGGCTTCACGCTGTACTCGTTCGCGCCCGACACGCCCACCAAGTCCAACTGCAACGGGACGTGCGCGCAGAACTGGCCGCCAGTGAAGGGGCCGGCCACCGCATCCGGGGTCACGGGCACGTTCGGCACCATCAAGCGATCCGACGGTTCGGCCCAGGCCACCTTCGACGGGCACCCGCTGTACACCTTCGTCGGCGACACCGCCCCCGGGCAGGCCAAGGGCAACGGCCTGAACGCAGCCGGAGGGCTGTGGCACGAAATCACCACCTCGGGCACCGCCCCGGCCGGCAGCTCCTCATCGGGCTCCGGCGGCGGAGGCTACGGGTACTGACCGGACCGCACCAGGCCCACGCGGAGGAGTGACAGATGACAGAGAGGCACAGCATGACCTGGCTGGGAACGATAAGGGGCGCGGGGCGGGCCGCGCGGGAGCACGCCGAACGGCCGGCGCCCGGCTGGCCCACAGTCATCCTGCGCGTGGTGGGTTCGGGTCTGCTGATCGCCACCGCAGCGATCCATCTCGACCTGTACCTGACCGGGTACCGGACGATCCCTACGATCGGGTGGCTGTTCCTGCTGCAGGTGATCGCGGCCTTCGGCCTCGGGCTGGCGGTACTGGCCATCCCCAGCCGGCTCGTCACCCCGAGCCGGCTGGCGGCCGGGGCCGGAGCCGGTTTCGCCCTCGCTACCCTCGGCGGCTACCTCCTGTCGGTCTGGACCGGGCTGTTCGGGTTCAAGGAGGTCCGCACGGGCGCCGGCATCGCCGCCGGCGTCGTGGAGGTGGCCGCCTTCGTGGTCCTGGCCGCGCTCGCGCTTGCTCCCGCGGCGGCGAACGCCCCGGCGGGCGACGCGGCAGCGGCCCCGGCGACCTTCCCTGCCCAGATCCCCCCGGCGATCGCCCGGGCGGCCGGGATGACCACCGCGGGCCTTGCGGTTGCCGCACTGGTGCTGTTTGGGCTGGTGGTTGCCGGGGCCAGCTCTCCGCCACCCGCAGCCACGGGCACTGGCCTGAAGACCACGACGATCGGCGGGACCACGGTACTGACCAACGCTAAGGGCTTCACGCTCTACTCGTTCGCCCCCGACACCCCGGCCACATCCAAGTGCTACGGGAGCTGTGCAGCGTACTGGCCCCCGGTGACCGGCACCACCGCGGCCAGCCCCGGCGTGCCAGGCCGGGTCGGCACGATCAAGCGAACCGACGGCTCTGAGCAGCTCACCTACAACGGGCACCCGCTGTACACGTACATCGGCGACAGCGCCCCCGGCCAGGCCAAGGGCAACAACCTCAACCTCAACGGCGGGCTCTGGCACGAAGTGCCTGCCTCCCGGTAAGGGAACCGCTACCGAAGTCACCTCACCAGGCTCCTCTACCGGAGAGTCTGGCTGCCGCGCTACGCCCGCACCACCCCGCCGCTGTGAAGAACACCGGGCCCGGCCAGCCAGTGACATCCAATGACGCCACCAACGGTCCGTCGAGATCCGCAGCAGTGCAATGGCCTGGTGGCAACGTGAAGAGCTGCTACTCACACGAGGAGGTACGTCAATGGGAAACACGCATTTCGCCGACGCCGATATTGATCTGACGGTGCGCGTCAACGGGTGTGAGCGGCGGCTGCATCTGGACAGCCGCACGACCTTGCTCGACGCGTTGCGCGAGCACCTCGGCCTGACCGGCACGAAGAAGGGCTGCGACCAGGGGGCGTGCGGGGCCTGCACGGTCCTTCTTGACCAGAAGCGCGCGCTGTCGTGCCTGGTGCTGGCGGCGCAGTGCGACGGCCGGGACGTCACGACGATCGAAGGATTGGCGCGGGATGGACAACTGCATCCGGTGCAGGAGGCGTTCATCCGGCACGACGGGTTTCAGTGCGGCTACTGCACGCCCGGGCAGATCATGTCCGCGGTCGCGCTGCTCGAGGAGGGCAGAGCGGGATCCGACGAGGAGATACGCGAGTTCATGAGCGGGAACCTGTGCCGCTGCGGAGCCTATCCGAACATCGTCGCCGCCATCCGAGAAGCCGCAGAGCGGGAGGGGGAGTAGCGATGCGATCCTTCGAGTACGTCCGCGCCGGCGACGTGGCCGCCGCGGTGGCGCTAGTCAGTGCCGACCCCCAGGCGCAGTACCTCGCCGGGGGCACGACCCAGCTCGACCTGATACTGAAGGACGGCGTGATCGCCCCCGGGCGGCTAGTCGACATCACCCGTCTGCCGCTGCGCGGGGTCACCAGAGACCAGGACACTCTGTGTGTCGGCACGCTGACCACGATGGCGGCGCTGGCGGCCGACCCGGCGGTTGCCGAACAGATCCCGTTCCTGCGTGAGGCACTGCTGGCGGGCGCCTCGCCGCAGCTGCGCAACATGGCCACGATCGGCGGGAACCTTCTGCAGCGCACCCGGTGCCGCTACTTCCGCGACAACGACGTGACGGCCTGCAACAAGCGAGCCCCGGGGTCCGGATGCGCGGCACTGCGGGGTCCGGCCCGGATGCACGCGATTCTGGGCGCCAGCGAACACTGCATTGCCGTGCACCCCTCGGACCTGTGCGTGCCACTCGTCGCGCTCGATGCCGTCGTGGACATCGAAGGCGCCGGCGGGTCGCGCAGTGTCCCGCTAACCTAGTTCTATGTGCTACCGGCGGACCGGCCGGACATCGAGAACGTGCTCGAGCACGGTGAGCTCCTCACCCGGGTGTGAATACCGCTGTTGCCGTCCGGAGCGCGGTCCGGCTACCTGAAGGTGCGCGACCGGGCCTCCTATGAGTTCGCGCTCACGTCCGCGGCCGCGGCGCTGCTGATCGAGGACGGCACGATCGTCCAGGCGCGCCTGGCTCTCGGCGGTGTCGGGACCGTGCCGTGGCGGGCTCGCGAGGCCGAGGAGATCCTCTGCGGCGCGCCCGCTGCAGATCGAACGTTCCGGGCGGCAGCGCAGGTCGCACTCCGCGATCCGTTCACCGTTTCCGGCACCGCGTTCAAGGTCGAGCTCGCCCAGCGCACGATCATCCGAATACTGCACACCGTATCGGGGGTCCGGTCATGACGACCGCCACGCGCAAGAAGATTATCGGTGATCCAGTCGATCGGATCGACGGGCCGCTCAAGGTGACGGGCGCCGCGCCTTACCCGTCAGATTTCACTTTTCCCGACCTCACGCATGCTGTCCTGATGCAGTCCACGATCGCGGCTGGAAGGATCAGCAGTATCGACGCCGCAGCGGCGGAGGCGGTGCCGGGCGTCCTCGCGGTGATCACGCACGAGAACGCGCCAGCTCTCGCCGAGGCACCGGTCGGCCCCCTCGGCCCTCCGCCTCCATTCCCGCTGAGGGACAACGGGATCCAGCACCACGGCCAGCACGTGGCCGTCGTGGTTGCGCGGACGCGCGAACAGGCTCTCGAGGCGGCGCGGCTGGTCCGGATCGGCTACGAAGAGGCCTCTCCGGTACTGAGTTTCGACGACCGTCGCGCCCCGGTATTGCATAATCGGTGGGGGCTGGACGTCGACCGCGGTGATGTCACCGCCGCACTGGCCTCCGCCGAGGTGGTATACGACCAGATCTTCACTACTGCGGCGGTGACCCCCAGTCCGATGGGGCTGTTCGCCACGGTGGCCCGCTGGGAAGGTAACCGGCTGACTGCGCATGACGCGAGCCAGGATCCGATGCTGGCGCGCAAGACTCTTGCGGCGGTGTTTAATCTGCCTGAGACCGACGTCCGGGTTCTCGTTCCGTACCTGGGCGGCGGGTTCGGCGCCGGACTTCGCGTCTGGCCGCACGTGATCTTGACCGCGCTCGCGGCCCGGGTCGCCGGCCGCCCGGTCAAACTGGTGCTGACCCGGCCGCAGATGTTCACGTCCGTCGGCCACCGGCCCGAGACACGGCAGCGGGTGCGGCTCGGTGCCACCCGCGATGGCCGGCTGGTCGCGGTCGATCACGAGTCCACCTCGACGATCGGTGCCCTCGACGACGGAGGCGTCGAGCCCGTCCCACAGACCAGCGGCAACGCCTACTCCTGCCCGAACGTCGCCACCCACGACCGGCGGGCGCGGCTGCACATCCCGAGCCCTCATTGGATGCGAGCCCCGGGCGCGGCCCAGGGGAACTTCGCGATGGAGTCCGCGCTCGACGAGCTGTCCTACACACTGGGCATCGACCCGATCGAGCTGCGGCTGCGGAACTACACCGAGGTTCATCCGGGGTCGGGCCGGCCGTGGTCGAGCAAGGCACTGCGGGAGTGCTACCACGCCGGCGCCGAGCGATTCGGCTGGGCCAGTCGTACACCCGGGACCGGATCGATGCGCGACGGGAACTGGCTGGTCGGCTACGGGATGGCCGGAGTCACGTTCACGCCGGGCCAGGCACCTTGCCAGGCCACGGTGTCGGTCCGCCGCGACGGCGCCGCGCACGTGCGCAGCGCGGCCACCGACCTCGGTACCGGCACCTACACGATCGCGACGCAGGTCACGGCCGAGTTGCTCAGGCTGGATATCGACCAGGTACGCGTCGAGATCGGCGACAGCGACCTGCCGTTCGCGCCGTACTCCGGTGGTTCGGGAATGGCGACGTCGCTGAGCGGCGCCATCCAAGACGCCGTGGGCAAGCTGGTGCGGGCGTTCCTGGACGTCGTCGCCGACGACGAGTCATCGGTGCTGCGGGGCCGGCGTGCGGATGAAGTCATCACCACGGAAGGCGGCATCCACGTTGCCGACGCTCCCGCGATCGGTGAGGCGTATGCCGCCATATTGGCCCGGCACGGACTACCGGAGCTAACCGCCGACGGCGAGAGGAACCCGCGGGCGAACGGCGCGAGCGAGCCGCCATCCGGCTCCTTCGCCGCGCGGTTCGTGGAAGTCCGGGTCGACCCGGACCTGGGACTGCTGCGGGTCGCGAGGATCGTGTCGGCTCTCGACGCGGGCCGCATCCTCAATGAGAAGCTGGCGCGCAGCCAGATGATCGGCGGCGCGGTCATGGGCATCGGAATGACGATGCTCGAAGAGACCGTCTTCGACCACGAGACCGGTCGTATCGCCAATGCGACCTTCGGCGATTACCTGATTCCGGCCAACGCGGACGTGCCCGACCTCGACGTCGTCTTCGTCGGCACGCCAGACACGGTGCGGCCCATCGGGATCAAGGGTATCGGCGAGATCGCCATCGTCGGCGTATCAGCCGCCATCGCCAACGCCGTATACCACGCCACCGGCCGACGCATCCGATCGCTACCGATCACCATTGAGCAGTTATTGTGAGCCAGGCTTACGGTGGCCGTCGTGGCAGGTCACGGGCATATCTCCGAGCGGCCAGGTCACCGTCCCAGACCTGAGCGGCGAGGAGGATGGAATCAGTGCGGCGTGCTCTGAGGCGATGTGCGGTGATCATTTCCCTCGGTACTGCGCCGTGCCGTGACGAGAGCCGCGACCGTGCTAGCGCGAATCGGTCGCCCGAGTCGTTCATAAATGGCCTCGTGTTCACGCTCAAGGGCTTGACGTTGGCCCGGTGAAAGCCGAGCGTAAAACGACATCGTACGAACGAGAGCATTGAGCTCGTCAGGAGTCTGCTCGATGAGCTTTGGCATGACTGCCACCTGAACATCACCGAACAAGCGGCCGGCATAATCTTGCCCTATGTCGTAGCTGCCGAGCCAGGCCCATACCTCTGAGACGTTACCACGGCGTTGCTCCATCCCGGCGAGCGTGGCGTCCAGATCCCTGTACGTCGGCCAATTAGCGGCAATGTCCGGGGCGACCTTTCTGATGGCAGCGAGTGCTGCTTCCTGATCTCGCTTGCTACGCGGCTCCTCAAGTCCGAAGTATTGCACGAGGGCGAGCGTTCCACCGGGAACAAGTACGTCAGCGGTCTTCTGCCAGCTAACCTTAGGGTCAACCCAGTGAAACGCGGACGCAGAGAACACGGCCTGAAACTGCTCGCGGGGAAGCAATGCATCCTCAAACTGAGCGTTCACAAATTCCACCTCTCCAGCGCCTTCCAGGTTCTGCCTGGCCAGTGCTATGAGGCTCTTGCCGGGTTCGAGTGCTGTGACGTGCAGGCCCCGAGCGACAAGGCCGCGCGTCAGTTGGCCGCTTCCACACCCGACCTCAAGCACTTGATCACCGCTCCCGATCCCTGCGACCCGACAAGCTTGGTTGACGAGTTCGTCAGGATAAGTCGGACGGTGGCGGTCGTACTCAGCCGCGATCTCATCAAAAACCTTGCCGTAACGACGTGCCGTAGATTCTGGTAGCCGTGTCATTCATTGGCCTCCGTTCATACTCGTTACTGTGATCGCCTCGTCGTAGTCGCGGCCAAGTTCCTGATGGGCTGCTGCGGCGGCGATGTCGTCTCGCGCTGCCTGAATTATCGGCCGGGCCACTACACCAGTACACCAGCGCCGCCCAGGTGCGGGATGACCAAGCCAGACCCGAGTACAGATGGCTCACAGACCCAGGCAGGGAGTAACGGGCTGATTGCGCTGCCGGTCAAGCTCCCGCACCACCCTGTGGTCGTGGAGGAACAGGCGCAGCGGGCCGCTGACATTCAGCTGCGGATCGCTGACTGGATCACCACTTTCGCGGGGTCGATGAACTTCGTCTACCTGCATGTCGTGCTGTTCACGGTCTGGATGCTGTTCATCGAGTCCAAGCCGTGGCCGACGCTGACGCTGGTCGTGTCGCTGGAGGCGATCTTCCTGTCCACGTTCGTCATGATCGGCCAGAACCGGCAGGCGACGTTCCAGCAGGCCAAGGCGGATCACGACTTCAACGAGCAGGAACTGGAGCTCAAGACCAACACGGAGCTGACCCGCGAGATCCACCAGCTAACAACCGAGCTGGACAGGCGGCTCATCGACCACCGCCCGCAGCAGGAGAAGTGACGATGGCGGTGCTCAGATGTACTCCCGGGGATCCAGTTAATTGACCTTCGCGTCGGTACTTGACGCCCAGGCCGGGTCCGGCGGGGCGATGCCGTCCGCGGCGTCGAAGAGGATTTGCTGGAGCGGGCGGGGCAGGTCGCCGTTCCAGACCAGGGCTGCCGTCGCGGTCAGCGGATGGTCCTCGAGCCCGACCCGGACCATGTCATGGGCGACCATGGGCCGGGGCAGCCGGATCAGCCCGGGGTGGCTTCCGGCGATGACGCTGGGGCCGGTCAGCACCGCAGTGGGCCGGTCCGCGGTCGCGGCGAAGGCGAGGTCCATCGGCAGCGAGTGCCGGAGCGGCGGATCGGTGAATTCAAAGCGCGGATCGACGGTCCGCAGGACCCGCGTCCAGGCATCGTAGGTCCCCGGCTCTGCCTGGCGTGGCCCGTGGATGACGTCCATTCGGGTCAGTTCGTCGAGGCTGATCGTCCCGCGGCGCGCCGCGGCGTGCGGCGCAGGGATCCACACATTGGGTTCGAACTCGCCCAGGCTCATGGCATCGAGTGGGGCGGGCAGCGCCTCTGGACTGGCTGTGAGCCAGCCCAGCCCGGCGTCGGCCCGGCGCTGCCGGATCAGCGAGAACCCGGCGTCGAGGGGAGCCTCCATCCAGACGAGATCCACGTCCGCGGCGGCCGCCGCCGACCGCAGCGCAGAGGCGGCCTCGACCGCGAAGGCATCCGGTAGCGGCGGCGGCACGACCACCCGCAGGCGCTGCCGTCCCAGGCCCGCCGCCTGCCGGGTCCGGTTCACCTCGTGATCCACCAGCGACAGCACGCTGCGGGATGCATCCAGCAGCACGGCGCCGGCCTTGGTCAGTTGCAGGCCTTCCCGGCGGCGCTGCAGCAACTGCGTGCCGACGATCTCTTCGAGCCGCCGGATCTGCTGGCTCAGGGTCGGCTGGGCGATGAACATCTGCTCCGCGGCGTGGGTGAAGCTGCCCGCGTCGGCGAGCGCTACGAAGTAACGCAGATGCCGCAGCTCAATTGCCAGCGGGGCGCCTGCTACCGCCTTGGGCAGCGTTACCGGCTCCGCCTGTCCTTGCTTCATGTCGGTCTACCTATGCAGCGAATGGTGATTTTGCTTCCTACATCTGAATCGTGCCTGGCGCGGTACCGGGATCGAATCCCGGGATTTCCTAGTCTTCGCCTCGGGAACGGACGGTCCACCCCGAGTATTCAACCGAGCGGCTGTGCTCGCAGGACCATGCCGGGCGATGGGTTCGTGACGGGCGGCCAATGGAAGAACGCGCGGCGGCTTACGCGCGGCCGAAGGACAAAGATCATGAACCCGGGCGGCGGCTCAGGCCCGCACTAATCGTGACGCTCATCTTGCCGGCCATCTATCACGTGACCTGACGGGCACGCGGGCCGACCGGCCCGGGTCAGATAAAACCGTGCCCCTTGACCACAACGAAGTCTTCGGGCCGATGCAGCCAGCGAACCTCGTGGTCATTGCCGATCATTTCACTGAACGGGCTGGCGGTCGGCCGCACACGGATGTGTGTCTCGCCAACCTCTTCGACCCATGCCTCGTGAAGCTTCGGCTTACGGGCGCCGTCGGCCGTGACGTAGAACACCCTGTCACCGATCGCGGCTCTGATCCCGCGCCAGTCTCTCATGGCTGCTTCAGGTCACGGATCTGGATGTCGTTCCTGACGCGGCGGACACCGGTGAGCTCCGCGACCATCACTTCTGCCGCTTCCCGCTCGGTGCCGGTACGCACGGCCTGGACGTACTGCGGATAGCTCGGGACGCTTCCCGCCTTCAGTTCAGGCGAGGGAGGATGTCAAGATCACGATCCCCGGGAGCGGGCGCACTGACCGGAAACCCGGCCAGGCCAGCGCCCGGATCCGTTACGCCGCCGGGCGCGCGAGCCGGTCGATCTCGTCGTGGATGCCCACGGCGATCTTCGTCAGGGCGGACGAGTGCTGCCGGTTGTGATGCGCACAGAACAGCAACTCCAGGCCGTTGGGGAGCAGGGCTCGGACGTAAGCCTGGGCGCCGCAGCGGTCACAGCGGTCCATGGCGGTAAGCGCCCCGGCAAGGCCCCCGTCCGCCGTCTCGCTCTGCTGCTCCCGGTCTCGGCCTCTGGCCCAGAATTTGCTTCCGCTCAAGACGATCACCTTCTTCGGTCGCGGATCCGCGTTACTCAAGTCCACCCCGGGCGACCGCAAATAGGAAAGCGATGGCTCCTGTGGTGCCATCGTCGGGCGCTATGGTGGCCGGCGGTTGAGGTCCGCGCCCCCGGGCCGTCCGGGATCGATTCATTCTCCGAACGGGCGGCGTATCTCGCCCGGCCCGCCAGCACCACGACCCGGGCGGGGTTAGCCAGGCCGGCGGTAAGCCGCGGACGTGGGGACCTACGTCATCTGACGTGGGTGACGTCTGCTGATCGCGGTCAGCCGACGGCATGGTGTCGGGAAGAACTGCGGTGTCGTCGTCGCGATTCAGTTCCTCGTCGTTACGGAAGCGCGGCGACCAGCGGCGGGCGTCCACTAGCCGGAGCAACGGGAGGTGGGGTCCTTCCAAGGCGACGAGAACCAGGCCGGTCGCCAGCGCGGCCACCGCCAGGAGCCCGGCTCCGGCCGCCGCGCCGATCGCCGCGGTCGCGAAGATGGACGCCGCGGTCGTGATCCCGCTGATGATCTCGCCGGTGCGGACCGCACGACGGACCACGATCCCGCCGCCGATGAAGCCGATGCCGGTGACGGCGCCGGCGATGGC
>WNGK01004786.1_pt1 | contig 17220 bp, 17 predicted proteins | sample 5400601 | NCBI WGS metagenome assembly WNGK01 (sample SAMN13153376, study PRJNA577476) | soil metagenome | isolation source: 60 cm soil or saprolite under Garry oak tree replicate 1 | place: USA:California | collected 2016-06-15
TGCTCGCTTTCGGATAGGCGCATCTTCTCACGCGCGCTCGAATTGTCTCGGACAAGGGATGAAAGCGCCGGCAAAAATCCAAATAACCGTATGGTTGCTTGGTCTTGCTGGAGCCGCACTTTTCACAATCCTGCTAATCCGGCAAGGCGCGCCCCAGGTCGGCGTTGCCTTCGCTTCCGCAGGGTGGGCGATTGCCGCAGTAGTGATTTACCACCTTACGGTGCCCGTGTTTCTTGACGCACTTGCGTGGTGGGTTCTTTTTCCGAAATCCGATCGGCTGTCGCTGTGGCAACTCTTTTGGATGCGCTGGATCGGCGAGTCGGTCAGCACACTCGTTCCCTCCGCCGCAGTTGGCGGAGACATCGTCCGGGCGCGTTTGGCTGCGATCAATGGGGCGCGGCTGCCGGTCGCGGCGGGCACCGTCTTAGTGGACCTTACGCTAGGAGTTTTCACGCAGGCCGCTTTTACGGTGCTCGGTGTAGTACTGCTGGTGGATGTAACCGGACAGAGAAATTTCGTTCGTCCAACTTTGGTGGGAACATTAGTCGGTATTGTTGGCGTTGCGGGTTTCTACTTCGTGCAACGGCTGGGGATGTTCCGGTTTCTTGCGAAGATCATTGCGCGTCTGGCGAACTCGCCGGAATGGCAATCGCTCGTTCAGGGAGGCGAGACTCTCGATCGGACCATTCGCACGCTGTACGCGCGGCGACGTGCGGTCGTGATGTGTTGTGTGTGGACGATTATTTCGCTCGTCGCTGGTTCCGGCGAAATTTGGATCGCGCTTCACGCGCTTGATCTCCACGCGACATTCGTTAACGCGCTGATCTTGCAAAGCATGGTGTTGACGATTCGCTCGGCCGCCTTTGCGGTTCCCGGAGGTTTGGGCGTGCAGGAAGGCGGTTATCTTTTCGTCGGCAACCTTCTCGGCATCCCCGGAGAATTGGCGAAACTTGTCCGCACGCCCCACCAGATCCACGCCATGCCGTTTGGAAGAGCGAGTTCATCTTCCAATTCGCAAATCACAGCGGTATTTCCATAAGCATTGAGAAAGGACAACGCCAAAGTGAGCCACTGCGGGTTGGGCGCCACTGCGATCAAGTCCAGCAGAAAAACCAACAAATCATCCGCCTGTCGCGATCTCGCGGGTAACGATTTGTCGTGCACAATTTCAAAGTCGATTAACCGAGCTCGGCCGGTCTTCTCGTCATAGATCACATTGTTCGCTCCTGCGTCGCCGTGCGACCACGGCCCGCGAAACTCATGGCTCCGGAGTTGATGAGCGCGCCGGAATTCGTGGCCAGCCGCTTCGACCATTTCGCGCGAGAGCCTCCGCTGTTCTAAATGCTCCCACAGGCTTTTTCCCGGCAGTTTGTCGGCGCAGACCGTTTTATCACCGGATGCCCAGGCACGAAAACGGTCGCCATTGAGCATTTTGAAACACTCCACTTCCCACCGTCGCCAGTCTTCGACCTTGGCCCAGAAACGAATCGGTATGCCAGCCATGCGAAAATACAAATTCGATAGCTCGGCGAGCTGTTCGCTATATCCGTTGCGCCGCTTAATTACCACTCGCCGCCGATGGCGGACTTTCTCGGAGACTGAATTAATCTTTAGGAAATCGACGAATCTCGCCGCGGCGTTGCTCAGGGCTTGAGGTATGTGATTTGTTAGTTGCTCTGCCAGACTTGTCCCTTTTTCCCGAGTTGGCATTGTTGATGTTCTATTCGATCTCATTGGCTATTGCGACCGTATGAATTGTAGCCGTCGCTCTGTGGGCGATGCGACACGCCGAAGGTCAAACACATCAGCGTCATACTTTGTATAACGAAGCGGCTACAGCAGACGCCGGCCATTTAACGCGCGCCCAGCGCAATTGTCTCCCCGATTTTGATGACGCGCAGTTTGGCCTTTGATTTGCGCCTTTTCAGTTCGCGTTGGAACACTTCAGGTGTGCCCGTGAGCACTGGAAACGTTCCGTAGTGCATGGGAATTACTTCGCGCGGATTGACCAGCCTGACTGCTTCTGCCGCCCGAGCAGGTCCCATCGTGAAATGGTCGCCGATGCAAACCAGCATGGTGTCGATTTTGTGAAAACGCGACACCAGCGCCATGTCGGAAAACAAATCTGTGTCGCCCGTGTGATAGATCGTAGGACCGTCGCGCAGCGCGATCACCAATCCGGCGGGAGTGCCGGCATAAACCGGCGGTGCGGTTTCGTCCTTGGAAACTGCTGAGCCATGCCATGCGGGCACAAATGTGACTGCGACTTCACCGCCAAACAGAGTGAGCGTGCCACCCATGTGCCCGGTCGTTTCCATATCAGCGAGATCGCTCGGATAACCGAGCGCGCTAACAATGGCCGCCGATAAATCGAATGTCGCTACCAGTTTCGCACGCGTCCTTTTACCGATCTCCACCGCGTCTCCCACGTGATCAGAATGTCCGTGTGTAACCAGAATAAGATCGACATGCTCGAGCGCGGCGAGTTCGTCCTTCGCTTTTTCGAAAACAGGATTCGTCAGCCACGGATCGACGAGCAGAACTTTTCCCCGCGGCGTAACGATTTTGAAAGCGGACTGGCCGTACCAGGTTAATTGCGTTTCCATGCTCCTTTAGGAAACCGAAAAGAGTTCATTCGGCAAGCAAGGTAATGGTTGAGGCAAATGACGAATGCCAAATGACGAATTACGAAAGAATGCCGAAATCCGAATGACAAGAAGAGGATAGCGCTCGCGCCGATGATTTTCGAGCTTCGTCATTAATTCCGTTCATTCGACATTTGTACTTCGTCATTCTACTAGATTTCGCGTCATGAATCAGCATCACGCCCATCAACTCCTGCGCGCGAGTGATCCGCGGATGGCGGCGTTGATCGCCCGGTCGCGGCGCTATGAAATCGGCCCGGCGGTTTCGATCCGGCCATTCGACGCTCTGGCCGAATCCATCGCTTACCAGCAACCCGCGTCCGTGCGCTGTATCCCCAAAGAAAACGGCTCGATCCCGCAAAAGTTCTCGCCACGCCGGACGAAACGCTTCGCGCTGCAGGGCTTTCGCGCGCGAAGATCGCCGCGATTAAGGATCTCGCTGCGAAAACAATCGACGGCACCGTGCCGTCCGGGCACGCGCTTCTTCGGATGAGCGATGACGAAATCGTCGCGCGTCTCACAACTGTGCGCGGGATTGGCCGCTGGACAGTCGAGATGCTTCTTCTTTTCGATCTGGGCCGCCCGGATGTCTGGCCAGTCGATGATTACGGTGTTCGCAAAGGTTTCGCCAAAACCTTTGGCCGGCGAAAACTCCCGACACCGAAACAGCTTATGAAGCTTGGGGAGAAATGGCGACCGCACCGTTCAGTTGCGGCCTGGTATTTCTGGCGAGCGCTGGACCAACCAGAAAAGTTGCAAAGTTAAAACGGTTACAAGAGTTACTAGGACGAATACGGCTTCCCTTTGTAACGCTCGTAACGATTTAACCTTGCGCTCCGCGCTACGCCTCAGTAGAACGAGCGCATTATGGCCATGATTCACGTTAACCGGGGCGCAACAAGTTTGGGCGTATTTTCCGAAGAAGAAGTTCGCGAAGGCCTGCGCACTGGCCGCTTCGCTCCTGGCGACATTGGGTGGCGCGAAGGAATGGCGAACTGGCAGCCACTCTCGCAGTTCCCAGAGTTGGGATCGGCTACGCCTGCGCCGCCGCCTCCTCAGATCGGTGCGGCCGCGACCTCAGAAACTGCTGCGCCGGGTGGCGGCCTGCCATGGGAGCGCCGGGAAGAGCGCGGTTTAGTCAACGCATTTATCGAAACTCTGGTGATGGTGCTTACGAAACCGGGCGAAGCATTCGCGGCCATGAAGCGCGAAGGCGGTTTAGGTGAGCCGCTCATTTACGCGCTCATCGGCGGATGCGTCGGAGGCGTGGTCTCGTTTCTGTTCTCGCTGGGTTTGCAATCCATCGGTTTCTTCGCCGATCGTCAGAGCACGTTCGCAGCGATGGCCGGGATGGGGATTGGCTCCGCTGTGTTTCTTGTCCTGCTACCTCTGTTCATCGTAATCGGGCTCTTCATCGGTAGCGCGATCGTGCATCTCTGTTTGATGATTGTTGGTGGCGCAAACCAATCGTTCGAAACGACGTTCCGCGTTCTGGCTTTTTCTCATGGCTCCACCGGTCCTTTGCAAATGATCCCGATTTGTGGCGGAGTGATTGCGGGCGTTTGGGCGCTTGTTTGCAGTTGCATTGGCTTGGCGCGCGCCCATGAAACCGACACCGGCCGCGCTGTTCTTGCCGTTTTCCTTCCGCTGATTGTTTGTTGCGGCGGCGGATTGCTCATCGCGTTCATGTTCGGGGCATTGGGCGCTTGGAACGCAGCACAGCATTGATTCCCCGGTAAAATGCGGCTCCGCGTTCGGCGTGTTGCTACAGGTGAGATTGATCACGAGTTAATCTGGCTAAGCGTCTCACTGGTGTCGCTGACGCTGGCAGCGTCTTGGTTGGCAATCGGTTTACCATGGCCGCGCTGCATGTTTCATGAGATTACCGGTCTGCCGTGTGTCACATGCGGGATGACGCGATGCGCGATTCAATTCTTTCATGGCCACTTTCTCGCTGCATTGAAATGGAATCCACTCGTCTTCACAGCGCTATGTGGCGTAATGGCGTTTGATCTTTACGCCTTTGCGACACTCACAACGCGCGCGCCACGTTTACGAATCTGTTTTTGCACGCACGGGGGGAAAACATTCGTGCGTGTATCTGTCATTTTAGCTTTCGTGTTAAACTGGATTTATCTGCTTTCGCACTGCCGCGATTTTTAAATGGTACGGTCGGCGTGCTGCGCCGACCGGACACCGCAGCGCGGCGTCCCCAGCGCAGTCGTCCCCAAGATAATTTTCTTCGTGCACTTCGTGTGCTTCGTGGTTGAACTTCTGATCAATGCGAATTTTGGTTACAGGCGGCGCGGGTTTCATTGGGTCGCATCTTGTCGAGAAGCTGCTGGCGGCCGGGCATGAAGTCGTCATCCTTGACGACTTCAATGATTTTTACGATCCGCAAATCAAGCATGCGAACATTGCCGGTTTTGCCAAGGACGTGACTGTCTACCACGTCGATCTTCGCGACGGCGGATCGGTGCGGAGTTTATTTCATCGCGAGAAAGTTGACGCGATTGCGCATCTGGCTGCGCGCGCGGGTGTTCGACCCTCGATTCAACACGCGCAACTCTATTGCGACACAAATGTCAGCGGGACGTTGCATCTGCTCGAGGCGGCGCGCGTAACCGGTGTTGAGCGATTCATCTTTGCATCCAGCTCATCGGTTTACGGAGCTTCGAAAACGATCCCATTTTCTGAGGAACAACATCTTATTCAGACACTCAGTCCCTACGGCGCCACAAAAGTCGCAGGCGAATTTCTTTGCTCGACTTACTCGCATCTCTATCAAATGCGTGTCGTGGCGCTTCGTTATTTCACCGTGTACGGCCCACGTCAACGTCCCGATCTGGCCATTCATCAATTCACCCGGCGCATTTATGCCGGCCAACCCATCGATCAATTTGGAGATGGCAGCACGCGCCGCGATTACACTTACATCGATGATGTGATTCAGGGAACGATGGCCGCGCTCCAGTACCAAGGTCCGCTCTACGATGTTTTTAATCTGGGCGAGAGCGAAACCATTCAGCTGAAAGAACTGATTTCGGCAATCGAAAATGCACTTGGAAAAAAGGCAAAAGTTAATCGGCTGCCGGAGCAACCTGGCGATATGCCCCTCACTTGCGCGGACATTTCCAAAGCGAGAAAATTGCTCGGTTACAAGCCAACTACTAAGTTGAGTGAAGGTCTGCAAAAGTTCATCGACTGGTTTCTCCGCAGTCAACGAGGCAATAGCCCAGCGCTTTAGCGCTGGGATCGAGGATTAGGATCGTAAAGAGTCCCAGTCGGGACGGACGAACCGTTCTTCCGTCCCTGATGGGACTTGCGTCTTCGGACGCATTTTGCCCAGCTTTAAAACGCTGGGCTATTATCATTTCACCTGTACATATTGTAAGCTCGCCCAATGACTTCGACGTTGCCCTTCGAGCAGCGCGCCTGCTTTATCGCCGGCCAGGCGAAATCGGGCACTACGCTTTTGGTGGCCCTGCTCGATAACCATCCTGAGTTACTCGTGTTGCCAGAGGAAACCGCTTACTTCCCTACCGTCCTGACCAAATATGCGCCACGCGGTCGCCGCGCGCAGTTTGATTATCTGACCAAACAATCGCTTTCCAACGTGCTGTTCGGTGGCCCGTGCAAGTGGGGCAAGCGCAATTACTCGACGTTTCCGCGCGAAAAATTTCTCAAGACATTTGAGGATGCGGCGTTTGATCCTGTGAACGCGCAGGAGGATTTGCTGATTCTCATGGTCAAAGCGTACGCGGCCACTCTAGGCCGCTCGCTCGACACGATCGCGTGCTGGGTGGAAAAGACTCCAGCCAACCGTAATTACATCGGGGCTATTCTCGCTCGCTTTCCACATGCAAAAATTCTGGTGACGATGCGCGATCCGCGCGCCATTCTTGCGGCGCAAATCGCGCTGGAGAAAACGAGGCAAACAGGAAGGTTCTCGACTTATTACGTGATCGCGCATTGGCGGGTGGCTGCCCGGCTCGCCAGGCGCGTCCGCGACGGGGAGGTGCTTGGCCTCGTAGTGCCCTACGAAAAATTGGTCTGCGAACCAGCCCGGACAATGGAAGAAGTTTGCGCTTACCTCGAGGTCCAGTTCGATCCGGACACTGTGCTGACGCCGACGAAAATGGGCCAGTTTTGGAGTGGCAACTCCGCGGCGCGCATTAACTTTTCACAAATCAGCTCCGAACCGACGACTCGGTGGCGGCGCGAACTCTCTGAAGACGAAATCGGGTGGGTCGAATGGCATTGCCGCGATCTGATGCCGGAGTTCGGCTACGAGCCAAAACTGACCCGACGTGAATTGCGATATTTTATGCGCCCGATCCGCGGAGAGCGCCCGCGAGAATACGTGAAGTCGCGGATCTATTCGCTCCGCGACTCAATGACGAATTCCGAATGACTAATGACGAAGGAATGACGAAATCCGAATGTCGGGCGAATTCGACGCAGTGGTTTCGTCATTTGGCATTCGGGCTTAATTCGTCATTCGTTATTCGACCTTAGTCATTCCCGATCCTTCCACTTGCAATCAGCCGCCACCTAAGCCATAATCGGGCCGAGATGTCGGGAATCTTCTTCGATCTTCCGAGCGTCCGGTTTCTACGACGATTCAGATTTCTTGAACCGATGCTGCAAATGGTTGCGGTATCACTGCTTCGTTGGTTGAGTGCGCCGGGTTGCGCTTCGAGACAAGTCCATTTCCGACACACAGAGGCGGAGTTTCCATTGGCGTCACAGAGGAGAAAGTTTGACTGGACTCTTGATGATTCGCGCGCCGCGGACGGTGTCCCGAGCCTTTTCGGGGCGCTCCGCCCTTTTAACAATTGGACTAAACCTAAGAATCAACATGAACTCTTATTCATCCGGAAGACGCTCACGCCGCCCGCGCGGTGGAGGCCGACGCAGCAGAGGAAATCACGAACGCTTTGGAGGCCGGCAGGGAGCGGCAAAGACGCAAAAAAAGACATTCTGGCAACGGGTTGCCGAATTTTTCGGAAACGGCGGGGAGAAAACGAAAACCGCGGCGCAGCCGCGCAACGGCGCACAGCCTTCGCGACCGGCGCGCAAGCCTGAACGGATAGAAGTCACTTCGCCGCGTCTTTACGTTGGCAACTTGTCCTTCGACGCAACCGAGAGCGATCTATTTGAATTGTTCAACGGCGTGGGGCACGTGCAAAATGCCGAGGTCGTAAGCTACCGGCACAACCAGCGCTCGAAAGGTTTTGCTTTTGTGCAAATGCAAACCATCGAGGAAGCGAAGCGCGCCGTGGAAGAATTGCACGACAAGGAATTCCTCGGCCGCAGGCTGGTGGTGAGCGGAGCAAAATCCGATCAGCACCAGGTCCGCTAACGCCTTCACCCAGCTAACATTTGAGGCGGACGCCGCAGCGCGGCGTCCCTACCTTTTGATTTCCAGATACGTCCTCGCCTGCACGTGACTCGCGCCTGGCTGAAATTCTTCTACACGCATTTGTTTCAGAAACCAGCGACCCTCGATCTTTTGCGCGGAAACGACTTCGAAGCGTTTCGCGAGTTGCGCGTTCCAATCGTAGCCTTCCATCCGCATTAGTGCGCCGCTCGCCTTGTCGATCCACAACAACAGATTTGAATACTGCGAGTCGCGCGAGGGCGCGCGCAGTTGCAATTTCCAACAATTGCGAGTGCGAACATTTTCCTCGCCCAACACGCGAGCAGTCGGCCAGTAAAGAAATTTGAAGGCAAGGTCCTCGTAAGTCACGCTGGTGCCGCGGATTCTTTGATTGAGCTTCGAAGGCGCAAATTTTTCAGTTCCCGCGCCGCTCACAAGATCGAGGCGCGAACTGTTTTCGCCCAGGCGCAACTGCAACACCTCTTCCGGATTTGTGAACGAATAGCGAATGAGCGGCCCGTTTTGTACCAGCCGAAATGGGACGACTACATCATTTTGTCGAAGTTGCCCCTGGAGGTCGATTTGCTGTTGGGACTCGATCATGCGTACTGAGGCGAGAATGTTTTTCGCGGAAGGAGGGGGCTGACCCTCAAGGGAAAAGCCAAGAGCGAAAAAGGCGGCTATAGCGGAATGACGAATGACGAATGACGAATGACGAAACAAGCCCGAATGCTCTAATGACGAATGCGCGCGCCGACGCGCCGTTTTGATCATTCGGGATTCGAGCTTCGTCATTCCTTCGTCATTCGACATTTGTGCTTCGTCATTGTTCCGCATTTGTTTATTACAACGTAGCGACTAAAGCTTAGGCGTCGCTTCATTTCCATTTGCATGGATCAGTCTCTCTTCCATCTCATCAACGAAGAATGGACGAGTCCGGCGCTCGACTTGTTCATGGCCGCGCTCAGCAATGGCGCAATTTGGAAGCCCCTTTTCATTGCGATCGCGCTCGCCGCGTTTTTTTTTGGTGGATTCAGGGGGCGCGCGTTTATTGTCTGCTTGCTTCTGGCCCTGGCGGTAACGGAGCCGGTTACGGGAATATTGAAGACGGCATTTGACCGGCATAGGCCGAAGCAGGTCGAAAGCGTCCGCATGGTCCAACTGCAAAAGACGCGGCCGGCGTTTCTCACGCTCTTTAAGAAACCGGTCATCCGTTTTTCCGATCAATCCGACCGAAACCGTGCGGGGCCGTCATTTCCATCGGGCCACGTGGTAACCAACACGATCATCGCCGCGTACTGCACGCTGTTTTATCGGCGGCGCGGCTGGCTCTACTGGTTTATCACCGCAGCGGTTGGTTACTCGCGAATTTATCTGGGCGCGCATTGGCCCAGCGATGTGATCGCTACGCTTTTTCTCGGCGTTGGTGAAGCGCTCCTGCTGCTCAGCCTGTTTGAATTGATCTGGAGGATCGTGGGCCGCAAATGGATGCCGCGACTTTTTGCGCGCCATCCGACTTTGATTGCGTTGGGTGGTAGGCCGCGACCGCGGGACGCGCTTCACGGCGTATGAGCACCACGCGCGCAGTCTGTTTTTTCCTCCTCGCACTGACGGCGATTCGATTGTCATTGCTGGCCACGACTGATCTGGAATTTGACGAGGCGCATTACTGGATGTGGTCGGAGCGGCTGGCCCCTGCATATTTCAGCAAAGGGCCGGCCATTGCGTTTGTGATGCGTGCCAGCACCGCGGTTTTCGGCGTCAATGAGTTCGGCGTCCGCTTTTTCAGTCCGCTGCTCGCAGCAGGAACGAGTGTGCTCCTGTTTTATTTCGCGCGGCGCTTGTTCAATGCCACCGCAGCGTTGTGGGCGGTCATCGCGCTGAATGCCACCCCGATCTTCAATATCGGTGCGTTCCTGATGACGATTGATGCGTTGTCGGTTTTTTTCTGGCTGGCAGCGATGTTTACGTTCTGGCTGGCATTGGAAAAAAGCCCGCATTTCTCCTGGTATTGGCCGCTTACCGGCTTGCTGATTGGGCTTGGGTTTCTTTCCAAATACACGAATGCATTTGAGCTAGTTTCGATTTTCTTGGTGCTGGCTCTGGCGCCCCGGCTTAGACAGGAGTTCAAACATCCCGGCTTGTATTCATTGGTGGTGATATTCGCTCTTTGCACGATTCCACCCATTGTGTGGAATGCCCAACATGCCTGGATCACACTGGTGCATCTGCGTTCGCGGGGAAGTCTCGAGCACGGCTTTGGTTTTCATCCGGTCGAGGTTGTTTCGTTTCTCGGCCAGCATTTTGTGGCCTATTCGCCATTTCTCTTTCTGGCACTGGCTTGGGGCGTCATTGGAAGCTGGCGCCGGGTCAATCAGCAATTCAAGGTCCTGTTCCTGATGTGGTTTGGGTTGCCGGTGTTTCTCTTTTATCTGCTTCTTTCAGTGAACAAGGCCGCTGCGCCAAATTGGGACGGCCTCGCTTTTTTGGGCTTCGGCCTTTTGGCAATTTATTTCTGGTGGGAACGACTCGAAGCCAGCGCTCTGTTACAGCTGGGCGCAGTCGTGGCGATACTGGTTGGGATTACCATGAGTGTGATCGCGCTGGACACAGACGTGCTGCGCGCGGCCGGGTACGACTTGAAGCGAAGTGACCCCAGCGATCGGATGCGGGGATGGAAAAGCGCTACGAGCGCGCTGGAGAAAATGCGGAGCGATTTGGAAACGAAATTGGGCGAGAAGCTTTTTCTGATTGCGGACGCTCGTGATCGCGCGTCAGAGATTTCATTTTATCTGCACGATAAACGGGTGGAAGGCCCGGGTCATCCGCCGGTTTATATCCCCGAATCGCAGGACATGGTGAATCAATTCTCCTTCTGGCCGCGCTACGATGAATTTGTTGAAATAAAACCGGGCACGCCGCGGCCGGATGGCGAAGTTTACACTGAAGAGAACGGCATCAATCTCTTCATGGGCCGCGATGCGCTGTTCATTCGGAATGGAGAGAAGGAACACGTGCCACATAGCATTCAAGCTGCATTTCAATCAGTCGAGCCTGTGGGAACCATCGAGGTGCGACGCCATGACAGGGTACTGCGCACATGGGAGGTGTTTCTTTGCCGAAACTATCGCACTCTTCCATTATGAGACGCCGCTCTTATAACTTCTCCACGTGGGTCATCCTGAGCGGAGTGAAGGACCTCACACAGGCTTCGCTGATCACACTCGACAAACTGGGTGACGCAAACTTCGTAGGTGTGGTCCCTCACTTCGTTCGGGATGACACGTGTTCGACACGAGATCGCATGCTGTTCGCGACATTATTATGACTCAGACGGCAAGCTCACCGGAAGTTTCCGTTATCGTCCCTCTTTTCAATGAGGAAGAAAGCATCGCCATTTTGCAATGGGAGTTGAGCGCAGCGCTGAAAGATCTCGATTACGAAATCGTTTTTGTTGATGACGGATCAGTCGATCGCACAGTTGAACGTATTGAATCCAAGGCGAACGTCCGCGTGATCCAGTTTGAAAAAAATGCCGGCCAAAGCGCGGCGATTTATGCCGGCCTCGAGGCCGCGCATGGCGCGACCGTGGTTCTCATCGACGGCGATTTGCAGAACGATCCTGCTGATATTCCGAGATTACTCGCCGAAATTGCGCGCGGCGCCGATCTCGTGTGCGGCTATCGCGCGCAACGGCGGGACACGCTGGTGAAGCGGCTGACCAGCTGGATTGCCAACGCGGTTCGCAGCCGTTTCACCAAAGACGGAGTGCGCGACACGGGTTGCACGCTTAAAGCAATGCGGCGCGAATGCGTCAGCGCGCTGGTTCCGTTCAAAGGAATGCATCGTTTCATTCCTGCGTTGGTTAAAGGCGCGGGCTATCGGCTTGTGGAGATCCCAGTGAATCATCGGCCTCGCCGCTTCGGCCAAAGCAAATACGGTCTGGGTAACCGCGCCATGCGCGCGACAATCGATATGTTCGGCGTGCGCTGGCTGCTTTCCCGGCGTTTAAATTACAAAATTCGCGAGTCGTAAGCGCTACATCGTTTCAAATCCCGCTTGTCATCCTAGGCGCTGCCGCTAAGCTTGGCCTCCCGCACCGGGAATTCGCATGTCGTTGGTCAATTTACTTTCTGCCGAGCAAATCATCCCCGAGATGAAAGCAACGGAGCGCTGGACGGCAATCGTCGAGCTGATCGACTTACTCGTTGGACTTGGCAAAATTAAGTCCCCGGATCGCGACCCGATTCTTGCGGCGCTGAAACAGCGCGAGGAAACGATGAGCACAGGCATCGGATTCGGGATCGCCATTCCACATTGTTCGTCTGACCGGCTCGAGGAAGTCGTGGCCGCATTCGGAAGGTCCTCAACGGGGATCGAGTTCGACGCGCTGGATAATGCCCCAGTAAAGTTCGTTGTTCTTTTCATTGTCCCGAAAAATCAATTCCAAACGCACCTGCGCACGCTGGCTTCGATCGCAAAGTTTCTAAACGACCGCTCGGTCCGTGAAAGCCTGGCCAGCGCGAAATCCGCCGACGAAATTTTGTCGATCTTTCGCGATCGATCGTAATCGTTTGCGCAAACTTGCGCTAAGATCATCCGTGTGAACGGTAGGGACAGCGCGCTGCGCTGCCCGGACGCCGCAGCGCGGCGTCCCTACCATGAAGACTTTCCAATCACTCCTCGCGAAAAAGCTTTCCGAAGCTTTGGCAAAGGCGGGTCTGCCGACCGCCGGCGAATTAACGCCGGCGACCGATCGGCGCTTCGGCGATTATCAGACGAACGCAGCTCTCGTGCTGGGAAAGGAGCGTGGCGAAAATCCACGCGCCCTCGCTGAGAAAATCGCTGCCCATTTCGATGTTGGCGATCTCTGCGAAACGCCGGCGGTCGCGGGCGCCGGCTTCATCAACTTCACATTGCTTTCGGGCGCGATCGAGAAAAAAACCCTCGAAGTCCTCCGAAATGAACGGCTCGGCGTTGCAGAGACAAAATCAACGCAACGGATCGTGATCGATTTCGGCTCACCTAACGTAGCCAAACCGATGCACGTCGGTCACATCCGCAGCACCGTGCTCGGCGACGCGCTGGCGAGGATCGCGCGATTCCTCGGGCATGAGGTAATCCGCGATAACCACATTGGCGACTGGGGCACGCAGTTCGGTATGGTCATTTACGGCTGGAAAAATTTGCTGGATCGACAAGCCCTGCAGCGCAATCCGCTTGCCGAGATCGTGCGCGTTTACAAGGAGACGAACGAACGAGCGGCTAGCGATCCTCAAGTTCGAGAAGCCTGTCGACAGGAACTGGTACAGTTGCAGGAGGGCGACAAGGAAAACACCGACATCTGGAACGAGTGCGTGGCGTTCTCAATGCAGGACTTCGAGCACGTTTACAAATTGCTCGATATCCACTACGACATTCAATGCGGCGAAAGTTTTTACCACGATCGCCTGCCGGGCGTGGTGGAACGCCTGCTCAAATCCGGCATTGCCGAGATTAGCGAAGGCGCGGTTGTCGTGTTTTTTCGCGATAACCCCGAGCTGGCCGATAAACCGCTCATCATTCGCAAGCGAGACGGCGGATTTAATTACGCCACTACCGATCTCGCCACGGTCGATTATCGCGTCAACGATTTGAAAGCCGATGCGATCTGGTACGTGGTCGGCGCGCCGCAGACTTTGCATTTCAGGCAAATTTTCGAGATTGCCCGGCGCGAAGGTTACACGGCTGATCTGCGCCACATTGTATTTGGCAGCATCCTCGGCGAAGACCGCAAACTAATGAAGACGCGCTCCGGCGAAAACGTCCCGTTGCGCGATCTTCTCGAAGAGGCGTGTAAGCGAGCCCGCAAAATCATCGAAGAAAAGAATCCGCAGCTTAGCGAAGACGAAAAGATAGACATTGCCGAGAAGATCGGGATCGGCGCAGTGAAGTACGCCGATCTCTCGCAGTACCGGATGACCGATTACATTTTTTCCTGGGAGAAAATGCTCTCTCTGCACGGGAACACGGCACCGTATTTGCAGAACGCCTACGTGCGCATCCGCTCCATTTTTCGCAAAGCAGGCGACGCCGCTGTAGCCACGCCCCTGTGGGGCGTTGAGGGTGGGACGGGCCACCCGCCTTCGCCCGGCTACGGCGAGGCAAGCAGGCCCGTGGCTACAACCCTGAGGTTAACGGAGCCTGCCGAAATCAATCTCGCCAAACGTCTGTGTCAGTTCGCCGAGATTGTTCCGCAGGTGCTGAATGGCTTTCGCCCAAACATTCTGGCAAACTATCTGTTCGAGTTGGCGAACAGCTTTCACACATTTTATGAAGCCTGTCCGGTCTTGAAATCAGGGGAACCTACGCGCAGTTCGCGGCTGGCACTGTGTGAACTGACAGGACGAGTCTTGAAGCACGGTCTCGGCCTTCTCGGGATCAAAGTGCCGGAGCGGATGTGACACGCTTTGGCGTGTCATCCTGGGCGGAGTGAAGCCGTTGTCGAGAGATCCCGTTGCGAAGCAGTCGGGCAACCTCGCGGGATTCCTCGACTTCGCGCGGAATGACGGGAAATTGCGCTGTGGCAACCAAACACCCTTGCATTCCAACTTGCACCTACCGGTTGCAATTCAATCGCTGGTTCACATTTTCGCACGCGCGGGAGATTGTGCCGTATCTGCACGCACTCGGCGTGAGTGATATTTATGCGTCGCCATATTTTCAGGCGAGCCCGGATACCCTGCACGGCTACGACATTACCGACCACAACAAGCTGAACGCGGCGATCGGCTCGCGCGCGGATTATGACGCCTGGATCGCGGAACTGCAAGCACACTCCATGGGACAGGTTTTGGATTTTGTCCCGAACCACCTCGGCATCGCCGATTCGCGGAACGAGTGGTGGATGGACGTGCTGGAAAACGGCCCCAGCTCCGGATACGCGCCCTATTTTGATATCGACTGGCAACCGCGAAAATTTGATCTGCGCGACAAGGTTCTTCTGCCAATTCTAAGCGACCAATACGGGCGCGTCCTCGAGCGCAGCGAACTGCAGGTGCGCTTTGAAGAGGGAACTTTTTATCTGCTCTACGGCGAGCGGAGACTGCCGATCGCGCCGGGCACGTATCGTTACGTTCTGGAAATTGCATTACAAAACCTCGCCGACCAAAAGGACGAAGACTTTTACGCGGAACTGCAAAGCATTCTGACTGCGCTCGAATATTTGCCGAAACGCACCGAAACCGATCCAAAACGAATCGCAGAACGAATTCGCGAAAAAGAAATCATCAAACGACGTCTCGAGCGTCGGTGTGCGGAAGCGCCGCAAGCGCAACAGGCAATCGAAAAGGCACTGGCCCAGATTAATGGAAAGGCGGGCGACCCACGCAGTTTCGATGCGCTGGACCAGTTGCTTAACGCGCAGTCGTATCGGTTGGCGTTTTGGCGCGTCGCGGCCGAAGAAATCAATTACCGCCGTTTTTTCGACGTAAATGATCTCGCCGCAATTCGGGTCGAGTTGCCAAAGGTCTTTGACGCCGTTCACCGGCTAACTCTCGATTTGGTAAGCGCAGGCGCAGTGACAGGGCTCCGCATCGATCATCCGGATGGCCTGTACTTGCCGCGCGAATATTTCGAAAAGCTTCAGCAGCGCTGCGCGAAAGCGCTCGGGGTCGGATTGCCCAAGGATAGGCGCGCGATTTACATGCTGGCGGAAAAAATTCTCACCGGCTCCGAAACATTGCGCAAGGAGTGGCGCGTGCATGGAACCACGGGTTACGACTTTGCGAGTCAAGTGACGCAGTTGCTGGTCGATTCGTCGGCCGAAACGGCGATCACAAAAACATTTCATCGTTTCATCGGTCACTCAGTTCCCTTTGGCCATCTGCTGTACGCAAAAAAGCTGCAGGTGATGAAACTGGCCCTGGCGAACGATGTCGATGTTCTGGGGAACATGCTCGACCGGCTTTCCGAGCAAAACCGATGGTATCGCGATTTCACGCTCGAGGCGCTGTCGCGCGCGCTGCGCGAGACCATCGCCTGCTTTCCTGTTTATCGCGCTTATCTCGAGCCCGATCAGCCTGTGAACGATGAAGATCGACAAATTATCGAGCGCGCAATCGCCGCGGCCAAGCGCCGCAACCCGGGAATGGACGAGTCGATCTTCAATTATTTGCGCGAGGTGCTGCTCTTTCGTTTCCCGCCGAACCTTGGCGCTGCCGAACGCGCCGCGCACACGCATTTCGTTTTGAAATTTCAGCAGGCCACGGGGCCGATCATGGCCAAGGGACTCGAGGACACCGTGTTTTACATTTACAACCGGCTCATAGCGCTAAACGAAGTGGGCGGCGAGCCGGAACAGTTTGGGTCGAGCATTGATGTGTTTCATGAGCAGAACATGGATCGACAACACAATTGGCCGGCCACCTTGCTCGCCACTTCAACGCACGACACAAAACGCAGTGAAGATGTGCGTGCGCGAATCGTGGCCATTTCCGAAATCCCTGAGCTTTGGCGCCGTTTGTTGCAACGCTGGCGCATGGCGAATCGCCGTTGGAAACGAATGATCAATGACTTGGAAGCGCCGGACGCAAACGAGGAATACTTGCTTTATCAAACTCTGCTGGGGACCTGGCCAATCCGAGTAGATGGCGAACCAGAATCTGCCGCAACGCAGGAGTACGTCGAGAGAATTCAAGCTTACATGGCAAAGGCGCTGCACGAGGCGAAGATCAATACGAGTTGGATACAGCCAAATGAAGAATGGGACGCTGCGATGCGCGATTTCGTCGCGAAAATCCTGGAGGCAGCTCCCCGCAACAAGTTTCTGCCGATCTTCCTTCCGGTTGCGAAAGAGATTGCGCGCTTGGGAGCGATCAATTCGCTCACCCAAACGCTGTTGAAGCTCACCTTACCCGGCGTGCCCGATATTTATCAGGGAAACGAGATTTGGGATTACAGCCTGGTCGATCCCGATAACCGGCGTTCCGTCGATTACAGTCTGCGACGTGAAATGCTCGGCGCGTTGCCGAGCACAACGCCCGACGAACTGACGCAGACGTGGCCGGATGGCCGAATGAAATTGTTTCTGACCCAGCGAGTGCTGCGCTTTCGTTGCGGACACGCTGATATTTTCCAGCAAGGCGAATATCTGCCGATTCGCGCGAGCGGAACATTCGCGGAATGTTGCGTCAGTTTCGCCCGGCGTTTGGC
>WNGK01003485.1_pt1 | contig 17216 bp, 11 predicted proteins | sample 5400601 | NCBI WGS metagenome assembly WNGK01 (sample SAMN13153376, study PRJNA577476) | soil metagenome | isolation source: 60 cm soil or saprolite under Garry oak tree replicate 1 | place: USA:California | collected 2016-06-15
TCGCGCCGCCGAACGCCGCATTCCCGCGCGCGTAATTCCGTCAAAAGGGGTGGAGCGGGAAGCCTACGATCGCCTTGTCGTCGCCGCGCTGAAGGAGGCGCGCGTGGATCTGGTGTGCCTGGCCGGATTCATGCGCCTGCTCTCGCCCTACTTCGTCACGGCGTTTCGCGGCCGAATTCTCAATATCCATCCCTCGCTGCTGCCGGCGTTTCCCGGACTCGAGGCGCAGCGCCAGGCGCTCGATTACGGCGTGAAATTCAGCGGCTGCACCGTGCATTTCGTGGACGAAAATCTCGACGCCGGCCCTATCGTCGCGCAGGCGATTGTCCCCGTCAAACCCGGCGATACCGAGGAAACTCTCTCCGCGCGGATCCTTTGCGAGGAGCACCGCATTTATACCGAAGCCGTCCGCCTGGTGCTCTCCGGCAAGTTCCGCGTCGAAGGCCGCCGCGTGCTACCCACGTCCGAAGAAAATTCGGAAGAGCGCCTCGCCGGACGTGCCAAGCGAGGTTGAATCGACGGCCACTCCATCCATCCATGACCGCGCCGCACAAATTTCGTTCTGTAGATGAGCAGCTCGCCGCGCTCCGCAAAGGCGCCGCCGAAATTATTCGTGAAGAGGAATTGCGCGCCAAGCTCGAACGTTCCCGCGCCTCGGGCAAACCATTGCGCATCAAGCTCGGCGTTGATCCCACCGCGCCCGATTTGCATCTCGGCCACACCGTTGTGTTGCGCAAACTCAAGCATTTTCAGGACGAAGGCCACACGGCCATCTTCCTGATCGGCGGCTTTACTGCTCTTGTAGGCGACCCCACGGGACAATCCGAGACTCGCCCGCCCCTCACGCGCGAGCAAGTGCAGGCCAACGCGAAAACGTATCTGGACCAGGTATTCAAACTGCTCGATCCGGAAAAAACAGAAATCCGCAACAACGCCGATTGGCTCGATCCTCTAACCAATCAGGAGATCGTTCGGCTCTGCGCCAAATACCGCGTCGCGCGGCTGCTCGAGCGTGAAGACTTTCGCTCCCGCCTGCAGAAGCAGGAACCCATCGCGGTCCACGAGCTGCTGTACCCGCTCTACCAGGCCTATGACTCCGTGGTGTTAAATGCTGACGTGGAACTCGGCGCCACCGAACAAAAATTTAATCTGCTGATGGGCCGCGATATCCAGCGCGAATACGGCCAGGAATCGCAAGTGGCGCTCACCATGCCCATTCTGGTGGGCACCGACGGCCAGCGCAAAATGTCCAAGAGCCTCGGCAACTATGTGGGCATCACGGAATCGCCCACACAGATGTTTGGCAAGCTCATGTCCATTTCCGATGAGCTGATGTGGCCCTATTACGATCTGCTCACGGATTTCGCGCCGCCTGTGATCGTGCGCCTCAAGGAAGAAGTCCGCACGGGCGTCCTGCATCCCATGGACGCCAAGATGCAGCTGGCCCATTACATTATCGCCGGTTTCCACGGCGAAGATGCCGCCCGCAAAGCCTCCAACGAATTCGACCAAGTCTACCGGAAGCGGCAAGCCCCTGATGAGATGCAGGAGATACGTTTGAGGCGGCGCCGCGATGGATTCTTAGAGGCCCAGACGCCGAGCGTTGCTCTGCAAGTAATCTCTCCGTCCCCAAAGTGGCCACAATTATTAAAATATCTTTCCCAATCAGAATCCATTTCTGAAGCAGCGCGGGTCATTGAGCAAGGCGGCCTTGAGGTCAACGGCACGATCATCAGGGACCCGATGGCCAGACTCAACACCGGTGTAGCTGCGTCCTATGAAGTCCGATTTGGCAAGAAGAGATTCGTGCGCGTCGTCGTCGAATGAAAACGGCAACCAGTGCCACACACAATTGTTGTCATCCCGAGGTCGCCGCGGCGACCGAGGGATCTGCTTTTCGCGCCCGATATAGGTGGTGGAACAGAACAAACAGAATCGCCATGACGACAAAGTCAAACGCGCTGCCTTCGGGACCAACCGTGCCGCCGGTCAGCCACGCCGGTCCGTGGAACGATGACGCCAGCAGATGGCCGGGCATAACGATGCCGCTATCCGGCACGGAATAAAGATACGTTTCGCCGAAATCGTAAGCCGCGTGCCAGCCGATGGCGAACCAAAGTGTTCCCGTGCGGCGCAGCGTGAAGGCGAGAAACATTCCCGTCACAACCACGCCCAGCGCGCCAATGGGCCCTTCGCCGGGATTGTGCAAGTGCACCGCGCCAAACGCCAAAGAGAGCACCAGCGCGGCTGGCCAGAAACCTATTCCTGAGGTCAGAGTGAATTGCAGATAGCCTCGAAAGAAAAATTCCTCGTACACTCCCACGAGGAGAAAGACTGCGGCCCATTCGAGCGCGTAGCGCACTACATCGGCGCGCGAAAGGTCTACTGTCCCGAAGGAATAGCCGCCCAGCATGCGAATGACCAGCATAAGCGCGCTGATCGTCGCGATTCCCCAGAGCGCGCCCAGCCAGAAATTCTTCCCCAGTGCCTGCGTCAGAGGCATGCCGTACTCGCCGAAGCGCCGCCGCTCCAGGCGGCCGAGGATCAGGGCGGCGGCAATCGCGCAGATCGCCGCCAGGCCCTCCTGCGTAGCCAGCACGAGCGGAGTGATCGTTCCCCCGGGCGCAAGTGCTGCAAAGTGCAGCAGCCCACCCGCCATTCCGGCAGTGGAAAGGAAAAGAAGAAACAGCGCGACATAGAGCGCGGCGCGCCAGCCCGCGCGCACTCCGTGCGGCCCCAAAAAAATCGATTCCAGGAACAGTGGCCGCGATTCGGAACGCGAAGTCTGCGGCGCATTGTGGTCGGAATGTGGAAGTTCGGAGCCGTTCATGAGATCAACGCCCAGGGGCCGATCGGTGCCGGAGTTCACTGAGAACCAGAGTCGGCAAAAACGCCTCTGAAACGATCACAGCTCGCTTCGTCATGGCCGCCGCTCCGCGAGAAGCGCCAACCGATCGAGATAGTCGCGATTTCTGCGCGCGAGCGCATGCCGCGTCAGCAGCCAATCGAGCATGCGGCCGAAGCGCCCCGGAATTTCGCACTCGTTGGTGAAGCGAATCATGGTTTGTGCGCCGCGCCAAAGCTATTTCACAAATTCCGGCGATTCACCTTTATCCCAGGGATCGTAGGTCTGCGCGAAAAGAATCCGTTCGTCGAGCGGCGGGTGATCGTAGAACCAGATTTTCACCGCGGTGGAAGGCGAGGGCTCGGCCAGATCGATCTCACCCAGAATCTGAAAACTTTGCGCGGCCACCTGGGACGAATTGGGCACGATTCCATGTGCCACTTCGAGGCCGTACTGATCGGCCTGATGCTCCAGATGGCGGCTATAAGCGTTATCGATGGGCGTGAAAATGAAATTGAAAATCAGGATCGCAAAGATCAGCACCGGCAGGGAGGCCCAGTCATCCGCGGCCCGAATTTTCCATGCCGCGCCGAATCGCCCGAGCGCCCAGTGCAGCGCGTGAAAGCCGCCGAAGAGAAAAATGAGCAGAAGGCCCGCGGTGAAAAGGATTCCGTTGCGAATATGATGGAGCACGTAATGACCCATCTCGTGGCCAAAAACAAAAAGAATTTCCGGCGTCGTCATCTGCGCGATGGTCGTATCCCACACCACGACGCGCTCAGACGCACCGATGCCGCTCACATAGGCGTTCAGCGCGTTGAGCTTGGAGCTGGCATTCATCAGATACATGCGCGTTTCGGAAATCTGCTGGCCGCCGTGCTGGACCACTCGCTCGAGTTCGGCGGCGAGCTGTGGATCGCTGGCCGCCAGAGGCGTAAACCGGAAGAAGAGTGGCTCGAGCACGACCGGCTCGACAAAGATCAGAAAAATCAAAATTGGCAAGGACCCGAGCCAGGCGTAGAACCACCAGCGGCGCGGGCTGCGGCGCACGAGTCCATAAAAAAGCCACATGAGAAATATCGCCAGGACCAATGCGATGGCGCCAGCTTTGAGTGCGTCCCAAAACCAGGAGCCCCAGCCCTGAACCGATTGCCCATAGCGGCGCTGCAGCCAATGGCCCGCGGCGGCGGCGGGCAGGCTCAAAAGCCCAAGGAGAATAAAGAATGGCCCGGCGAAAATGACAGCCCGAAGAAACCGATGACGCAAGATGTGCTCGGCCCAGTCGCGTAGCCTGGGAGCTACGGCCAGTTGAACCAGAAGTGCCAGTCCCACCGTGGTGAAAAGAAAGTCGAGGAAATAGAGCTCGTGGCGTGCGTGAGCGTAGGCGATGGCTCGAGCCTCTTTGTCAGGGGGAAGCGTGTAGGCCCTCGGCTGCGGCTGTTCTGCAGGCGAGGTCTCGGTGTTTTGGCTGGCGGATTGGAACCGAGCAGCCGACGATGTGGCCCCTGAGCCGAACGGGGTGGCAAAGGCGGCCGAGCGCAGTGTCAGCAACACAAGAGCAGTGGCGAATACGCCGACCAATCGAATTTTCCAAAATGCAGCCACGGTGTCAGCGCGGCTGTTGCTGCTGGGGCCGCGGCTCAGAAGAGGCCGGAACGATATCTTTCATGCGCATGTAGGTGACCATATTCCCGTAGATCTCATTGTTATGAGCAAAATTCAGGATCAGCAGAGCCATGCGCAAGTTGCGAGTTTGCCGGCCGCTTTCCTGGGTAATATCGACCATCTCCAAGCCCGACGCATCGGTCAGCGAAGCGTAGACACCTTCGCAATATGCGAAGGCGTCGTTCAAAGCCTTCAGGAACTCAGCCTTGGTATTCAGCTTTTCGAGGCTATTTCCGGCATTGGGATTCTTTTCGCCCTTGGCCTGCGAACACCACAGAAAATTGTAATTGGCGACATGCCCGACTTGCTGGCCGAAGGTACGAACTTCCAGTTGCGTCCCGGGGCGCATGCCGTAATTTTCTTCCGGCATTTTCTCCGCCGATCTCACAATCGTGTTGCGATTGCCCATATAGGCATTGCGCAGCCAGGTGGACAACGGATTGGCGGAACCCGCGCCGGATTGCTGACCCGTCTGAGCTGCAGCAGGAATTGCGAGAAGAGATCCGAATAGCATCAGAATGAAAAGCTTGCTCATGAATTGCATCCTCCTAGCGACCTGGCTCGCGTTCGCGGGCCGGACGAACATAAAACTTATATCATAGCGTTTGGAGTTATCCCGAGTTCGCGTGCGGGAAGGTTTAGGGAGGAGAGGGCAGGCTCTCGCCTTACTCTTATAGCCGGAATACGGAATCCCCCCACTTCATATCAATTCGGATCAATCCAACGGGAACTCGCCTCTGGCCTCCAATCGGATTTCCACAGCTAGGAACTGCACCACAATAAGTAGTAGCTTTGGGCTTGACACCACAATGACCTGGCCGGAGAATCGCTCCCATTGTTCGAGGCGCTCGATTCGAGCGCAAAAACGGAGGCAGCGTGCGCTATTTGCCAGGATGGACCGTGCAGTGCATCAATCCGGAATGCCAAGCCCGCGGACATTGGTTACGCGCCGATGCCGCACCGGAGGAGCATTGCAGCAATTGCGGCGAACCGCTTCACAACGTGCCGCCGCCCCTGAGCCCGCAGCTCAGGCTAAGGCCACGTCCGCTGACGACCTACCGGCCCAGGCGGCGCGCCTTCTAGCAAGCAGCTGCGCGGTCTGGTTGCGCTTTTCGCCCCGGAATTGTCTCCGTGGTTCCCGCGGATCTCACAGTGAGCTTAAGATAGCTATCGACCCGCTTGACGAAACCAGCTTTTGAAACAGATCAATAAAGCATATGGAAGAGCAAAGCAGCAACACAGTCCGGGCGAACCTACAAACTCAGCTGCGGCGTGAAAGTATTTCCGTACACGCTCCTCGTGGATGGGGCGGGCGTTGGACTCGCCGCGTTCGGCATGCTCAACCCGTTGTCGGCGCCTTCACTCATGTCTCTTCAGAACTCGCCTTCATTTTGAATTCGGCACGATTGCTTCCCGGAGCGCAGCGGGCGTAGGTAGCGGATGTTAAAAAAAGAGCGGCCGTTGGGGGGGCGGCCGCTCGTGGCATGGGGTTTTGGAAGGAATATGCCAGGCGCAACCTGCGGCAGCAGCCGGACTAGCCGGCTCAGGAGCCTCGCCGATAAGGGCAGGTTACCGTGAGGCCCGACCTACCGCACATCACGCCGAACACGCGTACATTTTCCGTTTCGCGCCGTTCTGGGTCTATGGCCCGGCGGACCCATTCGGCCGGTACGGAAGTACTTGGCTCTAAGCCTATGAGGACATGTGCCTTATATTACCATTGGCCTGAGTCGTAGCTTTCTTGGCCTCATTCTTGGCATCGCCTGGGCCTTCGGAACGCCGCCGGGTGCACCTGTGCGTGAGGGCGGAAACAGTTTAGGTTCTTGACCCACCCTGTGGCAGTTACAGCCAGAAAAGCGGGCAATTTGGGTAGAATTCCAAATGTGGCGACTCTTATCCCACGCCCTGACCGTGCGGCGATCAAAGCCCAAGTGCTGGCAATCACCCGCGAGCTCCTCCGCGAATTGGGGAATAGCGAGGCAGGCGAAGCTGTGAGGGGCTCTGCCAGCCTGGAACGCGACCTCGGGTTGGGAAGCATTGAGCGCGTGGAACTCAGCTCGCGCCTCGAGCGGACCTTGGGAACGTCTCTGCCGGAGGGCGCCATTGCCGAGGCCAAAACCCTCGATGACATTATCGCGGTCGTTGCCGGGCCGATGGAAGGCGCCAGCCTCTCGGAGCGAGCTCCCACCGTATCTTTAAGTGATACCGGAGCGACTGAATCGGTATCGGTCCAAACGAGCTCAGAGGTGCGCGCTCAGGACCCTGCCGGCGCCCAGGTGACCCACGAGCACGCCCAGTTGTTTCGGCGCGTTTGGGAAACAATTTATGGGACTTATGCCGCGGGCGTATTTTTCGTTTGGCTGGTGCTTTCGTGGCTTCTTGTCCTGGTGATGCCACCAGGCCGAGCGGCGGCTCGGATGGCTTCGGCGGCGCTGCGCATCTATTTCAGACTGATCGGCTGCCGGATCCACATGGAAGGAGAGCAGCATGTGGATGCCTATGGTGCATGTATCTACGTTAGCAACCACACGAGCTATTTTGATGTGCCAGCCGTCATGGCGTTATTCAAGACTAACTATCACTTCCTGGCCAAGAACGAGATCAACGATATGCCGTTCGTTGGCACTTTTCTGCGCAAACTGGGACATTTTGCCTTCGAGCGGAGCAAGCTGCGGGCGCGGTCCCGCCAAGCTGAGCAGATGGAGAAAGCTCTGCTTCGGGGCGAATCCCTCTTCGTATTTGCAGAGGGCACGTTTACCGCGCAGCCGGGCGTACGCCCGTTTCAGTTGGGCGCCTTCCGGGCGGCGGTTAGGACCGGAAGGCCGATCGTCCCGGTGGTGCTGCGAGGCACTCGGCGGTTTTTGCGGGACGGCACCTTGCTGCCCAAGCCCGCTCGAATCAGCGTGATCGTTTGCCCAGCCCTTTTTTCGTCCCCTGACTCAGCTGGCCGCGAATGGGCCGAGGTCTTGCGGCTACGGGATGAAACTCGAACGATTATTTCCAGCCATTCCGGGGAGCCTTTGCTTCACACGCCGGCTTATGACGACCAGTCTGAGATCTGAGCTTCTTGACAGCCCGTTGTAAATATTGGGATTAGGCAAAGACAAAGAAAGCGCAGCCGGTCTGCATCAATTCCCTCTAACCCGGCATCTATACGTTTGTCATTAACCATACTCGAGGGCTTTGGCTATGAACAATCATTCTCATTCCGAAGACATCGTAGGAGTTCGATATACGGGTTGGGCGGCTCTGAATAGGGATCCGCAAGAAGATGTGGTCGAATTTGTCTGTCCGCACTGTGGCCGCAAGGGAGTGAAACCGGCCCGCCGGGCGCGGTCGGAATATCACTTCACCGACGGTTTCCTGCAGGACACGCAAGGTGAAGTGACCACCTGCAAGGCCTGCCGCAGGGCTCTGCATGTTGCTCCCGTGGTGCTGGTGCACGATCGCGACGAAAAGCGACGCTTTGAGGCTGTGTTCGCGGAGGAAGCGATTGCGGTGCCCAGCTAGAGGAGCTCGGGTCAATAGCGACCACATGGACGTGGCACCGCTACGGACTGCCTGATCCTCGCATCCATGCAAGGCCAGACGCATAGCCGCGTGGATTAGTGGACGACGCGGCGCCAGCCTACTCGTGAAACAGCGTGTCCGACATGTGAAACTCTTCGAGACCGCTGCGGATGCGGTCGAACGCCTCGTCCACGCTGTCGGCAAACTGCAGCAGATTGTATTCGCGCCGGTTGATGGTGCCCCAATTGAGCATCTCCCGCCAGTCGATTACGCGATTCCAATAACGGCGGCCGTAAATGAGGATGAGATTGCGGCGCTGCAGCTTGCCTGTCTGCATCAAGGTGAGCATTTCCCAAAGCTCGTCCATAGTGCCGAATCCCCCAGGAAAGACGATGAGCGCCTTGGCGAGTTGCGCGAACCACAGCTTGCGCATGAAAAAGTAGTGAAACTGAAAGTTGAGCCCGGGACTGATATAGGAGTTCGGCCATTGCTCATGCGGCAATTCGATGCTCAGACCGACGGTTTTGCCGCCGGCCTCGGCCGCGCCGCGGTTGGCCGCTTCCATGATGCCGGGACCGCCGCCGGAACAGATGACGAACCGCCGGGGATGCTCACCCAGCGTTAGCGACCAGGCAGTGATGCGGCGCGCAAGTTCCCGCGCCTCTTCGTAATAACGCGACATCGCCACCGCCGCCCGCGCGTCGCGCAGGGCGATGCGCCGGCGGGGGGTCCCTTTTCCCCGAAGCGACTTCAGGCGCCGCAGGTGGGCTTGCGCGCGATCGCGCCCGATGATGCGCGCCGATCCAAACATCACGATGGTATCGCCGACCTCTTCGCGCCGGAATCGAGCGAGTGGATCGAGATATTCGGTGAGAATGCGCACCGGCCGTGCGGCGACACTCTCCATGAACAGAGCATCGCGATAGGCGGGCTGCTGCGGCGTTCGATGACGGCGAGCCATGAACCCTCCAGGGGGAAATGGACGAGGCATCATTCTACGTAAGGCGTGGAAGCCATCCAACATGAGCGGCGCCCGAGGCGTCCAATCTAGTAAACTTGGGGCAGGGGAACGAAGGGCACTCGAGTGGAGGCAGGATTATGAGCGCTGTGCCATGGGGACAGAGAACTCGGGTTTTGACTGCAACGCTGGCCGGATTCGCGCTGCTGGCGGCGCACACAGCGCTGGCCCAGACCTCAGGGCCGATCGCCCCGAAGCCGGGCCAAGCGGTTCAAAAACCACCGCAAGGGGCGAGCCAGAAGCCGCTCGACCAGTCGATCCGCGTGCGGGTGAACCTGGTGAACACTCCGGTCGTTGTGCGGGATGCTCGAGGTGAACTGGTGCTCGACCTTCTCGAGAATAATTTCCGCGTCTTCGATAACGGCGTGCAGCAAAAGCTCGAAGGATTCGATATGGGTAGCGGGCCGCTTTCGGCGGTCATCGTGATGGAGACAAGCTCGCGCATCCAACCGTTATTTCCGGCGCTTCGCCGCACCGGCGTCTTATTTACCGAGACCGTTATGGGCGAGAGCGGAGATGCCGCCGTGATCGGCTACGATGACCAGGTAAATCGTCTGCAGGATTTCACAGGCGACCATGACGCCATCGACAAGAGCATCGCGAACCTGAAGCCGGGCACGTCGGGAACGCGGCTCTACGACGCGCTTTCGAGCGCGGTGGGCATGCTGGAGAATCGGCCAGCAGCGCGGCGGCGCGTGATCATTACCGTGGCGGAAGCGGTCGATTCCGGAAGCGAAGAAAAGCTGGGACAGGTGTTGCGAGACGCGCAACTCGCCAATATCACCATCTACTCGGTCGGCCTCTCGACAACGGCAGCGGAAATGCGTGGCGAGCAGAAGAGCGGCGCGCCGCCATCCGCCACGCCTCCGGGAACCTTTGGGCTGCCGCCGATACCGGGCACACCACAGACGCCAACCACAGAAGAGCAGCGCAGCGGCAATATCGATGTTATGGCGTTAGCAATTTGGGTGGTGCAGCACGCGGAGGCGGCGGTTAAGGAGCGTCCACTGGAAGTGGCTACGGCGGCGACCGGCGGTCTTTACAAATCCACCGTTAAGGATGCTTCCATCGAAAAGGCCATCGACGAGATCGGCGGCGAGCTGCACGCGCAGTATACGATCAGCTATCGTCCCTCGGGGACCGATAGCGGCGGCTATCACGAAATTCGCGTGCAAGTGGTCGATCGGCGCGGCCTGACAGTGCGCTCGCGACCGGGCTACTACCTCAGTTCACCGGGCGCGTAGGAGAGGCGCTCAGGATTTTTCTGGCTCCCGTTCCTTCGCCCCGCCAGGCGCTCCGGCGGGAGCCCCACCCGCCCCATCGGCGCCGTTACTTTCCTCTTCGAGAATAGCGGCAGCGGCAATTTTATCTTCACCTTCGAGACGAAGCAGGCGCACGCCCTGAGTGGAGCGGCCCGCCTCGCGAATTTCCTTGGAATGCACGCGAATGATCTTTCCGAATTCGGTGATGATCATCACGTCGGAATCTTCGCCGACCTGGAGGGCGGCAACCACGGGGCCATTGCGTTCTGTGGTCTTCAGATTGATCACGCCTTTGCCGCCGCGCGAAGTGATGCGGTATTCGGCCAGCGGCGTGCGTTTGCCGTAGCCCTTTTCGGAGATGCTCAACATCAGGGAAGTGAGCGAATCCTTGATGACTTCGTTCTCCAGTTCATCCAGGCTTTGCGTATCTTTCTTCGATTCCTTACGGACAATCTCAAAATCCGGCTGCACGGCATCCATGCTCACCACGTAATCGTCCTTCCCAAGGTCCATGCCGTTCACGCCGCCGGCTTGGCGGCCCATGGCGCGAACTTCCGTTTCTCGGAAAAGAATGGCTTGGCCCTCGTGGCTGGCGAGGAAGATCATCTGCTTGCCGTCGGTGAGCTTCACGCCGATCAATTCGTCCTTGGGTTCCAGAGTAATGGCGATGATTCCCGAAGGCCGGGGATTGCTGAATTCGGCAAGCTCGGTTTTCTTCACCGTGCCGTTGCGCGTGGCAAAAAAGACATAGCGGCCCGTCTCTTCCAGATTGCGCGCCGGGACGAGCGCGGTGAGGTGTTCGTCCTCCTGGAACTTCACCAGGCTGGTGATGGCTCTGCCCCGCGTGGCCGCGGCAGCCTCAGGAAGTTCGTAGACCTTGAGCCAGTAGACCCGGCCCTTGGAGCTGAAGAGCAGGATGTAGCTGTGGGCCGAGGCGACGAAGAGGTACTCAACGAAATCCTCTTCCCGCGTGCGCGCGCCGATCCGCCCTTTGCCGCCGCGCGACTGATGGCGATAGACGTCCACGGGCGTGCGCTTGATATAGCCGGCATGGCTGATGGTGATGGCCATATCGGTATCGGCGATGAGATCTTCGACCTTGATCTCCTCGACCGCGTCGACGATTTGCGTGCGACGTCCGTCGCCGAACTCTTTTTGAATATCCCGCAGCTCGGAGACGATTACCTGCTTCAATTTCTTTTCGCTGGCCAGAATTTCCTTGAGTTCGGCGATCTTGGCCTGGATCTGCTTGAGTTCTTCGAGAATCTTTTCGCGCTCCATCTGCGTGAGGCGATGGAGTTGCAGGTCCAGAATGGCTTGCGCCTGGCGGTCGCTGAAGCTCCAGCGCGTCATCAAGCCTTCTTTGGCTTCCTTGGGCGACTTGCTGCGGCGAATGAGCTTGATCACTTCGTCGAGATTCTCCAGAGCTTTGGCGAAGCCCAGCAAGATGTGCTCGCGCTCTTCGGCTTTGCGCAGGTCGTAACGCGTGCGGCGAATCACCACTTCGCGGCGATGTTCGAGGAAGAGCCGCAGCAGTTCGAGCAAGCCCATCTCGCGCGGCTGGCCGCCAGTGATGGCCAGCAGGATCATGCCGAACGATTCCTGCATTTGTGTCAGCTTGTAGAGGTGGTTGAGGACGAGCTGAGCTTCTTCGCCGCGCTTGACCTCGACCACGACGCGCATGCCTTCGCGATCGGACTCGTCGCGCACGTCAGAGATGCCTTCGATCTTTTTCGTCTGTACGAGTTCAGCGATGCGCTCGACCAAGCGCGCCTTGTTTACCTGGTAGGGAATTTCGGTGATGACGATATTCTCGCGGTCTTTGCCCACCTGTTCGATCGAGGCTTTAGCGCGCATGATGAAGCTGCCGCGACCCTTCTTATAGGCCTGCTCGATGCCATCGCGGCCGGCGATATACCCGCCGGTGGGGAAGTCGGGACCGGGAACGAGCTTCATCACTTCCTTGAGCGAGGCGTCCGGCTTTTCCAGCAGCAAAGCTGTGGCGTCAATAATTTCCTTCAGGTTGTGCGGAGGAATATTCGTGGCCATGCCTACGGCGATGCCGCTTGCCCCATTGACCAACAGGTTCGGCACACGCGTGGGGAGCACGACCGGTTCGTGCTCGGTTTCATCGAAATTGGGGACGAAATCGACGGTCTCTCGATCGATATCCGCCAGCAACTCTTCGCTGATGCGCGCCAGGCGCGCCTCGGTGTAACGCATGGCCGCCGGCGGGTCGCCATCCACCGAGCCGAAGTTGCCCTGTCCATCCACCAGCGGGTAACGCATGCTAAAGGGCTGCGCCATGCGCACCAGGGCGTCATATACGGGAGCATCGCCGTGCGGATGAAATTTGCCGAGGACTTCGCCGACGATCTTGGCGCACTTGCGGTAAGCCCTCGTGGAAGTCAGCCCTATCTCGTGCATGCCATAAAGGATGCGCCGGTGCACGGGCTTGAGGCCGTCGCGCACATCGGGCAACGCGCGCCCAATGATCACGCTCATGGCGTAGTCGAGATAGGACTTCTTCATCTCGGCTTCGATATCCACCGGAATTAAAATGGCTGGAGTTTTTTCCTCTGCCATTGGCTTTGGGCTTCCTTTCTGGGGTGCGCGCTAAAACTTAAATGTCGAGGTTCTGGACGTCGAGGGCATTGTCTTCGATGAATTTGCGCCGCTCCTCGACGTTTTCGCCCATGAGCGTGGTAAAGATCGTCTCGGCCTCGACCATGTCCTCGAGCTTCACCTGCAACAGAGTACGGGTCTCGGCGTTCATGGTGGTGGCCCAGAGCTGGTCAGGATTCATCTCACCCAGGCCCTTAAAGCGCGTAATCGTAAAATCTTTCTTGGCATCTTCGAGCACGAAGGCGAGTACCTGAACTGCGCTCTCTTTGCTCACTTTGTCGCCATTGCAAGAGACGCTAAACGGCGGTTTATCCGAAGCAGAAATGGCCCGGCCGAGCGTGCGCAATCGCTTCCAGTCCTGCCTCGAGGCGAGCGCCCAATTAATTCGCGCCCAGGGGCCAGAGTCGTTGCCGAGCACCAATTCGTAGAGGCTGTGCTCCTCGTCGTAAGAAAGCTTGGCTTCCATTTTGAGTTTGGCCTTCTCGATGGCTTTCAGCAGTTTCTCGAGCGCCTTCTTATCTTCGAAATCGGCCTTCTTCTCGAGATCGCTTGCCGCGACCAGGTCCACCAGCGCGCGTTCGCGCAAGCGCCGGAGCAACTTGGCCGCGATCTGGTCATATTCCTGCACATTAAGAAGGAACGTGGTGAGCGCGGCGCCCTCGAGCGAGATGCCCTCTTTGGCCTTGACGATGTGATCCTCGGTGGCTCGGCGCATCAGCTCATGAGAAAACTCGCGCTCGTCGCGGATGTAGCGGTCCATTTTGCCGCGCTTGACGCGATAGAGAGGAGGCTGGGCGATATAGACATGCCCGCGCTCGACGAGCTCCTTCATGTGGCGGAAGAAAAACGTGAGCAGCAGAGTGCGGATGTGGCTGCCGTCCACGTCCGCGTCGGTCATCAGAATGATCTTGTGGTAGCGCAAGCGGCCGGCGTCGAAATCATCCTTGCCGATTCCCGTTCCCAGGGCGGTAATGATGGCGCGGATTTCCTCGTGACCCAGCATCTTGTCGTAGCGTGCCTTCTCCACGTTCAAGATCTTTCCTTTAAGGGGCAGGATGGCCTGATAGCGGCGGTCGCGGCCCTGCTTGGCGGAGCCGCCGGCCGATTCGCCCTCAACGATAAAAATCTCGCAATTGGCTGGATCGCGCTCCTGGCAATCGGCCAGCTTCCCGGGCAAGCCTCCCGAATCCATGGCGGATTTTCGGCGGGTAAGCTCGCGCGCCTTGCGGGCCGCCTCGCGGGCCCGCGCCGCGTCAATACACTTTCCGATGATCCGCCGCGCCACCGTGGAATGCTTATCGAAGTATTCGCCCAGCCGGTCATTTACCAACTGCTCCACATGGCCCTTGATGTCGCTATTCAGCTTGCCTTTGGTCTGGCCTTCGAACTGAGGCTGCGGCAGCTTCACGGATACGACCGCGATGAGCCCTTCGCGAACGTCATCGCCGGTGATCGAGACGTCTTTCTGTTCCTTGAGCATGCCCGCGGAACTGGCGAAATTGTTGATGGAACGCGTGAGCGCGGAACGGAAACCGGAGAGGTGCGTGCCGCCATCGACCGTGTTGATGGTATTGGCGAAAGAAAAGACGTTTTCCGCGTAGCTATCGTTATATTGCAGCGCGATCTCCACCTCGACATTATCGCGCTTGCCTTCAATGTAAATCGGGGAGTCGTGAAGCGTCTGCTTGCCGCGATTGAGATGCTTGACGAATTCCACGATCCCGCCGGTAAAGCGAAACTCGGTTGTTTTTTCGCTGCGCTCATCCTGAAGCGTGATCTTCAGGCCCTTATTCAGGAAGGCCAGTTCGCGCAGGCGCTGCGCGAGAAGGTCGTAGCTGAAATCGATCTTCTCGAAAATGCTAGTATCGGGGTGAAACGTGATCTTGGTGCCGGTTTTGCGCGTCTTGCCGGTAACGGCGAGCTTCGATTTGGGCACTCCGCATTTATAGGACTGTTCCCAAACCTCGCCGTCTCGCCAGATCTCCAGATCCAGCCAATCGGAAAGCGCGTTGACGACGGAAACGCCCACGCCATGCAGGCCGCCGGAAACTTTGTAGGTTTCACTATCGAATTTTCCGCCGGCGTGAAGAACGGTCATGACCACTTCGGCAGCGGGCTTTTTTTCCGTGGCGTGCATGTCTACGGGGATGCCGCGGCCGTTGTCGATTACGGTGACGCTGTTGTCGTCGTGAACGATGACGTTGATTTCGTCGCAGTAGCCAGCCATGGCTTCGTCCACCGAGTTATCCACCACTTCCCAAACCAAGTGGTGCAGACCCTGTTCGGTGGTCGAGCCGATATACATCGCCGGGCGCTTGCGCACCGCCTCGAGATCGCCCAACACTTTGATCGAGGTGGCGTCGTACCGATGGCCCGCAGCTTTGCCGGTCACCGTCTCTTTCTCACCCATATTGTGTGCGTCTCCTGAATAACCGTGGAGGGGAAGGCTGCCGCAGAACGGTTTCTTTCCGCCTTAACGTGCAATCCTGGTTTCGATTCGCGAACCAGAGGCGTTTTCTGCTCCATCCCGTCCGGATTTCCGTCATGCGAAAGCGGACGCGGCGAAGACTATGTTTGCCTGACCGCGCCTGCTCGTTCTGGCGCAAACGAGAAAACTCAGCCGCAGATCAGAGCCTCAAATGCCGTTCCGGAGGACCCAAAACTCGTGTGAATGCCCAAATTGATTTTACGCTATTCGGGCAGTTTTCTCAAGATCTAGAGGCATTATTGTTGCACCATAACTCTGTAACAATCAGTCACTTACGGCCAAGTGCAGCTCGAATTGGGGTGGGAGCAGGCCCATCCTCTGAGAAAAAAATGATGCAAGCAAGCCGGCATCAATTTTGGGCCGAAAATCTAAATGCGCATGGGCATGATGATGTAGCGATAGCGGTATTGGTCGTCGGCAAGGGGACGCAATTGACCGGCTGACTGCTCATCTTTCAGCTCCACGCTGATGGGCCCATCGGGAGCAGCGGCGAGAAAATCGAGAAGATATTGACCGTTAAAGCCGATGGCAATGGGCTCGCCGCTATATTCTTTTTCGATGTTCTCGGTGGCTTCGCCATACTCGGGACTCGAGGCTGAAAGTTCTACGCCCTCCTGGCTAACGGAGAATTTCAGAGCGTGAGAGCGTTGGTCGGCCATCTGCGAGACGCGGCGTACCGCATCGTTGAATTCACTGCGCTCGAGGACAATTCTTTTGTTGTTGTCCCGCGGCAGGACGGCCTCGTAGTTGGGAAACTGGCCGGTGAGGATGCGCGAGATCAGCAAGCGCGACTCCACCTGGAAGTACAGATGGCTATCGTCCCTGGCAAATTCGATCTGGCCGTTCTCCCCGGCCTCGCCAGCGAGACGTTGGATTTCAGCCATGGCCTTTTTGGGAATCAGGGGACGCGTCTCATTCGACAGCCCCGCAAAGGAGTGATCGGTCTCAGCGAGCGCCAGGCGGTGACCGTCCGTTGCGACCATGGCAATCATATCGGGCTTCAAAGTGAGTTGAGCGCCGTTCAACGTGTAACGAGATTCCTCCATAGAAATCGCAAATGCCGTCCGGGCAATCAGCGACGAAAGAATTCCCGCGGGTATGCTCACGAGCGCGTGAGGGAATACGGGAATAGCCGGAAAATTGTCTTTGGCCATGCCGACCATCTTGTAGTTCCGCCGGTCGGAGGTAATTTGCACCCAATGATTTTCGAGCAGGCGGAAGCGAATCTCGCCTTCTGGTAATAATCGCACTAACTCGAGCAGCTTTTTTGCGGGGATGGTACCGGCACCCTCTTTCTTTACTTTCGCTTCACATGAAGTTCGAATACTAAGCTCCAGGTCCGTGGCGGTTAGCGTGACGTGATTGCCTTTCGCTTCGCACAAGAGATGCGAAAGAATGGGGATGGTCGTCTTTCGTTCGACGACGCCCTGGGTGAGATTCAACTCCGCCAGCAGGTCGTACTTTTTCACCGTAAATTCCATCTACGATTTCCTCCGCCAGAAGCCACGGATTCAAACCGGCTACTCTACCCTGTTTTAAAGAAGGGATAAAGATAGTAGTAGTAACCGTGCGCGGTGGAAAACCGGCACTGCCAGATCGCGTGCAAGAAGGCTTTCCACAGTGGCCGCAAACCACCCACATCGTTTACACAGTCTTTTCCTCACACAGCAAGGCAAGAAGGAAGACCAAGAATGAAAATCACAGGAAACTGGGACAGGTGGCTGCCGAGTAATTTCCGCTCGGGGCGGAGCTGAACCATTTGTGTCTGTGGAAATCCTGTGCATCTCCTGTGCAGCTTCCCCT
>WNGK01003401.1_pt1 | contig 17207 bp, 12 predicted proteins | sample 5400601 | NCBI WGS metagenome assembly WNGK01 (sample SAMN13153376, study PRJNA577476) | soil metagenome | isolation source: 60 cm soil or saprolite under Garry oak tree replicate 1 | place: USA:California | collected 2016-06-15
TCGTGAAATCGCGCGATCTTCTCCGCGCAGAACAGCACGAGCAGCGGATCCAGCGACACCGACGTAAAGGCGCTCACCGTCATCGCGTGCCCGGTGCCCTGCAGGCTGGTGCCCACCACCACGATGCCGGTCGGGAACCGGGCCGCTGCCCGCCGGAACGCGCCAGCATCGGGCGGCGTCACCGGCCTGCCCTTGACGGCCCGGACCGGGACAGCCAGACGAACGCCGCCACGACGCCGGCCGCGGCGCAGGCCGAGCCGCCGTAGAGGAACCACTTGCCCGCAGCAGTGTTGGTGATCAAGACGCTTCCTCCCGGCGTGGACATGGCAAGCACGAACGATGCCGCGAACCATCCCACAGCGGGCATAAGCCCCCCGGCCGGCGTCTGCATTCCCCAGGCGGCGAGGATGGTCGTCACGAGGATGGCCGCGGCGAACCCGAGCGCCGCTGCCGGGACCGGGCCGATGGCACTGCCGTAGAAGAAACAGCCGATCACGCCCTCAAGCGCGCCGAGAAGGAAAAGCAGCGCGTATCCGCCGCCGGTGACAAGCACCAAGCCGCCGCGGCCCGGCGTCGCGTTCTGCACGGACTGAAGGCTAGCTAATTCCGCTGAAAAGATCGTCTTCCCAGCCGTGCGGCCCGTGGCCGTCGCCGCGCGGGCCGGCCAGCAGGATGTAGTACTCATGGCCGAACGCCAGCTGGCCCACGTTGTCAGACAGCGCGAAGAACGGGCTGTGCACCGCTATCTGGGTCGCGTGCGCGCGCATCGCCTCGACCTTCGCGTCCAGGTAGCCGGTGGCGTCGATGTTCGTGGTCACCACGTCGTCCGGCACCCCGTAAGGCAAATCATCCGCCGACTCGGCCTGGGCGAAGTCGGGGCCGCCGGAGAACTCGCCGGGCTCGCGGCCGCGCATCAGCTCGATCGCCTGGGCCAGCACGGACTTCGGCACTGTCATCGCGTAGAACTTGCTGACCAGGCCGTCCGCGAGCGCGAAAGCCCGGCAGGCCACCCGGTGCGCCTGGATGTGATCAGGATGCCCGTAGAAGCCGTTGTCGTCGTAGCTGATCATGACGTGCGGGCGGACTTCCCGGATCACGCTCAGTAGCTCGCCCGCTGCCTCGTTCACGTCGGCCCGCCAGAAGCTGCCGTCCCAGTCGTTGGACGGCGTGCCCATCATCCCGGAGTCATGCCACCGGCCAGCACCGCCGAGGAACCGGTGATCGGTCACCCCGAGCGCCGCGCAGGCCTCGGCCAGCTCGCCGATCCGGTGCTGGCCGAGGCCGCCGTCGGCGCCGGCGGCCAGGTGCGCGAACTCGGGCGGGATGATCTCGCCAAGCTCCCCCAGAGTGCAGGTAACCAGCGTCACCCCGGCGCCTTCGGCCGCGTACTTCGCCATCGTCGCGCCGGTACCGATCGACTCGTCGTCCGGATGGGCGTGCACGAGCAGGAGCCTGCGGCCGTCGTCGGGTGTGCTCATACCGGCGAGCCTAATGGCGGGCCGGCCAGCGGCCCGGCGGTGCCACGGCCGGCGGCCTGGACGGCTGGCTGGCAGGATCTACTCTCATGACGGATAGCGTGACCGACACCTTCCCCCGCCAGCAGGCGCGGACCCAGCGTTTTACCCTCGGGGTGCCGCGGTCCTTCGAGATCTCGCCCGACGGGAACCGGATCATCTTCCTGCGGTCGAAGGGCGGGTCGGATCCGGTCAACTGCCTCTGGCTGCTTGACGTCGCGACCGGGCAGGAGCGCCTGGTCGCCGACCCCGCGGAACTGGGCGCCGACGGCACCGACATGGACCCGGAGGAGAGGGCACGCAGGGAGCGTTCGCGCGAGCAGGCGGCCGGCATCGTGGCGTTCGGCTGCGACGCCGACGTCCGGCTAGCCGTGTTCGGCCTGTCCGGGCGGGTGTACGCGGCGGACTTGGCCGGCCCTTACTCTGGCCAGCCCCGGGTCCGCGAGATTCCTGCACGCCCGCCTGCGGCCGACCCGAGGCCGGATCCTGCCGGGCGGCTCGTCGCCTATGCCTGCGCGGGCGCGCTGCGGGTCACCGACACCCGCACCGGGGAGGACCGGGCCATCGCGGCCGCGGACTCGGCGCCAGAAGTCTCGTATGGGCTTGCTGAATTCATCGCCGCCGAGGAAATGGGGCGGATGCGCGGCTACTGGTGGGCGCCGGACTCACGTGCGCTGCTCGTCGCGCGGGTCGACGAGAGTCCGGTTGTCCGATGGCATATCGCCGACCCGTCGAACCCGGCCAGTCCGCCCGCCGTCGTGCGGTACCCAGCCGCGGGTACTCCGAACGCCGATGTCTCGCTTGTGCTGGCTGGCCTGGACGGCACGCTCACCCCGGTGGACTGGGACAACTGCGCCTTCCCTTACCTGGTCACGGCATGCTGGGAGGGCTCAGGCGCGGCCGCGGACTGCCCGCTCATCGTGGTGCAGGCACGGGACCAGCGGGAGATCCGGATCCTGGCCGTGGACAGAGAAAGCGGCACGACGACCGTCGTCCGCGCCGACAGCGATCCGGACTGGCTCGACATCATTCCCGGCGTGCCGGCCAGGACCGGCGACAACCGGATCGTCTGGACTGCCGACGCCAGCGGCGCGCACCGGCTGATCGTCGCCACGGCCGAGGAACTCGCGGCCGGCCAGGCTGTCCCGGTGACGCCGGACGGGCTCCAGGTCAGGGAGGTGCTCAGCGTCGACGGCGACACGATCCTGTTCACCGCCACCGGCACCGAGCCTGCCGAGATCGGGCTCTGGACATACGGGCCAGATGGCCTGGCCAGGCTGGCACCCGGCGACGGCGGGCCCGGAGTGCACGCTGGCCGGCGGGCCGGCGGCACGACCGTCACGGCCAGCCAGACCCTGGCGCGGGACGGGGTCGCCGTCCGCGTGCTGCGCGACGGCGAGGCCGGCCGGATCACCTCGCTGGCCGAAACCCCGCTCGTCCCGGTCCCCCGGCCGGTCATCTTCACGGCCGGCCAGCGTGGCATCGCCGCGGCGCTGCTGCTGCCCTCCTGGCACCAGCCGGGCGCGGCGAAGCTGCCGGTGCTGATGGACCCGTACGGCGGTCCGCACGGACAGCAGGTGCAGGCCAGGCGGAATGTCTACCTCACCTCGCAATGGCTGGCCGAACGCGGCTTCGCGGTGATCATCGCGGACGGGCGGGGCACCCCGGGCAGAGGCCCTGACTGGGAGAAGACGGTGGCAGGCGACCTGGCGGGCCCGCCGCTCGCGGATCAGGTCGAGGCACTGCACGCCGCCGCCGCCCGGTGCGCCGACCTGGATCTTGGCCGGGTGGCGATCCGGGGCTGGTCCTTCGGCGGCTACCTGGCCGCGCTGGCCGTGCTGCGCCGCCCTGACGTGTTCCATGCCGCGGTGGCCGGCGCTCCGGTCACCGACTGGCGGCTGTACGACACCCATTACACCGAGCGCTACCTCGGCCATCCGGACGACAGCAAGCAGGCCTACGACGACTGCTCACTGCTGACCGACGCGCACAAGCTGACCAGGCCGCTGCTCATCATCCACGGGCTGGCCGACGACAACGTCGTCGTCGCGCACTCGCTGCGGCTGTCATCGGCGCTGCTCGCGGCCGGCCGGCCGCACAGCGTCCTGCCGCTGTCCGGGGTGACCCACATGGCCTCGCAGGAGGAGGTAGCGGAGAACCTGCTGCTGCTGCAGGTCGATTTCCTGCGCAAGTCGCTCGGTATGGCCGATGGTGTAGCGAGTGTCACACCCGCATTGGCGCGCCCCGCGCCAGCGCGGTGATATTCCTTTGGAATAGGGTTCACACGGCACCGCGGCCATGCGCCGCGCCCGGGCGCCATATCCAGGTTCCCGGGCAGCGCACGCGCAGGCGGCGCGACCCAGTGAGTTCCAGGGCGGAGACGTCGACAAATGACGCAGGCAATGGACGCGCCGGCCAAGACCAGGGCGCAGATCAGCGAACGGACGCTGCGCCGGGATCCCTGGTGGCGGGAACCGGCCATCACGGCCACGCTGCTGATCATCTGGGTCGCCTACGCGACCGTGCACGTATTCCTCGGCCGCTGGTACTGGGTACCGCGGTATCACTACCTGACGCCGTTCTACTCGCCCTGCGTCAGCGGCGCCTGCGCGCCCGGGTCGAGCACCCTGGGACAGTGGTTCGGCGACGTGCCCTCGATCATTCCGTACGCGGTCGTGTCGCTGCCGTTCGTGCTCGGCTTCCGGCTCACCTGCTACTACTACCGGAAGGCCTACTACCGGGCCTTCTGGCGGGCACCCGCGGCTTGCGCGGTCCGCGAGCCGCACGCCAGCTACAGCGGCGAGACCAGGGTCCCGTTGATCCTGCAGAACCTGCACCGTTACTTCTTCTACCTAGTGATCCTGATCTCGGTGCTGAACACCTGGGACCTGGTGCAGGCATTCCGCGGCCCGGACGGCAGCTTCGGGCTCGGCCTCGGCACCCTGATCATGGGCGTCAACGTGGTGCTGCTGTGGGCGTACACGCTGTCCTGCCATTCGTGCAGGCACATCACCGGCGGCCGGCTCAAGCATTTCTCGAAGCACCCGGCCCGGTACTGGATATGGACCCAGGTCTCCAGGCTCAACGCGCGGCACATGCAGCTCGCCTGGACCACGCTGGGCACGCTGATGCTGACCGACCTCTATATCTGGCTTGTCGCCAGCGGGGCCATCAGCGACCTGCGGTTCTTCAACTGAGGCAGGGGCAAGACGATGACTGACATCGAGCGGCTCGGCTACGACGTCGTGGTGATCGGGGCCGGCGGCTCCGGGCTGCGGGCGGCGATCGAGGCGCGGCTGGCCGGCCAGAAGACCGCGGTCATCTCCAAGTCGCTGTTCGGCAAGGCGCACACGGTCATGGCCGAGGGCGGCGCCGCCGCGGCGATGGGCAACGTCAACCCGAGGGACAACTGGCAGGTGCACTTCCGCGACACCATGCGCGGCGGCAAGTTCATGAACAGCTGGCGGATGGCCGAGCTGCATGCCAAGGAGGCCCCGGACCGGATCTGGGAACTCGAGGCCTGGGGCGCGTTGTTCGACCGCACCCCCGATGGCAAGATCAGCCAGCGTAACTTCGGCGGCCACGAGTACCCCCGGCTGGCCCACGTGGGCGACCGGACCGGCCTGGAGATGATCCGCACGCTGCAGCAGAAGGTGGTCGCCCTGCAGCAGGAAGACGCCGCGGTGCATGGCGATCCCGAGGCCATGATCAAGGTCTTTGCCGAAACCACCATCACCCGGCTGCTGACGGACGGCGAGCGTATCGCCGGCGCGTTCGGCTACATCAGGGCGAACGGGCGGTTCGTCGTGTTCGAGGCGCCCGCCGTCATCCTCGCGACGGGCGGGATCGGGAAGACCTTCAAGGTCACCTCCAACTCCTGGGAGTACACCGGGGACGGCCACGTGCTCGCGCTGCTGGCCGGCGCGACCCTGCTGAACATGGAGTTCGTGCAGTTCCACCCGACGCACATGGTCTGGCCGCTGTCGGTGGCCGGACTGCTGGTAACCGAGTCGGTCCGCGGTGACGGCGGCGTGCTGCGCAACTCAGCGGGCAACCGGTTCATGTTCGGCTACGTGCCCGACGTGTTCCGCGCCCAGTACGCCGAGACCGAGGAAGAGGCCGACCGCTGGTACGCCGACCCGGACCACAACCGCCGCCCGCCCGAGCTGCTGCCCCGTGATGAGGTGGCGCGGTCGATCAACGCGGAGGTCAAGGCCGGGCGGGGCTCGCCGCACGGCGGCGTGTTCCTTGATATCGCCTCGCGACGGCCCGCCGAGGAGATCCTGCGCAAGCTGCCGTCCATGTACCACCAGTTCAAGGAGCTGGCCGACGTGGACATCACCAAGGAGCCGATGGAAGTCGGCCCGGCCCAGCACTACGTGATGGGCGGCGTCGAGGTGGACCCGGACACCGCGGCCTCCAGCGTGCCGGGGCTGTTCGCGGCCGGCGAGGTGTCCGGCGGCATGCACGGCTCCAACCGGCTCGGCGGTAACTCGCTGTCCGATCTGCTGGTCTTCGGCCGCCGGGCCGGGATGGGCGCGGTGGCGTACCTGGACACCCTGGCTGCGGCGGGCGGCAGCGCACGGCCGGTGCCGAGCGAGGCGGAGCTGACCGCGGCGCAGGCGGAGGCGCTCGCGCCGCTGCAGCGCACCGGCGGCGAAAACCCGTACGCGGTGCATGCCGAGGTCCAGCAGACCATGAGCAGCCTGGTCGGCATCATCAGGCGCGAGGACGAGATCACGATGGCGCTGGCCGAGCTGGAGAAGCTGCGGGAGCGGGCCGCCCGCGTCAGCGCCCCGGGCGGCGCGCCCTACAACCCGGGCTGGCACCTGGCCCTGGACCTGCGCAACATCATGCTGATCGCGGACTGCGTGGCGCAGGCGGCGCTAGAGCGCCAGGAGAGCCGCGGCGGGCATACCCGCGATGACTTCCCCGGCATGTCGCCGGAATGGCGGAAGGTCAACCTGATCTGCGCGCTGGATGGCGACCGGGTGGTGCTCAGGCGGCAGCCGATGACCCCGATGCGCGCGGACCTGCTCGCCCTGTTCGACCGGGCCGAGCTGGAGAAGTACCTCACCGATCCCGAATTGCCCGGGGAATTGCCGCCGGATTCGGCACCGGATTCGGCACCGGATTCGGCACCGGATTCGGCACCGGCCCCGGAGGAGGCGCTCTGATGGGCGAGAAGGTAACCCTCCGGATCTGGCGGGGCAACGCAGGCCAGGGCACGCTGACCGATTACCAGGTCGAGGCCAACGAGGGCGAGGTCATCCTGGACGTCCTGCACCGGCTGCAGGCTACCCAGGCCGGCGACCTCGCGGTGCGCTGGAACTGCAAGGCTGGCAAATGCGGCTCCTGCTCGATGGAGATCAACGGCCGTCCCCGGCTGGCCTGCATGACGCGGATGTCGCTCTTCGACCCGGCCGAGACGATCACGCTCACCCCGATGCGGACCTTCCCGGTGATCAGGGACCTGGTCACCGACGTCTCGTTCAACTACGCGAAGGCCCGCGAGATCCCGTCGTTCACCCCGGACCCGTCGGCTGGGCTCGGCGAGTTCCGGATGCAGCAGGTCGACGTGAACCGCTCGCAGGAGTTCCGCAAGTGCATCGAGTGCTTCCTGTGCCAGGACACCTGCCACGTGATCCGCGACCACCCGGAGAACGAGCGGGCATTCGCCGGGCCGCGGTTCCTGATGCGGATCGCCGAGCTCGAGATGCACCCGGCCGACACGGCGGACCGGAGGGAGATCGCCCAGGACGACTTCGGCCTCGGCTACTGCAACATCACCAAGTGCTGCACCGAGGTCTGCCCGGAGAACATCAAGATCACCGACAACGCGCTGATCCCGATGAAGGAGCGCGTCGTCGGCCGCAAGTACGACCCGCTGGTCTGGCTCGGCGCCAAGATCGGCCGCCGGCCGAAGCACGACACGGCGGCGGTGCCCGCCAAGAAGGGTTAATGGCAGCTGATGTGAAACGGGATGGCCGCCGGCCGGTGCCGACCGGCCGCCGGCCATCCGTTTCGGCCGGATCTTCTTACCGCCCGCGGCGGCGACATTACCCGGCGGGCCGCGGTCGGCCTGCCGGAGTCAATACGATGAGTGCTGCGCGCAGGTCCTGACCCGGCAAGGCGACGGCGCGCAGGGCCAGGACCCCACCGCGCGAAGGGCTGACATGTCTCACCTCACCTATCTGGAGGCGGCGGTCGTCGGCCTGGTCCAGGGCGTGACCGAACTGTTCCCGGTTTCCAGCCTCGGCCACAACGTGCTGATCCCCGCCATCATCGGCGGCAGCTGGGCCAAGGACCTCAACGTCGCCAGCCCGGAATCGCCGTATCTGGCGTTCATAGTCGGGCTGCACGTCGCCACGGCGATCGCGCTGCTGATCTACTTCTGGCGGGACTGGATCCGGATCATCAAGGGATTCTTCACCTCGATCCGCCATCGCCGGGCGGAGACGCCCGACGAGAAGATGGCATGGATGGTCATCCTGGCGACCATCCCGGTTGGCCTGGTCGGCCTGGTGTTCGAGCACCAGTTCCGGATACTGTTCGGCAAGCCGATCAGGGCGGCCATCTTCCTGCTGGTGAACGGGCTGATCCTGTACGCCGGGGAGAAGTTCAGGACCCGGGCGTCGCTGAAGGCCGACGCCGACCTGGCCGAGGAGCGCGAGCGCACGACAGGCCACGCGGAACGCGGCACGGCGTCGCACGCATCCGGCCAGCGGGCGGTCCGGCAGCTAGAGGTAAGCCGCGGCGTCGAGGCAGACCACCGGCTTGCCGCGGCCGGCTACCTGCAGGCACTGGTGATCGGCTCGGCGCAGATTCTCGCGCTGCTCGCCGGGATCAGCCGGGATGGCGTGGCCATGGTGGCCGGCATGCTCCGCGGCCTGTCCAGGGAGGACGCGGCAAGGTTCGCCTTCCTGCTGGCCACCCCGGTCATCCTGGCTGCTGGCGTGCTCAAGGTTCCCGATCTGACCGGGCCGCTCGCCAAGGGCATCCACGGCCCGATCCTCGTCGGCAGCATCCTGTCCGGACTCGGTGCCTACGTGTCGGTCCGCTACCTGGTGAAGTACTTCCAGACGCGCACCCTGACCCCGTTCGCGATCTACTGCATGCTGGCCGGCACCGCCAGCATCATCTACCTGTCGGTGAAGTAGCTGCGGCCTGGCGCGCCATCACCACCAGCCTAAGCCAGGCCGGCGGGGCAGGTTGGCGTCCTTCGTGCCGGGCGCCGTGTCATTCGGCGCTGCGTGCTCGCCGGGCGCGCTGACGGCCGCGCTCCTTGGCGTCAAGCACGACCTTGCGCAGCCGGACGGTGGACTGCGTCACCTCGGCGCACTCGTCCGCCGCGCAGAACTCCAGCGCCTGCTCCAGGCTCAGCTGCCGGGGCGGGACGAGCCGCTCAAGCTCCTCACCGGAGGACTGCCGGACGTTGGTGAGCTTCCGCTCCTTGGTGATGTTGACGTCCATGTCGTCGGAGCGCGAGTTCTCGCCGACGATCATGCCCTCGTACACCTCGGTGGTCGGCGCGATGAACAGCGTGCCGCGCTCCTGCAGCGAGAACATCGCGTACGGGGTGGCGGTGCCGGCCCGGTCCGCGACCAGCGACCCGGTCGGCCGCATCCGCAGCGGCCCGGACCAGGGCTCGTAACCGTCGAACACATGGTGCGCGATGCCGGTGCCGCGGGTATCGGTGAGGAACTGCGTGCGGAACCCGATCAGCCCGCGGGCCGGCACCGTGAACTCGAGCCGTACCCAGCCGGTGCCGTGGTTCGTCATGCCCTCCATCCGGCCCTTGCGGATGGCGAGCAGCGAGGAAACCGCGCCAAGGTACTCCTCGGGCACGTCCACGGTGAGCCGCTCCACCGGCTCGTGCAGCTTGCCGTCCACCTCGCGGGTGACGACGGTCGGGCGCCCGACGGTCAGCTCGTAGCCTTCCCGCCGCATGGTCTCGACCAGCACCGCCAGTGCCAGCTCGCCGCGGCCCTGTACCTCCCAGGTGTCCGGCCGGCCGGTGGGCAGCACCTGGATCGAGACGTTGCCGACCAGTTCGCGGTCCAGCCGGTCCCGCACCATCCGCGCGGTGACCTTTGGTGCTACCCGGGGGGTTCCGGGGGGTCGTCCCCCCGGGCCAGCACTGTCCCGGCCGACGAGGGGCGAGGTGTTCACCCCGATGGTCATCGAGATAGCGGGCTCGTCCACCGTGATCAGCGGCAGCGGCCGCGGGTCGTCCGGGTCGGCAAGCGTCTCGCCGATCATGATCTCGCCGATGCCGGCCACCGCGATGATGTCCCCGGCCGACGCGCTGGCCGCGGGTACCCGGTCCAGCGCCTCGGTGCGGAAAAGCTCGGTGATCTTGACCCGCTGGATCGAGCCGTCCCGGCGGCACCAGGCCACCTGCTGGCCGCGCACGATCTCCCCGCTGAACACCCGGCACAGCGCGATCCTGCCCAGGTAGGACGAGGCATCCAGGTTGGTGACGTGCGCACGCAGCGGCGCCTCCGGGTCATATGACGGCGCCGGGACGGTCTCGCGTAGCGCCGCGAACAGCGGCTCCAGGTCCGGCGAGTCCGGCAGCGTGCCGTCGGCCGGGCGGGTCAGCGAAGCCCGGCCCGCCCGCGCCGATGAGTACAAGATCGGGAACTCGATCTGCTCCTCGCTGGCGTCCAGGTCCATGAACAGCTCGTAGCAGGCGTCGACCACCTCGGCGATCCTGGCATCCGGCCGGTCCACCTTGTTGATCACCAGGATCACCGGCAGCCGGGCCTCAAGCGTCTTACGCAGCACGAACCTGGTCTGCGGCAGCGGCCCCTCGCTGGCATCGACAAGCAGCAGCACGCCGTCCACCATCGACAGCCCGCGCTCGACCTCGCCGCCGAAGTCAGCATGGCCGGGAGTGTCCACGATATTGATGGTCAGCCCGCCGTGCGTGACCGCGGTGTTCTTGGCCAGGATCGTGATGCCCTTCTCCCGCTCCAGGTCACCGGAGTCGAGCACCCGGTCGGCGACCTGCGCGTTCGCGCGGAACGCCCCCGACTGCCACAGCATCGCGTCGACCAGCGTGGTCTTGCCGTGGTCGACGTGCGCGACGATCGCGACGTTGCGCAGGTCATCGCGGGTCGCGAGCTGCGCTGTGCGGGCAGGCATGACGGGAGGCTCCGGAAACTGAAGGAAGGCGCCAAGAGTGCGGCTCCTTTAGTTTATTCGTTCTTTACTACTTAACGCACACGCCCCAGCTGATCGCCACTACCAGGCCGGCCGTCTGCTAGGCGGCGCAACGGTCGCTGAGCATGGCCTAAGCCGCTTCGCTCGGATAGAACACTGACCGCGCGTACGCGATTCGCCGAGAGTGGTTCAGACCCCTGAAGGGCCGTGGTATTGCCTGATCTTGTGCGGGCGCCGGCCTGATTGCAGCCGGACGAATGAACTCTGCCGGATGCATGGGCGATTCCCGGATGGCGGTGGCCTCGCTGGCCCCGCAGGCTCCGGCGGCCCTGCTGGTCTTGCTGGCTCCGCGGGCTCTGGTGGTTCCGGTGATCCGGCTGCCGGGCCGCGGCAGCCGGTCGCGGGGGCGGGGGATGCGGGTGACGGCGATGGCGTGGCCGGCCGAGGTGGTGACGATGATCCGCCATTCGGCGGCTGGGTCACCGGCGGCGTAGGCGGCCAGGCGGCGGGCCTGGCTGACAGACCCGGGCATGGGCCCGATCCGGCCCAGGTATCCAGGCCCGGGACTGGCCCCAGCCAGCACCAGCCACGGCAGCGACACGTCAAGCAGCCTCGGCACCGGCCCGGCACCGCCCTCGGCGGAGCGGGCGAGCGCGGGCGGGATCATCGCCGGCAGCCCCGGCCACGGCGGGGCAGGCCCACGGGCCCGCCAGCAATTATCGTCATCGTCCTGGCCCGGGCCATCCCGCTGGCTCCCGGCCAGGCCATGGTTCCAGGCCAGGCCGTCGCCGGGCCACGGGTAGTCCTCCTTATCACGGGGCGCGTCCTGATCCCCGGGCGGCGGCACGCCATCACCCGGCACGTTGCCACCCGGCGGGTCATCGTCCGGCGCGTTGCCGTCCGGGCCGCTGTCCGGCGGGTCGCCCTCTCGCGGGCCGCCGCGCGGCGGCCCGCCGCCGGGACGGCCACCGGGCGGACCGTCACAGGCCTGGCTGCCGGCGCGGGGCGGGCCATCACGAGCCGGGCTGCCGCCGGGACCGCCATCTGGCGGGCGGCCGCTGCCCGGGCCACCGTCGCGCCGGCCACGCGGCGGGCCATCACCGGGAACGCCGCCCCGGCTGCCGCCGGGCGGGTCCTGGCCGGGGTCGCCGGGATCATGACCGGGGTCGCCAAGGCCGTCGCCGGGCGGGATGTCTGGGGGCGCGCCTTCGGCGGGCGGGATCAGCGGGAGGGTGCCGAGCAGCAGCCCGAGGTAGACCTTCGCGGACAGCAGGTCCATCCCGCCGCACGCGCCGGAGGCCTTCCACGCGCGGGCCATCGCCCGGATCCGCGCCATCGCCGCGGCCGCGTGGATCACCGGCAGTCGCTGCCCGGCCAGCGTCGCAGTGTGCTCCTCATCGGGATACAGCACCACCTTCGCCTGGCGTTCTGATTCTTCCCGGCGCCGGTCCGCTCCTTCGGGGTCGGCGGCGATTACCGCGCGGCGCAGCGCCGCTCGCAGCATCCCCGGAGTCTGCCCACCGGCCGCGGGCAACACCTTGCTTTCCACCGACCGGGCCGCCTCATCGGACAGCCGCGTGGTCGCCTCGCAGATCAGCCGGGCCCTGTACAAGTCGATCACGCCGGACTCCAGCGCCGCACCGGTGCCGGGCAGCCGCCACCCCAAGTCGACCGCCAGCCCAGCCCACCAGGACGCGCCGTACCGTGACATGGTCAGCTCCAGCGCCACTTCGGCGGCGGCAGATGCCGGGATCCGGGCCGGGCGGCCATCGGGCCCGGTGCCGATGTCCTCGTCCCGCGCGGCCGACCGGGACGCGATCTGCGCAACCGCGGCGAGTTCCTTGGCCTGTGCCCACGCCGCCATCCGCCGCCACGCTCCCGCGGTCGCGGCTAGGTCCGCATCACCCAGCTCGGCAGCCGAGACCAGCGAAAGCCACGCCGCCAGGTCCGGGCCCGGCGCCAGCTTCTCCGCCACCCGTCCAGCCAGTACCCCGACCGGGATCAACTCCCCGGGCACACCCTCATCCGCAAGATCATCCGGCACGGCGTCCCGCGCACCCTCCCCAGCGTTCCGGCCGACACCGGGCTGCGCACCCGGCCCAGACGCACCACCCGAACCAGAGCCCGCCGAAGCAACGCCAGCCACAGCCGGGCCAGCCGAAGCAACGGCCGCCGAAGCGGGGCCGGCGGAAGGAGGGCTCGCAGAATCTGGGCCAGCGGAAGGAGTGCCCGCCGGACCATGGCCCGCAGGATCTGGGCCAGCCGGGGCCGGGCCCGCCGGACCATGGCCCGCAGGATCTGGGCCAGCCGGGGCCGGGCCCGCCGGACCATGGCCCGCAGGATCTGGGCCAGCCGGGGCCGGGCCAGCGGGACCGGCGGCCGTGGAGCTGGCATCCGCGGAAGCGGGGCCGGTGGAAGCAGGCCCGGCCGGGGCGGGGCTCACGGGCGCGGGGCTGCGGCCCGCACCGGATGGGGCAGCGCCGGGGCCGGTCGGATCGTGCGGGCCCGGTTCGTTGAGGCTGTCCATCAGCGCGGCGAAATCCAGCTCCCAGGACCACGACAGGGCCTGTGGGGCGCCCGTGCCGTCCGTCTCATCGAGCACCGGGTCACCTCCTCGCTGACCGGTAACCGGGCCACCGGCCCGGGCGACTGCTTTAGCTAATATTAGCGACTGACACTGACAATGTGAAATGAATATGTGTATGTATTCGAATTTTAAGTACTACCTTGATATATTTGTGTCACGATATAGATGATCAAGGATGTCTCGGTAAGTCATTCACGCGGTCGCCGTGGCATGGCGGGCACTGACGTGGAGAAGGCCCGAGGCGGGTCTGCGGGCAGCAGGCGCCTGGCAAGCCGCAGTTCGTCATGAACCGCGCGCGGGACATGGCAGCTGCATGCAGGGCCGAGTCGCTAGACCCGCTGCCACGCCAGGCCTACAGCTCCGCACTCGCCTGGCTCGACAGCGGATGGGCCGAGAGATCCGCCCCGCCTACCTTGCAGCCAGTATTCGCCCAACGCGACCCTAACCTCGCCAACCACCTATGGGACGGGCGCGAAGTGCGCCTGGTCGACTTCGAGAAATCCGGGCGCGGCGACCGGGCCGGCGAGCTTGCTGACTTCGTCGAGCACATAACGGTATGGGCGCATGCGGACATCGACGCCGAGGCATTCCTCGACCGTTTCGACCTGAGTCCAGGCGAGCGCCAGCAGATAAGGCAGTTGCGTCGCCTGATCGCAGCCTTCTGGGTCATGCGGCTGCTTCCCAGCGGCAGCGCCCACCACCGCAATCCACCTGGCACTCTTGAGCGCCAGGCCAGCCGGCTGCTCAACCTGCTCGGTTAGTTCTTACCGCAGCTGCGCCGCATCAGGACTCCGGATCTGGCGGCATGCGCAGGTCATCGCGGGTCGCGAGCTGCGCTGTGCGGGCAGGAATGCCAGCAGGCTCCGGTAGCTGAAGGGAGGCGCCAAGAATGCGGCGTGCTTACGAGCCGGGCCGCTGGTCTTCTGGGGTGACGAACGTACCGCGGCCCACGATGGTGATGATCAGCCCGCGCTCCCGCAAGAGCGCCGTTGCACGCCGGATCGTGTCGTAGGCAACGCCGTACTCGGACGCAAGGTCTCGCTCGGCTCGCAGGCGTGCGCCCGGTGCCAGCTCCCCGGCGGCGATGCGCGCCGCGATGTGATCGGCCACCTGGACGTAGATCAGCTTCGGCGCGTTCGATCAACGGGCGGGTGATCATCCACATGGCCAGGGTAGGCACCGCTGACCTGCGCAAGCTCATGCCAAGCCTGGCAGGGCCTGGCAGAGCCCTATCTTGATCATCGGTGTGACTTCGCGTCACAGGAATGCGGACAACTCCTCAAAAACTCGGTACTGTCCGGTAGCTCTGAGCCTGCGGAAACTGCCTCTGAGGTGGGCGGATGCAGAGAACCTGCTGGTAGGCGCGTACTCGGCCAGATCGGTGCAGTTCGTTCTTTACTACCTAAGCCGCCCCGCCCGCGCAGTTAAGGCATCCGCCCAATGCGGCAGGCCCTGCCTTACGGCAAGTCTGGATGGTGTCGGGTCGTGCGTACGGCCCGCAACAAGGAGGAGCCATGCATCCCCAGATCCTGCAGTACCTGGCCAACGAGCGCGCCAGGGACATGCAGCTGACCGCTAACGCCGCGCGGCGTGCCCGGCAGGCACGCCGCGCCCGGCGCGGTTACCAGGCCGTCGCCGTCCCGTCCCGCGCCGTCACCTGCGGAACGTCCGTCCTGCCCGCGTGAGGCCGCACCAGGCTCATACTCTAGAACGTACGTTCGACGGCTTATCATTGGTCATGTGGCAGCCTATCTTCCGCCCGGCTGGCCGGCCGGCGTCCATCCGCCGGGCAGCGAGGGCTTCGAGCAGACCGCGGTGGCGTGGCTGCTGGACGCGCTGCCTGCCGACTACCGTGTGCACGGGGTGCTGCGCCGCCACCCCATCGCGCTGGCCGTGCTCGCCAGGCATCATCTGACCGCCTGCGTGGCGGGTGCCAGGCAGGGATACCGCAGCGTCCGCACCGAGCTAGGCGACGTGCTGCCGCCGCAGGGAATTGACGCGGTGCTTGCCGTGTACCGGGCCGAGGGGAGCAGGCTGGCGGCCGCCGCGCGAGCCGCTGACCTGATCGCCCGGGCGCTGCGCGGCGAGGTATTCAGCCCGCAGCTAGGACGCCCTTAACGCCAGCAGCGCCACGTCATCGGCTAGCGGTTCGGCGCTGAACTCGCGGGTTGCCTGCTGGATCCGGGCGGCCGCGGCGCCTGCGCTGAGGCCGCGGCAGGCAGCAAGCAGGTTGGCCAGGCCGGAGCCGTCGTCGTCAAGCAGCCGGTAGCCTCGCCGCCGGTTCGTCACGCCGTCGGTCACCGCGAGCAGCATGTCGCCCGCGGCGAGGTCGACCGTCTGGGTGCTGAAGGTCAGCCCGTCGATGACACCGAGCAGCGGCTGCGGTTCAGCGGCCGGCACTGGCATCCCGCCGGAGTCCCTGAGCAGCAGCGGCTGCGGGTGGCCGGCGCAGGCGAGTGAGACCCGGACCCGGGTAACCTGCCGGGCGGCCGCCGCGACCTCGCCATGCACCAGCGTCAGGAACCTGGCTTGCTCGCCCTCGTCCAGAATGAGATCGTTCAGCCGCTCGAGCACGGCCGGGATGCCGTGCCCCTCACGCGCCAGGATGCGCAAGGTGTGCCTGGCCAGGCCGCCGATGGCGGCGGCGGCCGGCCCGTTGCCGCACACATCGGCGATGACGAACCGCCAGCGGTCCGCGCCGACCGGGAAGACGTCGTAGAAGTCGCTGCCTGCCCGGCCGGCGCCGCCAGGAGCCTCGTGCGCCGCCGCAAGCTCGACGCCCGGGATATGCGGCAGCTCGGCCGGCAACGGCACCGGACGCGGCGTGCGGCTGGCGAACTGCCTGCGGGCCCGCTGCCGCGCATTCCCGAGCGCAACGGCGGTCCTGCGGGCCATGCCCTCGGCGAGCTCGGTTACCTCGGCGGACAGCCGCCCGCCGGCTACGCCGCCGATGGCGAGAAAGCCGAGGATGGCGTCCGTCCCGGTCAGCGGGAAGCACCAGGCGCCGTCGGCCGCCAGCTGCGCCGCTCCGGGCGGGGCGACCATGCCCGGCCCATCGTCCGCCGGCCCGGTGGCCAGGTCATCGGCGGCCAGCTGCCAGCGCTGGCCAGTGCCGCGGCCCCGGTCAGCGGCGGCGGGCGCAGCAGGCGCGTGCTCAAGCAGCCAGGCCAGCGCGTCGGCACGTGACTCGTCGGCATGGCAGAGGTAAACCGGCCGCGGTGTGCCGTCGGCTGCCGCAAGCAGGACCGCGCACCAGTCCGCCAGCTGGGGCACCACAAGCTGGGCCGCCAGCGCCACGATCTTCTCCTGGTCGAGGTGGCCGGCCAGTACCTCACCGGCCTCGTCGAGAAAGCTGACGCGCGCCCGCCTGGCCCGCTCCAGCTCGCCCAGCCTGGCCCGCTCCAGCGTGGCAGCGGACCGGTCGGCCAGGTCCTGCAGCCGGGCCGCGTCACGTTCTCGGAACCGTTCTGGCTCGGCCGCGGCCACCGCAAGCACCCCGGTGACCCGGCCTTCCGCCAGCAGCGGGACCGTGACAAGGGATAGCGCGGCCTCGGCGAGCGCCCGCGCCGGGCCCGCGGCCACCGTCGGCGAGCCCACCGCGAGCTGCGCGAAGCCTGCTCCGGTCGCCGGTCCTGCGCCGGCCGCGGCGCGCACCTTTAGCTCGCCATCCTCGCCGACGGCCAGCAGGTAGGCGGCGTCGGCTGCCATCATTGCCCGCGCGGCCTCGACCGTATGGCTGAGCAGTTCCTCGTAACCGAGCCTGCCGAGGTTCCGGCGGGGCCAGACCGGCAGGCCTGCGACGGGTTCCTGGCTGACCGGCGGCTGGTCCCTGGCGGGCTGGCCGGGATCGCCGGCCGGCTGGCCCGCCCCCACCGTCCCTGCGGTCGTCAGCAGGCCGGCCGCGGCGGCGCGGCGCGCCGGGCTTGCCGCCCGCCGCG
>WNGK01010469.1_pt1 | contig 17205 bp, 14 predicted proteins | sample 5400601 | NCBI WGS metagenome assembly WNGK01 (sample SAMN13153376, study PRJNA577476) | soil metagenome | isolation source: 60 cm soil or saprolite under Garry oak tree replicate 1 | place: USA:California | collected 2016-06-15
TGCCCGACGCTTCGCTCGTCTACTGTTCGCTACGCTCCGCTCTAGCTAGCGGTGACCAGGGGCCCCCTGTTTTCGATTTGAACAACCACTACGCAACCTTCCGAGCCTGCAACGCACGACGCATCGCCTCGATAACCACCCCCATGCCTTCCACCTTGTTGACGATCGCCCGCACGCCCAACGTCCGCAGTTCATTCTCGGCTTTCGCCGGCATTCCGCCCGTGACGATCATCACGGGCGCGGTCAGTCGTTTGGACGTGTCCTGCAGCCGCTCCACCACCTGCACCGCGTTCAAATCCGGCAGCGCGTAGTCGAGGATCACCAAATCGGGGCTCACACGACCAATCTCCAGCAGACCGTCCACAGCGGTCGTCGCCTCGATGATGTCCAGGTCCGGCGCCTCGCGCTGCAACGTCCGCACGAGCGCCTTGAGATATCCCGGATCGTCCTCTACCACGACCACCACCGCTCGCTCGCGCGACCCTCCACCGAGCAACTCGCTGGGCACGGCCATGCCGTGCGCCCGCAGAAACTCGGCGAGATCGGCCGACGCGACACGCCGGCGACCCGTCGGCGTGCGATGACCCTTGAGATGTCCCTGATCGATCCAGCTCGCAACCGTCGCCGGCGTGACCTGCAAGACGCGCGCGACTCGCTGCGTCCCCCAATAGCGCTTGGTTCTAGGTGAATTCACGAAACCCGAAATACCGCTAAAATCGAAAGTTCGCTAGTAGGGACTAACCCGTATGGGCCCATGACTGGAAAGCAGAACAGCGAACGCAGCAGACGCTAAGGCGCCCAAGACGCTAAGTGGTGAACAGAAAGCTACTTAGCGCCTAGCGTCGACCCAGCGATTGGTCGCATCGAGCACAGCGAGCACGGCGCTGCGCTCGGGGGACTCTCGAATCTCACACGTTCCGGTGAGTAATTGGGCTTCGCGACCGCCGAGGCCGTGGACAGCGACCAGCACGAACTTGCGATCGAAGGCCTCGATGATTTGCGCCCCCTCGAGCGCAATCGAGTTGTCCGGAAGCAGGGTATCGAGGCACGCCGCCGCCGCGCGCGCCGCCGCCTCCACGCGGTTGCGCGTCGTGTCGGTGCCGAGCTCGTCGGCCTGCGCCTCCTTCTCGCCGAACGCGAGCTTCACGCGCACCTGCACGCGCTGCGGGCGCTCCGACGGCCGCACCTCGAGGCTCTTGAACACGACGACGCGGCGCTTCGAGCGCTCGCTGATCGCTTCTTCCTGCAGCGCCTCGATCGGCCGCACGTCCGCCGTCTGTGCCACGCTGATCTTGCGATGGTCGATCTTGAAACCGAGCTGCGCCATCAACGCCGATTCGATGTTGCGCACCACCTGCTTCGGCGCGATGCTGCTGGTGGTGAGGACGTGCACCTCGCTGACTTCCCCGAGCGGCGTCACGACCACGCGCGCCGACAACACGCCGGTCAACCCGGTGATCAGGTTCTCCACCCGCTTCATGCCCCAGGGATCGGGCGTGCTACCGCCGAGCGGCGAGGCCGGCTGATCCGGTGGTGTTGGGGAAGGATTCGACGTCACATGGACTTCTCCTCTCCGCTCGTGGCAATCTGATTGCGGCCCGCCCCCTTCGCGCGATACAGCGCGCGATCCGCGGCGACCAGCACATCCTCATCCTTCTGCTCCGGCAGGTACTCGGCGATGCCGATGCTCGCCGTCACGAGCCCCTTCGGATAGCCCATCCCGACGCCCACGTCCTCCACCGCGGCGCGGATTTTCTCCGCCACACCCCGCGCCCCTTCCTCACCTGTCCCTACCAATACCACAACGAACTCGTCGCCGCCATAGCGGCCCGCCAAGTCGGTCAACCGGATATGCGCGCTGCAGCGCCGCGCCGTCTCCTTGAGCACCGCGTTCCCCGCCTCGTGCCCGAACTGGTCGTTTACGCGCTTGAAGTTGTCGAGGTCGAGGAACAGCACGGCAAAATGTTCACCGGTACGGTGGCAGCGCGCCACCTCGGTAGCCAACCGGTCGCGCAACACCCGGAACGACGCGAGCCCCGTCAGTGCGTCCACCGCGGCCAGCTGCTGCGCCAGCGTCGCCTGCCGCTCGAGATAGCGGGGACACGACTTGAGGCTCGTCCGCCCCTGGGCCGCCGCCACCGCGAAGTCGCGGCAGGTCTTATAGCCGCAGGCGCCCGAATCCCACGGGCGGCCGTTGGGCGCGAGGCCAATCTGATCCAGGACCTCCTCCACCGCCTCCACCGAGGACCCGGTGCCGTTCACGGAGACCTGGAATGCCGAACCCACTTTGATTTTGATCCCGTCGGCCAGCACCGACGTCGGCGCGCGCGGTGGCTCCGTCGCCCCCACGATGGCGCGCCGCCGGAACAGCTCCTCCTTGGGGCCGAGCAGCGGATGATCGAGGCAGCCCTCGCAGGGCAGGATATCCACGAAGCCGAGCGCGATGCGATCTACGGCGACGGCACGGGCGATCCCCTCCAAGGCGCCCAGCCCCCGCACCTTGCGGAAGCGGCGGCTCGATTGGCGCTCTTCCGTTAATAACTCGAGCGGCATGCCGCCGGCGGTGCTCCAATAGCGGCGCCGCTCTTCGGGGATGCGGCTGTAGTACAGCGGCTGGTCCTTGACCCGGATGCCCCGCTTCTTGAAGATCCCCTCCAGCTCACTCAGGGTGATCGCGGCATCCACGTCATCGCCCCCCTCGGTCAGGCAAACGCCGGCATACACGATGGGGATATCAGCGCCATACAGCGCCTTGAGATAGCGGGCCTCCGCCTGGATCGGCGTCGCAACGGGCGCCAGATAAGGGATCAGCTCGGGATACTGGTTCTTGATCGTCTCGACGATGACGGGACAGGTACTCCGAATCACCGTCCCCCCACTGCCCCACCCCTCCTCGGCCCAGAGGTCCAGGTACTGCTTGGCCACCAGCTCGTCCCCCAGCACGCCGCGGTGCACGGTGCCGAAGCCGGCCGCATAGCAGGCGTTGACGACCTGTTCGGGCGTCGCAGGATAGAACCAGGCCGCGGACTCGACCGCCAGGATGAGCACGGCGTCACGCCGCAGCGCGAACTCGAGCGCCTTGGTGGCGTCGCCGACCGCAATGATGGCTTCGTGGGGGCACGCCGGGAGGCAGAGGCCCACCCGCGTGCAGGCCTCGTCCACAATCCAGACTTTCTGATCTTCCACGGCCACCGCGTCGGAGGGGCACACCCGCACACATGCCAGGCATGCTACGCACAACTCGGGGTCGATTCTGAAATCCACCAGGGTACTCCGAGCAGGGCGCTAGCGGCTCTTGGATTGGGTTGTCGGGCGGGGCCTAATCTATCGCGTATTCCTTGAGTTTGCGATAGAGGGTGCGCTCGCCGATGCCGAGGTTCTCAGCGGCCTTGCGGCGATTGCCGTGCGTCTGGCGCAGCGCTGCGTCTATGGCGGCGCGCTCGACCTCCGACATGGTCATGCCGGGCTTGTAGATGACGGCCGCCGGTTCTGGCACCGGTGTGGAATCCAGAGGATCCAGGAGTCTGGAGCCAGGAGCCGGTGACTCGGATCCTCCGACTTCGATGACCTCCACGCGCTCAGAGGGCCGCTCCTCGATTCTTCGGCGCAAAGCCTCGAGCTGCATTTTCAGCTCGACCAATGTGCGGAAGATAAACTCCAACTCCTGACTCCCAGCTCCTGACTCCGGACGGACAGGCGCCGCGATCCGCACGGGCAGCGTGCGGGTGCGCTCGCGGACGTCGCGGGGGATGTCGCCCGCGCGGATCTCGCCCTCGGGCGCGAGGACGACCATCGACTCGATCAGATTCCGCAGCTGCCGGACGTTACCCGGCCAGTCCGCGTCCACGAGGATCTGCAGCGCCTCGGGTGTGATGCCCTTGAACGCGCGATCGTGCGTCTTGGCGAACTCGGCGATGAACGTCCGCACGAGCAGCGGAATGTCGCTGCGCCGCTCGCGCAGCGGCGGGAGATAGATCGACAGGACGTTGAGCCGGTAGAAGAGATCGTCGCGGAACGTGCCCAGCGTGACCGATTCCTTGAGCGACTTGTTGGTCGCCGCGATCACGCGCACGTCGACCTGGATCGGCTGCGTGCCGCCGACGCGGAAGAAGCTCCGGTCCTCGAGCACGCGCAGCAGCTTGACCTGGGTGGCGGGCGGGCATTCGCCGACTTCGTCGAGGAAGATGGTGCCGCCGTCCGCCAGCTCGAAGCGTCCCAGCCGCCGCTCGGCCGCGCCGGTGAAGGCGCCTTTCTCGTGGCCGAACAGCTCGCTCTCGAGCAGCGTCTCCGGCAGCGCCGCGCAGTTCACGGTGATGAACGACTTGCTGCGCCCCCCCAGCCCCCCCCGTGGCGAGAGGTCGTGGATCGCGCGCGCCACCAGCTCCTTGCCGGTGCCCGACTCGCCCTCGATCAGGACGGTGGACGTGACGGGCGCCATCTGCTCGATCTTGACGAGCACTTCCTGAATCGCGGCCGACTCGCCGAGGATGCCGGTGCGCTGTTGCAGGCGGCGGCGTTCGATGAGCCGGCGCACCGTGGCCGTGACTTCGCCCGGATCAACCGGCTTCACCAGCCAGCCGGTGAGCCCCAATTCGCCCCCGATCCGATTGGGATCTTCGTCGGTAGCCTCGACCAGGCCGAGCGTGGACACGGCGTGCTCGCGCGCGGCGGCCAGCAGCCGCTGCGCGGTGGACTCGTGGAGCCCGCCGCTGAGTACGATGGCATCCGGCTCCCTGCTCCGTGCTCCCTGCTCCGTGCCTCTCACCGCGGCCCGCACGTCATCAAGCGAGGAGACCATCGCCGTGTCGAAGCCCGCCTGCTCCAGCGCGGCGTTGACACGTACGGCGTGCTCTAAGTCATCGGTGGTGATGAGGACTCGGTCAGACATGAGAGGCGGTATCAGATGTCTGGTGTCTCGGGGCCTGAAGCGGCACGGATAGCCTCAGCGATCCCCTCAGCCTCGCGCTCGAGGATCGCGGCTGTGGCTTCAGGGGTCACGTCGCGCTCGGTGAGGCCGGTGCCGCCCGTCGTCAGCACGACATCCATTTCATTGGAGTCGGCCCAGCGCACGAGCTTGCCGGCAATGCGATCGGTTTCGTCCGCCACGACGCTGCGCACGACAACCTCATAGCCACGCTCGGCCGCCCAATCCAGGATCGCGTCGCCCGACGTGTCAGCGCGCTGCCCAACGGCACCCAGGTCCGAGATCGTGAGAATCCCGATTCTCATTTCTTTATGCGGTGCGGGACAAAGGGCATTTTGACCGTCTCCGCCTCCACCCTCTTCCCTCGGATGTCGATTTCGATCTTGGTTCCCGCCCGCGCGCGGTCGGCCGGCACATACGTGGTTCCAATCGCGGCATTCACGGTGGGCGTTACCGTCCCACTGCGCACGATGTCGACCTGTGTGCCATCCAGGAATACCGGATACCCCTGGCGCGCGATGGCCTTGGGCTCCGTAACCCTAAAGCCGATCAGCCGGCGCCTCACGCCTTCGAGCTTCTGGCGCTTCAGCGCTTCGAGGCCGGTGAACGGCGCGCCTTTCTCGAGCTTCACGATGAAATTCAGTCCCGCTTCGTACGGCGTCGTCGTGTCGTCGATGTCGTTGCCGTAGAGCGGCAGCCCGGCTTCGAGGCGCAGCGTGTCGCGCGCGCCGAGACCCACGGGCTCCGCGCGTCCCGCGCCGACGAGCGCGTGCCACAGCTTCTCGGCGTCGCTCGCGCGGCAGTACAGCTCGAATCCATCCTCACCGGTATAGCCGGTGCGCGAGACGAAGCACTGCACGCCCGCGACTTTCCCCTGCGCAAAGTGGTAGTACGGAATCATCACGACGCCGAGACTCGTGAGCTGGCCGATCAACGCTTCGGCCTTGGGCCCCTGAACAGCCAGCAGCGCGGTCTCATCCGAAATGTCGCGCAGCCGCACGTTCGCGCCGCCCTTCTGATCGAGGATGTGGTCCCAGTCTTTCTGAATATTCGAGGCGTTCACCACCATCATCAGCTTGTCGTCAAACCGATAGACGAGGCAGTCGTCGACGAACGTGCCGTCCTTCGTGAGAATGCCCGAATACTGGGCCTGCCCGGCTTTCAACGAGCCCACATCGTTACACGTCACACGCTGCACGAATGCATTGCGGTCAGGTCCCGTTATCTCGAACTCGCCCATGTGCGAGACGTCGAACACGCCGACGTCCTCGCGCACGGCGCGGTGCTCGCTGTTGATGCCCGTCGGATAGGTGACCGGCATCTCGAAGCCCGCGAACGGCACCATCTTGGCGCCGAGGGCGACGTGGATGTCGTGCAGCGGCGTGCGCTTGAGCGTTTCGGTGGTCATGAGCTCATCAAGGTTGCGAGAAGCGCCTTCTGCACGTGGAGCCGGTTCTCCGCCTCATCCCAGACACGAGACTGCGCTCCATCGATCACATCGGCCGTGACTTCTTCGCCACGATGTGCGGGCAAGCAATGCAGGAAGATCGCGCTGGGGTCCGCGAGCTTCATCAGGTCGGCGTCCACGGTGTAGCCCTTGAAGGCATTGCGCCGCGCCTCGGCCTCGCCCTCTTGTCCCATCGAAGCCCAGACGTCGGTGTTGATGGCGTGCGCACCTTCGACCGCTTCCTCAGGCACCTCCGTGACCATGACGCAGCCATGCTTCTTCGCCGCCTCGTACCTGGCAAGGTTCGGCTCGAACCCCTCGGGGCATGCCAGGCGGAGCTCAAAGCCGAGCACGGTGGCGGCCTCGAGCCAGGCGTTGGCCATGTTGTTGCCGTCGCCGACCCAGGCGATCCGCTTCCCCTCCCAGCCGCCGAGGTACTCCTTGACCGTGAACAGGTCGGCAAGGACCTGACAGGGGTGCGTCAGGTCAGTCAGCCCGTTGATCACGGGAACGGTGGCGAACCGCGCCAGCTCCTCGACTTCGGCGTGGTCGTAGGTGCGGATCATGATGCCGTCCACGTAGCGCGAGAGCACGCGGGCGGTATCGGGGATCGGCTCCCCGCGGCCGATCTGGATGTCCTTGCTGGAGAGGAAGAGCGCCTGGCCGCCGAGCTGGTAGGCGCCGACTTCAAAGGAGACACGGGTACGGGTGGACGACTTGGCGAAGATCATCGCCAGCGTCTTGCCGGCGAGGGGGGTGTCCCGATAGGCACGGGCCTTCATCCGCTTGGCGAGGTCGAAGAGCTGCTCGATCTCTTTGCGGCTGAAATCGGTGATCTGGAGGAAATCGCGCTTCGCCACCTCACCCCCCTCTGTTGTCCTCACCTGTCCTCACCCCCTGACCCCGTCTCCCTGCGGGAGAGGGGGAACCCAGTCAAAATGACAGGATTGTGTGACGGATTTTACCCGGCGGCCCCGGGAAGGACAAGGCTGAGTGGGCGCTACTTGGTGAGGACGTCGGCGAAGGTGTGATCGCCGGACGCGAACAAGCTACAGGATGTACTTCCTGAGGTCCTCGTCCTCCACGATCCTGAGCAACCGCTCCCGCACCGCCGGCCCATCGAACACGATGTGCTTGGAGGGATAGTCGGGCAGCTCGAACAGCACGTCCTCGAGCAGCGTGGTCATCACGGTGTGCAGCCGCCGGGCGCCGATGTTCTCCATGCGCTCGTTCACCTTCGCCGCAATGCGCGCGATCTCCTTCACGCCGTCCGCGGTGAACTCGAGCGTCGCGCCCTCGGCCTGGCACAGCGCCGCGTACTGCTTGGTGAGCGCGTTCTCCGGCTCCGTCATGATGCGCACGAAGTCGGCCTCGGTCAGCGACGACAGCTCGACGCGAATCGGGAAGCGGCCCTGCAGCTCGGGAATCAGATCGCTGGGCTTGGCGATGTGAAAGGCGCCGGCCGCGATGAAGAGAACGTGATCGGTCCGCACGTACCCGTAGCGCGTCTGCACCGTCGAGCCTTCGACGATCGGCAGCAGGTCACGCTGCACACCTTCGCGCGACACGTCGGGACCGGTGGTCTGGCCCCGCGTCCCCGTGATCTTGTCGATTTCGTCGATGAAGATGACGCCGTGGTTCTCGACGCGATCGAGCGCTTCGTTCACCACGTCGTCCATGTCGACCAGCTTCTTCAGCTCTTCGTCGATCAGAATGCGGCGCGCCTCGTGTAGATGCACCGTGCGGCGCTTTTTCTTTTTCGGAATCAGCTCCTGAATCATTTCACCGAAGTTGATGTCCGGCCCTTCCATCCCCTGCGGCGGCTGCATCATCTCCAGCATCGGGAAGTTCTGCTGCTGCACCTCGATCTCGACATCGCGCTCCTCGAGCTGCCCCTCTTTCAACTGCTGGCGCAGCTTCTCGCGCGTGCGGCGCCGCCGCTCCTGCGCTTCGGTCTCAGCCTCTGGCACCTTCGGTTGCACGTCACCCTTCGATGAGACGACGAACAACGGGCGCTGCCCCGCAGCGGTTCCCTGCTCTCCGCTCCCGCCTCCGGCGCCCGTAGGGACGGGGGACGGGGGACTCGGGAGGGGGGGCAACAACAGGTCCAGGAGCCGTTCCTCCGCGCGCTGCTCCGCTGTCGGATAGACGTCGTCTTCGCGTTCAGAGCGGACCATGTTGATGGATACGTCGACCAGCTCGCGTACCATCGACTCGACGTCGCGGCCGACGTAACCCACTTCGGTGAACTTCGAAGCTTCAACTTTGAGAAACGGGGCCCCCGCGATCCGCGCCAGCCGGCGCGCGATCTCGGTTTTGCCGACGCCCGTCGGGCCGATCATGATGATGTTGTTCGGCATGATCTCGTCCCGAATCTCTTCGGGCGCCTGGGCGCGGCGCCACCGGTTCCGGATCGCGATCGCGACGGCCTTCTTCGCCGGTTCCTGACCAACGATGTAGCGGTCCAGCTCCGCCACGATCTTCCTTGGCGGCAATTCCTCCAGCCACGGGAGCGTGTCCTCCGCGCCTGGGGGGGAGGCTACCGGAGCGTTGGTGGTGGTTGGTGGAGGTTCTGGAGGTTGTGAAACGGGTGCTTTGGCCATGCTATAGCTCGAGAACAGTAATGTTCGTGTTTGTGTAGACGCAGATTTCGGCGGCAATCTCCAGCGCCTTCTGCACGATCTCCACCGGGCTCAGCTTGGTGTCCTTCAGGAGCGCGCGAGCCGCGGCGAGCGCATACGAGCCGCCCGAGCCGATCGCCAGAATACCGTCATCGGGCTCGATCAGCTCGCCGGAGCCGCTGATGACGTAGCCATGCTCCTTGTCGGCCACGACGAGGAGCGCCTCGAGCCGCCGCAGCACGCGGTCGGAGCGCCAGTCCTTGGCAAGCTCCACCGCGGCCCGCGGCAGGTTCGTCGGGTAGCGCTCGAGCTTTTCCTCGAACTTGTCGAAGAGCGTGAACGCGTCGGCCGCGGCACCGGCAAAACCCGCGAGAATCTTCCCGCCCTTCAGCGTCCGCACCTTGTTGGCATTGGCCTTCATCACGGTATCGCCGACCGTGACCTGGCCATCGCCGCCGATCGCGACCTTACCGTCGCGCCGGACGCAGAGGATGGTGGTGCTATGGATGCGCTTCAATCGTGCTCCCTGCTCCCTGCTCCGTGCTACGCCCTCGGATGCGCCTGATGATAGACCTTTTTTAGCCGTTCGACCGACGTATGAGTATACACTTGGGTGGTCCCCAGCGAGGCGTGCCCCAGCAATTCCTGCACGGACCTGAGATCAGCGCCCGCGTCGAGCAGATGCGTCGCGAACGAATGCCGCAACGCGTGCACGTGGAGATTGGTTCCCCGCGCCAGCGTCTGGAACAGCCGTTTCATCGCACGCTGAATGCCGCGAGGGCTTAACCGCTTGCCTCGGCCGTTCACGAACAACGCGCGCCCTTCGCCGCGACTGCGCAGGTAGCGCCGCAGCGCGGCCGTGGCGTGCGAGCCGACGGGGACGATCCGCTCCTTCTTGCCTTTCCCACGCACTTTGACCTGGTCGGCCACGAGATCGACGTCGGCGTCATTCAGCCCGGCGAGCTCGGACAGACGAATGCCCGTCGAATAAAACATCTCGAGCATTGCCAGATCGCGCGTCTCGATGAACCCGCCGGCCGCGGCTCGCTGCTCGGCGTTCTTGAACAGCTCAGCGGTTTCCTGGCGATCGAGATACACGGGCAGCGTGCGGTCGATCTTAGGCGTGCGCGCCGCCCGCGCCGGATTCACTTCAGTGCCGCGCGTGGCGTTCAGGAAACGATAGAACGTGCGCAGGGCCGACAGCGCGCGCGCCGCGGACCGTTTGCCGACGCCGCGCTGCTGCTCGGCCGCGAGAAAACCGCGGATCGCCAACCGGTCCACGCCCGCCCAGGTCCAGGGACCGCCGTAGTAGTCCTGGCAGAATGCGGCGAAGGCACTCACGTCGCGCTCGTAGGCTTTCACCGTGTGCGGTGAGTCGTTGCGCTCCTTGGCCAGAAAAGTGACGAATTCGGTGATCTCGTTCATGACCTCACCCCCTGACTCCCCCTCTCCACAACGTGGAGAGGGGGCCGGGGGGAGAGGACACGAGCGAACTCTTCCATCTCTTCAAGCGCCCTGGCCGCCAGTGCCTCTTTCTTCTTGAACTTGTCCTTCACGGGCGGATCGAGCGGCTCCATAAGTCCGAAGTTCGCGTTCATCGGCTGGAAGCGCGCCGGGTCGGTCTCGCGCAGATAGCGATACAGCGCGCCCAGCATCGTCGTGGGCGGCGGGACGAGCGGCTCCTCACCGGCGAGGAGCCGGGCCAGGTTGATGCCGGCCAGCATGCCGGTCGCGGCGGATTCGGTGTAGCCCTCAACGCCCGTGAGCTGTCCCGCGAAGAGTAGCTGCGGGTCGTCCTTTGCCGAGAGATGAGCGGTCAAGGCGGCGGGCGCGTTCAGGTAGCTGTTGCGGTGAATGCTACCGAAGCGCAGGAACTCGGCCGCTTCCAGGCCAGGAATCGTGCGGAAGATTTTCTGCTGGGCGCCAGTCTTCAGGCGCGTCTGGAAGCCCACGAGATTCCACATCTGCGCCGCGCGATCTTCCTGACGCAGCTGGACGACCGCGTAGGGCTCGCGCCCCGTCTTCGGATCGACGAGGCCAATCGGCTTCATCGGCCCAAAGCGCAATGTCTCGAGCCCGCGCTGCGCCATTTCCTCGACCGGCAAGCAGCCCTCGAAATAGGAGACCTTGTCAAACTCATGTCCCACCCCCGGCGCGTACTGATCGCCCGCGATGAGCGCCGCCACGAACGCTTCGTACTGGCCTTGAGTGAACGGCGCGTTCCAGTAGTCGTCGCCGCCCCCTTTGCCGTAGCGCGACGCCTTGAACAGCCGGCCGTAGTCGAGCGAGTCGGCCGAGACGATCGGCGCGATCGCATCGTAGAACGCCAGCGACGGGGCGCCGAGGCGGCGCGCAAGCGCAGCGGCGAGCGCGTCGGATGTCAGCGGACCCGTCGCGATGATTCCGGGTGACGGCAGCTCGGTGACCTCGCCCCGCACCAGCATGATGTTCGGATGGCCAAGGACGCGCTCCTGCAGCCGCGTCGCGAACACGACGCGATCGACGGCGAGCGCGCTGCCGCCGGGAATGCGCGCCTCGTCTGCTGCCTGCAGCACGATGCTCCCAAGTTGGCGCATCTCGGTCTTGAGCAGGCCGTGCGCGTGCGTCGGTTCTACCGATTTGAAGGTGTTGCTACAGACCAGCTCGGCGAGGCGATCGGTTTGATGCGCGGGCGTCATGCGGACCGGGCGCATCTCGTGGAGGTTCACGCGGACCCCGCGCTCGGCCAACGCCCAGGCGGCTTCACAACCCGCGAGGCCGCCGCCGATGACGGGCACGGGCGCAGCCTGCTGCGCCCCTACGAGACTACCTCTTCCGCCTCTGGGGCTGATTCCTCCACCCGAATCTCGTGGCCGCACTTGAGACACTTGCGTGTCGTCTCTCCCGTCGTCTTGGACTTGATCTCCTCCATCCCAACGAAGCCACAGCTGGGACAGGGGACGGCGACCGGCTTGTTCCAGGTCGAATAATCGCAATCCGGGTAGCGCAAGCAACCGTAGAATGTCCGGCCGCGCTTGGTGCGGCGTTCCGCCAGGTCGCCAATGCCGCACTTGGGACACGTGATCCCCAGCGGGACCGGCTGCGTGTACTTGCACTTGGGATAGCGGGTGCACGCCAGGAACTCGCCGAACCGGCCGGTCTTGATGACCATCGGCGCGCCGCACTCCTTGCAAATCTCATCTGAGGGACGATCCGGGACTTTGTCCTTCCTGATAGACCGAGAGTAGTCGCACTCCTTCGACGCGTAGCGTGAGCAGGCGATATAGGGCCCGAAACGCCCGCTCTTCACCTCGAGCGGCGCGCCACATTTGGGGCATTTCTCGGCTGCCACTCCCGACAGATCGTGCACTTCGTGGATGATCTTGTTGATGTCCACCGCTTCCAGCGCGCGATTGAACGGCCCCCAGAAGTCGCCCAGCACCGCTTTCCAGTCGAGGTCCCCCTCTTCGACCTTGTCCAGCTCGGTTTCCATTTGGGCCGTGAACCCGACTTCAAAGACCTCGGGGAACGAGCGCTTCAGCACCTTCCAGACGGTCTCGCCTTGCGGCGTGGGCTGGAAGCGGCGGTCTTTGGCGGTCGCATACCAGCGGGTGCGCAGGGTCGAGATGATGGCTGCATAGGTGGACGGCCGGCCGATGCCCAGCCGCTCCAACTCCTTCACCAGGCTCGCCTCGCTATAGCGCGGCGGCGGCTCGGTAAAGTGCTGGCTGGGCACGACCTGTTTGAGCGTCGCGCGGTCGCCCGCTTTGAGCGCCGGGATGGGCTGAAGGCTGTCGAGCGTCTTGGCGTCTTCCGCCTCATGGGCCTCGCTGTAGAGCGCGTGGTAGCCGTTGAACAACACGCGGGACCCGGTGGCGCGGAACAGGAACTTCCCGCCCGCCAGGTCGAAGTCGACCTTCGTCGCCTCATAGACCGCCGGCGTCATCTGGGACGCGAGGAACCGGCGCCAGATGAGCTGATAGAGCTTAAAGAGATCGCGTTCGAGGTACTTCTTCAGGTCTTCGGGGCGGAGTCCGACTTCAGTCGGGCGAATCGCTTCGTGCGCATCCTGCACCTTCGAGCCGCGGCCACCCTTGTGGATGTTGGGCTCCTCGGGCAGGTAGCGCTTGTCGAACTGCGCATTGATGTACTCGCGCGCCTGCTTGATGGCGGCATCCGAGACGCGCACCGAATCGGTGCGCATGTAGGTGATCAGACCAACGGAGCCCTGCTCGCCCAGCTCCACGCCCTCGTACAGCTTCTGGGCCGCGCGCATCGTGCGCCCGGCGGAAAAGCCCAGCTGTTTGGCGGCTTCCTGCTGCATTGTGCTCGTCGTAAACGGCGCCGGCGCCTTGCGGCGGCGCTCGCCGATCGAGACCGCTGTGACCACGAACGGCAGCTTCTCGACCTCCGCGACGATCGCGCGGGCATCCTGCTCGGTTTTGATCTCAGGCTTGTGGCCGTTGAGCTTCTGCAACCGCGCCTGGAACGCCTGGCCGTCCTTCTCGAGGTCGGCGGCCACGGTCCAGTACTCCTGCGGCACGAACTTCCGGATTTCCTCCTCCCGCTCGATGATCAGTCGGAGGGCGACGGTCTGCACGCGGCCGGCGGACAGGCCGGTCTTAATGCTCTTCCAGAGCACCGGCGACGCCTTGTAGCCGACCAGGCGATCCAGCACACGGCGGGCCTGCTGGGCGTCGACCTTGCGCTGGTCGATATCGAGCGGGTTCGCGAGCGCCTCCGCGACCGCGTCCCTCGTGATTTCATGGAACAGGACGCGCCGGATCTTGCCGTTTCGTCCCCCCCCGCCGTCGCCGTTGAGCTGCGACGCCACGTGCCAGGCGATCGCCTCCCCTTCACGGTCAGGATCGGTGGCGAGCAGGACCCGGTCCGCCGCCTTGGCCGCCTTCTTGATCTCGGCCAGGGTTTTTGCCTTTTCCTTTATAGTGACGTATTTCGGCGCGAAGCCGTTCTCGACGTCGACGCCCAGCTCGCGCTTGGGCAGATCGCGCAGATGCCCCACGGTCGCCTTGACCGTGTAGCCACGGCCCAGGTACTTGCCGATCGTCTTGGCTTTGGTCGGGGATTCGACAATGACGAGTGCGCCGCCCTTTGCAGGAGCGGCGTCGGTTTCTTCAGTATCCGCCGTCGAGAAGCTAGAGTCCGCGACTTTCTTCTTGCGCGGCGCTCTCGGCTTTTTTGGTTTCACTTCTGCTTCGTTATCAGGCACCTGTCAACCTCAGTTCAACGTCAGGGGTTGCATCTTTACCAACCCGCACTCATTTGCGCAAGCTTTACGACCTCGGCAGCTACGTTTTCCGCACTCTTGGCTTCAGTGAGCACCGTCGCATCCTACCCGCGTGGTTTTGCGGAATCCAGCGCGCCGGGCTGCGCGGACCAGCCGCCGCCCGGCACGATCACCGCAGGTTCATTCGCCAGCGCGGCGTCGACTTCCTTGCGTTCCATCTCCCGAAACGCCGGCTCGCCCTTCTCGGCGAAGATCATCGAGATCGGTTTGCCCTCTTTGCGAATCAAGACGGTGTCGATGTCCACGAATCCCGCGTGCAACCGGTCCGCGACCAGGCGACCGACGGTGGTCTTCCCCGCGCCAGGTAATCCGATCAGGACAATGTGCCGTTTCACGACGCCGCTCCGCGGGGCGTCCGCGCGCGCACCTGCGCCAGGTAGCCGTCCACGTTGCGCTTCAGCTCGCTCAACGCATCGCCCCCGAATTTCTCGAGCAGCGCCTCGGTCAACACGATCGCCATCATGGCTTCCGCAATGACCCCCATCGCCGGCACCGCCGTCACATCCGAGCGCTCCGATTGCGCCTGCGCGGGACCGCCCGTCTTGAGATCGACCGTGCGGAGCGGCGACATCAGCGTGGAGATCGGCTTCATCGCGACGCGGACGACGAGCGGCTCCCCAGTCGTCATGCCGCCTTCCGTGCCCCCGGCGCGATTCGTCGCCCGTGTCAAGCCGGGCAGGATTTCGTCGTGCACTTCCGAGCCTTTGCGCCGTGCCGCCTCGAAACCGAGGCCCAGCTCGACGCCCTTCACCGCGGGGATCGACATGAGCGCCTGCGCGAGCCGGCCATCGAGCTTTCGGTCCCAGGAGACGTGAGAGCCCAGTCCCACCGGCACGCCCAAGGCGATCACCTCCACGATGCCGCCGAGGGTGTCACCCGCGGCCTTCGCGGCGTCGATGCGGCGGATCATCTCCTCCTCGGCATCCTTGTCGAGGCAGCGCACGGGGCTCTGGTCAGCGGCTTCGTTGAGGGGACGGGGGACGGGGGATGGGGGACGGGCGGTGACGCCGCCGAGTTCGGCGACATAGGAGCCGATCTCGATGCTGAATTCGCGCAGCAGCTTCCTGCACACCGCGCCGCAGGCGACTCGCGCGACGGTCTCGCGGGCGCTGGCGCGCTCCAGGATGTCGCGGGCATCGAGGCGATCGTACTTCAGCGACCCAGCGAGGTCGGCATGCCCGGGCCTAGGCCGTGTAACCTGGCGGCGGCGTCCCTGCGGATCGGGTGCGGCGTCCGCTTCGGGCGCCATGACGTCCTGCCAGTGCTCCCAATCGCGGTTCCAGATCAGCATGGCGATCGGGGAGCCGAGTGTCTCGCCGGCGCGCACGCCGGCGAGCCACTCGATGCGATCCGACTCGATCTTCATGCGCGCGCCGCGGCCGTAGCCACCCTGGCGGCGCTTCAGCTCCAGATCCACGTCGGCGGCGGAGACGGGCAGGCCGGCGGGAATGCCTTCGAGAATCCCCACCAAGCCGCGGCCGTGCGACTCGCCCGCCGTCGTGAACCGGAATGTCATCCTCACCCCCTGACCCCCTCTCCCCGTCAGGGAGAGGGGGAACGTTCGAATCCCCTATAACAGCCGAGCCCGACCGGGGTCGGGCTCGTATGGTATCGCACCCGGGGGGACCCGTAAGCGCCCCCTCAGTGCTGCGGCGGCACCGGCAGCGGGTTGACGAACGGCGGCAGCTGTAGGACCAGCAGGCCGTTCGGCGTCACCCCGAACAGTTGATTCCCGCCCACATCGCGCGCAACGCGCAGCGGCCCGATGATCGGATCACGCACCGGTATCGACCCGAGGAACGCGCCGAAGAACGTGTCGAACACGTCGATGTTGCCGCTCGGGCTCGCCGAGAACATCAGGCGCTGGTTCTTGTCGGTCCCGCCGCCGCAGTACGTGCTGCCCGGGGGACATTGCCCCGTGGGAGCGAAGTCATGGAAGTAGTTCATGTCCATGCCGGGCGTCAGCGGGGATGGCCCCGGCGGCGCAGCGGACGTCACCATGCGCCGCAGGTCCTGATCCAGATAGTAGATCGAGTCCGCGCGCACCGCATTCGTGAGCCCGTTGAAGTTCGTCGCGACCGACACGACCCTGATGCCGGTGTTGGCGATGAAGTCGCTGACCTCGCGTCCCGGCGACATTCCGAAGTCGATGTCGACTTGTCCTGAGTCGCGCGTCGCGTTGCCGGTAAAGCAGCCTGCGGCTGTTCCCACGAGCAGCTGGTTGCGCGCATCGTACGACATGACTCGCGCAAACTGCGCCGTAATGTTCCCGCCCTCCCCGATGAAAGCGTGCGTGAAGTTCCCGGTGTTGCGCGTGAATGTGCGGTCTCCCAGCCCCATCCGGGCGAGCTGGATGGTCGCACCGCCGCACGCCGAGAGTATGACCTTCGAGAAATTGCGGCCGCGACTCATGAAGATCCGCAGGGTATCGGTGACCTCGTTGAAGGACTGGGTCGCGATTTCCCAGAACAGGTGCCCAAACATCAGGTTGGGATCCGTCGTGTTGATCAGTTTCTCCATCCTCAGCGTGGCGCGCCCGGTGAAGGGCGGCGTTTCCGCGCCGGTCGGGGCGGTCGAATAGATGGCGAAGACCGAGTCCGCATGGCAGGTCGAGGTCCCGCTCGCCACCCGGCAAACCGTCGCCAGGTACTGCGGCAGATCGGACGTGTGATAGTCGGTGATGTGAACGACCGCTCCGCCCGCCTGCACGATCACCTTGTACGTCTGGATGATGAAGTCGGGCAGATTCTGGCGCCAAATGATCTGGCGCGGTCCACCCGCACCGACGTTGATGATGCCGAGGTACGAGCCGCCGGCATCGGCTACGATGATCGTATCCTTGTAGCCGCCGAGCGTGTCGCGGGGCCAGAGCGCGATGCCCCACGGCTGTCCCCCGGCGGTCGGGATGCCCCCCGCGACGAACGCC
>WNGK01003403.1_pt1 | contig 17202 bp, 17 predicted proteins | sample 5400601 | NCBI WGS metagenome assembly WNGK01 (sample SAMN13153376, study PRJNA577476) | soil metagenome | isolation source: 60 cm soil or saprolite under Garry oak tree replicate 1 | place: USA:California | collected 2016-06-15
CTCCAGGTCGCTTCGTGTCTGACGGTGATGTGCACCGACACGGACAGCAGCTCGGCGAGCCGTGACGTCACCGCGATGATCGAGCGGTTCGTCGAGCACCAGCCGCTGCCCGGCTACGCGGCCTTCCGCGCCCAGCTCGGACTGACCGTGACCACCCTCGCCGGCGCCACCGATTCCGACGCGGCCAGCCGAGTGCTCGCCCAGGTGGCCGACGAGGTAATCGAGTCGGGAGACGGGTACGCCGCACGCGAGGTGCTGCCATACCCCGACATACAGGCGAGCGTGACCGGCGGGCAGCGGGCAGCGCTCACCGACCTGGTGGGTGCCTCGGGCCTGGGGGCCGGAACGCTGCCGGAGTCTCTCCGGCACACCCTGCTCGACTCGGCGCAGGCCGCCGCCGAGGTGCTGGGCCCGTCCCTACCGCAGCCCGAACAGCAGACCCTGATCGTGATCGGCCCTGGGCAGCCCGCGCTGTGATCCGAACGCTCCGCGCGCGGGCTGGGCGGAGTCCCAGCCGCACTCGCGGGCGTGATCGACTATGCCGGTGAACATCCCGGAGGGGACAGGTCACCTTTCGGTGTGACTGATGCCGCCTGCGTCGTTCACGGCCGGGCGGCTGGTCCGGCGCCGTACGACCGTCCAGACCTCGCGCGGTGTGCGGTAGCGCACAGCCGCCGGACGTGCAGCCCGGATATTCCTGTGTTCGTCCTCATGTGATCGTGGCGATCTGCTCCTTCGTGAGCGACTGTCGTACACGCCAGCGGCTCAGATAACTACTCAGGCTCGCCTTCGAGATGGTGAACCGGTCGCAGATCTGCTGGCGGGTGGGCGTGCGTTTGGCCGCCAGTTCCTGGTGAATCCACAGCAGAATCAACTGGCATTGCGGTGCTCGTGGTGCCACCGCAGACGTCGCTTGCGTTGCGACGACGGGCTGCGCCTGTCCTGGTGGACCCGATGGAAGGGTGTCGGCGTACTGGCGAACCAGGTCCGTGATCAGCTCGGAAACGGTGCATCCAGTGTGGATGGCAGCGATCTTGGCGATCCGACCGGCGTCGTCGGGGAGTTGAAGTTCCACGACGCCCCATTAGTGCCTATGCAGGGTAGTATAACGACGGTCGACACGCCGAGGTGTTCGACTGTTTCACCTGCATGGGTGATCAGCGTGTCAGATCGGCGAGGTGGACTTGCCGACGCCAGCGTTCCGGGCGCCAGCACCGGCGGGCGTCCGTGGCGTCCCCGAACCCACGGACGCGAACGCTGGCGTTTCGCTAGCGCGAATGCTGACGTGGCGACGTTTTCGCTGGTGTGCTCGTTCACGCCGTGATCGGACTGCGCGGCCAGGTCTTGTGGCCGGCATTGTGTCCTCGACGGTTGTCCAGGTCTATCCCCGGGTGCCGTGGGACGGGTTGAGGGTGGTGTCGCTGGGCTCGATGAGCTGGTAGCGGCGGTCCTCGCCGGACTTGCCGACGTCCCGGACCCGGTGGGTCAGGCGGCCCAGGAAGGCGCGGTACGTGGTGCAGCCGTAGTTGCCTTCGTCGAAGGATGGGTCCAGGGCGAGCATCTTGTTCTTCAACCCGCCCGCGGTGGCGGTGTCCGCGCCGAGGGCGTGGAACGCGCGGATCAGCAACTGTTCGGCGTCGGCGATGTTGAACGTGGCGGCCACGGCCGGGCGGGCTGCTGGTTCCACCTGGGCGAGGATCGTGGCCCAGTATTTGAACTCCGAACACGCCTGCACCAGGTGGGAGCTGGCGCTGGCCTGTGCGCCCACACCGATGACGTGTTTGCCGTACTCGCGTAGGCGCCCTACCAGCGGGGTGTAGTCCGAATCGCCGGTGACCAGCACGAACACTCCGACCTCGGGGTGCGTCATCAACGTTTCCATCGCGTCCACGGCCAGCCGGATGTCGGCGGCGTTCTTGTGCGCCCCCTTGGTCAGGCGCGGGATGTGGATCAGGTCGATGTTGTTGTCCCGCAACGCGGTCTGGTGCCGGGAGAACCGGGAATCGGACCAGTCGGCGTAGGCACGGCGGATCGACGCGGTGCCATACCAGCGGCACAGCCAGGTCACCGCTTTGGTCGGCACCGGATTGGTGTTGCCAGTCGGGCCGTTGCCGGTGCCGAGCACCAGGTTCTCGAAATCGCAGTACAGCGCGGCCGGCCCGCCGCCAAAGCGGCCCGGATCGTCCCTGACCCCACCGGGAAGAAGTGACCGCGCACCTGTCGTCGCCGTGTGCGCCGCCGGCCGACTCGTCATGGCCGCCGACGGTAACTGCCACCGGGGCGGACACGAACGGGCGATACACGAGTGACCGCGACCAGAGCCCCCACGACCGCACAGTCCGATACGGCTTGGGCGACGAGGTTCGTCGACGACGGCGAGATTGGCACCAGATGGGCGGCGGCCGCGACCACGGTCCTCGCATCACCCTGGGCCGACCGGTACGCTCACCGGCCTACCCGCCCGGCCCCTCGTGGGCCGGGTTTACTTTTCCCGTCGGCCACGTCGCTATGCCTTGGCGCAGGTCCAGCCGCGTGTTGGACAGCCGGGGCGAATCCCGGCAGGTCCGTGAGCTGGCCCTATTCATCGGGTACCTCGGCCATCGTGACCATCGGCTTGGTCACCCGTCGTGCTCGGCGTGCCGCACGAGGCAAACTCGCGCGTGTCGCCAGCGCCCAGCGTGATCGACTTCGAGACACGAGAGATCACCGGGTCAGTCAGACCGTGTGCCATAGTCGGGTGGTTTTGCCAGCAGCACGAACTGGTATCCCTGCTGGTCACGGCAACAGACACACCTATCGGGTGCTTTGTTGCGATAGCGTCAATGAGGTACTGTCAGCGCGGTCTCAGCCGCGAGGGGAGCCCCGAACGGGTGAACACTCAGGCTGAGAACAAGACGATGCCGCCCCCGTAGGAGGCGGCATCGACGTTAGCCGGCGTGGTGGACGACGGCTCCAACCTTGACCACCACGACCAGCAACAGGGACAGCTCGATCGTGGCCTTGATCGTGATCTTGGCTACGATCGAGTTTTTCTTGGTTTTCTTGGGCTTGCGGCCCACGAGCGACCTCCGGTTCCATAGGGGTTCCCCGGCACGCCGGGACATCAGGCGGGTACCTGACGATCGAGGTGGCGCCGGAGATCGCTGGGCGGAGGCTACCGAAACCGCGACCGCCGCATTACGCAGGCGTCTGGTAGTTCGCTCGTTCGGGTACCACGGGCCCACGCCACGTGGTCCTGCCGCCCCGCTCGGGGGCCTTACGCACTGGATGCGAGGGCGTTGTTGTCGGGCCGTTCCTCGTCGGTCGGGCCGCCCGCCTGGTCGGCGTCATCCGATGACGCGCCGGGGTGCTGGTCGGTGCTGGTCATGGCAGCGTGAGGCGGTAGTCTAGAGTGTTTTCCGTGCCGCCCACGGCGAGCAGCTTGCGGTGCAGCATCGTGTTCACGGCGTCGGTGAGCGCAAGCGCGCTGAACCGGTCGTAGACTAGCGGCTCGACGACGTCGGTGTCAGCCAGGTCCCGGTTGAGCACGCGCGCAACGTGCCGGCAGTAGAACGTTTTTTCGGTGAAGTTGCGAATAATTCCGCGCTCGTCGGCCGCGTCGATCAACGCGTCCGCGACCACACTGGCTGCCATGCTTCGCAGGATCTCGACAGGCAGACCATCCCGCCATTGTGTGCGGGTGACGAACCGGGCGCCTGCTGCCGCGTGGCGGTCGACGTCCCATGGCTGCCCGGCGATGTCATGTCGACTGGCGTTGTCAGTCATCGAGATGTTCCTTGCGGATGTGCAGGATCTGGGATGGGGGAGGCCAACTGGCTGGGTCGGCCAGGACGGCGTCGGTGATCAGGTACAGGGCGGCCGGACCGTGTTGGGAGTCTACGTAGGCGCAGGGGCCGGCGCCCGAGCGGAGTCGCACCGCGCGAAGCTGGCTTTCGGTCCACAGGAACGGCGGTGCCTGGCCGACGCGGTAGCAAGGCAGTCCGTGCGGGGTCCATTCGTACGGCGCGCTCACTCGACGACCGTACCGCCCGCCACGTCCCACTCCGGTGCAATCGGGCCTGTTCGGTAACCCGGCGTGCGTTCCCGATCGGACACCGCCCAGATGAAACTGCTCGAGGTCAACACGAAGGTCCTCCACACGCTATGGCCGTGGTGTCGCGTGTGAACGTGGGCCGGGCCACTGGCCACGCCTGGCGGATCAGCGACTACGCCTTCTGTGCCGCTTCATGACACCCTGCACACGTCCGCGCGACTGGCCGACATCACATTGCGTCGGCTCCTGCACGCCTACGCCCACTGAGCTTCAGTTGTCGAATACATCGACGACACCGGACACGCCGGCCTGGACCCGCGAACCGACATCCTGACGCCGTTCGGCCGACCGGACATGGTGGAATTGCGATTATGATCACCGGCCCGGCGGGGAATGCCTGCGCTTGCGGTGAGGAACTTGCGGCACTACGTCGCGACGTCGCCGAGCTGCGAGACCAGGTCACACAACTGACCGAGTTCGTTCGGGCCTCGTCCTGGCCACGCGATCAAGACCAGCCTGCTCCCGCTGCCGCTACCAGCCCATCACAGCCCACGCGACCTGATACCGACCAACTCGCGTGGGACCGCGTCGCGCTGTTCCGCGCACTGTTCGCAGGCCGCGAGGACGCCTACGCCTACCGGTGGGAACGCGACGGCAAGAAAGGCTGGTCCCCGAAATACGACCGGCAGCCCGGCCAGAGCTGGGCGGAGGTCAAGGAAGCCAAGGTCTACCTGCGTCTGACCGACCAAGTGATCCATGACCACCTGTCCGGCAAGACCACCGTCGGCCTGTACCCGATGCTCACCGACGACTCATGCCGACTGCTGGCCTGCGACTTCGACGGCGCCAACTGGCAGTTGGACGCCCAAGCCTACGCACAGGCAGCCAGCGCCCTCGGGCTGCCCGTCGCGGTCGAGGTCTCCCGTTCCGGCCAGGGCGCGCACGTGTGGATGTTCTTCACCGAACCACTGCCCGCGCTCGACGCGCGGGCGTTGGGATTCGCGCTGCTGCGAGAGGCCATGGCCCTCCGCGGGGAACTCGGCGTCGAATCCTACGACCGGTTCTTCCCCACCCAGGACTACCTGCCCGCCAAAGGCGAGGGCTTGGGCAACCTGATCGCCCTACCCCTGCAAAAGCAGTGCCGCGCCAGGGACACCACCGTGTTCGTCGACCCGGACACCTTCGCCGTGCACGGTGACCAGTGGGAGTTCCTCGCACAAATGCAGCGGGTGACGCTGACCGAAGCACAGCGGCTGGTCAGCGAACTGCCGCCAGTCGCGGTAGGACCCGAGACCCGGCTGTTCCGTTCATCGCTGCGCGCCGAGCCGGCGCCACCCAAGCAGGTGCACGCCGAGTGGGGCGGCATGCTGGCCGTGCGGCGTTCCGGCCTGCCCGCGTCGCTGCTTGCCTCACTCAAGCACGCGTCGTCACTGGCCAACCCCGAGTTCTACAAGAACGAAAACCTGCGCATTTCCAACTGGAACACACCCAGGTTCATACGCTGCTACCGAGAAGACCTGGAGTTCCTCTACCTTCCCCGCGCGATGGCCGACAAAGCGCAGGCATTGATCACCGACGCCGGCAGCACGCTGCTGATCACCGACCGGCGAGCCCAGCCGACCCCGATCGAAGTAAACTTCGTCGGGGCGCTTCGGCCACCCCAGCAGGCCGCCGTAGCCGAGCTGGTGCGTCATGATCTCGGGGTTCTGGAGGCACCACCCGGCGCCGGCAAAACGGTGATGGGCTGCGCGCTGATCGCCCACCATAAGGTCCCCACGCTCGTGCTCATCGACCGAACCCCGTTGATGGACCAGTGGCGCGAACGCATCGCCGCGATGCTCGACACCACCCCCGCACAGGTCGGGCAGATCGGCGGCGGCAAGACTAAACCGACAGGTGTCATCGACCTGGCCATGATGCAGACCCTGGCCCGCATGGACGACGCCGCCGACCGGCTGTCCGGCTACGGGTTGGTCATCGTCGACGAAGCCCACCACGCCGGCGCACCCACGGTAGAGAAGGCCCTGCGGCGCATCCCCGCCCGCCGCTGGATCGGGCTGACCGCCACCGCATACCGACGCGACGGTCTCGGACCAATCATCTTCATGCACTGCGGCCCGAAACGACACGTGATCCCTATGGTCGACACGACCGACCCGGAACCGATGAGCCGAACGGTCCGCGTCCACTATACCGATTTCGTGCTGCCCGAGGACGTCGACACCACCAAACCCGGCGCGATTACCTCGGTCGTGTTCAACGGCTTGGTCGCGGACGACGACCGCAACAACCAGGTCTGCGACGACATCCACGCCGCAGTCGTCCGTGGTCGTCATTGCCTGGTGCTGACCCGCCAGACCAAACACGTCGAGGCGCTGGCCGAACGGCTACGTAAGCAAGGCCACCAACCGCACACCCTGTACGCGACCAAGAAAGCGAAGGAACTCAAGGAACTCCTGGCGATGCTAGCCGACCCACCTCCGGATGGGCCGCCTCTGTTGGTCATCGCCACAGACCGCTACGTCGGTGAAGGCTATGATTGCCCCCGCCTGGACACGCTGTTCCTGACCCACCCCGTGTCGTTTAAAGGCAGCATGGTCCAATACGTCGGCCGGATCTTGCGGACCTACCCCGGCAAGAACTCTGTCGAAGTCCACGACTACGTCGACCCCCACCTCACTGTCCTCGCGGCGATGTGGCGCAAGCGAGCCCGTTCCTACGCACAACTAGGATTCACTGTTGATCCCCCAGCTTGAATCCGAGACGACGAGGACACTGCTGGCCCGTGGACCGTGCTGATTGGCGACAAGCGTGGATCCCTTGGTGACAGTCGCCGCTGGGACGTGTCAGACAGGTATGGTCTGCCGTCACGCTTCCTCCGAAACTGACCACCAGGGAGCGTGTCAGGCTCCGGCAGGACATGGCCGCACTCGAACGGCAATCGCAGCAGGCGCAGGAGGCGACAGAAGGGCAGGCCGAACCGCTGGCCACGCTGGCCGTGCGCCACCACCCAATGGTCTACGACGGCACCAACTGCGGGCTTCGGCGTCATGACCTGCCCTCGCGGCGCCGTCGAGCCGGAGATCGAAGGATCGTTCCATGTGGGCGAGCATGTCATCGTCAGGGAGTCAGTGACTGCAAGGCGAGGACATGGATATAACGATATCGGACCCTGCTACGACACGTGCTGCTTGAATACCGGCTTGATTGCGAATCAATCGCGTGTTCGCAAGGCTCCATTAGTAGGAGTGGTTTCACTGACGTGGCGCCGGCGGTGGCAGTTCATTCCTGCCAATCCGCAATACCTCGCCCTCGAGAACGGCGAATTGGTTGAACACCGCCATCCCCTCCTCAACCCATCGCACGAACAACGGCTGGACTACCTCCAACGCAGCGGTTTAGTCCGATGTGGCCAGTAGGGCCGTGAGTTGAGAGCCTAAGACGGCGAAGTCGTTGTGGTGGAACGCTTACTGGACGTAACCAGCGTTCCGCATCGCCGTTTCCAACGACGGGTAGCTGTAGTATTCGCCTTCACCTTCCAGCGTCCGCACGTTGGTCAGAAACTCGCCGAACACCATGGACCGGACCTGGCCGAGGTGTGCGGTCCCGTGGAACAACGAGACCGCGAGTGCCGGCATGTCGGCAGCTTGGCGGCATTGCTCGTTGTCGCACCAAGCGGCCAACGCCGACCGCAGGGTCTCGACGGTCAGGAACGGGGCCTGCTGCACGAGCAGCCGGCCGGCCTGCTCACCCGACCGATAGCTGCCCGCCTCCCGAAGGATCTGGAGGACTGTGGGCACGAAGTACGGATCGGGGCGCGCCGATGCGACCGCCACGCGGTGCGCCCACGGCAGCGAGGTGAAGCGTTCTTCCAGGAACGGCAGTCGTTCGCGAGCGTACGGGCTGCGGACCAGCGCCAGGCTGGCCGCGATATCGGTTGGGAGCGGTTCCCATTCGCTGACGGTGACCGGGACGTTCAGCATCGCCTGAAGGCGGGTGACCAGGGCCTGGTCCACGGTGTCCCAGAAAAAGTCCTGGTCGCCCAGCCGCACGAGAGCCCGCAGTTGGGCGGCGCCGTCCAGCCGTTGGAACCTCTCGCTGTGCTCGGCTACCGCTGCCCGGACCAGTTCTCGGTCGCGGTTGGCGAAGGCGGTCAGGGCGATGGCCATCCGGTCCGCGTGCTCCGCGGCCGGCAGTCGCCCGTCGGGATCGAGTTCGAGCAGCGCGTGTTTAGCCGCGAAGGTCACGATGGTCTTGCGGGTCGCGGACCGGACCCGGTCGAAGAAGGTGGCCTGGATGTGCGGGAGGGTCGGCACGAAGTACGGGTCGCAGATGTAGTCGCCGAACTCGGCGACGACTTTCCGGCCTTGGGTGGGCGGACGAATGAGCAGCGTCGTCAACGCCACGGCCAGGTGGCCGCGGGCCACTTCAGGTCGTGCCTCGTAGACGTCCCCGAGGTTGCGTAGCGAGGGGTGCACGCACAGGTTCCGGTCCTCGCGGATGCGCTCCAGCTCACGCTTCCCGATCGAGTCGATCAGTTCGAACTCGGCGGCCTTGTCCAGCAGTGCCGTTTCGATGGTCTGCATGGCCCGCACGCCCTCCGTGCTCAAGCCCTTGGCTTGTGCCTGGGTGAGGGCGGTGCGGAACAGGACGGCCATGGCGTCGCCGTCGTCGGCCAACCGGACAAGCTTGGCGATGATGTCTGCGGTGACCGCGGTCCAGGTGGCGCCGATACACGACCGTGTCGCCCCGGCGTTGTAGCAGCGCCACGCTTCCTCGGCCAGCGGCCGGACGTCCGGGCTCCACACCTGCCCGATGTAGGTCTCCACGTCCGTCACCTGCACTGTCCTCCTGCTACTGGATCACCGCACGTCATCCGATGTCCGGTGATCCAGCAGCATAGGAGGGCGCACCCAGGGGTTGCTGAGGGAGATCAACCCTGATCCGGAGTTGCGGCGGGGTCGGTCTGCTGGCCGGTCGTGGTGCTGCGGCGTTCGATGAGGATGACGTCGCGCCAGTGGCCGTGGTGTTGGCCGATGCGTTCGCGGCGCCCGACAGTGCGGAATCCGGCGCGATGGTGCAGGGCGAGACTGGCCAGATTCTCGGGGAAGATCCCCGTTTGCAGCATCCAGACACCGGAAGCTTGGGTGGCGGCGATGTAGGTGGCCAGCAACGCGCCACCGATCCCCCCACCACGGTGGTCGGGGTGGACGTAGATGCCGTGTTCGAGCACCCCGGCGTAGACGCACCGACTGGACACCGGGCGGCGGCGATCCAGCCCACCACCCGGTGCTGGTCATCCAGGGCGACGAACCGGTGCCGCGTCAGGTGCGCTCTGTCCCAGTAGTCCCAGGTGGGTGTGGTGGTTTCGAAGCTGGCGTTACCGGTGTTCAGTCCGGCTTGGTAGATGGCCAGCACCGCGTCGGCGTGCGCATCGGTCATGGGGACGATATGGGCTGGCACGTTGTTGCGCTGCAACGGTTTGGTGGCGCGGATGATCGCGGCGTGCAGCTTATCGCCGGCCGGATGAGTGGTCTGGATTTCCAGGTCGGTCAGGCCGGCGGTGGCCAGCAGCGCGGCGTACTGGTCCGTGGTCAGCGAGCTGGCCAGGCATTCGATCTGGTCGGCGCGGGCGGCGCGTTCGGCGTCGGTGAGGGTGTGCTCGGCGAGCACGTCGCTGATACCGATCCGCCCTCCCGGCCGCAGGACGCGGACGATCTCGGCGAACACCCGCGGCTTGTCGGCGGACAGGGTGATCACGCAGTTGGAGATCACCACGTCCACGCTGGCGTTCGGCAGCGGGATGTCCTCGATCCGGCCGCGCCGGAACTCGACGTTGATCACCCCTGCGTCGGCGGCGTGCCGGCGGGCGAGGTCGAGCATCTCCCCGGTCATGTCCAGACCGATCGCACGCCCGGCGGGGCCGACCCGGCGGGCGGACAGCAGTATGTCCAGGCTGGCGCCGGCGCCGAGGTCCAGCACGGTCTCGCCGGGACGCAGTTCGCTGACGGCGACCGGGTTGACGCAGCCCAGGCTGGTCCCCACAGGGAGATCGTCGAGCGTCTCGCCGGTGTAGTGGCTGGCACCGAAGCAGGCGTTCTGGCCGGGCTCGCGGTCTGGCTCAGTATGGCCCGTGGCGAGGTGCCGGGCGGCGCTTGCGTAGCGATCGTGCACTCTCTGGACCTGGTCATCCCCGGCGGGCGGGGTGGGGCTGGTGCTCATCAAACCTCCCGGGCGGTCGAGCGTGCATGGTCAGTGCCCGGATCGCAGGCGACCGCGGTGAACGGGGTGGCCGGGTTGCCCATCACGACGTCGGCGGCGCTGGGGAAGCAGGACACGCACGCCTGGTTGACCTGGTACCAGCTTGCTGTGCCGCGCCGCTCGACCAGCACGAGCCGGACCTCGGTGAGTACCTTCAGGTGCGCGGACACGGTGGACTGCCCGACCGGCACGCACTCGACGATCTGGCCGACGGTCATCGGGCCGGCGCGTTCGGCCAGCAGGTTGAGGATCTGCACGCGGGTCGCGTCGGCCAGGGCGCGGAACCAGCCTGCGTAGGTCTCGGCGAGTTGCCGGTCCAACATCGCCAACCCCTTTCATCGTTCATCGACGATAGACGATGAAAAGGGGGTTCTGGCTAGGTCTGGATCGGTGGCGTGGCCGCTGTGCGCTGCGGCGGCCGAGTGAGCCTGCGTAGCGTCCGCAGTAGCAGGGGAACGCCGATCACCGAGGGCAGCAGCCAGTAGGTGATGTGCGGCAAGCGATCCCACACCGGCAGAGTGGGGCCGTTGTCGACGTAGAAACCAGTGAGCAGGGCGATATAGGACACAGCCATGCCGGTGCCGTGCACCCGCGGCCACATCGGCCACCCGCGCCAGCGACGGCGTCGGGCCGTCACTCCGGCCGTGGCGGCGGCGTAGCCGACAACACCGATGGCCAGCAGGTGATTGTCGTGCGGCCACCGCAACACCGACAGCGCCACCAGAGATACGAAGGTCACGCTCAGGCACACGTAGTAGATCGTGCCCGCGCAGGGATGGCGGCCGGGCCGTTTGGGTGACAGCGCCGCGATCGCCCCGGTGATGACGCAGGCGGCACCGGCGGGCACGTGCACGGCCAGCACCGCCAGGAACAACGGTGCGGTCGAGCCGACCTCGACACCCAGTACGCGACTGGCCTCACTGATCATCGCGACTCACCACCTCGATGGGTAGCGTCACTACCCTTCAAGCCGCAGCGTAGTCCGCAGCGCCAAGGAAGGGTAGTGTCGCTACCCATGAGGGCGGAGACGCTCAAGGGGCACCTCGACGCCCTGCTGCTGGCCGTGCTCGCCGACGGTCCCCGGCACGGCTACGGCGTGATCGAAGCGCTGCGTACCGGCAGCGGCGGCCAGTTCGACCTGCCCAAAGGCACCATCTACCCGGCGTTGCACCGGCTGGAACAGGCCGGACTGGTGCGTGGGACCTGGTCGAACCAGACCGGACGACGCCGCCGCGTCTACGAGTTGACTCCGGCCGGCCACCGCCAACTCGGCGCCGAACGTTCAGCCTGGCGGGAGTTCTCCACCGCGATAGCGACCGTGTTGGATCGACCAGCCAGCGGGCCGGCATGGGCGACGAACTGATCCGGGACTACCTGTCCGCGTTGTCCACCAGGCTGCCCGGACCGGCACGAGTCCGCGCGGCGATCGTGACGGAGATCGGCGACGGGTTGGCCGACGCGGCTGCCGACCATGTCGACGACGGATGCTCGCCGGGTGAGGCGGCCCAGATCGCGGTCGATGAGTTCGGCGATCCGGGCGTGCTGGCTGCACAGTTCACCCCGATCCTCGCTGCGGCCCACGTCCACCGGTGTGGGCTGGCGTTACTGCGGACCGGTCCGCTGGTGGGGGCGCTGTGGCTGACCACGGCGGTGCTCGCCGGGGTGCGGCCAGCGCCGATGATCGTGGTGCTCACCGCGATGCTGGTCGCCGTCGCGGTAGTGGCGGCCGTGCCCTGCGCGGTGTTCGCCGTCGCTGTCACCGGGCGTGGCAGCCGGTGGTGGACCGTGGCGCCCCGGTCGGCCGCTGCTGCGGTCCTGGTCGCCGCGGGCGGCGCTGTCCTCGGTGATCTCGTCCTGCTGGGCGTGCTGAGCACGCAGGTGCCCCGCGTGCTCGGCGTACATCCCACTACGACGGCGGTTGTCGCCGTGGTCGCGGTCGCGGCCAGCCTGACGCGGCTCACTCTCGCCGCACGCAGCGGGAGGCAACTCCTGCGCACCCGCGCGGTGCTGATCTCCGGTCCGACGCGACTCTGATGGTGATCCCGGTCGATGTGCCGCACTGACCCGGCGGGATGTGGTGGTTAGGGCTGTTGTCTGCTCGTGCGGTGGTGGTGGGTCAGGCGGTGGCCGGTGCCAGTTCGGCCAGCAGGGCGGTGACACGGTGGTCGAATCTCGTCGCGGATCGGGCGGACCTGCTCGGCGGGCTTGCCGGCCGGGTCGTCCAGTCCCAGTACAGGTACCGATTGCCCGGATACACCGGGCAGGCGTCCCCGCAGCCCATCGTGATCACGACGTCGGCGGCCTGGACACTCTCGTTGGTCAGCGGTTTGGGGAACTCCTGGGATAGGTCCAGGCCGATCTCGTCCATGACCGCCACGACGGCGGGGTTGATCGAGTCTGCCGGGGTGGAGCCGGCGGAGCGCACGGTCACACTTCCTCCGGCGTGGTGGTGCAGCAGGGCGGCGGTCAGCGGGTGAGGTCGGGCAGCGGCTCACGGACGTCCCATTCCAGTAGGACTCGCCCCGACGTGCGGTAGTACGCCTGTTTGGCGCGCTTGCGCGTCTCGTAGTCCTCGCGGCCCCGGACACCCCAGACCTCGACGTAGGTCTCGGGCTCCTGATCGACCAGGACGAAGTCGGGAAAGACCGCACCGCGGTCATAACGCAGCGGCTTGACGAACGTTCGGCCGGCGGCCGCCAGCGCGTCGGCCATCCGCGCCTCGTGGCTGGAGTCGACCGGCAGGTAGGAGGCGGTGGTCAGCATCGCCGCCAACTCGACGGTGAGCGGGTAGCCGCGCGGGCTGCGTTCGATCAGGCACAGCACCACTTGGCGGCGGGCGGGTGGGCCGGCGTCGGAGCTGTGAGTGTGGTCACCTGAACCAACTCACTTGACGAGACCCAGAGCTGAACACGCTCGGGTAGGACCGGTGGGTTTGCTCCATCAGCGGCGCGGTCGTGAACAGCGCCGCCCGCTGGTGCGCCAGCCGCAGCCGCACACCGTAGTCGGTGGTCTCGGTCGTGCGGATCTCGCCGAGGACCAAGCCGCGGCGGCGGCCGGAGCCGGTGGTGGCCAGCCGGCGAAGGAACCGGTCCCAGGCGGCGTGGACGCGGTCGGCGATCTCGGGCCGGAACGGCGGCACGATCCACAGCGTGTCGGCCAGGTCGAGCGTGTTGACCCGGCAGCCGCTGGTCTGCTCGCCCAGCAGGGTGTGGCAGGTCCGCCAGGTCCGCTGTCCTTGCCCGGGGTGCCACACGTTGAGCTGCGCGGACTCCCACAGGTAGTGCAGCAGCGCCAACGGCCCCATCGCCCCGCGCGAGGTCGAGGTGCCGGTCCGGGCCCGTGCCGGCGTCGACGTCGGGGTTGCGCTCGCGCCGCGCACTATCAGCGGGGTGGACAGCCGGATCGACGTGCCGGTGTCGGTGGTGGTGATCGCCTCGGTGCAGGCGCTGCGCCCGGACACCGCGGAGTGGCTGCGGTACCACGGGCAGGACGGGTCGTGCTGGCGCCCGCCGTCGGGCCAGTTGGCCAAGTGATAGCGCCCGGATCGGCACCGGCCCAGCCTGACCGGCGGGTCGGTGCGGCACAGGCACACGGCGTGCCCGACCTCGCTGCGCGCCCTGCCGAACAGCGCGGTGAATCGGTCGGGGTGCGCCCGCAGGGCTTCGACCGCGACGTCCCGGCCGGCCAGCCGCACCCGAGCAACCGCCCGGTCATCGCCGGCGTTGTCGACGGCGACGTCGACGCCGGTGTTGTCGGCGGCGGCGGCCTTCTGTGGGCCGGTCACGGGTGGCTGCATCACGGCGGGGGACCAGCCGGTGGCGTCGGCGTTGTTGTCGCGGTCGCGGGTGGTTGGTTGACGACGAACCGGTTCTCCCGCGGCCTGGCTCCGCCGACGCGGTGCTCGCCGTCGAGGCAGTCGGCGTGCACCCAGGACAGCAGCCGCTCGGTGAACCCGGGCCGCCACTGGTGCAGCCAGTACTGTGCCTCGCGGACGCTGGCCGCCGGGCCTGTGTTGGCCGCGCGCCAGGAGTAGGCCAGCGACGCGACTTCCATCGCCAGGCCGGGATGTTCTTCCCAACAGCCCGGGATCGGCTTCGCTCGGCCGCCCTCGATCCCGGCGAACATCGTGTTGTAGGCGGCGACGAAGTTCACGACGAAGACGCGGGGGTCTTCCTCAGCGTTCTCGGCGGGATCGTCGGGTGCCGCAGGGCTGTACCACACCCACGGCGCGGGCGCGTTCGGATCGGGCTCGTTCTCGCCCTCGGGTGTGCGGTCCCGCTCCCGCAGGAGTTTCGTGAGCCGGTTGAGGTGGCCTTCCAGCCGTCGCTGGTCGCCGGCCACCTTCCCGACGATTTCCAGCAGCGCCTGGATCTGCTGATCGCGATCACCCTGGCCCCGTCCGGTGGCGCGGTTGTCCTGCTCGGGTTGTTCGGGCTGCTCGGGCATCAGACCCGTCCGCTCCACCGCTGATCAGGCCGGCGCTGGGGGAATTGCCCGGTCGCGGGTCCGAATACCGGGCCGCCCGGCGGGATCGGCGGGGCCGCGGCCAGTGTGAACCCGTCGGGCCCGACCGGCACCTCGTCGTTGCGGACGGCCTGGACGTGCTCGCGGATCCGCGGCCAGTCGCCGCGGCTCTTGACGTCGAGGGTGCGGGCGAGGATCGGGTCGAGGTGGCGGTGGATGACCAGTACCCGACCTCGGCGGATGCGGCGCACGTCGCCGGGCCGGTAGGTCGGTGTGGTCTCGATCCCGACCGAGGTACGGCCGGGGGCGAGCAGACCGGTGGATTGCTGCTGGTAGCGGCGGCGTTCGTGGTGGCCGGTCAGCGTGGAGATCCATTCCAGGGTGCGGGGGTCCTTGATGCCGCCCCAGACGGTCAGGGTGGTGGTGTTGTCCATCAGTTGCCGGACGCGTTGGGGGCCATAGACGTCCTCCAGCGCGGCGACCGACTGCGCTCCCCAGTGGATCAGTACACCGCGGCCGGCGGTATCGGACACGGCGTCGGGGATCTGCGGCGCGGGCGTGTTGGTCAACTCGTCGGCGACCACGGTCGCCGGTGGGTCCAGTCGTCGGTGCGGGGTGTGCAGCGCCATCTCCTGCGCGGTGGCCACCCAATGGTCGAAGATCGCCGTCAGGATCGGCGCGGCCTGCGCGGCCTGTTCCTGCCCGGCGATCAGGTACAGGCTGCCGCGGGCGGCGATGAAGGCGCGGGCGTCGAACCCGTGACCGGGCGCCGGTGTGCACAGCTCCCGCAGCCGGGCATCCAGGAACGGCTCGATGACTCTGCGCACCGACATCCAGACCGCGTCCGAGGTTTCGGCGACCATCCCGATCTCCGACCGCAAGTTGCGCGCGTAGTCGGGATATCCGGCCTGCTGCAACAATTTCACCGGTTCCTGATCCACCGGTTTGCTCATCGCCCAACGCACGAGGTCGGCGACGTCGCGGTGGTAGAGCGCGGCGGCCATCAGGTAGGACTGCAACACGATCTTGGCTCGGTCCCGGAAGACTTTGTCGTTGCCGGTGACCCCGGCCAGCCCGACCGAAGCGGCTTCGACCATCGTGTGTGCCCGCCGGTAGGCCACCGCGGTGTCCTGGCACCCCTGGATCGGGGACCAGCACAGTTTCGCCGGCCACGCCACGGCGCCGGTGGCGTCGTAGACCAACACCGGACCGGCCGGGTCACGCTGGGTCCGCAGAATCCCCGAGAACTCCAGCAGGTCGGCCTTGGTGGTGCTGCACAGCAGCGCTCCGGGCGCGGCGATCGCCTTGTGCACCAAGTCTTTCCGCGACTTGCCCGACTGTGTCGGGGCCAGCGTGCCGGTCGGGTTCTCCAACGGCGTGCACATCGGCTGGCCGAACGGCGACAGGTGCAGCGGAGCGGCGACCTGTTCCAACGGCGCGTGCTGGACCTGGGCCGGGGTCAGGGAAGGTCGGGTCCATGCCGCGGTGCGCCGCGCCGCGACCAGCGACAGTTCCTCGCGGATGTCCTCGCGTCGGGCATGCCCGGCCTCGACCGGGCCGAACCGCCGCCACCCCGCCCGCACCGTGATCACCAGGCCGGTGGTGAGCATGGCGATCAACGCGATCGTGATCGGCCAGTACCAGCCGGCGTTCCCGGCCAGCGTCCTGGACCAGGGCCGGCCCAATCCGGCCCCGGGCCGGCCGGGATGCGCGAGCACGCCGACCACGCCACCGACCCAGGAGCTGGCGCCGGGCATCGCCCAGCCGCCGCCCAGCAGCAGGGTGGTCAGCGCGGCGCCGAGCATCAGCGCGGCGCCCAGCGCGGCCAGCCCGGCCAGCACCGCGACCAGGAGCCCGATCAGCGCCAGGTCGCGGTCGCAGGTCGGCGACAGCCGCCGGTGCGGGCTCATGGCAGCGGCCCGTTCCCGCCGCCACCGCCGCCGTTGCCGGAGATGTGGCGGATCGCGACGATCTGCGGCGCCCACGTGACCAGCGCTTCGCTGATGACACCCAATTGCTCGTCGGCGGCGTCGACGAGCATGCCGTAGCCGATGTACATGCCCACGTGCCGGGGGTTTTGCGGGGTGCCCAGCACGCCGGGGATGAACAGCAGGTCGCCGGGTTGGGCCTGGGCTATCGAGTCCACGGCGACGCCGTCATGCACTTGAGCGGCGGTGGTGCGGTCCAGCGCGACACCTGCGTGCGCCCACGCCGCTAACATCAGCCCGGAGCAGTCGAACGCGTCCGGGCCGGTCGCGCCCCACAGATACGGTTTGCCGACCTGCGCCAGGGCGTAGGTGACCGCCGCGTTTTCCTGCGGGTCGGCCGGCGGTTGGAAATTCGGCGGCAATTTGCCCGGCGGCGGGTTCAACGGCGGCATCCACTGTCCCTGATCGGGGCAGCCGCCGAACGTCAGGTCCACCAGTTCGCCGCCACCGCCGGGG
>WNGK01003404.1_pt1 | contig 17201 bp, 15 predicted proteins | sample 5400601 | NCBI WGS metagenome assembly WNGK01 (sample SAMN13153376, study PRJNA577476) | soil metagenome | isolation source: 60 cm soil or saprolite under Garry oak tree replicate 1 | place: USA:California | collected 2016-06-15
TGGCCCGTGCCCTGCCACGGGTCGTTCGTGATGAGCACATCACCGGGCTTCAGTCCATCCTCCCCGAACTCGCGGAGGAAGTGCCGCACCGTCGCAGGCAGCGTGCCGATGAAGGACGGGATGCTGCCCGAGTTCTGCGCGAGGGCATAGCCGCGCGCGTCGGTGAGCACGCACGCGAAGTCATTGGCCTCGTTGGAGAGCGTGGAGAACGAGGTCCGCACGATGGCCTTCGCCGCCTCGTCGGTCACCGAGATGATGCGAGTCCAGAGCACCTCGAGAGTGATGGCGTCAAAGCGTGTCGTCATTGGCGCGTCCCCGTTTCCTTGATGCGGGCGAAGCTCCAAACGTCGCGAGGTACGAAACCCAGATTCGGGAAGACCATCCAGCGACGGAGCACACCTTCCCGCACCATGCCGACTTTCTCGAGCACCCGCTGAGACGCCGGGTTCTCGAGGTCCACCGTTGCCCAGGCGCGATGGATTTCCGGCTGGCTGATCACCCAGTCGACCACCACACGGGCCGCCTCGGTCATGAGCCCGTGGCCCCAATAGCGTCGGGCGAGGACATACCCCACTTCTGCACGGCACGCGGCGAGGCGGAAATCGATCATTCCCGCGGCGCGTCCGCCCTCTGCGAGCGTGATGAGCCAGGAGAAGACAGTGCCCGCCTTCCAGCCCGCCTCGCAGTGCTGATCGAGGAATTTCCGCGTCTCGTCCATGCTCCGGTGCGGCGACCATGAAGTGTAACGCGCGACCTCGATATCCTGCGTGTACGCGTCGAAGATGGCTGCCGCGTCATCGGCCACCGGGAGGCGGAGCCGGAGCCGTGGCGTCTCGAGGGTAGCGGGTGGATTCACTGGCCGCTCAGGGTCATGATGATGTTGCCGCTCGAGGCCACCCGCGCGGTTGCGGCGGGGCCAACCACCAGCGTCGAGCCTTCTTCCTCGACGACGGCGGGACCCGTGAGCTCGTCGTCGATCCCGAGCTTGTAGCGATCGTAGACCGCGGTCGATACGAAGCCGCCCGCCTCGTGGAAATAGGCGGGGCGCGCTCCCTTGAGCGCGCGCTCGGCGCCGCGGCCGGGCCGTCCCTGCAGCACCACCTCGCTGCCGGAAACGGGCGCGCGCACGGCCACGCGGATGTTCAGGAACTCGACGGGCACGCCCGGCGGAGTCAGGGCGAACTTCTCGCGATACGCCGTCTCGAACGCGGAGACCAGCTGCCGTCGGCCCTCCGGCGTGTCTTCATAGGGCCCAGAGGGCAGCGGCACGACGAGATCGAAGCCCTGACCGAGGAAGCGGCCATCCGCCAGTCGCTGAATGGCCGCGTTCTCGAGCTTGAGGCCCGTGTCGCTCATCACCGCCCGCGCTTCCTCCTCGAGCTTCCGGAAGGCCGCCTCGAGATCCGCCATTCGACCCAGGTCGAGACGCATGCCCACGGTGGCCACACGGTCCACGCGCGCGGGGGCCACGAGGAGTCCCAGGGCGGAGGCCACGCCCGCCGACGGCGGGCAGACGACACGCGAGACGCCGAGCTTGCGCGCCACGGAGCCCGCATGCACGGGGCCGGCGCCACCCGTGCAGAGAAGCGCATAGTCGCGCGGATCGCGCCCGCGCTCGGCGATGTGGACGCGCGCGGCCCCCGCCATGTTCTCGTTCACGATGTCGTGAATGCCCCACGCGACCTGGGTGGCAGGCAACCCGAGCTTTGCCGCGAGCCGCTCGACGGCGGAGCGCGCCGCTTCCACGTCCACCCTGACCTCCCCGCCCGCAAAGTACTCGGGGTTCAGATAGCCGAGCAGGAAATCCGCGTCGGTCACGGTGGGCTCCGTGCCGCCGAGGCCATACGAGGCCGGCCCTGGATGCGAGCCCGCGCTGCGCGGCCCCACCTTGAGGAGGCCGATCTCGTCGACGTCCGCGATGCTGCCTCCGCCCGCGCCGATCTCGATCAGCTCGATGGTGGAGATGCGCATGGGCAGCCCGCTGCCCTCGATGAACCTCCGCTGCCGGGCCGCCTCGAAGCTGTAGGCGATGAGGGGCTCACCTCCGTCGACGAGGGAGAGCTTGGCCGTGGTGCCGCCCATGTCGAAGGCGAGAAGATTTCCCCCGCTGTCCTCGCGACCGAAGAAGGCGGCGGCGATGGCGCCCGCGGCGGGGCCCGACTCGAGCATCTGTACCGGGGTGCGCTGCGCCTCGCCGACGTGGGTGAGCCCACCGCTCGAGAGCATGAGGAGCAGCGGCGCGGGAATGCGCAGCTCGGCCACGCGCTTCGCCATCAGCTCGAGATAGCGCTGGGCCAGCGGCTTGATGTACGCGTTGCCGACCGTGGTCGAGGCGCGCTCGAACTCACGGATCTCCGGGGCGACTTCGTGCGAGGTGGTGACGGCCACGCCGCGGTGGCGCTTCGCGATCAGCCGGGCGGCCTGCGCTTCGTGGCGTGGATTGGCATAGGCGTGCAGGAAGACGATCGCGATCGACGTGACGCCCGCCTTGACGAGCGTCGCAGCTCGAGCTTCCACCGCGCGGGCATCGAGCGGGCGCCGGACGCTGCCGTCGGCCTGGACACGCTCGGGCACCTCGAGGCGCAGGTGGCGAGGCACGAGCGGCTCGGGCTTGGTGATGGCGAGGTCGTAGAGCTCGTACTTCCGCTCGCGCCCGATCTCGAGCGTGTCGGCGAAGCCCTCGGTGGTGATGAGCCCGGTCGGCGCGCCCTTCCGCTCGATCAGGGCGTTGGTGAAGAGCGTGGTGGCATGCACCACGCGCGTGAAGGATGATGGCTCGAAGCGGCCGCTGGCGAGCAGCGCCGCCACGCCGGCGGCCACTGCGCGGGCGGGGTCGTCGTGAGTGGTGAGGACCTTGCGGCTCATCTGGCGGCCCGAGTCGTGGTCGTAGACGACGATGTCGGTGAAGGTGCCGCCGATATCGATCCCGAGCGAGTACTGGGCCACGAGACTACTTCAACCGCAAGTCTTCCGCGGGCGCCGAGTATCCGTAGCCAGGGATCAGCCCCGCGCCCGGCTCGGCCACGCGCGGGCCGACGCCCCAGATGAAGGCCAGGTCGTAGATCGGGATGTTGATCACCTGATCGTGGATGATCTTCTGGATCTGGTGGAGCTGGGCCTCGCGCTTCTTGGGGTCGAGCTCGCGTCCCTGGCGATGATAGAGGTCGTCGATCTCTGGCACGCTGCCGTACGCGTAGATCCCGTTCTTGGTGGCGTAGGGCTCGAGACGCGTCGCCGCATTGCCGAACGTGGCCGTGATGACCAGGATGACGCCGCGGAGCTTCTTCTCCCGCCACTGGGTGAAGTAGGTGGCGCGCTCCATCGTGCGCGTCTGCGTGCGGATGCCGACCGCCTGGAGATAGCCCTGGATCGCCTCGGCCATGGAGTTGTAGGGCGGGAACGGATAGAAGTCGCCGCCCTCGAAGCCGTTCGGGTACCCCGCCTCGGCCAGGAGCTTCTTGGCCCGCGCGGGATCGTAGGCGGGCGGCTCGTACGCCACCGCGTTCTGAAAGATGCGCGGCACGAAGTTGCCGGTGAGGCGCGAGAAGCCGAGCGTCTCCGCCTTGTTCACGGCCTGGCGATCGATGGCGTGGCTCGCGGCCAGCCGCACGCGCCGGTCGTGCCAGGGAGACTTCGGATCCCACTGCTCGGTCAGCTCGAGCCAGAAGGCGCCCGAGAGGAGCGGCGCCACCACCTTGTATCCCGGCGCCTTCTGCAGCGCCTCGGCCGTCGAGCCCGTCAGCAGATAGACGATGTCCACCTCGCCGGCCCTGAGCGCCGCCGCCCGGGTCGTCTCCTCCGGCATCGAGCGCATGACGAGCCGCTTCACCGAAGGCGCCTTGCGCCAGTAGCCGTCGAAGGCCTCGAGCACCAGCTCGACCCCCGGCTTGAAGGAGACCACCTTGTACGGGCCGGCGCCCACGGGCGCCGTCTTGAAGCCGTCGTCGCCCACCTTCTCCACGTACTTCTTCGGCACGATCCATCCCGCGCCCGAGGCCGTGGTGCCGAAGAACGTCATGAAGTCCGGCCACGGCTCCTTGAGGACGAAGCGCGCCTGCGTCGGCGAAACGGCTTGCACCTCCTTGACCTTCTCTTTCAGGAGCGTGGCGCTGGCGCCCTTGTAACGCTCGAAGGAGAACTTGACGTCCTCCGCCGTCACGGGCTCGCCGTTGTGGAAGCGCGCGTTCTTCCGGAGGTTGAACGTATAGGAGAGGTGATCCTTCGACTCCTGCCACGACTCGGCCAGGCTCGGGGTCAGGACCCCCGCGGGCATCGGCTTCACGAGGGCGTCGTGCACGGCGTAGAGGACCATGAACGGTGTGTTGAAGGCCTCGGTCTCTGCCGGGTCGAGCCACTTGGGCGCCAGCGTGACGTGCAGCCCCCACCGCAGCTCGCCCTCGGCGGCGAACGCGGGCGGGATGCATACGATCAAGGCAAGGAACAGGCTCAAAGCGAGGACACGGCGGCGCGCGCTCAATGAAGTCATGGCGAAAACCCTAGGGCGACGACAGGGAAAGGTCAAGTCGGAAAGCCCGGAGCCTCGAGCACTCGCCTGGCCTGGACGAAGTGGTTCTGCTCGTGGACCACGATGATCCGGTAGGCGTCCATCAGGCTGTAGGTGATCAACGAGAGGATGGGCGAGGTGATGGTGATCCGCTCGAGTTCAAGTTCCCGTGTCGCTTTCATCTCTTTCACGAGACGTTCCTGCTGATCGAGAAAGGCGCCGATGATCCCCGGATCGATGGCAGTCCTCGAAGGAAGGAATTGCGGGCGCGCCTTCACCTTGCGGCCCGAGTCGGGCTGAAGAGTCTTGATGATCATCTTACCGAAGAGCGCTGGGAGCCAAGGCATGCTCTCGAGGAGACGCGGGCGCTTCCTGCCCTGCCGGATCTCCTGGATGATCGGAAGGTATGGACGGTTCGCGATGATCAAATGATCAAAGCACTGGCCGATGCTCCAATCCCCTTGGCCTGGCTTCCAGTTGATCTGCGCGGCGGAGAGCTGCCCGAAGATGCGCCGTGTCTCGTCCGCGACGAGGCGCGCCTCGGCCACCACGGCGGAGAGATCAGCCTTCTGGAGATCGTAGTTCATCGAGCTTCGACTTCCCACAGGCCAGGATAGAGAGTCACGAACCCGAGCTCATTCACCTTGAGATGTGCCTCGTAGGGCACGCCGGGAGCCTGGTAGTCGTACGTGTCCTGGGCCAGCCGCCGATACCGCTGCTCCAGGCGCTCCAGCGTCAACTCGGGGAAGGCAAGCCACGCCACGGGCACGTCGGCCGTACGTCCAATGTCGAGGGCGACGCGGCGAAGCTGGAGCAGATTCGTGGCGGGCGTGAAGCCGAGATCCACATCGATGCAGCCGCTCACCGCCGGTTGCTCGGCCCCATTGAGGTGCCAGCGCCCACCCGGCGCGGCGACGATGGTGACGTCGACACGCTCCGTGCCGCACGATCCACGAACGCGCGCGCCTCGTGAGGACCAGCGCGCATCGGCGTCCACCTCGTAGCCGAGCGCGCACGGGCGGCCGTCCAGGTTGAACACCGCCATGCCCGACAATCGCCAGCCGTCGTCCAGGGCCACGGGCTGACAGGCATCATGGCCCGGCACATCGAGGCGGCGCCACAGAATCGTATGTTTCACGGTGCGTTCCGGCGAGCTGTCGATGCCCGCAAGGTAGCACGGGCGGAAGCGTCGTTGCTGGAACGCCCTCACGTCGCACGTCAGGTTGACCGGGTCCGGACCCCGTGCTAGAACCGGGTCTACCCCAACTGCATCGCGAGGAGCACGAACGGAGGACCGCTCATGGATCTGAACTACACGCCCGAGGACATCGCTTTCCGCAAGCAGGTGCGCACTTGGCTCGAGGGCAACCTGCCGCGCAAAGAGATCCGGACGCTCGACGATCGCCTGGGCTGGCACCGCAAGCTCTACGAGGCCGGCTATCTCGGCATGGGCTGGCCGAAGGAATACGGCGGCGGCGGGGCGCGGCCCATGGAGCAGGCCATCGTGGCCGACGAGCTGGCCCGGTCGAAAGCGCCGGCGCCCGCCAATAGCCTGGGGATCGGCATCGTCGGACCCACCATCATCGTGCACGGCACCGACGCTCAGAAGAAGCGCTACCTCAAGAAGATCCTGACGGCGGAGGAGCTCTGGTGCCAGCTCTACTCCGAGCCGAACGCGGGCTCCGATCTCGCCGCCTTGAAGACCTCGGCCGTCGATCAGGGTGACCATTTCGTCGTCAACGGGCAGAAGATCTGGACGAGCGGCGGCAAGGTCGCCCACTGGGGCCTGCTCCTCGCGCGCACGGACACCAAGGTGCCCAAGCACAAGGGCATCTCCTGCTTCCTGATGAACATGCGCCAGCCCGGCGTCGACGTCCGCCCCCTCAAGCAGATCACGGGCTCCTCGGAATTCTGCGAGGTGTTCATGACCAACGCGCGGGTGGAGAAGAGCGATCAGATGGGCAAGCTGGGCGAGGGCTGGGCCATCGCGCAGACCACGCTGGGCTACGAGCGCGGGGGCCGCGCGCTGGCGCGCGTGACCAACTACGCCTCGATGCACTCGCGGCTGGTCGAGGCGGCCAAGAAGATGCGCCGGCACGGCAAGCCATTGATCGAAGATCCGCTGGTGCGCCAGAAGATCGGGCGCATCTGGGCCGAGATCGAGGTGGAGCGCTACCAGGCCCTCCGCACGCTGACGCAGCTGGAGCGTGGCGAGCATCCCGGCGCCGGGGGCTCCCTGACCAAGCTCTCGTACTCCGAGCTGGAGAAGCGCTACATGGAGCTGGCGCTGGAGATCCTCGGCCCGTACGGCCAGCTCACCGAGGGCGCGCCCAAGGAGTTCCAGCTCGAGATCGACACGGCGGTGGGCGAGCAGGGCTCCTGGGCCTACGCCTATCTCTGGTCACGTGCCGGCACCATCTATGCCGGCTCCTCGGAGATCCAGAAGAACGTCATCGGCGAGCGCATCCTCGGCCTGCCGAAGGAAACCCGCGCCGATCGGGTGGGAGGCAAGGCGTGAACTTCTCGTTCAGCGACGACCAGGTCCTGCTCAAGAACTCCGTGCGCGCGGCGCTGGAGGAGCATTGCAAGTCGTCCCACGTCCGGGCCATGGCCGAAGACGGCAAGGGCTATAGCGACGAGCTCTGGGGCGAGATGGGCAAGCTCGGCTGGCTCGGGCTTCCCTTCCCCGAGGAGCACGGCGGCGCCGGGCTCGGCCTGGTCGAGCTCGCCATCGTGCTCGAGGAGATGGGACGGGCCGCGTATCCCGGGCCCTTCTTCTCCACGGTGGTCCTCGGCGGGCTCGGGCTCATGCTCGGCGGCTCCGCGGAGCAAAAGGACAAGTGGCTGCCCGCCATCGCCTCGGGACGCGCGCGGATGACGGCGGCGCTGCTCGAGGAGCATCTCGACTGGGATCCCGCCTCCACGACCGCGAGCGCGACCAAATCGGGCAGCGGCTGGATTCTCTCCGGGGTGAAGCGCTTCGTGCCGTGGGCGCACGTGGCCGATGTCATCCTCGTGCCCGCGCGCTCCGCCGAAGGCCTCTCGCTCTTCCTCCTGGACCCGAAGAGTGTCGGCGTCACGCTCTCACCGATGAAGGGCATCGATCTCACGAATCGCTGGTCGGAGCTGCGGCTCGACAAGGTGGCGGTGGGGGCCGAAGCCATCATGGGCCAGCCCGGCGGCGCCGCCTCCCTCCTCGAGTCCCTCCTGCGTCGCGCGGCCGTGTGCGCCTCTGCCGAGATGCTGGGAGCGGCGCGCCGCTGCCTCGACATGAGCGTGGAGTACGTCAAGGTGCGCGAGCAGTTTGGCCAGCCCATCGGCTCCTTCCAGGCCATCCGGCATCGGTGCGCCGAGATGCTGCTCGAGGCGGAGAACGCCCACGCCGCGGTGTACTACGCGGCCTGGGCCCTGACGGCGGGCGCGGAAGACGCCGCCGTCGCTTCCAGCATCTGCAAGTCCTACGTCAACGAGGCCGCGCGCCGCGTGTGCGGCGATGCCATCCAGGTGCACGGAGGCATCGGGTTCACCTGGGAATACGATCTGCACCTGTACATGAAGCGCGCCAAGGCCCTCGAGCCGCTCTACGGCGACACCGAGTACCACCGGGAGCTCATCACGCGCCACGCCATCTCTGCCCGATAGCATGGCAGACGCGCGCGAATCCCCTCACCCCGGCCCTCTCCCCGAAGGGGAGAGGGAGACTTCTGAGATCCCTCTCCCCCAGCGGGGGAGAGGGTTGGGTGAGGGGGCAGGTCCACTCGCCGGCATCACGGTCGTCGACCTGACGTCCTACATTGCCGGCTCCTACGCCGCCATGATGGTGGGCGACCTCGGCGCCCGCGTGATCAAGGTGGAGGCGCTCGAGGGCGACGCCTTCCGCGAGCTGCACGGCTTCTACGGGTGGAATCGCGGCAAGCACTCGATTGCCGTCAATCTCAAGGATCCGGCGGGGCGCGCCGTCATCCACCGCCTCTCCGAGACGGCCGACGTGGTGATGGAGAACATGCGGCCGGGAGTCGTCGAGCGGCTCGGCGTGGACTACGAGACGCTTCGCCCGATGAACGACAAGCTGATCTACTGCTCGATCAGCGCCTTCGGACCCGAGGGGCCCGAGAGCGAGCGCCCAGGCTACGATCCCGTCTTCCAGTGCCTGGGCGGGGTGATGACGTTCCAGGGCTTCGGCGGCCCGCCGCAGTACGTGCGCATCCCCGTCACCGACTACTACACGGCGGCCCTGGCGTGCCAGGCCGTCCTCGCCGCCCTCTTCGTGCGCGAGCGCACGGGGCAGGGCCAGCGTGTCTGGACCTCGCTCATGCACGGCATCCTCGCGCTCCAGGCCGGCAACTTCGTCGACTGGCCGGGGCGCGAGATCGTCTACCGGGATACGCCGACGTACCGGCTCTACCGCGCGGGCGACGGCGAGTGGTTCTTTCTCGCCTGCGGCAACCAGTCGTTCTGGGTCAAGCTCTGCAAGGTGCTGGGCAAGCCCGAATGGGCCGGCGATCCCCGCTTCGCCTCGTGGTTCGGACGGCGCGACAATTCCGATGCGCTCACCCCGCTGATGGAAGAAGCCTTCGCCTCGCGTCCGCGCGACGAGTGGGTGCGCATCCTCACCGAAAGCGATATCCCCTGCGCCCCCACGCAGCCGCTGCAGGCGTTCATGTCGCACCCCGCGGTGCTACATCACAACATGGTGGTCGAGTACGAGCACGCGGAGCTGGGTCGCCTCAAGATGATGGGCCTTCCCCTCCGCTTTTCCGAGACGCCCGGGGTCGATCCGGGGCCGCCGCCGCTCCTCGGCCAGCACACCGCCGAGGTCCTGCGCGGGGCGGGCTACCGCGACGGTGACATCGCCGATCTCCACCGTCGCGGCGTCATCGCCGGAAAGGATCTGTAAGACGATGTTCGAGCCGAGACACTGCCGAGTTGCCGCAGGCACGAGAGTGTGGAAGTGCGAGGTAAGCACTGAAGGTGCGAGCCGAGGGCTGAGTAGAGTGCGAGGGCTGAAATGAGTGACAAGGTCGTTCGCTACGAAGCGCAGGACGGCGTGGCCCTCATCACCCTCGATCGCCCCGACGTGCTCAACGCGATGAACACCCAGATGCGCACCGAGCTCTTCGAGATCTTCACGCGCTTGCGCATGGACGAGTCCGTCAAGGTGGTGGTGGTCACGGGCGGCGGCGATCGCGCGTTCTCCGCGGGGGCCGACATCCGCGAGTTCCTCGAGCCGCCGACGCCCACCCACTTCCGCGAGTCGCGCAGGCGCCTCGACTTCCGGAGCGAGATGGACCGTTGCTCCCAGCCCATCATCGCCGCCATTCGCGGCTTCGCCCTGGGCGGCGGACTCGAGTTCGCGCTGGCCTGCGATATCAGGGTGGCCGCGGAGGATGCCCAGCTCGGCCTGACTGAGATCAACCTCGCGATCATTCCCGGTGGGGGCGGCACGCAACGGCTGCCGCGACTCGTGGGGCGAGGCAAGGCGCTCGAGATGATCCTGACGGGGATGCGCGTGCCGGCCGCCGAGGCCTTGAGAATCGGCCTCGTCGAGCGCGTGGTGCCCGTGTCCGAGCTGATGCCCGCGGCCCAGGGGCTGGCCCGCGACATCGCGGCCAAGGCGCCGATCGCGCTCCGTTACGCGAAGGAAGCGGTGGTCAGCGGCCTCGGCCTGCCGCTGCAGGACGGCATCCGGCTCGAGAACGATCTGGCCACGCTGCTGCGCACCACGGAGGACCGCGTGGAAGGGGCGCGCGCCTTCGTCGAGAAGCGCAAGCCCAAGTGGTCGGGTCGGTAGCGCCTCACCAGTCTCCCGCGTACTTGACGCGGTACGGGGCAACCATCCCCAGCAGTCGGCTGCGCCGGAGCTCCACGAGCTGGCGCGTGTGCAGGTTGTCGTGCGCAACCCAGGACGCCAGGAGATCACCGGCCCTGATGGGTCCGAAAGGCGCCGGATACTCGGCATCCCAGTTCGGTTCCGAGAGGCCATGCAGCCAGGTCAGCGAGCTCTCGCGCTCGGTCAGCAGGCCGTCAAGCGCTTGCACGAGGTCGCGGTCATTGTACTTGCGCGTCGTGACCCAGCCCGCCGGATCGATCGTCGGCCAGCTCGAAGCCGGCCGATGCAGCGCGATGTCCAGGCGTGGGCGGAAGTCCTCGCGCTCCTCGTCGTAGAGGTGACACACGACTTCGAGGATCGACCACGTCTCAGGGGTGGGCTTGAAGCGCGCTTCAGCCTGGGAGACTCCCGCCACGAGCTGACGCACGATCTCCACGCCGTAGGCCAGCTCTCGGCGGAGTATCGCGGGCTGCATGGCCTGCGCGGCTGGAGCCGGTGGGCTATTGAGCGGGCGCTTTCGGCGCCACCGACACGCCGTGCGCGCCCGTCCGCTCGATCGCTCGAGCCACCAGCCCCGAGGCCTTGGCTTCCTCGACGAAGCCGCGCAAGTACTGGACGCCCGCCTCGCGACCCTTGGGAACACCGACGGCCTGCTGCACGCCGAAGAACTGGCCGTCGAGGATACGGGATCCCGGGTGCTTCGCGGCAAGCCCGATGAGCCCTTGCCTCAATCCCGCGAGCGCTTCCACCTTTCCCGTGGTGAACAGCTCGATGGCCGCGTCGCCGTTGGGCGCCCGGACGAGCTGGGCGCGCTTCAGGCCGCGGCTCAGGAAGAGCTCGTAGGCCGCCCGGGCCGGGGCCGCGACCCGCACCCCCTCACGGTCCACGTCCGCGATGGTGCGGAGGGGCGACCCCGCGGGGACCAGGTAGGTCGCCTCGATCTCCAGGTACGCCGCGGTGAAGCTGATCTCTCCTGCCCGCGCTGGATCGGCCCCGAGGAACGCGATGTCCCACGTGCCGGTCGCCGCCGCGTCGACCATCTTGGCCACGCTGTCGTAGGCGATGATCTCCGCCGGCACGCCCAGCCGCTGCGCGAGCTCGCGCATCAGGTCGATCGCGACGCCGCGGGAATCACCCGTGGCCGGATCCTTGACGGCGAGGATGAAGTTCCCGTAGTTGACCCCCGCGCGCAGCTTGCCCGTCGGAGCGAGGTCAGCCCGTGCCGCCGGAGGAACCTGAGCCATGGCCACGGCGAATGTTAGCAGAACTACACCGACATGTCCCACGGCAATCCAAAGGACAGTCGGGCTCACGATCCGTCGAAGGCTCCAAATCATCTACGGTCACCTCCCCAGATGGTAGCAGGACACATCGTTCGGTTGACCGTCGCGCGGGCCGGCGGTAGCATTCCCGCCCGGATGCCCTTCGCGTACTTCGAGCGACTGAGCCGGCGGCAGCAGGGCATCTATCTCCGCAGCGAGAAGATCACGCAGGTGGCGCTGCCGGGGGCGTCGACCCTCCGGCCCCTCGTCAGGGAGCTCCGGTCCGCGCTCGAAAGCGATGACCGCGCGCTCACGGAGTCGGCCGCGCAGCTCCTGGCGGGCGGGGTGCTCCGCGCCCTCCGCGTGCCCCCCGTGCGGGTCAAGGTGCTGGCCGCGCGACCGCACGCGAAATGGGGCGAGCTGCACGGGCTCTACGAGACGGCGAAGCGCCCGGGCCTGCCCCCTATCATCACCCTCTGGATGCGCACGGCCCGGCAGAAGCGGGTGGTCGCCTTCCGCACGTTCTTGCGGACGCTGCTGCACGAAATCGGGCATCATCTCGACTACACTCTGCTGCGGCTCGGGGATTCGTTCCACACCCAGGGCTTCTATCAGCGGGAATCGCATCTGTTCCATCAACTGGTCACCGACGGAGGGATCCAGATGGCAAGCCTCGACGAGCAGATGGCGCGCATGGAGCGGACCGCCCACGACTTCGCCGCCGCCATCAAGGGCGCCTCGGACGCGCAGCTGTCCAAGCGCCCGGACGACACGAACTGGTCGGCGAAAGAAGTGGTCTGCCACGTGCGCGACACCGAAGAGTCCTTCATGATCCGCTTCCAGACCGTCATGGCCATGGACGAGCCCAAGTTCCTGGGCATCGAGCCCGACCGCTGGGCCATCGATCGGCAGTACTCGCGAAACGACGTGCAGGAAGCGCTCGAAGCCTTCCGGGCGCGCCGCGACGAGTCGCTGAAGTTCCTCCGCGGGCTCGCGCCCGAGCAGTGGGAGCGCGGCGGCGTGCACGCCACACGCGGGCGCATGACCGTCAAGGACTTCGTCGGTCTCATGGCCTGGCACGACGACAACCACCTCGACCAGCTCAAGCGCGCCCTCGAAGGCAAGGCCTGATCAGGCGGTTCCGAGCCGCGTCCGAGGGGTGCCAAGGGAGCGCAAACGCGCTAGAATGCGCGACGGTCCGGCCGACGGTGTCCGGGCGTGGAGTTCTTCACGGCTCGACCCGCTCACACCAAAGGAGACCCGCATGATGATGAAGCTCCGTACCCGCAAGGCTCTCTTCGGCGGCCTTGCCGCCCTGACCCTGCTGCTCGGCGCCGGCCTCTACGCCGTCGCGCAGCAGACGATGGAGGAGGCCAAGCGCGATCGCGCCGTCTCCATGGGCGGCGGCAAGTTTCACGTTCTCGCCGCCACTCTCGAGACCACGCAGTGGGGCTGGCTCGATCCCAAGGAGCCGCCCAAGCTCGTCGTCAACTCGGGCGACACCGTGGCCGTCGAGACCATGATGCACGCCCACAACAAGATCCAGCCCGGCACGACCATGGACGAGATCGTCGGGCTGCGGAAGGCCAATCCGGGCGGGGGGCCGCATTCGGTCACGGGACCCATCTACGTCAACGGCGCGGACCCCGGCGACGTGATGGAGATCCGATTCCTCAAGATCGTGCCCAAGGCCTTCGGGGTCAACTTCAACCTGCCGGGCAAGGAATTCCCCACGATCGGCGCGCTCGCGCCCGAGATGCCCGACGGGTTCATCAAGTACTTCTACCTCGACTGGGAGAAGCGCACGGCCGAGTTCAAGCCGGGGGTCACGATAGATCTGCAGCCCTTCCCCGGCACCTTCGCCGTGGGCATCGACCCGAAGGATCCCTCGCCCCGCAAGGGCGGCTCGACCGATCCCATGGCTCCCGTCTCCACGCTCCGGCCCTGGAAGAACGGCTCGAACATGGACATCAACGAGATCCAGGAGGGGTCCGTCCTGTTCATCCCCATCTTCGTCAAGGGCGGGCTCGTGTGGACGGGTGACTCCCACTGCCGCCAGGGTAACGGGGAGGTCAACCTGACCGCGCTCGAGTGCTCGTATCGCGAGATGGTCATGCAGCTCATCGTCCGCAAGGACATGAAGCTCGAGTGGCCGCGCATCGAGACCAAGACCCACTGGATCAGCACGGGCTTCGACGAGGACCTCAACAAGGCCATGGTCAACGCGGTCCGTGAGGCCGTGGACATGCTGGCCGCGCAGAAGGCGGTGCCCCTCAGCCGCTACGAGGCGTACTCGCTCGTGTCGATGGTCGGCGACTGCCGGGTCAGCCAGGTCGTGGACGTCCGCAAGGGTGTGCACTGCATGGTCCCGAAGTCGGTCTTCACCGCCAAGAAGTAGGCTGGTGCTGCGGGCGCTCCTCGGCGCCGCCCTCGTATTCTGGGCCGCCGCTCCCGCATGGGGCGGCGGCCCCCTTGCCGTCGCGGCCACCTCCACGGACCTCAAGGCGCTCCTCGAGGAGGTGGGCGGGGAGCGGGTGCGCGTGGAGGCGTTGGCGCCGCCGGGTCAGGATCCACACACCATCGAGGTGACACCGGGACGCCTCGCCGCCCTGCAAGGCGCCGCCCTCATCGTGCGGGTCGGTCTCGACCACGAGCCGTGGCTCACTCCCGCCCTTCGAACCCTTCGGGGCCGGCGCGTGCCGCCCGCGGACCTCGACTGCTCCAAGGGCATCGCGCTCCTCCAGACCGAGACCGCGCGCGTCCGCCCCGAGCGAGGCGAGCACGTCCATGGCTTCGGCAACACGCACTACTGGCTGGATCCCGAGAACGCGCGCCCCATCACCGCGGCCATGGTCGCGGCCCTCGGGCGACTGGCGCCGGAGAACCGGACCGGCTTCGAGTCCCGTCGCGCCGAGTTCCTCAAGCGCCTCGACGCCGGCCTCACGCGCTGGAGCGCCGCGCTCGCCCCCTATCGCGGCGCCAAGGTCGTCGTCGTGCACGAGAGCTGGCCGTACTTCGCGGGGCGCTTCGGCCTCCAGATCGTCGCGGCCGTCGAGCCGACTCCCGGTGTCCCTCCCTCGCCCGCGTATCTGGCCTCGCTGATCAGTCGAATGAAGCAGGCGCAGGTGCGCGTGCTCATCGCCGAGCCCTATGCCAGCGCCTCGCTGGTCGAGCAGGTCGCCGCGCGAAGCGGCGCGCGGATCGCCCGGCTGGCGCCGTCCGTCGGGGCCGACCCCGAGGCGCGCGACTACATCGGCCTCATCGACCTCGACGTCAAGCGTCTCGTCGACGCCTTCTCGGGGCGCTGATGCTGGAGCTGTTGTGGCTGCCCTTCCTCGCCTGCCTCGTGCTGACGGGCATCCACGTCTACCTGGGGCTCCACGTGCTCGCCCGCGGCGTGATCTTCGTCGATCTTGCCCTCGCCCAGGTGGCCGCCCTCGGCATCACGGCCGCGTTCCTGGCCGGGCATCCGATCCAGAGCGAGGCGGCCTACTGGTACGCGCTGGCCTTCACGGCTTGCGGCGCCGCGCTCTTCTCCCTGACGCGCATGCGCCGCGCCGTCATCCCGCAAGAAGCCGTGATCGGGATCGTGTACGCCGTCTCCGCCGCCATCACCGTGCTCGCGGTGGACCGGGCGCCCCAGGGCAGCGAGCACATCAAGCAGCTCCTCGTCGGGAGCATCCTGACCGTCACGCCCGCCGAGGTGGTGAGGCTCGCCGTGCTGTACGGGCTGATCGGCGTGCTGCACGTCTTGATCCGGCGCCCGCTCCTCGAGATCTCCTTCGACCCCGAGGGCGCCCGCGCCCGCGGCCGCGCCATGCGCGGATGGGACTTCTGCTTCTACGTCACCTTCGGCGTGGTGGTGACGAGCAGCGTGCGCGTTGCCGGCGTGCTCCTCGTCTTCTCCTACCTCATCGTCCCCGCCGCCGTGGCCGCCCTCCTCGCCGGCTCCGTGGCGCGGAGGCTTGTGACGGGCTGGGCCCTCGGCTTTCTCGTCAGCGTGCTCGGGCTCTGGGCGTCGTTCGCCTGGGATCTCCCCACGGGCGCCGCCGTCGTCGCCACCTTCGGGGCGATGATGGCGGGCGTCGCTCTCGTGCGGGGCGGGCTGGGTCTCGCGCGTGGAGTACGCGAGCGTGGCTGGGAAGCCTTGCGCGGCGTCGGCCTGGTCGGCTGCTGCGCCCTCGGGCTCGCGGGGCTGCTCCTGGCCGCCGTCCCGCGCATGGATCACCACTGGCTGAACTGGCTCGAGGAGGCCGTGCCGCCCATCGAGCTCGCGTTTCTCACGCGCGGCGAGCGCCAGACCTGGCACGACAGCCGCGAGGCCCTGGCGCGGGCACAGGCGGAAGTCCGCCGCCTCACGACGCTGCAGGAGGACGTGCAGTGGGGGCGGGCCAAGCTCACGGAGGATCAGCAGCAGCGCCTGCGCCAGTTCCTCGCCTCCCGGGGCGAGATCAGCGCGGGCGACCGCTTCGTGCTGCGGACGCTGCGCGAGCACGCCCGCGAGCGCCAGCGCTTCTGGCTCGGCGTGCCCCTCCTGGCGCTCGGCACGCTGGGCGCGCTCTGGCTCGCCCGCGGCCGTCGAAAGGGCGCCTCGGCGTAGCCTGTTCGCCCGTGAGCCTGTACAATCGCGGCGATCGCTGCCCCGGGCGGTCGAGACAGACCGCCCGCGCCGAAGCAATCCACGAGGTGACGAAGCGGCCACGCAGTGGGGAGGCGCTCATGGACAATGGCGTCACACGTCGCGCGTTCGTGATCCACATGGGAACAGCGGCCGCGCTGCTCGGCGGCGCCGTTCCGGTTCCCGCGCAGACCGCGCCGGCGCCCGTGCCCGGCAAGGAAAAGCTGATCGTGCGGAGCCCCCGCCCCATCAATCTCGAGGCTCCGTTCGGACAGCTGGGCGCGGACATCACGCCCACCGAGCTCTTCTTCGTCCGGAACAACTACGACGGGCCGGAGATCGACCCCGCCCAGTACGCCCTCAAGGTGGACGGGCAGGTGGACAATCCGCTCACCCTCCGGCTGGACGACCTCAAGCGGATGGAGCAAATCACGCAGACCCTCACGTTCGAATGCGCGGGCAACGGCCGCGGCTTCTATTCCCCCAAGGCGCCCGGCGTCCAGTGGGAGAACGGCGCGGTGGGCACCGCCGTCTGGAAAGGCGTGCGGCTCGCCGACATCCTGCGCCTCGCCCGGCCGCGTCCCACCGCGTCCCACGTGGTGCCCGACGGCAACGACACGCCCCCCACCCCGCAGGCGCCGGACTTCATCCGGAGCCATCCGATCTGGAAGGCCATGGACCCGCATACGATGGTCGCCCTCGAGATGAACGGCCGCTCCGTGCCGCACCTGCACGGCGGGCCGGCGCGATTGATCGTCCCGGGCTGGATCGGCTCGGCGTCGATCAAGTGGCTGGTCCAGCTCACGCTCGCCGACAAGGAGTGGGACGGTCCGTTCATGCAGCGAAGCTACCGCTCGCCGCGCGCCGAGGATCCGAAGCACACGTACTCGCTGCAATCACTGGAATGCAAGTCGCTCATCATGAGTCCGCTCGACGGCGCCAAGATCGCGGCGGGCGCGCAGGCGATCGCGGGCTACGCATGGGCGG
>WNGK01004531.1_pt1 | contig 17200 bp, 14 predicted proteins | sample 5400601 | NCBI WGS metagenome assembly WNGK01 (sample SAMN13153376, study PRJNA577476) | soil metagenome | isolation source: 60 cm soil or saprolite under Garry oak tree replicate 1 | place: USA:California | collected 2016-06-15
GGATACCCGGATGAGCATCGCAGGGAGAAACCACGCATGACCAAAGCTCCTAGAAACTTCCACTCGACAACAATGGTACCAGCGGGCACATCAACCGGCCGTTGTCTATGCGTCCCGGCTTGCACCCAAACTGGGGAACATGGCCGAGACAAGCCCACGGGAAACACGAAAGGAGTGAAAAAAATGAGAAAAATAACAGGGAACAAGAAAGGCATCAACACCATACTCGCAGCACTACTCATGGTCGTTATAGTTGTCGTAGCTTCAGTCATGGTCTACGCATGGTCAACAGGACTACTCGGCACACTGCTCGTTCATCCCACAACAGGCCAAGAGAATCTGAGCCTAGAGGCGTGCAGCCCCTGCTCTTTCGCTTCAAGTACAAACGTTACACTGAATATTAGAGAACTCGGTACGGCAAACGTTACTCTCACGAGCTACTTTGTCAAAGACTCGAGCGGGAACCAGTACGCACGGACTTCATGGAACACCGCGGGACTCGATCAGCCTCCGGTGATCGCTCCGAATCAAGTGAAAGGGATAATGGTCCTCATCGGCTCTAGTTGCTCTAGCTCCTGCACTCTGACTGGAAACCCATACACATTCACGTCAGGCTACCAGTACACCATCACCGTAACGACTTCGCGGAACACGCAATTCTCGTTCCCGGTGACCCGGTAAACAGGTGACCAGAAACATGCAATCAATTCGAAAGTATCTCAAGGGCAAGAAAGGCATCGACACGATCCTAGCAGCGCTACTCATGGTCGTCATAGTTGTAGTAGCTTCAGTCATGGTCTACGCGTGGTCAACGGGACTACTCGGAACATTGCTGGTACACCCGACGGTGGGGCAGGAGAATTTGAACTATGTTTCGAACTCCGCAGCCTTCTCCAATAGTACCAGTGTGACAGCCTACGTCAATAACCTAGGGACCGTAAACGCTACTCTCGCAACTTACTATGTGAAGGATGCAAACGGTAACACGTACCAATACAATTACCCTTCAGCTGTAGTAACGATTGCTCCCAACACTAACCTGCCGATTACCTTCAAGATCGGAGCAAGTTGCTCGTCCTGCGTCTTGACAGGCACAGCGTTCACATTCACGTCTGGCTACCAATACACGGTACTGATGATCACATCGCGGAACAACCAGTTTACCTTCACTGTAACAAGGTGAGCTTACCAATGGTGTGTCTTGATGCCTGGTTTGAACTCCCCGGTTTTTGAAAACCGAATCTGAATAGAAAAAGAGAGAATAGGAAAGAGGAAAGAAAAAGCAATGGGCCTAGTAAGATGGGCAAGGAAAACGATCGATAGAAACCGTAGGTCACGGAAAGCCATCAGCACTATAATGGCTAACCTGACCATGCTCGTAATAGTCGTAGTCCTAAGTTCACTATTATTCGTCTGGGCAATATCCAGCTTCGGCGCCTACCAAGGCGGAGCAGGATACTGGTTCTCAAGCCGAAGCCTCGCAAACCAAGAGAGACTATCGATTGAGGGAGCATACATCTACTGTGTGCCAAGTTCATGTGCTACCGGTAGCACTAGCTACGCGTTGATCTATGTCAGGAACGTCGGAACTATTCCATTCACGATCGCATCTGCTTACCTCAACCAAACACTCTACACGTTCCAACTCGTGCAATACAACGTATCCCAAGTTGAACCCGTAGGCATACCCCCCTCTCAAGTCTCCAACCCAAGCGCATACGCCGGTCTCTGTATGACCTGTGTATCTCAGTCATTCCATTCCGGGTCTTGGACAGTAACGGTGGCAACACAACGAGGAACAGTCGTAACTACAACGGTGGTCTACTAGGATGAGCCTCTACAGACGGGTCGCACGATCCAAGAAGGGCATGAGCACCATATTCGGAGGGCTCTTCTTCGTCATACTCATACTCATGGGCTTCAACGTAATGCTCTGGGGCTTCGTACAATGGGACGCATACAACCGCGTCATAGCCAACATGAGCCAGCGAGACCAACAGGCAATCTCCGAAAACATTCTACCCACAAACTCTACCTGTGATAGCACTTGTAAACTGGGGTTGGGCACGCTCAACATCTGGGTAAACAATCTCGGAGGCTCAGCCGTCACAATATCTAGCGTGTACCTTTTCAACGTTAACGGCACAGGTATATGTCAGCCGGCTCCATGCCTCGCCGCTCCCGCCTCCGGCTCTGGGAATATTCCATCAGGCTCAGTCAACTTTCCAATCAAAGTCCAAGGAGTAGCAATTGGGAGCTACAGCTACCACATCTATCTGGCCTCGAGTCGTGGTAGGGTCTTCAGCCTATACTTCCCGTGGCGATTCGCCAGCACGACGATAATCAACAATCCTGGAAACGGTGGGAATTTCGTCACGAACGTTGGACCCCTTGCCGTATACTTCGACTTCAAGTCCTTCAACTATACACAGGGTACCATGGCAACCTCTCTCCCAGCCTTCTGCATGCCACCCGGCAATTCCCTCATCTACGTTAGGGTCGCCAACACTGCCACCACAGCCAACGTGACAATATTATCGCCTACCATGATGCAGATGCAGCCCTGGACCCTAATAGTGTGAATCCTTCCACAGAGTCCGCTTACAACTATAACACCAACCCGTATTACTTGGCAGCTGCAGGTCCAAACGGGCCAAATCCGAACAGCTTTAAGATTCTCAAGTTCGGCGCCACTTCACAGAACGGTGGAGGATCAGCCGGTGTCACAAATACTGACAACTGGCTCACGTTCATCGGAGTCTATTACTTGTTCAACAACGTGCCCCAAGGTGAGACCATTCCGTTCATGGACTTCCGGACCAGTAGCGGCAATTGTATCTCTTGAGAGTTGTAGATGATGGCCCTTGAGCTACGACGACCAAAACCAGCCGTACAGTAACGACCCATATAACTACCAGGACCCTTCTCAATACGACACCTCCCAGCAACCCCAGGACTACTCCGGCTACGGACCTCAGGACAATTATCAGGGACAGGGCTACGACAATTCCCAGTACCAAGCGCCGCCAGCTCCGGAGCAGCGGCCGAGCCAGACGATACAACAGCTTCAGCGGATACAGTCAGGCATCCCTGGTTTCGACCAGATAGTCGGCGGAGGTCTCATTCGTGATAGAGTCTATCTGCTCGCGGGGCCCGCGGGAGCAGGGAAGACAATCTTCTCATCCCAGTTCATCTACAATGGTCTGACAAAATTTAACGAGAACGGCGTCTACGTCGTTCTAGAAGAGACTCCGCAGCAACTCCGAGAGAACTTGTACAACAGTTTCAATTGGAATATCGGAACCTATGAGGACTCGGGGAACCTAATAATTCTCGATGCAATCTCTAGCAGATTAGGACTAGCGAGTCAAGAAAGATTTGTTGTCCCGAGACCGTTCACTCTCGAGGCGCTTCTCTACGAAATACAGACTGCGATTCAAACGTGCCAGGCTCGACGCGTCGTGATCGACTCGCTTGACGCGATGAGCCTTGAACTGACACAGGTGGATCTTCGCAGTCTCATACAGAGGCTCACAATGATTCTCAAGTCCTTTGGATGCACAACTCTGCTAGTCAGCGGTCAGGCAGACAACAGCAACCAGGGAAGAAAGGCCGTTGAGGAATATGTCGTCGACGGAATGATCCGTCTACATCACAGCCTCGAGGAAAGTGTGAGCGGCGAGACGACTCTAGAACAGAACGCTTTGCAGGGCAATTCCCTAGAAGAAGACTCGTTCGCCATGAAGATGCGCTCTAGAAAAATCGAGATTCCAAAAATGCGAGGGACATCGCATTCTCACTATATCCATCCATTCTCTATCGGAGAACAAGGAATCGAAGTAAAGTCTGAGCCTGAGGTTACGAAGCGTTTGAGGAGAGCAATCTTCAAGGCGAAACAGGTTGATTAGTAGAAACAGAGCAAACAGACTACTGCGGATCCGCACCGGCATGGGCGGCCTCGACGAAAAGCTCGGAGGAGGAATACCCTCTGGTAGCTCCGTATTGCTGATCAGCAACCAGGAGGGGCCAGTCAGATTATTCTGTCAACAAATCGCATTCTTGTTGGCGAACGAGGGCCACAGAATTCTCTACTTTACGATCGTCCGAGAGCCCAGCTACATCCGAGAAGAGATGATGGTGTACGAGTGGGATACCAGTGAAATGGAGCAAGGGAGACAGTGGACCTTTATCGACGCCTACAGTCCAAGAGTGCAAGCGCTCCAACAGGGAGGTCCAACCCAGCAACCAATGGGCCTGCTCGGACCAGGCATGATGAACGCAGGCTCAAGGGTCCTCGGGTCAGATCTCTTTGTGACGCTTCGGAGAGACATACTGTCACAACTGGATGAGGGAGACATAGTGATAATCGACTCGTTATCAGACCTGCTCGTCACTCATGAGACCAGTTCCGTCCGAGAACTGCTAGAGATTCTAGGAAACCAAGTCAGGAACAGAAATGGTTTGGTCTTCATGCCAATTCTGTCCGAAATGCATGACCCTAAGACAGTGGCTGAGATTTCACACCTCTCAGATGTTGTCGTAGATTTCGAACTTGAATCCGAACACTTGGAAGGCAAGCTGCGTTTCTACAAGATGCGCAGATCACAACTGCGCCCATTGCTGTTGCCCTTCTCTATCACAGACAGAGGCGTTATGGCCGAGACGTTTGGCAGAGTGATCTAGGTAACCATGTCCAAGAGTCAGAAACCCGGCGAAAAGTCCGACAAGATCGACAATATCGTCGGCATGCTGATGGAATACGAAAAAATGACGATAGACCTCATGAAGAAGGCCACTGACACCCCGGTGCTTGACCAATATGATCTAAACGCGCCCTATGCGAAGGCAAGGATCGTCAAAGAGGAAGGCAACACAAAGTATCAGATTCTTGAGGTTCAGCTGAGCGACGATGAGAGAAGGAAGCTGAAAGAGATCGGAGAGCTCCTGATAGAAGAGCTTGACGTTGATATCAAGAAACTAGGAACCAATGAAAATGCGGCGGCATACATCCGAAAACTCGTTGAAAGGATCATAAAGAACTACAAGATCAAGGTCACTCCCGACGCGCTCGACCGGCTGATGTACTACATCGTCCGGGACTTTGTCCACTTTGACAAGATAGACCCTATGATGCGGGATCCGTGGATAGAAGATATTTCATGCAACGGATTCGGGATACCCATCTATATCTGGCACAGGAAATACGAGTCAATTCCCACCAACGTAATCTTCCAGACCTCCGAGGAACTTGACAAGTTCATCCTGAAACTCAGCTACATGTCCGGACGAGCCATATCAATCGCACAGCCCGTCCTTGACGCGACACTGCCCGACGGTAGCAGAGTCCAGATGACCTACGAGAAAGAGGTCACCAGACGCGGATCCACGTTCACCATACGAAAATTCAGAGAAAGACCCCTCACAGTCAGCGACCTGGTAATCTACAACACCCTCGGAGCAGAAATCGCCGCATGGTTCTGGTACATCATCGAGAAACAAGCATCGGTCATATTGGTCGGTGGAACCGCCTCAGGAAAGACAACCACAATCAACACCCTCGCTATGTTCATCAAACCCAACGCGAAGATAGTCTCAATCGAAGACACATCTGAAATTCAGTTGCCCCACGAGAACTGGCTGTCCTCGGTAGTTAGAGCAGGCTTCGGAGTCACAGGAGAGGTCTCTGAGATCACGCTCTTCGATTTGCTCAAGAATGCGATGAGGCAGAGGCCAGAGTACATCATAGTCGGAGAGGTCAGAGGCTCAGAAGCATACACCCTGATGCAGGCCATAGCCACAGGTCACGGAGGCTTAGCAACACTCCACGCAGACTCGGCAGAAGCAGCAATTCACAGACTCGAAAGCGAACCAATGAACATTCCCAGACCCCTAATCCCAACCATCGACGTGATCGCAGTCCAAACCCGAGTCCAGGTAGGCGACAAGAGTGTCCGACGCATGGTCAACGTGGCTGAGGTGGTTGGACTCGACCCGACCACCAAGGACGTGCTAACCAATGATGTCTTCAAGTGGAACCCGAAGACGGACACGTACGTCTTCTACGGACGAAGCTATGTGTTAGAGAACATCATGAAACGCCACGGCTACAAGCACGAAGAGGTCATGGAAGAACTCAACAACAGACGCATGGTCATCGAATGGATGGTCCGAAACAACGTCCGCGATTTCAAAGATGTCGTCGAGGTCATTAGAGCATACTACCTGAACCCGCAACAACTGCTCGACCGGGTCAAGCGGGAGAAGATGATAGAACCAACTAGCAAAGGAGCACCGCCCAAACAATGAGCCTCCTCGACCCGATAGTACCCTACATGGGCCCCCTCGGCCCGGCACTGGCCACGAGCGACACCGTAGTAGTTGGCCTGGTGCTCTTCGGCCTAATCTGTTTCGGTCTCTACAAGGTCAAGAGCAGCATATTCGAGACAAGCAAGAGCTGGGTTGGTGCAACCATTGTACTATCACTCGTCACCATCCTATTCCGCGGAATGTCCTTCCTCTGTAGCTGTTCTTGGTATTTTGACACTAGTGGAAATCCTACACTGCTTGTCCCACTAACGTACATGCTGATTACAGGATCTTTCTTCGCTATTCTCTACAACTTCAACATACCAGTGCTGAAGAAGTACAAGTGGCTGATCAGTATTCCACTTTCAATACTCCTCTCAATACTTTCAAGCCTGTTCCTGCCCCTCTCGGAGAATTTCAACGCAACACTAACGATTGTAGTTCCAACTCCCCTGATTTTCATTGAGACTATCGCCTTCGCACCCATCGGCGCGATCTACGACAACTTCGTCTACGAGAGAGCAGTCCTACACATGGGCGACTACCGAATGAGACTGCAGCGTTTCATGGCGCAAGGAGAGAAGGGCAAGAAGGGCGCCGCAGGCGTTCCACCCGAGAAGGAGGGATTCAGCTACTTCACATACGCACTACTCGGACGCAGACTAGGCAAGATCTACTCACTCTTCAACGGGCTCAAGCAAATCCTCAGCCTCGCAGGAATGAAGATCGGCTACAAAGCCTACATCAGCTCAATAGTCTTCGCCGCCCTGGTCGGAGGCGGACTCAGCTTCTTCCTCTGGTTCTTCCTATTCTCCTTCGGCCTAGGAAGCGCCATCGGACTTGGAGGCTTCACCATAATCTCCATACTCGGAAGCATATTCGCCGCAGTGGTCATGGCAGTAGTGACCGGCTTCATCATCCTCGGCGTCGGCTACATGCTACCTTTCATGAAGGTAGGTTCGAGGAGACAACACCTAGACACATTCCTAGCGTTCACCTCCAGCTACATGACAGTCCTCGCCTCGGCCGGGGTCACTCCGGAACGGATCTTGAGATCGACAGCCGAGAAAGATCCAAAATTCATGCTCTCCGACGAGATCGCAAACGTGGTCGGACGAATCGACCTGCTAGGATACGACGTGCTAAATGCGCTCAATGCAGAAGTCGACCGGTCACCTTCCACCAACTATCAGGATCTGCTTCGAGGATTCGCAGGGGTAATCCGTACCGGTGGCGATCTGAAAAAATTCTTCCAAGGAATGACAGATCATCTCTTCCAGAAGCGCTCCCTTCAAGTACAGTCTTTCCTCGATTCGCTGGGAATCATCGCTGAAAGCTATGTCCTCATGCTCATTGCATTCCCACTGATGCTCATAGTCATGCTCAGCATCATGGCGTCCATCGGGGGAAGTCTGGGAGGCGTGGACGTGTTCTCGTTCATGTACCTCATGGCTTTCGTACTCATACCAATCTGCGGACTAATGTTCCTCTTCATCCTCGACACTATGCAGCCGAAAGGTTAGGAGAATCAAAAAATGTCAAGTCCAGACCCGAACCAGCCGAACTTGGGAGCGCCTATGTCATCCTCGGCCCCCTCAGTGGAAACTAGGGGGGGAAGAGGAAGTAAGAGAGAGAAGAGTGAAGGTGGGGGAGCAATGCACAATATTGTCGCAAAACTCACCCGAAAACTAGTATGGGTGTTTGCGGGAATCATCTTTGCGGGAATCTTCTTCTGGGGCGTAGTCGAAATAGCGCTACAGGGGCCTAACCCCAACGTTACCTTCGGCACTATAACCGGCCATTTCAGCTTCGACCGTTTCCTTCTTTTCGGCGGAATCCTAGCCCTCATCCCTCCCGCCATAATGTACCTGTTCGACTCTAAACGCCGAGACGCGATAGACAACAACATACCTCATCTGATACGGGACATTGCAGACGCAGGCAGCAGCGGAATGACCCTAACACGCGCTATCGAAATATCCGCGGAACGAGACTATGGTCCACTCACTACCGAGATTAGGAAGCTGATCGCGAAGATCAGCTTCCGAGTCCCGCTTGAGAAGGCTCTCCAGTTCTTCGCCGATCGTACTGGCACAATGTTGTCCCGTCGAACTGCGATGCTCGTGGCGGAGGCAAACAAGTCTGGAGGAGACATCCAGCAGAGCATGGAGTCCGTTGCAAAACATGTGCAAGAGATACAATACTTGGAGAGAAAGAGACGTGCGACACTCCGCCCGTTCATAGGCGTCATGTACATCAGCTTCGCGGTATTCCTAGTCACAGTCTACCTGCTTATTTCCAGCTTCTTCAAACAGCTCGCCAACACCAACTTCGGCGGGGGAGGAAGCTCGATAGGCGGCGTTGGCTTCAACTTCATCAGCCTACCCTTACCGAAGATCACAGCTGTCTTTCTGTACATGGGAATAATCGAGGCACTATTCGCTGGGCTGGTCGGTGGCAAGATGGCCTCAGGCTACATCAGGGACGGTCTCAAACACGCCATCATGCTGATGCTGATCTGCTTCATCACCTTTGTATTCTTCGTCTAAGTCCACGCATCGACTTCCGAAACGATTACTAGAGGCGCTTCCGCGCAGACAGCTGGCACAACAGACCATGGGCTTAGCACAGACGCCTCTGAAACTTTTCCAGAGCCTAATCCATACAAAGTGGACAAGGCAAAAGATCTCTTGGGCGATAGCCTACATCTACACTCTCTACGTTTCTCTCGGCGCTGTTCCTCCCTTCAAGGGCAACGTCGCCTTTTCAGTCTCTACCGCCGGCGGAGTGATCGTCCTCCTCTACTTTTTCCACTCCTTCACTAATCTGGGTGTGAAGACCGCTTCAAAGTTCCTGGTGATTGCTGCGACAATCTCGTTTCTCTGGGAGTTCATAGGAGTCGAAACCGGAATACCATTCGGACAATACTCGTACACGAGCGCTCTGGGACCACAGATCGGACCCGTGCCGATCTTCATACCTTTGCTCTGGTGCGCGCTCGGCTACTTCTGCATGGAAGCCTCGGACTATTACATAATGGCAAGCGCGCTGATGGTCTCCTTGGACCTGTCTTTCGATCCGGTGTTCTCCGCTTCACTCCATCTCTGGATCTGGCAATCACCCGCGCAATACTTCGGAGTCCCGCTCAGCAACTTCTTCGGCTGGTTCGTAGCATCCCTGACATTCTTCGCCCTCTTCTACCTCATCACAAAGCGAAGAATCAAAGCATCCAAACACGCAATAGCCTTTTACTATCTGTTCGGCTTGGACAATGTCGTTGGAGACATAGTCTCGGGGTCTCCTGCCTTGGCGGCAGCTTCATTTGCAATATTCACAGTCTCGACGCTTATCGTCTTACTCTTCCACAAGCGTAACGAGGAGAAGGCTGAGCCGTTGCAGTCTGTGCAAGTCCCGAATATGTCTCGACAGCCCGTAGGCTCTCAGTAACCGACTCTGGTTTTGTTGAACAAAAATAGATGCGTAGGGGCACTTCCGGTTTGGAAGTGTCCCTGTTTCTTTTCTAGTCGACGAAGATTGTTTCTTTCGGAAACACTTCGATGCCGTTGCCTGAGATCTTGTAGGGCCGGGGTTGCATGTCAATAGGTGTCTCTCTCATCTTCTCCACCTGCAAGACCCTGTTGTAGGTCTTGCCGACCTTGGCGTTGGAGAGTATCACTACTCCGTGTGCGAGATACTCTTCGAGCTGAATTGCCCGTTCGACGGTGGGACCCATTGCTCTAAGTTCCGTGGTCATCAGACATGTCGCGCCGGTCTTTACGAGAGCATCGACTAGGTCGAGGATTGCGGTTCTACGCTCAACCATCTCGGGGTACTGGAAGATTAGAGAGGTGACGGGGTCGACCACGACTCTTTTCGCGTTGATCAGCTCGGTATGTGTCTTGATGCCTTCGATCAGGCTCAAGATAGAGAAGTCCTTTCGTCCGATTGCTTGTCGTCCGATTTTCACTTCGCCGGGCATGTGGCGGAGCGGTGACGCGTTGATGAACGCGAACTTTTTGCCTTTCTCGAGTTCTTCGAACTTCCAGCCGAACAGGGCCATTTCTCGGTAGTAGTGGGATTTTGACTCGTCGAGGCTGACGAATGCTCCGTTTTCTCCGTAGGTCTTGATCCCGTTCATCAAGAACTGCGAGGTTAGAATTGTCTTGCCGGTTCCCGGGCCTCCGACGAGAAGTATGACTCGTCCTCGGGGAAATCCTCCGCTGAGAATCTCGTCCAGTCCCGGTATTCCCGTTGGAGTTCTATCAACCAGTGGCATTTTGCCCTTACCGCTCTGAGTCTGAAGCTCGTATCTTTCGGCCATGGTATAAATCGCTTCGGATTCCTTGACCTCAAACGTTGTTTTGAATCCTATTGTTACCAGTTCCACCGCGCAAAGGTAACGCCCTGTTTAGCAGAATTGGAATGTTGGAACTAGCGTCGGGCTCTCCAGGCTGCCCGCTGCATGGGAGACCGAATAGTATTCCACGGTGGAACATGTGGCGAATCGAAAGAAGCATCAATACGATCCCATGTCACCACCGCAGCTTCCCACATTCGGCACGATCCCAATTCTTCCTCACACCTTCCAGATAGTTCTACGTCTTGCGCGTCCTAGGACATGGACCTTCGCCGCCTCCAGCTTCATACTAGGCTACACCCTAGCAGGAGGCACCTCACTCTTCCAGATAGGGCTCGGACTAGCAGTTGCGGGGCTAGTAACGGCCGCGACAAACGTTGTGAACGCTTACGCTGATAGACGGGAGGATGCGGTCAATCAGCCAAGCAGAGTCTTCTGGGTAGAACAGATCGGGACCCGCGAGACGCTCCTCAGCATCATCGTCCTCTACACACTGGCTTTCGCCGCTTCCCTATTTCTAGGTCCTCTGTTCATGCTGGTCCTGGCCGCGGGAGTCTTCAACTCCATATTCTACTCTATACGACCTCTGAGATTCAAAGCAAGACCAACACTCAGCCTAGTTTCGTTCTCTGGAGCAGTGGGTCTCGCATTTCTCAGCGGCATGAGCATAGTTGGTTCGATCAACCTCCTCAACCCTGTCCTCCTCCTCGTCACATACTTCATGCTAACATACGGCACGGTGAAAAACCTCCCCGACTACTCAGGGGACAAGAAGGCCGGCACTCGAACAACCGCAACAGTTTTCCGGAGCATGGGAAGTGCGGTTCGTTTCAGCGGAATTCTACTCTTCACACCGTACCTGCTTCTTACAGCGATGATCGCGACGGGTCTGCTTGCACCGATCTATCTTGCGGATCTTGGCATGGCGGCCATCCTCGCAATGATCGTTGCGAATATGATGAAAGCAAAATCTTCACAAGAGCTAGAGAAGACCCACACGATCGGATTCTTCTACGCGATATCATTCCTCCTGTTCACACTCGTCCTGGCGTCACCAACACTCGTCTCGATAATCGTCCTCCTATCCGCGTATCTCTGGACGCTCCTCGTTTCCCGAGTCAGCATGGACTCAAGGGTCGAGAAACGTGACTGGGAGAAGCCGCGGAGGAAGACCAGTTGAACAACGCTCTCGCCGCGAAAGAATTCTCCTTCGACATTCTCAAAGGGCTAATCCTCAGCCCAGTCTCCGCAGGCTTCAATCTCGCTGTGATGGGACCCCCCGGCGTTGGTAAGTCAACCCTCTGTCAGGAGCTGATCAAGGAAGCCTTCACAGCGGGTCTCAAGTGTCTCTACGTAATAACAAACAACCCCATACCACTCGCCAGAGACCAGCTCCGGGAAATGGGAGTCGCACCGGTCGCGCGTACAGAACCCGTCATATTTGTCGACATGTACTCCTGGCTCTTGGGCGAGCGATCCCCGGAGAGATTCCAGATAGACAACGCCTCAGATGTAGCCGGGCTAAGCGTCGTCTTGTCGACTGCGGCCGAGACCGCCGGTGACAAGTCCTTCGTCACCTTCGACACGCTCTCGACCCTGCTCGCCTACAACACCGAAGAATTGACCGTGAGATTCATGAAGTCACATCTTGCAAGGATGAAGAGACATGGAAACATCGGCGTCTATCCCATCGAGACAGGCATCCACAGCAACTCGTTCTACAACGAAGTCAAAGCAACCTTCGACGGCGTCCTAGAGCTCAAGCTTGACGAGATGGACGGCGAACTACGCCGATTCATCCGCGTCTACAGATACCGAGGCAGTCACGAGACCAAATGGTTCAGACTGTTAATCGGACCCAACCGGGACATCAAGATATACTGAGCGAGACCACAATTGAACACAAGTCGCGTCGGATACCCTCTCTCGTGTGTTAACCTTGTAGCGGAAGTTGGGTACAATCTGCTTAAATTTGCTGAACTGCGGGGGGCCCAGTAGTGACGGCGATGGAGCCGACCGGCATCAAAGTTCTCGACGACCTCCTCGGAGGAGGCCTACCACGACCCTCAGCGGTCGGAGTAATCGGCGCGGTCGGCAGCGGAAAATCATCACTAGTCAGACAACTAGCCGTCACAATGCTCGAACGAGACTTTCGAGTATTGTATTACGCTATCGACGAATCCGCCGAAGACGTCCGCGAAAGCGTCTCCACCTACGGAATCGACGTGAACAAGTATGAGACCGAAGGACGACTCTCCTTCATCGACATATTCGCCCTCGGAGTCGAGAGGCTTGCAGAAGCGTACCCTGTAGAAGAACCGGAACAGATCGTCGACAGCACCTTCAAGTTCTCAGACCTCGTAGCCCAGGGCAGAAGCTTCACCCTCAAACATCTCGGCAAGAAACAGTTCGTCGTCATGGACTCGCTAACACCATTCTTCCTAATGGTCGAAGCTAAACGAGTCTTCCAGTTCGGCCAAGTACTCAAATACGCAACCAGGTTCGCCAAAGCTATCGGAGTCGCAACACTACACACCAAAGTCCTCGACGAGACGATAGAGAATGCGATGGTAAACTTCGCCGACGTCGTCCTGGAACTAGAAAGGCGCAAGACTTCGGAAGGACCCCTAGCACGGGGTGGAACACTCCGACTGGTCAAGATGGGCAAGACACCCATACCGTCCAGAGGCTACTACTACGAAATGACGCCCCAGGGAATAGCAATCAGCACTGCCCCGCCGATCTAGCCCACGCATCGTTCCCGGAGATCCTGCTTCCAGAATACTTCATGGATCGATTCCTTGAAAACAGTCTCTGATCGAATCTTCTAAACGGGTTCTGAAATCAGTTCTGGATCATGTCCTGAAACAGGTTTTGGATCCAGTCCAAAATCTGTACGGTGGAATTTTTCCACCCCGCACTAATTACGAACTTCGCGACACCGCCGCTGAGCGCAGATCCTACCGGCTTAAGCGACTAGGCTATGTCGCGTAATCATACGGCATGTCGAATGGGAGGGCGTCCAGAGATAGCGCCGGATCCGAGTGGTCTGATAGTCCCTGGAAAAACGCCTGTGAGTTCAGGTCGCAATATTGAGGCTTGGAATGAGTCCTTGGACGAGAAGAGTGGAAAATGTCTCGAAACCTAGCCTGCCTGCTAGTCGCTAGCTAAAATGCCTTAGAATCGGCTAGACAGATTTCTCTCCACTCTAACACTAGCTCGTTGCATTGAACCGCTCCATCCCGAATCCTGAAACTCTCCGTTATTATCGGAGATCCCTGGAAAAATGTGTACGATCGACCTTCGCGTGACAGATCGCGGCGGGAAGAATATAGGATCCTCCAACCGAAGCTCTTCCCCCCCTCTAAGCAAGACGGCTCATCCAGATATACCCGGGACACAGCCGGAGCCCCATTAACAATGATTCGGTCCGGAGAGCCAGCCATAACCAGCGATGAGATGCAAGCAGCCGAGTACAACAGCGAATACCTAGGCGTAACCCATTTCCAGCTAATGGAGGCAGTAGGAGCCAAGGCAGCCCAGGAAATAGCCACGAGGCTTCGAGGAAAACCCAACCCTAGAATCCATGTCATAGCGGGACCCGGCAAGAACGGCGGCGACGGCTTCGCGATCGCCCGACACTTGGCCAGCCAAGGCTACAAGGTCAAAGTCACACTCGTCGCCCGAACCAGCGACGTCCACGACGAATCCGCAAAACAACAGCTAGACACGATAGTCCAGATGACCGACAGCATACAGTTCGAAAGCCTACCCGACTCTAGCCAGCTACGCCCCGTCGAAGCAGACATCATCCTAGACGCCATCCTCGGATACGGAGTCCGAGGAGAACTACGCCAACCACTACTCGGCGCAGTCCGCATAATCAACAGATCCAAAGGATACAAGATCGGACTCGACCTACCCTCCGGACTAGACAGCGACACCGGAGAACCACACGGAGACGCCGTCAAAGCAGACCTCACAATAAGCCTCCACAAGATCAAACAAGGACTCACAAAAGCACCACAATACACCGGCGAAACCATCGCACTACCAATCGGAATACCACCCGAAGCAGAAACCTACACGGGACCCGGCGACTTCAAAATACTCTGGAAACCCAGACCAGCAACCGCCCACAAAGGCGACTATGGAAGACTACTCATCATAGGCGGAAGCGAAAACTTCACAGGCGCACCAGCCTTCTCCGCCCTCGCAGCCACAAAATGTGGCACAGACCTAGTCTACGTCGCATCCCCGGCCAAGACCTCAGACATAATCGCCTCCTACTCCCCCGACCTCATAACAGTCAAACTCCCAGGCGACCACCTCAACCTGAGAGCACTCCCAGAACTCTCCAAGTGGATCGCAACAGCAGACGCAATAGTCCTCGGCCCCGGAATAGGACTACACGACGAGACAGTCGACACAGTCAAGAAACTCATATCCGAACTCGGAGACCAGACCAAGCCGATGGTGCTAGACGCAGACGCGCTCAAGATCTTCGGACGCAGCCGAAGACGACTTAGGAACCCTACAGTCCTAACACCACACCAGGGCGAGTTCGCCCAAGTACTACAACGCAAGATCAGTCCAGACACACAACTCCGACAAGAAGCCGCAAAACAGCTAGCAACAGAAACAGGAGCAGTAGTAGTGCTGAAAGGAGACCTCGACATCATCGCGGACGCGACCAGACTCAAAATGAACCGAACAGGCAACCCGTACATGACAGTAGGTGGGACGGGCGACGTACTCACAGGAATAATCGGAGCATTCCTAGCCCAGAAGGTCGAACCGTTCAAAGCAGCCGCAGCAGGCGCATTCCTCAATGGACTCGCAGGAGACATGTTGATGAGAGAGAAAGGTCCAACAGTCACACCATTAGCCCTAGTAGATCATATTCCGAGAGCGATCAAGTATTGCGTGGACGGACCACCATATCCACCCATCAGAAACTAGATAACAACTCAACGCCACGAATACTGATCTACGACTATCACCAAGACGATCCGACAAAATGCACCGCAGCAAGACTCGAAAAATTCCATCTCGCACAACCACTCCACAGTCTCAGACAGATCCCTCGCTCTGCAATCGTCCTCAACCCTGTTAGCAGTAGAACATTGTCATTCGAAGATAGAACGGCCATCCAACAGTACGGACTCGTAGGACTTGACTGTTCCTGGAACCTATCAGACACAACCTTCCAGGAAAACATCAGAGGAGAAAACCGCCGCCTCCCAACACTCCTAGCAGGAAACCCGACAAACTACAGCAGTCAAGGAAAGCTCAGCACCGTCGAGGCGCTTGCAGCCGCTCTCATCATAACCGGCTTCAACAAGAGAGCTGAACAGTTGCTAGAGATTTTCAAATGGGGCAAGACATTCCTCTCCTTGAACAAGGAACCTCTGCGAGAATACGCGGAGACGCCGCTCAACAAGATCGTTGAGCGAGAACGCGAATATTTCCCAGCATAAGCCTAACCTAAACGTTCGATGGATGTAGAGCCCTGCCTAGTTTCGCCCGGTCAGATTACCCATTCCATAATAGCAATCGGGGTCAGAATCCGAAAGGAAGACGCACTCAAAACTCTCCTGCGCGAATTTCACTATCTTTTTCCACTAACTATTTCTCGACCCCCGGGGGGTGTCGTTTTCTCCAGAGACGCTTCACAACTTAGGACCCTCCGTGACTCGGAAAATGCGATTTGAACCCGCGAGCCCCAAGGAAACATATAATTGCGAAACCAGGGAAAGCTGTCGAGCCCAGACAAAGCGAAATTTCGTGCGGAACCAGAAACCAGGGACTACCGCCGTCTTCGGCGGCGATTCTAAACCCCGATCCGGGGAAAAACCCCGCTCAAAACGTTTATATCAACTCCGCATGCCAGGCCCTAGTTTGGTAGCATAGCAGATCGAATAGAGAGCCCACGGTACCCGGCGGCGGCGTCAATCCGACGCTTAGGGCGATACGCCTGTGTATGAAAGATTGACCTCCACTGTGGGCAAAATACTATGCAGACCCAAAAAACCCCGGGCGTCAAAGGCCCCGGGAACGTTTAGGTCCAAGAGAGGCCCGTAGCCATCTGCTAAACTCCAGCCAATTCCTGTAGAAATACGAGATAGGCGTCCATAACTCCTATCGTTCCAACTCCGCTTGATCCTGGCGGACCCAACTGCTATCGGGATGAGACTAAGCCATGCGAGTCAAACGCTTCCAGGCCAATGTGGGAGCGTGGCGTACGGCTCAGTAACACGTGGCTAACCTACCCTCCGGACTGGGACAACTTCGGGAAACTGAGGCTAATCCCGGATAGACGAAGAGGCCTGGAATGGTTCTCCGTCTAAAGGGCACCAGGGCCATGCTTCCTGGTGTCGCCAGAGGATGGGGCCGCGACCGATCAGGTCGTTGGTGAGGTAACGGCTCACCAAGCCTATAACCGGTACGGGCCGTGAGAGCGGGAGCCCGGAGATGGGCACTGAGACAAGGGCCCAGGCCCTACGGGGCGCAGCAGGCGCGAAACCTCTGCAATGC
>WNGK01004060.1_pt1 | contig 17199 bp, 23 predicted proteins | sample 5400601 | NCBI WGS metagenome assembly WNGK01 (sample SAMN13153376, study PRJNA577476) | soil metagenome | isolation source: 60 cm soil or saprolite under Garry oak tree replicate 1 | place: USA:California | collected 2016-06-15
AAAATTCCGCTCGCGCTTGGTAAAGATGTTTACGGCAAGGCGATCATAGCAGATTTGGCGCAAATGCCGCACTTACTGGTCGCCGGCACCACCGGCAGCGGGAAGAGCGTTTGTATCAATGCGCTAATTGCCAGCATGCTCTATCGCTTCACTCCGGAAGAACTGCGTTTTGTGATCATCGATCCAAAGGTGGTCGAGTTACAGGCCTATAGCTCCCTGCCGCATCTCACCCTTCCGATTGTGACTGATCCGAAAAAAGTGCTACTGGCCTTGCGTTCGTTAATCGACGAGATGGAACGCCGCTACAAAATGTTTGCCCGTGTGGGCGTGCGAAACATCGTCGGCTTCAATGCGCGCCCGACGAAAAAGAAAGAGATGGAGGCTCTTGAGCCCGCTGAGACAGCGGACAGCCCAATAAAAGTGCCGCGGGACGATGAGTTGATCATTCCGGATAAACTTCCTTACGTGGTTGTGATCATCGACGAGCTGGCTGATCTGATGCAAACCGCGCCGGCGGACGTCGAGACGGCGATCGCGCGCATCACGCAGATGGCCCGTGCGGCAGGTATTCATGTCATCGTCGCAACGCAAACCCCGCGTGCGGACGTGATCACCGGCGTAATCAAGGCGAACATTCCCTCTCGAATCGCATTCCAAGTCGCCTCGAAGATCGACAGTCGCGTCATCCTCGACGAGAACGGAGCCGATCGTTTGCTCGGACAGGGCGACATGCTTTATCTGCCGCCGAGTGCTTCGCGTCTCATTCGTGCACAAGGCGTGCTCGTAACGGACGATGAAATTCATCGCTTGGTGGAGTTCGTCTCGCAACAAAGCCCGCCCGCTTTTGACACGGAAATGCATGAGAAACTTCAATCCACAGCCGCACCGGAAGAAGACGTGACAAGCGAAGATGAAGAGCTCGTCGAGAAGTGCCTTGAGATAATTCGACAGGAAAAACGCGCTTCCACTTCGTTGCTGCAACGCCGCTTGCGCCTTGGCTATACTCGCGCTGCGCGCATCGTTGATATTCTGGAGCAGCGCGGTATTTTAGGTCCCGGCGAAGGCGCCAAACCACGCGAGATTCTGGTCGATCTCGATGCTGCCGTTTAGCCGGCATTTCGCGTCATGACGATAGAAGGGCTCGGTAAAAAATTTCAGGAAGCGAGGCAGGCGAGAAATCTTACGCTCGACGAAGCAGCGCGGATGACAAAAATTCGTCCGACCCGGCTCGCGGAAATTGAGGCAGATGATTTTTCGCAGTTTCCGAGCCTTGCGTACGCAAAAGGGTTCCTGCTCATCTATGGAAAATTTTTGGACGTCGATGTCACTCCATATCTTGACGCGTTCGAAGATTCGGAGCGCGTGACGGTCGATGGTTACTCATATCTTCAAGAGAATCAGCCCACCAAGCCAGTCAGTGCGCCAGCGGCCCCGCGCCGTCCGGCTCCCACGGGGCGCGACCGCATCTCGCCGATGCCACTCATTTTCGGGATCGTGGTGTTGGTGGTTGGCTTTTCTGTGATGAAATTGCTCCTGAACGTGCAGCGACTCGCGCCGGGGAAGACGGAATCCACTGCACAAGCATCACCCAGCGCATCGCCTGCGGCAGGGTCAAAACCGGTTCCGCCCGGACCTGCCTCAAGCGCGCCAACTAATGTTGCGTCCGCTCCCTCCATCGCACCAACAGCGTCGCCGGCGCCCACGATTGTGTCGACCGCCGTCGCGGCGGCAGCGCCAGGCGAGCGAAACCTGTGACTCGTGAAGACCTGACGAAGGCACAAGAAACACCGAATTCATCCTCGGTAGAATCAGGCGAACAGAATCGCGTCGCTATTCGCCCACTCAAAAGAACCTATGTGAGAGTGACCGTAGGCGACGGGAAGGGGAATCCCGCGTTCGAGCGTTGGGTTTCGCCAGCTGACGGCACTGTTGAATTCCGCGGTAAGCATGTCTCGATCCGTGTTCTCGATCCAGACGCCGTTCAGATCACAAAAAATGGCAAGTCGCTGGAAGATAACGACGAAGACGTAACGGTTAACTGATGCCGCCATGAACTCGCCACCTGTAGTGGCAGCCGTGTCGGCTGCAACTTGTAAGACTGAACCCGCGCAGCGGGCAATGCGCGCGTCACCGCAGCGCACAAGAGTCGGCATGATCAGCCTCGGCTGCGCTAAAAATCTTGTCGACGCAGAGATCATGCTGGGAAGCGTTTTACAACACGGGATGGAAATCACATCGTGCCCCGAGGACGCTGACGTGCTTGTGGTTAACACGTGCGCGTTCATTGATTCAGCCAAGGAAGAATCAATCGGAGCGATTCTGGAAGCGCATCAGCAACGCGGCTTAAGCAGAAGACCGCATCAAAAACTGATCGTAAGCGGCTGCATGTCGCAGCGATTCGCGAAAGAACTGCGGCGGGAGATGCCGGAGGTGGATGCATTTATTGGGCTCGATCAGGTCGGCGAGCTTGGAGAGATCATCGAAGACATCCTGACAAAACGCCCAACGCTCAACGCCCAACGTCCAACGCTGAACGGAGAAAACCATCAGGTGGATCTTGCGTTTGCGGACACGCGTCCCACTTACATTCCCGATTACGATACGCCCCGCTTCAGGCTTACACCGGCGCATTTCGCTTACGTAAAAATTGCCGAAGGCTGCAATCACCCGTGCAGTTTTTGCGTGATTCCACAAATGCGCGGCAAACATCGCAGCCGATTTCCGAAATCTGTTCTCACCGAAATTCGCGCTTTGGTGCGCGAAGGCGTCCGCGAAATCAACTTGATCAGCCAGGACACGACCTATTACGGGATGGATTTGTGGCCGAGCAAGGCAGGGCCGCGCCAGCCGATTGATTCGGCTCGTGGGCCGACGCTCGCAGCGCTGCTTCGGGAAATTCAAGAAATCGAAGGCGAATTCTGGGTGCGGCTGCTTTACACGCATCCGGCGCATTGGAGCGATGAACTGATTGAAACAATCGCGCAATGCGACAAGGTCGCGCGCTACATTGATATTCCTCTACAACATATCGGCGATTCAGTGCTCCAAAGGATGCGACGCGAAACATCACGGGCGCACATCGAAAATTTGATTCACAAACTGCGCGCCGGAATTCCCGGCGTCACATTGCGGACTACTTTCATCGTCGGATTTCCCGGTGAAACGGATGCGGAATTCGCGAGGCTTCTCGATTTTATTCGCTGGGTGCGATTCGAACGACTGGGGATATTCAAGTATTCGCAGGAAGGCGGCTCCCGCGCGGCGAAAATGCCAGGACAGATTCCTGCAAAAATCAAGAACGCGCGTTACCGCGCCGCGATGTTGGTTCAGCAAGAGATTGCTCGTGAAATTGCGCACGAGAAAGTTGAGCGCGAGCTGAAGTTACTGGTTGATGAGCCCCATATCGCCCGGAGCGAAAGCGACGCTCCAGAGGTCGATGCGCGTGTTGTGTTATCCAAACCCGCGCCGGTCGGCGAGTTTATTTGGCGCAGGGTCACTGGCAGCCGCGGCTACGATCTGCTGGCCTAACGCGCAGGGCATTTTGCCTCGAAGCCAAGTTCGCTGGTGACAAGCCCGCCGATTTCTGATCAATTAACTTCGCGACTGATTTGTTTTGCTCCATGGCAGGCCCGAACGAACCAAATAACGAGACCGTTCGCGTTGACTCGCCGCTTCCGACTGCAGGAAAATCACCAGACCCAAACACAAAATCGCGCGAAACAGTGCGGATCCAGTTGCCGGTTCGTGAGCCCATGGACAAGGCGCCGCTTCACACTCCAACGGAACCTCAACCTCCCGCAGGATCTGCTGCTCAGGATCTGCCTCCCAGCCAATTTTCCGAAGCAGTGAGGCCGCCCTCATTTTCGCCGCCGTTATCCGCCTCGGTGACGCCTGCGCCAGAGCCGCCGGCTCCTGGACTGAAAAAGGAGACATTACGCGTGCCGCTTGTATCGGAGCCACTTGCTTCCCAAGGGCGGATGAAAAATCCGCTTATCCCCATGCCACACGTTGTTCCGCAGAGTTCCTTAATCGCTGCCGAGTCGCGAGAGAAAAGCTCACTGCTGTTGTGTTGGATACTGCTCGTCGTTTCGGTCCTGATTTTGATTATTCAGATTTGGACTTATCTTTCTTAAGTATGGAAAATTCCGTTGTTATCATTCTTGATGAATCCAATTTTGACCGCGAAGTGACGCAACACGACAAGCCGGTTATCGTTGATTTTTGGGCCGAATGGTGCGGCCCCTGTAAAATGATCGCGCCGCTGCTGGATGAGATCGCTCGCGAAAAATTGGAGACTGTCAAAATAGCGAAAGTTAACGTGGACGAAAATCAGAGTCTCTCATTCAAATACAATATCCGCGCGATCCCAGCCCTGCTCTTTTTCAAGAACGGCCAACTGCGCGACCAAGTCACCGGCGTCACGAGCAAGAAAGATTTGCTTACCCGAATTGAAGCGCTGGCGTAGTGAAATTTAACGACCTAGCGATCAACGATTTTAAATCGCTAAATCATTGATTCGTTGAATCGCACAATAACTTACGCCCGGCGGGGGTCGAACCCACAACCTTTGGCTCCGGAGGCCAACGCTCTATCCAGTTGAGCTACGGGCGCGAATGGGAATGGGAATTAGCCACAGATTCCGCAGATTTTCACAGATAATTTCTACACATTCTCGTGCTGATATTCGTAATCCCGGGTCGTCCTCGGAATTCTCGACGAGCCTGAGCCGCACGAATTCGAGTTGCAAAATCGACGCCTCCGAATGAGAGTGTGCGCCCGCAGCCACGCGGCTGCACAGGCTTATGAATCCCATCATCGACGTCATCGAGAAAGAACAGCAAAAAGCCGATCTGACGCCGTTTTCTGTCGGCGATAGCGTGCGTGTTCACACGCGCGTTGTCGAAGGCGATAAAGAACGAATCCAGATATTTACCGGCGTGGTGATCGGCCGTAAAGGACGCGGACTTAACGAAACGTTCACCGTTCGGCGTATCTCTTATGGTGAGGGCGTGGAGAGAGTTTTCCCGTTGCATTCGCCGCGGATCGCAAAGGTAGAAGTGGAGCAACAAGGACGCGCTCGTCGCGCCAAACTAAATTATCTCCGCGGTCGCAAGGGCAAGGAAGCAACAGTAGTCAGGGAATAAGGGACTGTTCCCTCTCTGGAAATCTGCGTAAATCTGCGAAATCTGTGGAGTGGACCCTAGTGTCCAAAAAATTTCCGTGAAAATCTGCGCAATATACGGATAACTTCTGCCGATGTCCTATCGGCGCTGCGGATTTCGTTACGAGAAAAAACTCCGCGCCATCGGAGTCGCGCGCGTCGCCGGGATTGACGAAGCCGGCCGTGGTGCATTGGCGGGTCCGGTTGTCGCCGCGGCTGTCGTTCTTCCTGAAAAATTCCGTCATCGTCGCCTGAACGATTCCAAACAGCTCGCGCCGGAATTGCGCGAAGAGATTTATTGCGACCTGGTTTCTAATCCCGAAGTCAGATGGACTATCGGTATTGTTGATTCCGTCGAGATCGATCGGATCAACATTTTGCGCGCCAGCCACCGCGCCATGCGTCTGGCGATCGAAGCCTTGATCGAACCGCCTGATCACGCTTTGATCGACGGGCTGCCCGTCATCCCTTTTCCCCTTCCTCAGACGGCTGTCGTCGACGGTGATTGTATCAGCTTGAGCATCGCTGCCGCCAGCGTCATCGCCAAGGTCACACGCGACCGGTTGATGCGTGACTTTTGCGCTCAATTCCCCCAGTATTGCTTCAGCCAGCACAAAGGCTACGGAACTGAACTGCATTTGCTGAAGCTCCATGAATTCGGCCCTTGCCCGATCCATCGCCGATCTTTCGAGCCGGTGGCGCAACCACTTCTCGCGTTGGACGAGCTTGTCCAAATCCGGTCATCTCCGCCGCGGCGCGCGCGGCGAGAAGTTAGCGTGCCGATTCCTAAAGCGTAGCGGTTACAAAATCCTGTTACGCAATTTTCGCGGTCGCAGCGGTGGGGAGATCGACATTGTCTGTCGTGACAACGACACGTTGGTATTTGTGGAAGTAAAAACACGCGCAAGCGAAGATTTTGGTCGGCCGTTCGAAGCGGTGAATCGGGAAAAACAGAAGCGAATCTCGCGCGGCGCGCTGGCCTGGCTGCGAATGCTCGATAATCCCGACATCTTTTTCCGATTCGATGTCGTGGAGGTCGTGATAACGGATGATGCTAAGCCGCGCCTCGAATTGATTAAGAACGCATTTCCACTTTCCAAGCCGTATCTCTACTGATCCTGCAATTACGAATGTTCTTCATTGTCGGTTGAGCAGTGCAATAGGTCACCTCTCCCTTCTCAAGGGAGAGGGGAGGGTGAGGATTGGATGGCGCTCCGTCAGCGCTTGAATCTGCTTGCAATCCAACTTCCGACGCCTCGATAATCCGGCGAAGTTTTGTGAACACGAAGATCAATCACGTCGCTGTTTGGGTCCTGGTCCTGGTGCACCAACTGATCGGCTGGGGATGGTACACCGTCTTCGGCGAGAAATGGCTCAATCTGCACGCCCGAACGATGACCGATATCGAGCGCACGCATAACGTCGGCGCCTACGTGTTTGCAATCGTCGCGGCAATTATCGTCAACTACGCGCTGGCGTGGTTGATCGTGCGGCTGAACGCGACGAATGCAATGGCCGGTCTGAAAATCGCGCTGCTTTGCTGGTTCGCGTTTTTGTTTGTTGAACATTCGACGATCGCCTTGTTCTCCGCTTTTGAAACAAATCCCTGGCCACTCATCTTGAGCGACATGGGCCGGCCATTTGTGGCTTTCTCGATTAGCGGCCTCGTCCTTGGCGCCTGGCGCAAGCAAGGGTAGGGCGCGACCGCCGGGCGCGCCGAATTGCTTATGGCGTCGCCGCCGGACTCGCCACGGCCGCCGCCGTAGCTGTTTCGATTTTCGTGGCGCTCATTAGGTAAGTCACAGTCACGGTAGATCCGACCTTGAGTTCGGCGGTACCTTTCGTCGTCGCAGGATCGATATCGATTTCAAATCGCTCTCCGCCTTTTTCTACTGTGACTTTGCTTCCCGTCGCTTCGACCACGGTTCCAGTGATTTGATACATCTTCGCGCCAGCGGGAAATGCTGCGCTGGTAAACGCGAGACTGAGCGCCGCTAGCAAGCAAATAATTTTCGAATTCATACAGTGGCGATAAGCCCGAACCAGGCACGGCGCAACGTTTAGAGTGATTGCTGTAGCGGCGGCCATGTCGGCCGCGATTTGCTGTAGTGGCGGTCTATGACCGCCGATCTTTAATTCCCACGCGCAACGTTAGCGGCCAGACTACTCGCCGCGGTTCCTTAGCGTCGCCCCACGCGGCGCGTAGCTCGCCGGCGATTATCTCCAACGGATCGCGATTCTTGGCCGCGATGAAACGTTGCGTCGCGGACCACGACCTCAGATAACCCAGCAGGTGTTCCAGGTTCCATTGCGCGATCATTTCGAATGAAGGCGTCTGAATTTCCGAAAAAGGGAAGGGGAGTTCTTCGAATTTTTCAACGAGCGTGCGCTCTGGCGGCCAGAACGGGCCGACTACTTTGTCGTAATAGCGATGATTTACCAGGGGGTCGATTTCTGGTGTGATGTGGAAAAATTTGTACGCTGAGGCAGCGACCACGCCCTTGCTCTTTAACACACGTGGCACTTCTTCGTAAAACCGTGGCAGATCGAACCAATGCAGCGCTTGCGCGACCATGATGAGATCGATGGTGTCTGATTCGAGGCCGCTTTCTTCCGCTGACGCGATGCGATATTCCACGCGATCTTGTGGCTCCGCGTTTGCGATCTGCTTCTCGCTGGCATCCGTCGCGATGACGCGATCGAACACTTCCGCGAGTTCAACCGCAGCCTGGCCGTTTCCGGTTGCGCAGTCCCAAGCCAGCGCACGACTCGGTGCAACGCTGCCGAGGTATTCGAATAGCTCGCGCGGGTACCGCGGTCTGAAGTTCGCATAATCGGCCGCTTGTTTCGAAAAATGATCTTTGAAGGTCATACCGGATCCTATTCAGCGAATTCACCGCATCGTAAGCCGCCTACGATTGCATCAAATCAATCACGTGCGTTGTAGCGGGCTTGTATTAAGCGCCGAATTTCAATCCAGCCGTTTGGCACAAACGCCTCTACAATTTATTGCTTCGGCGGCTTCGGCAGCACATCGACGGGAACCGAATAAATATTTCCAAGACCGTTCCAGATCGAATGCGATTTTTGTTCGAACTCTGCCATCGTCCATGGCTTGTCACGTTTTTCTGTGCCCATCCCGCGTTCGCTCGTAAAGATGAGCCGCTTTCCATCAGGAGTTAGGCGCGGACTGTACTCGCGCGCCGGCGTGTTAATCGCGCTCACCGGTAACGGCGCGCTCCATTTTCCGTTTTGATTGTAGCTTACGTAGATGTCGGAGCTGCCGACCGAATCGGGTCGGCTGAACGTGCCCATCAGCAGAAATTTTTCGTCCGGGGAGATGAACGCTTCGATGTTAATGATGCCTTTACCATTGATCTGCGGACCGAGGTTTGCCGGCGTCGTGTATTTTCCATCGACGAATCTCGAAACGAAAACATCAATCTCGGCGTCGTCCTCTGCGATTGTTGCGGTGAAATAGAGATTTCCGTTGCTCGCCATCGAAGCAAAGTACTGGCTGTGCGTGTTTATGACTGGACCAACATTTTTTGGTTCCGACCATTTGTCGCCTTCACGCTCGCAGATCCAGATTTCGTAATGATGTCGATTCTGCCCATCGACCGGCCGATCCGAAACGAAGAGCAATTTGCTTCCATCCGGTGACAGAACTGGATCGGAATCGCGATACTCACCGGAAAATGGCAAAATTTGTGGCGGCGACCATTGGTTGCCCACGAGATGCGATTCCCATATGGTGTAGAAATAATGCGGCGGGACCGAGCGATCGAAGTAAATGGTTTTGCCATCCGGCGAGAGTGAGCCGCCAAATTCATCCTGTGGGGTGGAGATGATTCCTTCGCCGACAATCGCTGGTTCGTTCGGGGTGTAGTTGCAAATAAGGTAACTCAGATAGTGCACGAGCTTCCATTCGCCGCTCTCATTTTTGCGCCAGAATTCAATTCCGCGCGATAACCTGCGCGTTTCGCCGACTGGCGTCCGTACCGTGCTCGTCCAACGATCGCGCACGAAAGCGAAATTGCCGGACGCGATAATTTCTTCCGGCTGCTCAAATTCAATGCTTCGTTGACGATCAGTCGCAGCGAATGAGCGAGTGTAGCTCTCCCGCAAGCTCGCAAACGTGTCGGGCGAATTCCCTGCATACAACCCCGTTATCGCTGGATCGTAGGGCGCGAGCGTGCCACTGAGATCACGGGCGTTATATGAATCTCTCCAACGCATCAACGTCCGCCAAACCTCAGCCGCGCCGCCGGTAAATGTGTCAGGCGAGACATGCGGGAACGCGACATCGCACGACTGCTTCACTGTGCGGTTGTCTTTAGGAATCGTGAACGAGCGGATGATCTTCCATTTTGCTCCGTCCCGCTTTAGCACGTCGATGCTCCAATTTGTCAGGCGAAGCGAGCCATCCTCGAACAATTGCCAGTCAGCTAAAGCGTAGGCGAGATCGCCTGAGGCGCCGACTTCCATATTCGCCGGTTTCCATTGCCGAGCCGGTCCTGCTGTTGCGAACGATTTTTCGTACGATTGTCGAATTGCACTAAAGTCGTTGTCTTTGCCGCCGGCAAATGTTGAGACCACGTCCGGCGCGAAAATCTCCATTGTCCGCGCAAGATCCTTTTCCTCGTAAGCGCGCTGCCATTGCAAATACTCCCGCCGAATGACCGCCGCCGAGTCATCATCTGTGTCGGCAGCTATTAACGTGCTACCGCAGAAAACGAGAGCGGCAAACCCAACATTAAGAATGCGCTGAGCAGGTTTTCCTCTCCTCTTCGCGCGAGGAGAGGACGAAGGTGAGGAGTCGATGTGTTCTGAAATCATCGCCCCAGCTCCAGCGCTTCAATTGGGATCCGATAAATATTTCCGACGCCGTTTTCGATTGCCTGCTGTTGAACCCCCCACGTTCCAGCCGTGAGCTGCTGCTTCATGGGAACTTCGAATGGACTGCGCTCGCTGGTAAAATAGAACCACTTCCCATCTGGTGACATTGTCGGATTAGCTTCAGTGGCACTCGTATTGATTCCGTGTTCAAGACGCCGCGCCGGTGTCCAGTGCCCTTCTCGATTTTCGGTAATGTACAGATCGGCTCGGTCGTAGTGGTTTCCACCGGACGCAAGGTTGTCTTTTCGATAGGAAGCGAAGATCAGAAACTTCTGATCAGGACTGATGTAAGGATTAACATCTGCATCGCCGCTATTGATCTCAGGCCCGAGTTTCTCCGGTTGCTCGTATGTCCCGTTCGTCAGGCGGGCGCGATAAATGTGGATATGACCGGGCTGGCTGTCGCGATCGGAAATGAAATACATTGTTCCATCTGCGGCAATCGCTGGATTTGCGTCATTGTTCGCCGTGTTAATCGGTTCGCCAAGTTCGTGTGGGTCACCCCACTGACTGCCGGTCTTCTCGACGGACCAAATGTTCCAATCGCTTGCATTCGAATCCGATTTGGTCGGGCGCTTTGATGAAAAGAACAATCGTTTGTCGTCTGGCGAAAAGTAAGGCGCTGCGTCGATGTACCTCCCGGAGAACGGGGCGACTTCCGGATGACTCCACTTGCCATCGCGCAATTCAGAAAAACAGATGATCGAGATCGGCGGCGAAGTCGTATACGCGCCGCGCCGAACGAAGTAAAACGACTGCCCGTCGGGACTGAACGATCCGCACGATTCGTCCAAGTCAGTCGAGATAATTTTGGGTGCAAAAACTTCGGGTGATAAATTCGGTTCATCGGCCGCCGATGCACCTGTGATTAGCGCAATTACCCAAAACCGAAGGAGAAATATCTGCATCATAAGCCGCTTATGTGCGTGAAGGACTAACCGGTGCGGTAGATTTTGCTTTGCAGCATCCGCTAAACTTCTTTCGAGCTATTGATGACTCGCTAATCGGGGGCATTTTCATTTGTTTTGAAGACCAACTGTTGGCGAAGGGCTGATCGGATCCGAAGGCAGATCGCTGTTCGTCTCGATGAAGTTCAATACTAGGCGCGAAAACTCTTCGGGTTTCTCCAGGTACATGAGGTGACCTGTTCCGCAGACCTATGCCGGCCGCTGCGCTCATTCCGGCGATCATCATCAGCGCAATAGCTTTCCTGTCGAACCGCAAAGATCTCTGAGGTTTTCCGCAAAGTCTGAGCGACATGTCTCTGGTTTTGCGCCTAGCCCGCAATGGCGTCGATTGCTTTCCACTCTTCTGGAGTTAGGTGGAGCTTTGCGGCAGCGACGTTCTCTTCCAAGTGCGCCAGCGACGATGTCCCAGGAATCGGTAGCATCACCGGCGATCGCTCCAAAAGCCAGGCCAAAGCTACTTGGTAAACGCTCACGCCGTGCGCCTTTGCCGCCACATTCAGCGGATTGTCAGGCTTCAAACCTCTGTCTCCCCCGATAGGGAACCACGGCAGAAAGCCAAGATTCTCCTTCTCGCAATAGGCCAGAACGTTTTCCGAGTTGCGGTCCTCAATGTTGTACCGGTTCTGAACGCTCACGATCGGCACAACCTTGCGCGCCCGCGCGATTTCGTTGGGATCCACGTTTGAAAGTCCGACGTGCCGAATCTTCCCTGCATCCTGCATTTGCTTGAGCGCGCCGACGGATTCTTCAATTGGAACTTTAGGATCGACGAAGTGCAGCTGATACAGATCGATCCGCTCCAAGCGCAATCGCTTGAGACTTGCGTCAAGAGCTTGCTTGAGATGTTCAGGTCGTCCGTCTAGCACCGGCTGGTCTGGCGCCGGTCTGGTCAGGCCGCCTTTCGTCGCGATAACCAGTCCTTTGCGGTAAGGATAAAGCGCTTCAGCGATCAACAGTTCGCTTGTTTCCGGCCCGTACGCGTCCGCTGTGTCGATCAAATTTACGCCGAGCTCGATGGTGCGCCTCAAAACTATAACCGCATTCCCGCGATCAGCCGGCCAACCCCAGTTGCCTTCCCCGGTGATGCGCATCGCGCCGAAGCCAAGTCGATTCACTTCCAAATCGCCGCCGATTTTGAAAGTGGCGTTTGATGCTGTGCCGGGCGCAGATGTCGATCCAAAAACTTTCGCGCCGGCCAAAATCGCCGCGCTGGTCGCCGCGCTCATTTCAACAAACTCTCTTCGTGTCATGACAACCTAATTGACCAAAATACAAATCCGGTCAACAGTCAATCAAAATGAAGCGCAGGGTGTCACGTCCCGAAATGCAGGGCAAAATCCTGGATGCAACCGACCGGCTGCTCGCCCGCTACGGCTACAGAAAAATGACCATCGACGATCTGGCAAGGGAGGTCGGCATCGGCAAGGGCAGCATCTACTTACATTTCCGCAGCAAGCAGGAGGTCGTTTACTCGCACATCGATCGTGTAATTGATCGATTACTCGAGCGGCTCAAATCGATTGTCCGAAGTAGGCAGTCGCTTGCTGACAAGGTTCGAGAGATGATTGTGCTTCGCGTCATGTTTCGTTTCGACAGTGTTCAGCATTTCCCGGAAAGTTTGAGCGACATGTTCCGCGACTTGCGGCCGGGGATTCATCGACTTCGTCAGAGTCATTTCAGACAAGAAGCGCGCTTGTTTGCCGCCGCTCTAAAAGAGGGCCAACGCAACCGCACGTTTCGAAGAGGCGACTGCCTCGCCGTGGCTTATGCGATCCTGACAGCTACAAATTCGCTCCTGCCTTTTCATTTGAGCACTCGCGAACTTGGCAAACGGCGCGATGTCGAAAAAGCCGTGACTCTTATTTCTGACTTACTTCTGCAAGGCATTCTGTCCCGACAGTGAAATGAAAATGAAAGCACCTCCGCCTCTTATCAGCTGGGTCTTAGTATCTATCGCTCTCATCTTGTCTGGTAATGCCAGCTTCGCGGATCCATCCGCCACGCCGTCACCGACGGGAAAAATCGATCCGATTGAAGCGAACGATCCGGAATATTCAGGGAACTTCGATGCGTTGTATCAAAAGACTTGGGGCGGGGGAGCAATCCCTGAGAAATACAAGCAACTCGCGGGTATTTCCATTTCGATCGTGGAACGATGTGAAACATGCCTCCGCTGGCACATGAAACAGGCGGTCCGGCTAGGGGCCAAAAGAGCGGAACTAATCGAAGCGATCCGGCTCGGGCTTCTCACAGGCGGCTCGATCACGATTCCGACCGTGCGCAAGGCTTACGAACTTTTCGGCGATCTCAAAGTGAAATGATCAGCCGCGGCGAATGAATTGAACTTATCTCCGCATCATAAGCGGCGTAAGATGCCCTGAAATCCGGGCTGCATTTTTGCTGTAGTGGCCCCGGGCGGCCGCAGTTGGATGGGAATTGCCTGCCCTGAGCGACAGTCGAACGGGTCACGTCGCCGTTAGCTTGGGAATTGCTCTCACGTCAACCCGCGCGAGGTATTCATCAGCTTGCAAGAGATCATTGCCCGCGCGCTCAACCATCCGTTCTGTCATGTCGAGCGAAGTCGAGACATCTCTAGTTCTTACGCTCTATTCCTTGGGCGGTGCTGGAATCGCTCTCACGCCCACGCGCGCAAGATATTCATCAGCCTGCAACAGATCGTTGCCAGCGCGCTCGAGAATCTTGAGCAGATTATCCATCGACGAAACTTCCTCGAGCTGCTCGGTCAGGAACCACTGCAGGAAATTGATCGTGATGTAATCGTTCTGCTTGCGCGCGAGTTCGACGAGCCCGTTGATTTGCTGGGTCACATGAATTTCTTGATCGAGCGAAAGCTTCACCGCGTCCCGCGCGGTCTTGAATTTCGATTTCGGCGCATCGATCGCCGGGATCACCACGCGCCCGCCGGCGTCGACAATGTATTTGATAAAGCGGAGCGCGTGCCCTTTCTCTTCCTCCGCCTGGCGGAAAAAATGCTGTGACAACTGGGGGAGCGCCTCGGACGCAAAATGGGCTCCGATCGCGTAATACTGCAACTCCGCGCTGAACTCATATCCGATTTGCTCGTTGATGGCGTCGATGACTTTTTGGCTCGTTAGCATACGGCAATCTTACCGCTGATTTCGTGGATTCAAACGGATTAGGGTTGCTCTCTTTACCGCTCTGGATTCCGCTGCTAAGATCGACATCGTGAAGCGGTTCACGCTGGAGTATTGGAAAGACGACGGTTGGTACGTCGGCCGACTGAAGGAAATGCCTGCTGTGATGAGCCAGGGCGAAACACTCGAAGAGCTTCAAGCCATGATCCGCGACGCTTACTATCTGATGGTCGAGGACGCGGCGGAAAGCGCATTCGTACCGAAGGAAAAGCAGGAACTCTCGATTTCGCTGTGAAGCGGCGAGAGTTTGTCCGAGGTCTGATCGATCGCGGTTGCTACCTGAAACGCCACGTCGCTCCCGTGCCGCGCCACAACGAAATCAAAAACACACTCGTGCGTGCGATTCGGAAGCAGCTCGGCTTGGAATAATACATCATAAGCCGCTTATGATGCATGACTGCCGGTGCGGATTTTAGGGAGAATGCTGCGAAAGCTGCGGCAACGCCTCGGACGCAAAATGCGCCCCGATGGCGTGATACTGAAGCTCCGCGCTGAACTCGTAGCCTATTTGCTCATTGATTGCGTCAATGACTTTCTGGCTTGTTAACGTGACACAAACCTACCGCGGATCGCGCGGATGCAAACGGATTGAATCACACTTGTCACGCCGTAGCGCTTGCGAAGGCGGATCGATAACTTTTTCGCTCGTTAGCATGGGAGACCTTTCGTTGGTATTGCTACGCTTTTTGCGCCGTTTCGAGCGGAATGTGACTGGTGACGAGTTCCCGCAAATTCAATTTCGAACTGGCATGATCAATGTCGATGCCGACGAGATTGCCATCCACGTCGTAATCCAAGACGACACCCTTAGAAACCTCGACGCTCTCGGCACTGGGCTTGGCCGAAAGATCGATGTAAAGCGAGTCAGTATCTGGATGGTAATTTAACTTCATGGCTTAAAGCGACGATCGAGGAATGCGTTGTGTATCGTGACTTTATCGGCGAGCGTCACGACTCGCAAGTAACGTCCGCCGAGCTCACCGACCCTGGCTCAAAATCGATGTCGATCTTGCTCTTGCGCTTCGGAGCGAATCGCTGATTCAATCACGCGAATGCACATTTCTCTCGTGAGATACGGCCGTTTGCGCAGGACTTCGTTCTCAAAATATGGCGTGAATTTGTAGCTCGGCACGACGCTTTAAGGTCGCAATTTGCGGCTTTAAAGAAAACTCAGAAAATGCAGGCCAGCCAGCCATGAATTGTGACCACATCATGTTGAGTCAAAGGCAAGCTGGTCAAATTGCGGCCAGTTCACCCTCGCATCATAAGCCGCTTACGATAAGTGAAAACGCTGGCAAGTTGTTGGAAAAATGCTGCGAGAGTTGCGGCAACGCCTCCGTAGCGAAATGCGCCGCGATCGCATAATACTGCAACTCCGCGCTAAACTCGTAGCCTATCTTCTCATTAATAGCGTCGATAACTTTCTGACTCGTAAGCATGGCAGAAAACCTTACCGTGGATTACACGGATGCAAACCGGCGAATTCTGGATCTGCGTGTCACGCCGTTGTCTATTTCTCGCTGTGGAAACTTCGAGTAATTTCTCGCAACAGCTGGTTCTGTTGTTGCCAGCGCGACTTCAGTGTCTCCCGAAAGCGTTCGGGGTTGGAAATGATCGCCGTCATCCACAGTGGTATGAAGAAAAACCACGTTCGTACCGTCTTCCGTCGCGCTTAATTCGTCTTGCATAGCGGGGATGACCGTCCGAAGAAAGTTGATCCGCCTTTGCCACGGCTACGGCGCGACAGGTGGTTGAGGCCGGAACAAGGCAAGAAAACCGCTCTAACATTTGAATTGACTTGGGTGGGAATTCCCACCACATTTTGTCCTCATGCCAATGACGAAAGTGAAGCCGAAACAACACCGGGCGCTAACGGTCATCGAGCGCTACGATGTCGCGGCGGATGCCAAAAAGCGGATCAATCTGCGCAACGCCAAGACAAAATATTTTCACGTGAAGGCGCTGTCGAACGGCGCCTATATCCTGGAACCCCGCGTGCTGGTGTCGCCAGAGGCTATTTCAGCGCGGACGATGAAGATGATCGAGCAATCGGCTGCCAACCTGAAGCAGGGGCGCGCTTCGGCGCCAATCGACTTCGCTTCGCTCCCAAAGGTCTAGGTTTCATCCATGCCGTTCAACATCCGGATGGGTGTGCCGGGGATGGAGGCAGCGTGGAACGATCTAGTAGCTCGTGCGCGTTACGGTAAGTTGGATCGCGATGAAACAACGTTTTATCGAAAACTGACAAAAGCGCTCGGGTATCTCCGTGAGAACCCGCGCCATAATAGTCTCGCTTCGCATGAAATTGATGCGTTGAGCCAGAAATGTGGGTTCAGGGTTTTCCAATCATATCTCGAAAACAGAAAACCGGCCGCGGGAAGAGTCTTCTGGACGTACGGCCCGGACAAAGGAGACATAACCATCCTCGGCGTTGAACGGCATCCCGAAGACCAGAAGCGCGGCGCGTATCAGCGCAGTAAGCTTGCATCCATGCCGCGCAGGAAGACGTAATACCAGACACGTCCCCGCAACCATGTCTGCATTTGATCCTGCTGGTGACGATGATGCGGATATCGACCGCGAGATTCATATCGAAAAAATGAAACGCGAACTTGATGACCTGGCCGGGGGATCAATGATTAGCGGCAGTTTCGGAGAGGCGTCGCCGGCACTTGAGGAAATTTTTCTGGAGCGCGTGTGCGCGTTCGAGAACGCGGAATACGATACCAATTTCAATCGGCTTGTTGAACGCGGCGTCGAAATGGTCCCACCTGCGGAATTGGATGACACTAACCTGGCCGCGAAACTTCGGGAGGTGCTTTGCGGGCTTGCAGCGATCCGTTGTTTTTTACACGACACAGATCATTTGAGCGATCGCGAGCTTTATACATGGCTGTGGACTGATGGTCTGCGCGAGGAAACGCCGGACTTATCGCGACTTGGCGGCGCCTGGCATACCAGTCCGATCGGCAATTGCACTGACCAAGACATCGCC
>WNGK01015558.1_pt1 | contig 17199 bp, 20 predicted proteins | sample 5400601 | NCBI WGS metagenome assembly WNGK01 (sample SAMN13153376, study PRJNA577476) | soil metagenome | isolation source: 60 cm soil or saprolite under Garry oak tree replicate 1 | place: USA:California | collected 2016-06-15
TAAAGTCCGCCACCGTCATCCATTCAATGATAAATCCATTCGCCGCACTGGACTCTCCGGCAATGACATCGATTGCTATGTTCGAAGCTGCCGACGTAGAACACGCGATGGTCGGTTTGTCTAACTGACAGGGAGTTGGCGTTGGAGTTGGAGTCGGGGTTGGTGTTGCTGTAGGCGTTGCAGGTGGGGGGTTGCTGTAGGAGTCGCCATAGCTGTTGGCGTCGCCGTTGGGGTTGGTGTCGACGTAGGGCTGTTGGCGTCGACGTAGGAGTAGCTGTTGGAGTTGGTGTTGGTGTAGCTGTGGGAGTCACCGTTGGAGTAGCCGTAGGAGTAGCTGTTGGCGTCGCAGTCGGAGTCGGCGTAGCGGTAGCTGTCGGCGTCGGAGTAGGATGCGGAGGCCGCGGAGTTGGTGTCGGCGTGGGACGAGGAGGCGTGGGAGTTGGCGGTGTTGGACAATCCTTGTATTTTTTGATTGTGAATCGAACGACGTACCAAGGATCTTTTACGAACACAACCGTCCGCGTCCAGCAAAACACAATCCTTCCGGTGTAGTAAAGGTTCCGGCAAAATAACATGAACCATCATGCTGTTTGCTCTTGGTAATCGCTAAGCCGGGGACTCGATCAGGCAGATGCGCCGATGCTTCTGGTAGGCGACTGGCTTGCGGCCGGCGGCTAATCGCTTTCTGCGCTTTGCTCGTTGCCTTGTCTAGTGCGGTTCTTAACCCATTCCCTCTGAATTGTTCTTCGGAAAGAATGATGGTCGCGCCTACCGCCCCCCTCGGAAAGGCTGCCAGTTCATCGTGTGTGAACTTGGCGATTGTAGCATCTATTTTTGCTGCAGAAACGTGGCCTTTGCTGCCTTTCGTTCGGTGTCTGGCTGCCTCGAGTGGGACGCAGGGGGCTAAAGCTACTACAATGGCCAATGCTGCTGCTATCTGTGTTAGAAGTTTAGTGCAATCATTCCTACGATGAATGCTGTCGTCTGAATGACATCCTCCGAAATGAGTATGTCGAACAACCACCGTATGAGCGCGATCGCGATGACGGTGATGAGGAATATCTTTATGCCAGTCACGTCTTGAAAAAAGCAAAACGCTGCAGCCGGTCGAACGTTTCAAACATGCTGAACGGAATGCAGATGAAGAACACTGCTATCCAAAAAATTCTTCGAGTCATTTGGTCCCTTCGTTGTTGGTGAGATTGTTGACACAAGACTGCACTCCCCGAAGGAAGTGCAGAATGAGTGTGAACTCTTACTCGTAGATGCCAACCGGATTGACTGTCTCACTTGATGGAGGCATCAGCGGCAGATCGGCGCAGTGGCCGGGGCCAGTGTTGCCCGTGTTGTAGTCATCAAGTGCAGTAACCAGTGCGCTCGTTGCGCTAGTCGGCAAGCTGTCAGTCAATACATTCAGATCGCCGATGAGGGCGTCTGCTGCGTCAATCGACGCTTGGATAGCGGACGGGTCTGCGCCATCCGCGATGTTCAGCTTGGCAGCAATCAACTGACGAGCCAGCGCATTCAAACCATTGCCCTTCACAGGGGTGTTCAGAATTGCGCACAGATCGGCAGTCGAATAGGTGACGTTCCCTAGCATCAGAGAATCGACAGGCCAGAAGTCATCGTTGTTGCCTTGATGACAATCACTGCTGCCGTGACTTGCCCAAAAGCCTTGCGTCACTGTGCAACCCGGTGGCGTGGGCGTAGGCGTGCCCGATGGTGTCGGGGTAGCTGTCGGCGTAGGCGTTGGCGTCGGCGTTGGCGTCGGGTCTGGCGTCGGCGTTGGCGATGGTTCATCGCAGTGCGGCACACCCGTGTTACCTTCGTTGTATGCAGTCAGTGCTACGACGAATGACGAGACCACTGAAGGATCGAGCGTGTCTGTTCCAACTACGAGATCACCAATCAGCGCATCAGATTGACTGATGGTGTTGGCAATCGGAGCTGGGTCAGCGCCATTCGCAATGTTCAATTTCGCTGCAATCAACTGATGCGCAAGATCGATCAAACCGTTGCCTTGAACTGGCGTATTGAAGATCGCGCACAGATCGCCTTCAGAGTAACTATGGTTACCTAATTGCATTGGCAATGCGGCGGGAAGCCATTGAGCGGGATTGTTCCCCTGCGCGCAGTCGCCAGCACCGTGACTCTTCCAATAACCTTGCGTGAACGTGCAGCCCGATGGGGTTGGCGTTGGTGTCGCGGTAGGAGTTGGAGTAGCAGTTGGCGTCGGCGTCGCAGTTGGGGTAGGCGTTGCCGTAGGAGTCGGAGTTGCGGTCGGTGTTGGTGTGGCCGTGGGCGTTGGAGTTGGTGTTGGTGTTGGTGTTGGTGTTGCCGTGGGCGTCGATGTTGCAGTGGGAGTTGGTGTTGCCGTTGGCGTTGGCGTAGCCGTTGGTGTCGGAGTGGCTGTCGGCGTTGGCGTTGGCGTGGCTGTCGGCGTTGGCGTGGCCGTGGGGGTCGGCGTTGGCCGTGGCGTGGGCGTAGGCGTTGGTGGCTTGGGTGTAGGTGTGGGCGTCGGAGTCGGCGGACGCGGCGTAGGAGTCGGTGTCGGGTCTGGCGGCGTATCGCATATCTGAATCCACATGTTCACCACGTACCAAGGGTCGTGAAAGAACGCTGTGGTGCGTTCCCAGCACAGTTTGTAACCTTGGAACTCGAACGTGCCGCTGGCCTTGCCGCTCTTGGACTGATTGATCGCAGCCATGCGGGCTACCAGCTGATAGGCACCGGCCTTCTCCGTGGCGTTCCAGTTGGAACTGCCGATTGCCCGCCTGATGTCCTGCACAGCTTTGTTGACCGCTTCGCGGTAGAAATTACCGCCGGTCTCAGAGAGAATTGAATCTCCCGACACCACCAGCTTGCCCTTGGGCGTGCGTTTCTTCAGCACGTTATGTGTTGCGTGGGCAGCCTTCTTATGGATTGGCCCGACCGGTTGGCCGAGGGCTGGGACTGCCAGCGCGGCCAACAGTATCATTACTATTCTTTTCTTTATTGGGTTCATTTTCTTGTTAGGAGAGAAGCCTATCGCGTCACACGAAAGGCAGTTGATGTTTGATTGCTTAGGTCTTTATCCGGAAACGGCGCGACCAGGTTCTCGAAAAGCGATTGTTAACTAGCCAATCTTTGCTATATAACTCTCCCGTGGTGTTACTGAGCTAGGCGAAGCTCTTTCTAGGTAGGACCGACAACTGCTATTTCCAGGCAGTCGTCTCCTATTCCCAGTTGTTTACCTTGCGCTAAGAGCTAGGAATCACACCACTGCTTAAGCAGGTGACACTAGTCAGTTATACAGATGTTATTGCTGTTGCAAGCTAGGCTTGTAGACACAGTCCTACTGCGTAGACTTAGAAGTCCGATGCCGCAGCTGGACCATGTTCTAGGTCTTTATCCGGAAACGGCAGGGAGAAGTTCCCGAGAAAGATTTGCTTTCTAAAACACGACGAGATGCTTCGGCCTCGTCTGCGAGGGATGCGACGATGCCGCTAAAGTTTGCCTTGCAGAAGCTCGGAGCCGGCGCGTTGGGAACCTCTGGAGTTACAGGCCATTGGTTTCCCAAGACCACGTAGTCGGTCAGTGTCATCCATTGGATTGAGAAGCCGGCTGGCATTCCTGATTGTCCGGCAGTGACCGCGATGGCGATATTCGATGCTGCTGATGTTTCATATGTAATGCCGATCGAATCGACGGCCGGCGCAGGGCGAGGCGTCGCGATTGAGCGCGGCGCGGGCGTCGCTCTTAACTGTCGTGTCGGTAGTGGCCGCCGAGGCGTCGGCCCGGAAAATTCATTTTTTCGCTCGTAGTTTGTTCAAGGCCACCAAGGCGGAGTCGTCCCGTCTTAGGCGCGCGAACTTTTCTCACCGAGATTTAGCCGGTGCTTGATTAGCTCACTGGGGAGGAATGAGTTTCTGCCTGCCCCTTTGGTATCTTGTCACCTCCTTCTCCGGAGACGGCAGAACGGAGTTCTCAGAAAGTTAAGGTTTTTTCGGAAACCGCCGATCCATCGCATAGGCAGGCGCTCGGATTTCTTGGCTTATCCATACCGGCAACGACGGAAACTACCCGCGACCTATGAATCACCTGCCGGATCGGCGATTCCAACTACAAGTTCCCGCGGGACCACAAGTGAATCACACGTGATCGCCTGAATGTTTATCTCGATCTTTGAACGTGAGCTCGGCGATCCCCGATTTATCGAGCTCGCCCAGACCTTCCGCAACCATGCGGTCGTATTGTTCCTTGGTCGCACGCGCGAGCGGCAAATCGAGGCCAAGGTTGCGCCCGAGCTCGAGAGCGATCCCGCTATCTTTGGCCGCATGCGCAGCGGAGAAAAAGCAGCTGTGCTCGCGATTCTGCATATCTTCGCCGTCGGTTTCAAGCACGCGGGAGGACGCGCCGGTCTGCGAAAACACCTTTCTCAACACTTCCAAATCCAGACCGAGCGCCGCACCGAGAGCGAGTCCCTCGGCCAACCCCGCTGTGTTGATGTTCATCACCATGTTGACGAGCGCTTTCACCTTGGCGGCTTCGCCAGCGTTGCCGATAAAGCGCACCTCCGAAGCAATCTCCTTTAGAATCGGTTCGGCCTTCCGAAATACATCTTCTCGTCCGCCGCACATCAAATAAAGCTTTCCTTCGCGCGCCTGGGGAATACTCGAGGCCATGCACGCTTCGAGCGTTTCTGCCCCGGCTTGTTGCGCCAGCTTTTCAATCTCGATATGCACCTGCGGCGAGATCGTTGCGCAATTAATGAAAAGCTTGCCGCGCGCGTTAATTAGCAGGTTGTCGCCGCTCGCTGAGAAGATGTTTCGCATCGCATTGTCATCGGTCACGACAGTGAAAATCACGTCAGATTCTGCCGTTACTTCCGACAAGTCTTGAGCAGCGGCGCAGCCAAGCTCAGCGGCAAGCGCAGTAGCGGTCGCGCGATTCGTGTCGTAAACAGCTGTGACGTGAAACTGTCGATCCTTCAATCTGCGCGCCATGTTCGCGCCCATGCGACCGACCCCAACAAAACCAATGTTCATAACGATGATGTTACTTTGCGGCGAAAAACGGGTTGTGCCTTTTCTCTTCGCCCACCGTGGTCATCGGCCCGTGTCCCGGGCAAATGATCGTTTCATCCGGCAATGTGAGAATTTTCTCGAGATTATTCTGCACCGCATCCTGGTAGGACACATTTCCGCCGCCCATCGATCCGGCAAAAAGGGAATCGCCCACGATTGCGATGGGGTGCGCCAGGCCGGTGACGACATATGTGATTCCACCTTGAGAATGCCCCCAGGTCAGTCGCGTATCAATTTCCAGATTTCCCAGATGGAAATGCTTTCCTTCGTCGATGAGCTCCGCGCCAGAGACAGGTTCGCGAGCAGGGCCAAAAACGTCCGCGCCGGTTTCCTCGCGCAGACGCGGCAGGTCCGCGACATGATCCGGGTGCGCATGGGTAAGGAGAATCAGTTGCACGTTTAATTTGTGGCGATTGGCAAATCGCAATATGTCGGTGCAATCGGCACCTGTATCGAAGACCGCCGCGGCGCGGCTTGTCGGATCCCAGACGATATAAGCGTTCACGGTCATATCGTGATAACGCGTGTTGAATTGCGCGAAACCGTCTCGTTCATCGATTCTTTGCGGACGCCACTCGCCCTTTGCCAGCTCGCAAAGCTGCTCCCCGGCTAGGCCCAGGACGGGCGCAATGCGCAGGAGTGCCTGCTCATCGACATCGCCTTCGCGTAATTTGCGGATCGTCTGCAAGTCGGCGCCCGCTTTTTTTGCCAGTTCGGAATCGGAAATGCCCAAACCGCGTTGCGCTTTTCCGATAATATCACCGACGTTATCTTCGAGAGGAATCATATTCGGTTGCTAAAATTCTATTTCTTAAACGTTAATCGTTTGTGCCTCTCTACTAACGCGCAAATCACCAATCTGATTTAGCGCCAATTTCTCCATCGACGTGGCAACACGGGCAACGGAAAATGCCGCGCCCGCTTCTTTTTCCATGGAGGTCATTGCGACATTATTAATGCCGCACGGAACGATGTGATTAAAAGGCGAAAGATCGCCGCATACATTCAAGGCAAAGCCGTGCATGGTGATCCAATGACGAACCCCTACGCCAATGGAAGCAATCTTGCGATCGCCAACCCAAACTCCGGTAAGCGATTCGCGCCGCGTGGCAGCGATCCCGTTTTCGGCGAGAAGATCAATCAGCAATTGTTCGAGCCAGCGCAAATATTTGTGCAAATCCTGACCGCATCGGCGCAGATCGATGATTGGATAACCCATAAGCTGCCCGGGTCCGTGATAAGTAGCCTGGCCGCCGCGGTTGATGACGAAAAGAGGATGCGGCAAATGCGCCGCGCTGAGTTCGCCACTGCGAATTCGTCCCGCCGTACGGCGGGCGGACAAACTCGATCGATCCGGCGTCCGGCCGATCGTGTAAACGGGTTCGTGCTCGAGTAAAAGCAATTGATCTTCTACCAAAGAGTCGTCACGCTTCTTCAACACAATTTCTTCCTGCCACGCGAGTGCGCGTTGGAACTCCATTCGCCCAAGCCAGCACACGCGAAGATCAACAACCGCTGCGTTCATATCCGCGTTGCCCCCGGAATTCCTAAGTTCGCGACTTCCTGCGAGCGCAGGTGCGTCAGACCGATGGCGAGCGCATCAGCGGCATCGTCGTCTGGCGTTTCCGTTAAACCGAGAAGTGCGCGCACCATGAACGCAACCTGGTTTTTTCCCGCCGCGCCGCGCCCAACGGTGGATTGTTTGATTCGTCTCGGTGAATATTCAAAAACTGGCAATCCGCTTTCCGCGGCAGCCAGGATGGCGGCGCCTCGCGCGGCTCCGAGGAGAATCGCGGTCTTATGGCTTTGCACATAAATAACCGACTCGAGCGCGCAACAATCAGGTTCGTGTTCCCGGATGAGTTCTGCAAGCCGATTGCGGATCGCAACCAGACAGGACGAAGAACGCAGCGTGCTGGCGTTGTGGATCGTCCCGAAATAGACGGACTGCGGCTTGCCATTGTTTGCATCGACAATTGCGACACCGGTGTTGCGCAGAGAAGCGTCAACGGCGAGCACGCGCATTATCGTTAACCTTAAAATCGACCAGCCTTGGTTCAACATGGAATCGACAAATTCGCAAAGACCCGTTTTACTCGCGGCGAAACGTCGAACGCTTTGCTTAAACGAACGGCGAACAAAGAGTTAATCAGTGGCGTGAAGAGCATCGTCATCATGATCGCGATTCTTTGGACTGCGCCTTCATCATTCGCTACGACCAAAGGTTTGAGTCAGATCGTGACGCCCGATTTACAGCCGGAAGGCGATCTTTCGTTGAGTCTGCAAATCCAAGACAAGCGGATTGCGAACCCGTATGAATTGCAAGCCGAGCTTGGTCTGACCAAATGGGCTGAAGTCGCCGTGTTTCGCGGATTCCAGCCGGACGATTGGATCTTCGGGACGGAGATCGGATTGTTAACGAAAGAGCCTTTTCTTCTTTCGGTTGGGTTCGTGAATTGGTCGCCCCACCTGGATGTAGATCCTCAACCGTTCATCGAAGCCGGCTACTACACCGAGCATCACAAGGTGATCGTTGGAGCCATTCATGCCGGCTACAAGAACGAAGCAATCCTTGGCTATGCCTATGACTTCAATGAGAGATGGCGATTGCAGTTCGATTGGCAGAGCGGTTCTGAAAACTCGTCGACGATCGGTTTCACTTGCAATGTCACACGGGATTTCCAGTTCAATCCAGCGATCTATTTCAGTAACGACGATCTGAGCCGCGTGATGGGTTATGTTGTGTTCACCTACACGTTTCACTTGTGGGGTGACAAAAAATGACAAGAGCGTGTCTTCCGACAAAATGCACTGAAGAGGTTTCCGCGTAAGATGACGGGGTGCGGGAATACCCGAAACCTAAACGAAGTCGCATCAGCGCCGGTTTGGTCATGTTCCGGCGAAAGAACGATCAAGTCGAAGTTCTTTTGGCGCATCCTGGCGGACCACTCTTCGCCCGCAAAGATGACGGCATATGGACCATCCCAAAGGGCGAGGCGGCTCCAGGAGAAGATCTGCTGACACGCGCTCAGATCGAATTTGAGGAAGAGGTCGGTTTCCGCCCCGAAAGTGTTCTGGACTGGATCGCGCTTGGGTGGATCAAGCAAAAAGGGGGCAAAATTGTGCATGCCTGGGCGTTCGAAGGCGATTTGCCGGAATCATTCGAGCCGAAATCAAATTTGTTCGAAATGGAATGGCCACCGCGTTCCGGAAAGCGCAAGATGTTTCCGGAGGTCGATCAGGCGCGCTTTTTTTCCGAAGAAGTTGCGAGGCGCAAACTCAAGTCGACGCAGGTGCCGTTTCTTGACCGTTTACGCAACGCGACTGAAGGCTGATCAGCCCGGCAACACCGAACCGCTTTACCCGCAGGGGACGATGTAATGATTATGAGGCCTCAGCCTGGCACGGAACGGTCTATCGGCTCCCCTTCCTGGATGAAACGGCTCTCCAGCATTTGGAACGTCGAGAATATCAAAGTCGTCCGACGTGTGATCGTCTCCGTGATCGGAGCGACTGTTTTGCTGATAGGCGTTGCACTACTGGTTTTGCCTGGTCCGGCGTTCATCGTCATTCCGATCGGCCTCGCTATTCTTGCCACCGAGTACGCGTGGGCTCGGTGTTGGCTAAAAAAAGTTCGTCGCATGGCGAGCAATGTTGTTTACAACCGCGGCCGCGAACGTCCGATTCCCGAGGATTCCAGGGTTTAGCTTTTCGCTAGGCGGCGCCAAGGTTAATCAAGACTTGCTTGTGGGCGTTGCGACCCGTAACCGTCTCCCAATGACAATTCACGACAGCATGATCCGCCTCTCCCCCGGCAATGGGAGAGGAGCGCCTGCCGCGCCGGAGCGCAGCGTAGGCGGGAGGTGAGGGTTGTGCAGGGCGAGTACGATTCCGTCATCGAACCGGGCGCCGCGGCGCCTTCGGCTGCGGCTTCTTCGGAACCCGCGGATGAAATTTTCCTGGAAGGGCCGCGTTCGCGGTTAGCCGAATTCTTCACCCTCCTGAAAGTGATGCGCGATTTTCTGCGCGGATTTCGCACGCTTCATTTTGTCGGTCCATGCGTGACCGTCTTTGGCTCGGCGAGAATTAAGCCCGGCGATCCTCATTACGAGCTAACCAGAAAAATGGGCGCAGCCATTGCGCGACTTGGTTTCACCGTGATAACCGGCGGCGGCCCTGGCATCATGGAAGCGGCAAACCGCGGCGCCAAAGAAGCCGGCGGCCGTTCGGTCGGATGCACGATCGAGCTGCCCTCCGAGCAACCGACAAACGTTTATCTGGATCGCTGCGTGCGGATGCATTATTTCTTCGCCCGCAAAACGCTGCTGGTTAAGTACTCCTACGCGTTCATCGTTATGCCGGGCGGCGCAGGCACGCTCGACGAGTTATTCGAAGCGCTCACCCTGATTCAAACCGGAAAGATCAAAAATTTTCCGATTGTGATCATGGGAACTGATTATTGGAAGGAACTGCTCCATTTCATCGAAACAATGGCGCAGCGCGGAATGATCGCCGCCAAAGACCTAAGCCTGATCTACGCTACTGATTCAGTGGATGAAGCCATCGCGCATATTCAAAGCAAAGCCATCGAACCGTTCGGACTCAAACGCGTTCCTTTGCTCGGCGAGCGTGGCTTGTCGAGCTGACGACCCGTTAGATGCGCAGTGATTCAAGCTGCCGCGCGTGATTAGGGCCAATCTCTATCCAGTGATCGCGGCGAGGACTAGAAAGACGCAGCCGACTACGCCAAAAAGTAAACTCACGATCCAAAACTTGCGTCTCCTCGTAAGCGCGGAGATTGCCGCGATGGCGATCGCGATTTGGAACATGGTGACGCCGCGCGCGAACACTTCGTGCTTGTGAAAGTTTGATTTCGCTGCGGCTTCCTTGCGCTCCGCTTCCGATTTGATTTGTTCCTGCTCTTTCTCGTAACGATCCCGCTTTGACTGGTCTGATTCGTTAGGCGCGCCAGCGAGCGACATTTTCGCATCAAGGACTGAAGCTTTGATGCTCTTGGCCTGGTAATAGTTCCAGTGGTCGGACGACTCGATCTGGTTCATCATCGCCTCGTTAGCGTGTTCTCCTGAAAGCAATCCGGCGATCGCGGCCAAGACCGCAAGAATAGCTGTGCTCAAGGCAACCCACGAAATCCAGGGGTCACCGCTGTGTTCTGCCGTTTCCTTTACTTGCTCATGCAAATGCTCGAGGGGAACTTCTGCTTCTTCCATGCGGAATCTTAGGATCGACAGTTATTGATTCAAGCTGGCATCGACAAGTAGCAGGACAGCAGCTTAATTCAGCAGCGAAATTCCGATGAGCCAAACTGCAACGACACCGCTGGTCTGTCAGATCTGCAACAAACCGAAATCGCCTAACAGCGGAATGATCGCGGAGCTAATCCGGCCTTCGCTTCTCGAGTTCATCAAGAAGGCAACACCCGGCCTGGACAACAAAGGGTTCATCTGCTTCGACGATCTGGGCGATTTCCGGAAGGATTACGTAAAAGAAGTCTTGCAGGACGAGATCGGCGAACTTTCCGCGCTCGACCAGGAAGTCATCGAAAGCCTGGAACAGCACGAGATTCTTTCCAGCGACATCGAGAAGCAATTCGAAAAGAAACTGACCTTTGGCGAACGTCTTTCAGACCGCATCGCTGAGTTCGGTGGCAGCTGGAAGTTCCTCATTACATTTGGCGCTGTTATCTTCCTGTGGATCGGTGCGAATGCAGTGATGCTCGCTACCAGAGCGTTCGATCCTTATCCGTTCATCCTTCTCAATTTGATCCTGTCCTGTCTCGCCGCTGTCCAGGCGCCGGTCATCATGATGAGCCAAAACCGTGCCGAGGCGCGAGATCGTTTACGGGCGGAGAACGATTACAAAGTCAATTTAAAAGCCGAGCTTGAGATCCGGCATTTGCACGAAAAAATCGACCATTTATTGCGGAAGCAATACAACCGTTTATTCGAGATTCAGCAGATCCAGATCGAGTTACTGGAAGAACTCGGGCATAAACGCAAAAGCTGATTCTTGATTTCAGCGAGCCCCCCGGGAAGCTATCTCGTAAATGCCCAGCGCTATAGTGACGGCGCCTGAACGCCTCGACCCACCTTCGCCAAGGTACGGCGTGGCAGGCTCAGCGACGCGGCTACACCAAACGTTTCGCTGACCAATGTCTCACAAATGTCGTTTGCAATTAGATCGAAACCAAATACGCATTGCGCGCTGTGAAAAAAACTGCAAAGACGGCTCTCGCCAACCGTAGCGAGACGAAGGTCGCTGTAGTCGGCGGTTCCGGTTATGTTGGCGAAGAGCTTGTGCGGCTGCTTTTACGGCATCCGTATGCGGACCTAGCCGCCGTCACGTCCAGACAATTTGCTGGAAAGACGTTGGCCGACATTTTTCCGCGCCTTTCACATCACCAGAAAGCGGGCGACCTCCGCTTCGGCGCGTCGGATCCGGCGCAGCTCGCGCAGATCGCACAAATTATTTTTCTCGCGCTGCCGCACGGATTCGCTGCGGAATTTGCCAAACCGCTATTGGAAAACGGCGCGCGCATTGTCGATCTTAGCGCAGATTTCCGAACCACGGACCCGAGGGTATACAAGGAATTTTACGGTAACGATCATCCCGCTCCTGAGTTGTTGGGCAAAGCCGTCTATGGGTTACCTGAACTTTATCGCGCGGAGATTTCACATGCGAATCTGGTAGCCTGTCCGGGTTGCTATCCCACGAGCATTTTACTTCCGCTGCTGCCCCTCATTGGCGAAAAAGCAATCAGTCTCCCAAGCATTCTGGTGACAAGTTTAAGCGGCGTGACTGGGGCCGGCCGTAAAGTCGAAACGGATTATCTCTTTGCGGAATGCAACGAAAGCATTCGTCCCTATGGAGTCCCGAAACATCGCCATCTTTCCGAGATCGAACAGCAGTTATCAGCGTTGGCAGGGGAAAAAGTCACAATTCAATTCACGCCGCATCTGGTTCCGGTGAACCGCGGGATCATTACCACGATTTATGTTGATCTAAGCAAAGAGATTGACGCTGACTCGATCGCCTCCATTTACCAAAAGGCGTATGGCGATGAGCCGTTTGTCCGTCTGCTTGGCGCCGAGCGTTTTCCCGATACCAAAAATGTTAGCGGAACAAACTTTATTGATATCGCGTGGCGCCTGGATTTGCGCACCGGCCGCGCGATCCTGATGAGTTCGATCGACAACATTGTGAAAGGCGCCAGCGGACAGGCCATTCAATGTTTCAATTTGATGCGCGGCTATCCCGAAACAACCGGATTGCAAATTCCGTGAGTTCGGCGGCATCTGAGGAAATGTCCCACAGCAAAATTTTCAAGACAATCGAAGGTTCAATTTGCGCACCGCAGGGTTTCAAGGCGGCTGCGGTTTTTTGCGACGTTAAACGCCTCGGGACAGGCAAAGGATCGGAAAAAGGGCGAAAACGCGATCTCGCATTGATCGTTTCGGACACGCCAGCAGCCGTAGCGGGAATGTTTACCAGCAATCAGGTTTGTGCTGCGCCGGTAAAATTGAGTGCGTCACGCGCAGCAAAAGGCTTTGCGCGAGCGATCGTGGTGAATTCCGGCAATGCAAATGCGTGCACGGGCCGTCGGGGAATTGTCGACGCAAAACGAATGACTGAAACCGCAGCGGCCGTCCTGAAATTGAGAGAAGGCGATGTACTCGTTTGTTCGACGGGCCGAATTGGTGTGCTGATGCCGATGAAAAACGTTGAGCGGGGGATTCGCGCATGCGCGCCGTTACTCGCAAGATCGGCAACGAATTCCCGTCAGGTGGCAGAAGCCATCATGACGACCGATACGCGCCGAAAGGAAATTGGAATCGAACTTAAAATTGGAACATCGACAGTGCGGATTGGCGGAATTTGTAAAGGCGCCGGAATGATTCAGCCCGGGATGGCTGCCAGGCACGCGACCATGCTCGCTTTCATTACAACGGACGTTGCGATTGAACCGAAACTGCTAAAGCACGCGCTTCGAATCGCAGTTGAGCAAAGTTTCGATCGCATCACGGTTGATGGCGACATGAGCACCAACGATTCCGTAATCGCGTTGGCGAATGGGTTCGCCGGAAATCCGAGAATTGGAAGCCGCCAGTCCGGTCGAAGACTCACCGTGGAGAGCTCGGACCGAGATTCGAAGTTCGGCATTTTTCAAGCGGCGCTCAACGTCACTTGTCTGGAGTTGGCAAAAATGATTGTGCGCGACGGCGAAGGCGCTTCGCGCTTCGTTGCCCTCCATATTCACGGTGCGCGCAATGCGGCGGACGCGGAGGCGGCCGCGCGCGCAATCGCTAACAGCTCACTGGTGAAGGTCAGCTGGTGCGGCGGCGACCCAAACTGGGGACGGATCCTCTGCGCGCTCGGTTATTCGAAGGCAAAAGTCAACGAATCGCTTGTCGATATCGGCTATGCGAAGCCAGGCAGCGGCGAGATACTTTTCGCGTTTCGGCGCGGCCGGCCAACAAATCTTGCTTTGAAAACCCTCGCCAGGATTACGAGCGCGCCCGAATTCGAACTGCATGTCAATCTTCACATCGGACGCGCTGCTTTCACCATGTGGGCAAGTGATCTTACAGAAGACTATGTTGCGTTTAACAAGGGTGACGTGAACGATCCCGCAACACTGGGAGGTTAATGGAAACGATTATTTCCAAAGCAGCGACGCTACTTGAGGCTCTTCCTTATATTCAACGCTTTCGCAGCCAGGTTTTCGTCGTGAAGTACGGGGGGAGCTTCATGGATTCGCCGGATGAAGAGGAACGGCACCGTGTGGCCCGCGACATTGTATTTCTGGAAGCGGTGGGGATCAATCCAGTGGTGGTACATGGCGGCGGTAAGGCGATCACCCGCGCCCTGGAAACCGCCGGTTTAAAAGCCGAATTTGCGGGGGGCCATCGCGTGACGGATGCGGCGACGGTGGAAATTGTCGATCGAGTCTTGTCGCGTGAAATCAATCCTGAGATTGTCACGGCAATCGAGGATTTCGGGGGGAGCACGCGCGGATTTGCAGGCTCGGACATTTTTCGATGCCGGAAATTGTTGCGTGATGGTGTCGATCTTGGATTCGTCGGCGACGTTACCGATGTGGATACCGATACATTACGCGCGTGCATTCAGCTTGGCGCTACGCCGGTGATCAGTCCGACGGCGCGCGGCGACGATGGCAAAATCTATAACTGCAATGCGGACATTGCCGCAGCCAAGACCGCGATCGCACTCAATGCACGCAGGCTTGTTTTCATGAGCGATGTGCCGGGACTGCTGCGCGATCCCACAGACAATTCGACGTTGATGAGCCATCTGCGTGTCGAAGAAGTGCCGGAGCTCAGGCGAGCCGGAGTAATCGAAGAAGGAATGTTGCCGAAAGTGGACAGCGCGATTGCCGCGATCGAAAGCGGCGTGGAGAAAGTGCAGTTTATTGATGGAAGAATTCCGCATTCGTTATTGCTGGAGATCTTCACGGATGCGGGAGTTGGGACCGAGGTGGTGAAATGAGAACAGAGAAAGCTCAACGCCAAACGTCCAACCCCGATGAAGCGCGAGCAGGCGTTCAACGCCAACTTGAAGAGCACGTGCACGAGTTGTTTGAGCAATTCGTTGTGCCGTCGTACGCGCGGTTCGACCTCGTGTTTGAGCGTGGCGAGGGAAGTTATGTTTGGGATGTCGGTGGGCGTCGTTATCTCGACCTCGGCGGAGGCATCGCCGTGTGCACGCTCGGCCACGCGAACCCGGAAATAACCGAGGCGCTCGCGGAGCAATCGCAGAAGCTCATTCACGTTTCGAATCTTTACTACACCGAGCCACAGGCGCGGCTGGCTAAACGAATTGTCGATCTCATTGCGCCGGGGCGCGTCTTCTTCTGTAACAGCGGAGCAGAAGCGAACGAAGGACTTTTCAAACTAGCGCGAAAATTCGGTCACAACGAAGGGCGCTACGAAATCATCACAGCAGTCGATTCGTTTCATGGTCGTACTCTGGCTGGGATCGCGGCGACCGGTCAGGAAAAAGTAAAAAAAGGTTTTGAGCCAATCGTGCCGGGGTTCAAACAGATCCCATTCAACGATCTGGAAGCGATGCGCGCCGCGATCACGAAATCGACAGCCGCAATTCTAATAGAGGCGATCCAAGGCGAGAGCGGAATCACCATTGCGACTCCGGAGTACTTGGTCGGTTTGCGAAAACTGTGCGACGAACACAACCTGCTTCTTTTGCTCGACGAAGTGCAGGCCGGACATTTTCGCACGGGCAAATTCCACAGCTGGCAGGCCATTGTAGAGCAAGCCTCCGGCTTGCTGGTCGGAGAGCACAACCGAGACGGATGCGCCACATTTTTGCCTGATGGAATCTCGATGGCCAAAGCACTTGGCGGCGGATTCCCGATCGGAGCGTTTTGGGTACGAGAGAAATTTGGCGGGTTGCTCTCGGCGGGCACACACGCATCGACATTCGGCGGGACGCCGCTGGCCTGTGCGGTGGCGGAGCGAGTTCTCGATGTGATTGAACGCGAGGATCTCATGGCGAACGCGCGGCGAATCGGTGATTTTTTGGTCGATCGGCTGCGTCGCATACAAGGTAAATACCCGCGTATCATTAGTGATGTTCGCGGTTTCGGATTGATGATTGGGATCGAATTCGAGCCGAAGCTTTCAACTTTCACAAACGAAAAAAAATCACCGGCAATTCAAATTGTGAACCGATTGCACGAAAAAGGGGTCTTGACCGTTCCCGCGGCGACTTCCGTGATTCGCTTGTTGCCACCGCTAAATTTGAGCAAAAGCGAAGCCAACGAAGGATTGCACGCCATTGAAGAAGTGATCGCTGATCTCGCCGAGCAAGAGCAAGAGAAAGAGTAAGAAGAAGAGGAAGAAACAGATGAAACATCTGCTTAGTATCGAACAGACTTCGCGCGAGGAGATCGATCGTATATTGCGACGAACGGCCGAATTCAAAACGAATCGCGGCAGGATTTCGTCCAGACCGTTGGCCGGACAAACGTGGGCGTTAATCTTTTCCAAACCATCAACACGAACGCGAGTTTCCTTTGAAGTTGGGATCCGCGAGCTCGGCGGGGAATCGATTTACATGACTGCCGCGGATGCCCAATTGGGGCGCGGCGAGTTGATCAAAGACACCGCGCGAGTGCTTGCCCGAATGACTCATGGCGCAATAATCCGAACTTATGCGCAACGGGACATTGAAGAGTTCGCGGAGTTTTCCGGTGTGCCTACCGTCAACGCGCTGACAGACGACGAACATCCTTGCCAGATCCTGGGTGACATTTTTACCATCCAGGAAAAACGCGGCAGGATCGAGGACAAGGTCGTCACGTTTGTCGGTGACGGCTCGTCCAACACGGCGCAATCATGGCTCTTCGCCGCCGGCAAGCTCGGCTTTGAATTGCGTATCGCGTCACCAAAACGCTATCAACCGACGGCCAAACTGCGGAAGCGCGCAGGAGGACACGTGATTTGCACAGAAAATCTGAAGGAAGCAGCGCGCGACGCCGACGTGCTCTACACCGATATCTGGGTGTCGATGGGACGCGAAGGCGAGGAGGCACGGCGTGAGGCCGAGCTTGGCCCCTATTGGATCAACGAATCACTGGTGAAACTGGCCAAACCGAACGCCCTGGTGATGCACTGTTTGCCAGCACACCGCGGCCAGGAGATCGACGAGAAAACTTTCGAGGCTCACGCCCAAACTATTTTCGATCAGGCGGAAAACAGGCTGCACGTGCAAAAAGCGATTCTGGCGGAATTGGTAAAGGGTGACTGATGCACTGTGGGCCCCTGTGCGTGACGGGCACGATAAGTCCGAGATTCAGCAGATCCAGATCGAGTTGCTGGAAGAACTCACACGAAGACGGAAAGGCTGATTTCTATCCCCGTCATTCCGCCGCCATTCCTCTATGTTCGATCCGATTCTTTGCGACAAATCCACGACAAAATGATCTGAATCGGCAGAAGACCGGTTGACGGCGCCGCTGTTGTCGCTAGCAATAATGCGCGCTACTCGCCTCAGGGGGCGGAGCAGCTTACTCAAAACAATCTGGAGGGAACCGATGTCTAGTTTCAAAGCAATCTCTGTCACATTCTTCTTCGCG
>WNGK01007758.1_pt1 | contig 17197 bp, 16 predicted proteins | sample 5400601 | NCBI WGS metagenome assembly WNGK01 (sample SAMN13153376, study PRJNA577476) | soil metagenome | isolation source: 60 cm soil or saprolite under Garry oak tree replicate 1 | place: USA:California | collected 2016-06-15
GGTGGCGTGGTCGATCCCCGCCGGGTGCCCCGTCAGGTGCACCTTCCAGGCCATCAGGCGCAGCGAATCCCACGGCGAGATCCACACCGCCCCCACGGCGACGGCGAGCAGCACCGCGACGGCGAGCAGGGACGCCAGCGACGCGAACGTCCCCACACGCCGCGGGCCCGGGTTCACGCCCGCGCCGCCCGGACCTCCATCCGGCGGCTCACCCCATCGCCGCCGGATGGAGGTCCTTCGCCAACGCCTCGAGGCCCTGGACGATCCGCGGGCCCGGCCGGCTGACCAGGTCCGAACTCACCAGGAACACCCGGCCGTCGGCCACCGCCCGGATCGCCCCGAACCCCGGCCGCTTCGCCACGGCCTGCGCCGAGACCCCCGACTCCGAGGCCACCAGGTACACGGCAGGACCCTCCTGCACCAGCTTGTCCACCGACCAGTCCGGGTAGTCGGACTTCGCGCCGGCGGTGACGGGATCGCATCCGGCCCGCTTCAGCAGGTCGAAGATGAACGTCCGCGGCCCCACCGACGTGAGCGGCGGGTAGTACGCCTCGAAGAAGCACGTGACGGCCGGCTCGTTCGCCACCTTCGCCTGGATGGCGTCGGCGGCCGTCTGCATCCCACCCGCCAGCCGGTCCGCGGCCACGGCCGCCCCCGTGATCCTCCCGATCGCCCGGATGTCGTTCAGCAGGTCCAGGAAGCCGGTGGCGTCGAAGGTGACCACGCGGATCCCCAGGGCGCGGAGCCGCTGCTTCCATTGATCCCCGCCGGCGATCGTCAGGAACAGGTCGGGCTGGAGCGAGACGACCTTCTCGATGTTGGGGTCGACGCCGAAGTCGCCCGCCCCGCCGACCTCGGTGATCGACGTCGCCGCCGGCGGGTAGTTGTCGTACTTCCCGGACACGCCGACCAGCCGATCGCCGAGTCCGAGCGCGTACACGATCTCGGTCATCGACGGCGCGAACGTGACGATGCGCCGGGGCGGAGCCGGGATCGTGACCCGTTGCCCGTCGTCGTCGGTGATCGTGACGGGGAATCCGACCGAGGTGGTCGCGGTGGCCGGCGCCGGGTGGGCGACGCCCGCCGGCCGGCCGCACGCCGCGAGCACGGCGACGAGGGCCACGGTCGCGGCCAGCACACGCCCCCGGGGACGTAGCTCCTGCATACCCTTCTCCTTCCGGTCCGCGGCCGCCCCCACGACGAACGAGAGCCCCCGCACGGCGGAGGCTCCACGATGTTCGCTCGGGGCGGCCTCCTCTCATGCGCGAAGAGCGCGGCCGAAGACGTCCCCGGGCAGGTCTCCTGGCTTCCGGTTGGGCGCCTCCCTCTGGAAGGCGCTGCGCTCCCCCGAACCTTCCCGGGCTGTTCGCCCAGTGGCATCTCTCGGGTTCGCTCCCCGGTCACAGTGGCGCGACCGCGCCGGCCTCTCACCGGCTTCCCTCTTCGGGCCCGACGGAGGTTGCCGCCTCCGCCCGGCCACCCCGGGACGAGCTATTCGGTTGTGGGCCGTATCTTACGGCGACCGTCGATCCTCGCGCGACTGGAACAACGGACGCGCGTGGGCCTACACTTCCGCGGGAGGGATCGATCAGCATGAGCGTTCGGGTGACCGCCCTGGTGCTCGTCACCGCGCTGACGGCGTGCGCGCACGCACCCGGCGCGGCCCCGCCCGTGTCGCTCTCGATCCGCGAGATCCCGTCGAAGGTCTCGCCGTCCCCGCTGGTCGAGGTGCAGGTCGGCGACGTCCGGGCGGCCTTCCCCCGCAGCTGGCAGGCGCGCATGCTCTCTCCCGACGTGTTCCCCCAGCAAGGGTTCGTGGCCTCCCCCCGACTCGACGACTGGGAACGGGGCACGCTCGGCGTCCCCGGCATGGAAGCGTTCTGGGTGGACGTGGACCGGCTGGGGATCTCGTCCGAGTACTACTACCTGGCGGCGAGGAACGCGTCGTTCGGCCAGCTGGCGGCGAGCGGCCCCTGTGGAACACCCAGGGCCACGATCATCGCGAACCACCCCCCGGATTTCAGCGGGGCCACGTTCTCCCGGAGCGACTACGTCGCCTCCGCGCGGGGGGCGTGCGTCACCGAGGACGGCACGCCGATGCGCTGGGCGTACGTCGTGGCCGCACCTGGGTACGGACCGGTCCGCGAGATCGGCATCCCCTCCTCGGGCCTGTACGTGGTGATGGCCGAGGTGTCCGGCCCGAACGCCGAGGTGCTGCTGAAGGAGATGTTCCAGCGGGCGAGCTTCGGCGACTCCACGCTGAACCAGCTGGTCCAGGCCGCGGGCGGCCAGCTCCGCTGATCCCGCCGTCCGCTCCGGCCGGGAGGCTTCCCTCCGCCATGACCGACGTCGAAGCCCTGCGCGCCGCGATCCGCTCGTCGATGCCCGCGATCCGCACCGACCTGGAGCGGCTGGTCCGGATCCCTTCGGTCAGCGCCCGCGGGTTCGATCCGGCCGCGGTCGCCCGCTCGGCCGACGCCGTGCGGGACGTGCTGGCGGCGTCCGGGTTCGACGCCCGGGTGCTGGAGGTCGAACGGGGGCACCCGGCGGTGCTGGGCACGATCCCGGCTCCGCCCGGCGCGCCCACCGTGCTGCTGTACGCCCACCACGACGTCCAGCCGCCGGGCCCCGACGATCTCTGGGCGACCCCGCCCTTCGAGCCCACCGAACGGGACGGACGCCTGTACGGCCGAGGGACCGCGGACGACAAGGCCGGCGTGGCCGTCCACGCGGCGGCGGTTCGGGCGTTCGGCGGCCGTCCTCCCGTCGGGGTCACGGTCTTCATCGAAGGAGAGGAGGAGGCGGGCTCCGAGAACCTCGCCGGGTTCCTGTCGACCTACCGGGACGAACTGCGAGCCGACGCCTTGATCCTGGCCGACGTGGCGAACTGGCGGGTGGGCCAGCCGTCGCTCACGGTGTCGCTGCGGGGGGTGGCCGGGTGCTCGATCGAGGTCCGGACCCTGCACCACGCGGTCCACAGCGGGATGTACGGCGGCCCGTTGCCCGACGCCATCACCGTGTTGGCCAGGACGCTCGCCACGCTGCACGACGAGCACGGCACCGTGGCCGTTCCCGGCTTGCGTTCGGGTGAGGCCGACCCACTCGACTTGAGCGACGAGGAGCTCCGCCGCGACGCCGGGGCAGTGGACGGCCTCCGGCTGATGGGCGAGGGAACGCTCACCGGGCGGCTGTGGACGAAGCCGGCCGTCTCGGTCCTGGCGGTGGACGCGCCCTCGATCGAGGACGCGTCGAACCAGATCGTCCCCGTGGCCCGGGCCGTGGTCAGCCTCCGGGTGGCGCCGGGCGAGGATCCCGACCTCGCGCTGGCCGCGCTGATGGATCACCTGCGTTCGAACGTCCCGTGGGGGGCGGAGGTGACGCTCACGCCACTCGGCGCCGGAGCGCCCTTCCAGGTGAACGCCGACGGACCCGCCTACGACGCGATCCGGCGGGCCTTCCGTGACGCGTTCGACGTGGAGTCCGTGGACATCGGGTCCGGCGGCTCGATCCCGTTCCTCTCCGCGTTCGCCGACGCCTTCCCCGGCGCGGCCCTCCTGCTGCTCGGGGTGGAGGACCCCGCGTCGAACGCCCACTCGGAGAACGAGAGCCTGCACCTCGGGGACTTCGAGAAGGCGTGTCTCTCCGAAGCGTTGTTCCTGGCCTACTTCGGGCTGGAATCCACGAACGGCGGTCGCACGATCTCCGCGTCGCCGCGCCGGCCCCGGACGTCGACCTCGACCCGGTCCCCGATGGAGAACCGATCCCGCGGGGACACGTAGGCCATCGCGATCCCGACGCGCAGCGTGGGCGAGAGCGTGCCGCTGGTGGTCTCGCCGACCGGTTCCCCGTCGGAGAGGACCGGGTAGTGGGCGCGCGGGATCGGATGCCTGCCCATCCGCAACGCGACGAGCTTCGACGGGATGCCCTCCTCCTTCTGCGCGAGGAGCGCGTCCCGTCCGACGAAGTCACCCTTGTCGAACGACACCGCCCACGACAGTCCGGCCTCGAGCGGCGTCCGCTCCTCGGAGATGTCGTTCCCGTGCAGCGGATAGCCCATCTCCAGCCGAAGGGTGTCCCGTGCCCCCAGCCCGGCGGCGGTCACCCCGAGCGGTCGTCCCGACTCCAACAGGTCTCGCCACAGCTCCACGGCCAACGCCTCCGGGACGAACAGTTCGAACCCCCGCTCGCCCGTGTAGCCGGAGCGAGAGACCACCACGGTCTCGCCTCGATACGTCGACTCGGTGCAGTGCATGTAGCCGAGCCCGGGCGCCTCGGGGAACGGCCGCCCCACCAGGTCGAACGACCGCGGCCCCTGCGGGGCGATCAGGGCCAGGTCGTCTCGGAGCACGACGTCCGTGTCGGACGGCGCCTGCCCCCGGACCGCCGCGTGCACCTTCAACACGTTCGCCGCGTTCGGCACCACGATGAACCGCTCCTCGCCGAGCCGATACGCGATCAGGTCGTCCACGATGCCGCCGCGATCGTTCAGGCACATCCCGTACTGCGCGCCGCCGACCGCCACCTTCGACAGGTCGTTCGTCAACGAGCGCTGCAGCGCCTCCAGCGCCCCCGGCCCCTCCACCGTGAACTTCCCGAGGTGCGACACGTCGAACAGCCCGACGGCCTCGCGCACGGCCCGGTGCTCGGCGAGCGTGCCGGAGTATTCGATGGGCATCAGCCAGCCGGCGAACGGCGCCATCCGCGCGCCCAGGGCTCGATGCTCGCCCTCGAGCGGCGGATGGCGCAGGCCGCTCCCGGTTGGCTCGCTCATGACGGAACCCCCTCCGGCGGTAGTATGGCCGAGACGACCCGGGCGCTCGTCCGGCGCGGGCCCGCGCCCGTTCTCGCACGGAACCCCGGGTCGTACAACTCGCGAGGGAGAGGACCGGATGGCAGACGGCTACGACCTGATCGTCCTGGGCGCCGGGACCGGCGGGTACGCCACGGCGCTGCGCGCGGCCGTGCTCGGCAAGCGCGTGGCGATGGTCGAACGCGACCAGCGACTGGGCGGCACGTGCCTGCTCCGCGGCTGCATCCCCTCGAAGGCGCTGCTGGAGTCGGCGGCCGTGATGGACCGGATCACGCGGTCCGAGGAGTGGGGGATCCGGGCGACGGGAGAGGTCGACTGGCCCAAGGTCCTCGAAGCCGAAGAGCGCATCGTGGAGAAGAAGGTCTCCGGGCTGACCGGCCTGATCAAGGCCCGCAAGATCGACGTGGTCGCGGGCACGGGCCGGCTGGTCGCGGGGCCCGCCGTCCAGGTGGACGGGCGGCGGCTCGAGGCCCCCGATGTTGTGCTCGCCACGGGTTCCTACCCCCGGCTGCTGCCCGGCCTGGAGGTCACCGACCGGATCCTCACCAGCGACCAGGCCCTGGTCCTGGACCACCTGCCGTCCTCGGTGGTCATCATCGGGGCCGGCGCGATCGGCATGGAGTTCGCCACCGTCTACCGGTCGTTCGGCGCCGACGTGACCGTGGTCGAAGCCCTCCCCCGGATCGTTCCCCTGGAGGACGAGGACGTCTCCCGCGAAGCGGCGAAGGCGTTCGGCAAGCGAGGCATCTCGACGGTCGCCGGCTCGAACGTCCAGGAGGTGAAGGACGCCGGCGATCACGTGGAAGTCACGTTCCAGGCCGAGGGCAAGCCCGCCCGGACCGTGTCCGCCGACGTGTGCCTGGTGGCGATCGGGCGCGGTCCCATCTCCGACGGCATCGGGCTCGAAGAGACCGGCGTGGAGACCGACCGGGGCTACGTGAAGGTCGACGGCCAGCTGCAGACCTCGGTGGCCCACGTGTGGGCGGTGGGTGACGTCGCGGCCACGCCGCTCCAGCTCGCGCACTCGTCGTTCCTGGAGGGCATGGCGGTGGCGGAGCGGACCGCCGGCCTGGACGTTCCCGAGATCGACTACGCGGGCATCCCCCGCGTCACGTTCTCCCAGCCCGAGATCTCGTCGGTGGGCCTCACCGAGGCCCAGGCCGGGGACCGCGGGCTCGACGTCGAGACGAAGAAGTTCCAGTTCTCCATCCTGGCGAAGCGGGAGAGCGGCCAGGTCCTGGGCGTGCACATGGTGGGCCCGCACGTGACCGAGCTCGTGGCCGAGGCGACCCTCATGTACAACTGGGAGGCCACGGCGCGGGACGTGTCCGCGTTGATCCATCCCCATCCCACGCTCTCGGAGGCCCTCGGCGAGGTGTTCCTGTCGCTCGCCGGCAAGCCCCTGCACTCCGCGTAGAGGAGGACGAGGCGAACGTGGCCACGCAGACGGCGGACGAACGGACCTCCGCGGCGCAGACCCAGATCGACCGGCTGGGGCTGAAGGAGGACGACCTCACGCAGATCCTCTACTTCCTGAAGCTCTGCCGCTACTTCGACGAGCGCATGGAGACCCTGTACCGGCAAGGCAAGCTGCCCGGCGCGATCTACTCGGGCCGGGGCCAGGAGGGGACGCACGTCGGCGCGGCGTTCGCCCTCCGGCCAGAGGATTCGCTGTTCCCCACCCATCGCGACCTGTCGGCGCAGCTGACGAAGGGGCTCGACCTCAAGCGCGTGATGGCCCAGTACTGGGGTCGGATCGACGGCTACACGCGCGGCCGGGACGGCAACAGCCACATCGGCGACTGGCAGGGGTCCAAGACGTTCACGGTCATCTCGCACCTGCCGATCGCCTACCCCGTGGCGGCGGGGGCGGCCCTGGCGTACAAGCTCCGGGGCGAACCCCGGGTGGCGCTCGCCATCTGCGGCGACGGCGCCACGTCGAACGGCCGGTGGCACGAGTCGTTGAACACGTCCGCGATCCATCGGCTGCCGGTGGTATGGGTGGTCAACAACAACCAATGGGCGTATTCGACGCCGAACGAGCTGGAGTTCCGGGTCGGGGCCATCGCGGACCGGGCCGGCGCGTACGGGATGCCCGGGGTCCGGGTGGACGCGCAGGACGTGCTGGTCGTGTACGAGGCCGCGCGCGAGGCGGTCGAGCGCGCCAGGAACGGCGACGGTCCGTCCCTGATCGAGGGCGTGTCGCTGCGCTGGAAGGGCCACGCAGGCCACGACCCGGCGAAGTACGTGCCCAAGGAGATGCTCGAGGAATACATGACCTACAAGGACCCGGTGAAGCGGTTCCAGGACCTGCTCTCGGGCCTCGGGGTCGTCGACGGGTCCTCCGTCGAGGAGCTCGAGGACCGCATCAAGCGGGAGTTCGACGAGGGGTACGAGTTCGCCCAAGCCTCGCCGTTCCCGCTCGCCGAGGACGTCACGAAGGGCCTCTGGGTCGAGGACGGCTACTGGCAGAACGAGCCACCTCGCGGCTCAGCCGGGACGGAGGGCGGCGGCTGATGGCGGACGGCGCGAAGGTCGAGGACGGCGCGGCCGGGCACGGGGCGGAACCGCGGGGCAAGCGAACCGACAAGGGCGAGGCCACGTACCTCATCGCCATCGCCGAGGCCATGTGGGAGGAGATGGAACGCGACGAGCGCGTGTTCCTGATGGGCGAGGACATCGGCGTGTACGGGGGCGCGTTCAAGGTGACCGAGGGGTTCATCGAGCGCTTCGGGCCAGAGCGGGTGATGGACACCCCGATCGCCGAGGAGACCATCGTCGGGATGTCCATCGGCGCGGCGATGGAGGGGTTCCGGCCCATCGCGGAGTTCCAGTACTCGGACTTCATGACGTCGGGCTTCGACGAGCTGTTCACGGTCGCCGGGAAGTACCACTACCGCTCCGGCGTCCCGCTGCCGGTAGTGTTCCGCGGGCCGTCGGGGGGCGGCGTCCGCGCGTCGAACTTCCACTCGTCGAACCCGGAGGCGCTGTTCCCGCAGGCCCCCGGGCTGAAGATCGTGTGCCCGGCGTTCCCCACCGATGCCAAGGGGTTGCTGAAGGCGGCGATCCGCGACGACAACCCGGTGGTCTATCTCGAGCACAAATGGATCTACCGGCGGATCAAGGAGGTCGTGCCCACCGACCCCGACTTCGTGGTCCCGATCGGCACGGCGGACGTCAAACGGCAGGGCGACGACGTCTCCATCGTCACGTACGGCGCCATGGTGCACAAGGCGATCGAGGCGGCCGAGGAGCTCGCCGACCAAGGCATCTCCGCGGAGATCGTGGACCTCCGCACCGTGTACCCGCTGGACGAGGACACCGTCCTGGAGAGCGTGGCGAAGACGAGCCACGTCCTGGTGCTGTACGAATCGCTCCGGTTCCTGGGGATCGGCGCGGAAGTCGCGGCGATGATCGCGGAGAAGGGGTTCGAACACCTGGACGCGCCGGTGATGCGGCTGGCGCCGCCCAACATGCCGGTGCCGTTCTCGCCGCCGTTGGAGGACGCGTTCCTTCCTCAGGTCGAGGACATCGTGGAGTCCGTGCAGCAACTGTCCAAATGGTAAGGAGGGTTGACGAGTGGCGACCCCGGTAACCATGCCCCAGCTCGGCGAGACCGTCGTCGAGGGCACGATCACGCGGTGGTTGAAGAACGAGGGTGAGGACGTCGCGCGCGACGAACCGCTGTTCGAGATCTCCACGGACAAGGTCGACACCGAGGTCCCCTCGCCGCTCGCCGGGACGCTCGTCGAGATCAAGGTCCAGGAAGGCGAGACGGTGAGCGTGGGGACCGAGCTGGCGATGATCGACACAGGCGGCGACGGCCAGGCGGAGGCCCCGGCGAAGGCCGAGGAGGCCCCGGCGAAGGCCGAGGAGGCCCCGGCGGCCGAGGAGAGCGGCGAGCCCGGCCAGGCATCGGCTGAGGCGGCGCCGGAGCGGACCGATGGGAAGGCCGGGTCGGCGGTCGTCGCGGCGCCCGCCGACGGCGGGCCGAGGAGCAGCATCCTCTCCCCGCTCGTTCGCCGGCTCGCCGAGGAGAACCGGATCGACCTCTCGCAGGTCACCGGCTCCGGCACCGGCGGGCGCATCACGAAGAAGGACGTGATGGAGTTCCTCGCCACGCGAGGGGAGCGTCCGGCGCCGGCCCCCGAGCCCGCACCGCAGCCCACGCCGCCGGAACCGGTCCCGGCACCTGAGCCGGTCCCGCAACCCGCGCCCCAGCCGGTCCCCCAGCCGCAAGCCCCGGCCGCGCAGGCACCGGCGGCGGCCGCCCGCGAGGAGTCCATCGCGCTCAGCCGGATGCGCCAGGCCATCGCCACGCACATGGTCACGTCGATCCAGACGTCGGCCCGCGCCTGGAACCTGGTCGAGGTGAACATGGAGAACGTCGCCGGGATCCGCCAGGCGGCGAAGGACCGATTCAAGGAGCGCGAGGGCATCAGCCTCACGTACATGCCATTCCTGGCCCGGGCGGTGTGCGACGCGTTGCTCGCGTTCCCGGAGGTCAACTCCGAGATCCGCGAAGACCACCTGATCCTCAAGCGCTACGTGAACCTGGGGATCGCGGTGGCGCTCGACGACGGGCTGATCGTGCCGGTGGTGAAAGGCGCCGACACGATGAACGCGATCGGCCTGGCCCGCGCCATCAACGACGTCGCCACGCGGGCCCGCAGCAAGAAGTTGAACCCGGACGACGTCCACGGGAGCACGTTCACCATCACGAACCCCGGCCCGTTCGGCTCGATCATGAGCGTGCCGATCATCAACCAGCCGAACTGCGCGATCCTGGCGTTCGACGCGGTCGAGAAACGCCCGGTCGTGATCGACGACGCGATCGCCATCCGGCACATGGTCTACCTGTCGATGTCGTGGGACCACCGGATCATCGACGGGGCCACGGCGGCGAGGTTCCTCGGTCGCCTGAAGCAGAACCTGGAGACGTGGGATTTCGGTCCCGAGGTCGGGCTGCCGGCCCGCAGCGGCTAGGGCTTCGATGCCGCGCGAAGGCTGGTTGATCCGGCCCGGGGAGCCGGTCCCGTACGGCGAGGCGAACGCGTTCATGCACGACCTGGCCGAGCGGCGCCTCCGCGAGGAGGTCGCGGACACGCTGATCCTGCTTGAGCACCCGCCGGTGTTCACGGCCGGCAAGCGGTGGAAACCGGAGCACCTGCGGGGGGCGGGAGACGCGATCGAGACGGCGGGCGCCGAGCTGCACTTCGTCGACCGGGGCGGGAGCGTGACGTTCCACGGCCCGGGGCAGCTGGTCGGCTACCCGATCGTGGACCTGGGCGTGCGCCCGGACGTGGCGGCGTACGTGCGCGCGCTGGAGGAGGTCGTGATCCTGGCGTCGGCCGACGCCGGGGTCGGGGGCCTCGGCCGCAACCCGGTGAACAGCGGCGTGTGGGCCGGGGAGCGCAAGGTCTGCGCGATCGGCGTTCGCGTGATGCGGATGCGGGTGACGCTCCACGGCTTCGCGTTGAACTGCACCACGGACCTCGGGTGGTACGACGCCATCGTCCCGTGCGGCTTGCCCGACCAGGGAGTTACGACGCTCTCGGCCCTCGCCGGCCGCGCGATCACCGTCGAGGAGATGGCCGGCCGCGTGGCCCGTCGGTTCGAGCAGATCTTCGGGCTCGCCCTCCGTCCGGCCCCGACCCGGCACCTCGCCGTGCCGGCTCGGGCCTGAAGCCATCGCCCGTAGGGACGATCGCCCGCGAAGGTGAGTGAACTCGGTCGGAGCAATCTGGGTCGTGATCCCTGTCGAGCCTTCGCGGGCAGCACAGCGTCAGCCCTTCGATGGAGAGGCCCCGTCGACCCCATCCCATCCGGCTGGAAGCTTCGGCGGCGGGAGGCCGCTCGCAATCCAGCCCTCCCAGTCGCCGTCGAACGGCGGCCCGCCGGCCCGGGCGTTCGCCGACGCTCGGTCCGCCTCGGCCAGGACGCCGGCGTGCTCCTCGTCGCCGAGGAACCCCCGGTCGCGCATGAGGTCCAGCTCGTGGCGGTCCTTCCATCCGATCGACGACCGGTCCGGGGGCAGCATCAGATCCAGCATGTGGTCCATGTAGTCGAATCCCATCTCCGTGCGCCGCAGCGGTTCCTGGAGGTTCACGTACCATCCTCGGAACCGGCCGGTGGCCCGCTCCCACATCGCCCAGACGGTGTGGGCGGCCGGCGGAACCCAGAGGATCAGCGCGTCAGTGAAGCGCCACTCACGGTCGGCCAGCACCCAGCCGTCCGTCGGGACCCGGAGCCGCTCCCCGTCTCGCGTGGCCGGTCCCTTCCACCTCGTCCCGGGCGCGAGGTGCAGCGCGAGGACGTCCGGCCCGTCGCGGACCACGCGGACGGGCCGAGCCGTCCACACGCGTCCACGACAGACCTCGCGCAGGAGGATGGTGTCGCCTTCGGCCCACCGATCCACCGGCGTGGCGCGCCTTCAGAACAGCGCGGCGGCGAGCTTCGGCCGGTACTCCGCCGTCAGCGGATCGGCCTCGCCGAGGACGGCGAACAGCTTGACCATCGCCTCACGGGCCGGACCTCGCTCCTCGCCGCCCGCGACGACCAGTCGCAGCAGCGTCGGGAGGGCTTCGTCGAACCGCCCTTCTGCGGCGGCACGTTCGGCGTCACCGAGCGGGCCCGGACCGTCCGCCGATTCCGCCCAGGCCGACACCTCGATGGCGGCCAGCAGGCGCTCGGCCTCCGGGTCTGGCCGCACGGGCTCCAGCATCCGGCGTGCCTCCTCGAAGTCGCTCCGCGCTGCGGCGCACCGCCCGAGACCCAGCGCGGCCGCCACGTTCCGAGAGTCCGTCTGGAAGGCCGTGCGGTACAGCGCTTCGGCCTCGGCCATGCGTCCGGCCTGCTCCAGCCGGGACGCCTGCGCGGCCTGCCGGTCGGCCTCCGACGGGACGACCCCGTCCAGGAACCGCCGGATGGCGTCTTCCGGCAGGGCGCCGACGAACTCCTCGACGACCTGCCCGTCCCGGAACGCCTTCACGGCCGGGATGCTCTGGATCCGGAAGGCCGTGGAGACCTGCGGGTTGGCGTCCACGTCGAGCTTCGCCAACAGGAACTCGCCGCGATGCTCGTCCGCCAGGCGCTCCAGCACCGGCCCGATCAACCGGCACGGCTGGCACCACTCGGCCCAGAAGTCGACCACCACCGGGCGGCGCTTCGACTCCTCGACCACCTCGCGGACGAACGTCTCATCCGTGACCTCGAGGATGTTCGGGTTCGGGGCGGCCTCGGTCGCTGCCATGCCTCTAGGGTAGCGAAGTCCGGGCGTCCGACCCAGGACGATCCCTTGCGTCTTTAGCTCGCCAGCCGAACGATCTCGCCCAACAGCCGGCCGGTGATCGCGGGGGCTTTCTCCTTCCGGGCGCGCGGGCTGAGGTCGCGTTCGACCAGGATCGGCGGCCCGAACGTGATCCGGACCCGCCGCCGGAGCGGCGGGAGCCCCAGCCGCCCGAGGAAACCCTTCGCCCGCGTGCCCATCTCGGTCCCCACGATCCCGCACGGAACGATCGGAGCCCCGGTCTTCAGCGCGAGCCACGCCGTTCCCCCGAGGAATTCCTTCATCTCGCCCGTGCGGCTGCGGGTTCCCTCGGGGTAGATGCCGAGCACGTCGCCCCGCTCCAGGATGGCGAGCGCGACGTCCATCGCCCGGACGTCCACGATCTCTCGGCGGACCCGGAACCCGCCGAGCCCCTGGAAGAACCGCGTGGAGATCGGTCCTCGGAAGATGACGGACTTCGCCATGAAGTGGACCCGCCGAGGGCTGGCCAGGACGAGCAGCGGGATGTCCAGCATGCTCCGGTGGTTCGCCGCCAGGATCAACGGGCCCGAGCGCGGGACGTGCTCACGGCCGAAGACCCGCAGGCCGGCGTGCCACCGGAAGGCCCATCCGCCGATGGCCCGGGCCAGGTCCTGGAACCGTCCCAGACCGGGCGGGATCCGAGGGCCCCGGACGGGTCGTTCGCGCCGGACCTCCTTCGCCGCCTCGCTCATGCGATCACCCGCGGAACCGTACCGCAGCGGGCGCGCGCGGACCAGGCTCGCCCGCCCCGCGCGGAGGGCCGGGGCGTCCGGAAGAGCCGGAAGGGCCGGAAGTCCCCGATGCTAGAATCGGCTCGACGGGCTCCACCGCGGGGGGCACCAGCACGGACGCGAAGGCCGACCCGGGGCGCATCGCACCCCACGGCCCCTCGAGCGGGAGGAGCGCAGTGGCGACACGCATCAAGGACCAGTCCACGAGCGCGGGCGCCGCGAGCCGCCACCGGGCGCTCGGCCTCTCCGACGACGACGTGCTGGCCATGTACCGCACCATGGTCACGGCCCGGCTCTGCGACGAAGCGCAGTTCCGGCTCAACCGGCAGGGCAAGGCGCCGTTCGTGGTGCCGGTCTCCGGGCACGAGGGCTGCCAGATCGGTTCGGCCTGGCCGTACCGGACGGGCACGGACGTGTTCGTGCCCTACTACCGGGACATGGGCGTGTGCCTGGTGGCCGGCATGACGGCCCGCGACGTGTTCCTGGGGGTGTTCGGCAAGCGGGACGACCCGTCCTCCGGCGGCCGCCAGATGCCGGCGCACTGGGGGTCGAAGCGCCTCGGCATCCCCACCGGATCCTCCCCCATCGCCACCCAGATCCCGCACGCCGCCGGCATCGCGTACGCGATCAAGTACCGCGGGGAAGAGGGCGTGGTCGGATGCTGGTTCGGCGACGGCGCCACCAGCGAGGGCGACTGGCACGAGGGCCTGAACTTCGCGGGCGTCCACCGGCTCCCCGTCGTGTGGTACTGCGAGAACAATCGGTACGCCATCAGCGTGCCCCTGTCGAAGCAGATGGCCGTGAAGGACGTGGCCGTCCGCGCCGAGGGCTACGGGTTCGACGGCGTGGTCGTGGACGGCAACGACGTCCTGGCCTGCTACGAAGCCTCCCGGGACGCCGTGGAGAAGGCGCGCGCCGGCGGCGGCCCCACCCTCGTCGAGCTGAAGACCTACCGGTTCCACCCACACACCTCCGACGACGACGACCGGACGTACCGGACCCGCGAGGAGGTCGACGAAGCGAAGGCGAACGACCCGCTGATCGTGTTCGCCCGATACCTCACCGGGTCCGGCCTGATCGACGACCAGGGGGTGGAGAAGCTCCGGGTCGACCTGAAGGCGGAGGTCGACGCCGAGGTCGACGCGGCGTGGGAAGCGCCCGATCCCGAGCCGGAGGACGCCATGAAGCACCTCTTCGCGTCGGGGGGGAGCGCCGGGTGACCGAGAAGAACGTCATCCAGACGATCCACGACACGCTGTGGGACGAGATGAAGGACGACGACCGCGTGCTGGTCCTGGGCGAGGACGTCGCCGCCCGCGGCGGCGTGTTCCGGGCGACGGCCGGGTTCCTCCAGGAGTTCGGCGAGGACCGCGTGATCGACACGCCGCTGGCCGAGTCGGGCATCGTGGGCGTGGCGATCGGGATGGCCATGCACGGCCTGCTCCCCGTGGCCGAGATCCAGTTCGCGGACTTCATCCATCCGGCGTTCGACCAGCTCGTCAGCGAAGCCGCGCGCATCCGGTACCGGTCGAACGGCGAGTTCGGCGTGCCGATGGTGGTCCGGGCGCCCTACGGCGGCGGTGTCCACGGCGCGCTGTATCACTCGCAGTCGATCGAGGCGTTCTACGGGCACGTGCCCGGCCTGAAGGTCGTGCTCCCCGCGACCCCGCACGACGCCAAGGGCCTGCTCCGGGCGGCGATCCGCGATCCCGACCCCGTGCTGTTCCTGGAGCACAAGAAGACGTACCGGCTGATCAAGGGCGAGGTCCCCGACGAGCCGTACGAGGTCCCGATCGGCGAAGCCGACGTGAAGCGCGAAGGCGACGACCTGACCTGCATCGCATACGGCCTGATGCTGCACCTGTGCTTGGAGGCTGCGCAGCGCCTGCAGGAGGAGGACGGCGTCTCCGTCGAGGTGGTCGACGTCCGGACGATCGCGCCGCTCGACAAGGAGACGATCCTGAACTCCGTCCGCAAGACAGGGAAGGCCATGGTCGTCTACGAGGACAACCGGACGTACGGAGCCGGCGCGGAGATCTCGGCCACGATCGCCGAGGAATGCATGTTCGACCTCGACGCACCCGTGGCCCGGCTGGGCGGTCCGGACGTTCCGGCCATGCCGTTCTCCGCGCCGATGGAGCGTCGCTTCATGCTGGACACCGACAAGATCCACCACCGCATGAAGGAGCTGGCGGACTTCTGACCGGCCGCTCGCCGGCGTCGCAACCTCCCACTGGACACGCGCGCGGGGCGGGCGCACGATGCTCGCGCAGCTGAGCGAGCAGGGAGGTTCGGGCATGGGAACTCCGACCGCCGACGATGCGCGGCTGTACCTGCAACTCCTGGACCTCACGCAGCACGGCCTGCAGGTCGAGGCGCGGCGGTGGTTCTTCTGGGAGTTCGCGGCCGACAGCTACGACGACCTGCGCGAGCGGTACCCGGCGGGCAGCCGCCAGCGCGACCTCCTGTTCAACGTGCTCGGCTTCTACGAGTCGACCGGCGTGCTGGTCTCCCGCGGCCTGCTGAACGAGGACGTGTTCTTCGACGCTCCGTTCGGGTTCGAGCTGCTGTGGGGGCGGATCCGGGGGATCCTGCCCGCGTGGCAGGAGGCGGGCGGGCCCGCCGTGTGGGAGAACGTCCGCTGGCTCGGCGAACGCTTCGACGCGTGGCGCGAACACGTCTGGAGACCCAAGGTCGAGGCCGTGCCGCCCGACGGTCCGTTCCCGCTCGGGTCGTGACCCGAGCGGCGCGCCCGCCGGGACCGGCTTCGGACGGCACCGGATAGACTGGCCCTCGATGGCCTCGAGCGACCACAATCCGCGCCGTCGCCTGCTCTACCTGCCGATCGTCGAGACGAACGGGACGGCGGGCGGGCACGGCCGGGAGGCCGGCGCCGTGGCCACGCTGGAACAGGACGCGCTCGCCGACACGCACGTGGCGCACTCCGTCGGATGCGCGACGACCGCCCGGCCCGCCCGCCGGCCCGATTGGCTCAAGGTGAAGGCCCGCACCGGGCCGAACTACACCGACCTCAAGCGGATCATGCGGGCGGAGGGGCTCCACACGGTCTGCGAGGAAGCCGGGTGCCCGAACATCTACGAATGCTGGGAGGAGCGAGAAGCCACCTTCCTGATCCTGGGCGACCGCTGCACGCGCCGCTGCGGGTTCTGCGACGTGATGACGGCGAAGCCCTTCCCCGTGGATGAGGACGAGCCGGCCCGGGTGGCCGACGCCGTTCGCCTCATGGGTCTCCGGTACGTGGTCGTGACCGGCGTCGCCCGCGACGACCTGACCGACGGGGGGGCTCGCGTCTGGGCCGCAACCATCCGGGCGGTCCGGCGGGCCGTCCCGGGATGCAAGGTCGAGGTCCTTCCCTCCGACTTCAAAGGGGGCGAGCGCGACATCGCGACCGTGACCGACGCGAACCCCGACGTGTTCGCCCACAACCTGGAGACCGTGCGGCGGCTCCATCCGCGGATCCGTCCGGCCTTCGGCTACGACCGTTCGCTGGAGGTCCTGAAGATCGCCAAGCGCCGCCCGGGGCAGGTCACGAAGTCGAACCTGATCCTGGGGATGGGCGAGCGATCCGAGGAGGTCCTCGAGGCGATGCGCGACGTGGCCGAGACGGGCTGCGACATCCTGACCATGGGCCAGTACCTCCAGCCCTCGAAGTACCACCTCCCCGTCGACCGGTGGGTCACGCCCGAGGAGTTCGACGAGCACAAGCGGGCCGGCGAGGCCATGGGCATCACGCACGTCGAAGCGGGGCCGCTGGTCCGGAGCAGCTACCACGCCGGCCAGCAGCTCCAGCGAGCCCTCGCCGCCGCCCGCTGAGGCGTTTCCCTCTAGGGCAAGGCGCCGGAGAGCCTCGACACCAGCGCGTCGATCTCGCCCGGCCGGACGGGACCGAGGATCCGATAGGCCAGCCGACCGCTCCGGTCGGCGACGACCGTGACCGGGATCCCGGGGATGGCGAAGGCATGAGCCAGCCTCGACCCCTCGTCCACGACGGTCGGGTACGTGATGCCGAAGCCTGCGGTGAACCGCCGGGCAGCGTCGCGGTCGTCCGGCCACCCGCCCCCGACGTACATCACGCCGATGAACTCGACGTCGCCCTGACGGAGCCGGTCCCACGACGTGGCGAGGGCGGGCGCCTCGGCCCTGCAGGGTGGACAGTCCGGGTTCCAGAAGTTCACCACGACGAACCGGCCGCGATAGTCGGACGGGCGGAGCTCGCCGCCCGCGAGCGTGGGGCCGGCGATGGCCGGCATCGGACCCGACGCCGCCGCGTACGGCGCGCCGCCGGCGGCGCCGGTGGTGCACGCCGAGAGGACCACGACCGAGACC
>WNGK01005956.1_pt1 | contig 17193 bp, 23 predicted proteins | sample 5400601 | NCBI WGS metagenome assembly WNGK01 (sample SAMN13153376, study PRJNA577476) | soil metagenome | isolation source: 60 cm soil or saprolite under Garry oak tree replicate 1 | place: USA:California | collected 2016-06-15
CGTCCTCCCGGGCGGCCGACGTCCCGCCGCTCCACCCGCTGTCGAGGATGCAAGGTGGTTGCCGGTGACGGGATAGTGGCGCGCGTGTCACCCCGCGACTCCGCGCGCGACTGGGTCGCGCGAATCTTCACGCGGGTCGAGGATCTCGTGTATATCGGCCTGGGTGTCCTCCTGGCCGGCACGGCGATCGTCTTCCTGGCGGTCGGCGCCTACGACTTCGTGAGCCAGCTCGTGGCCGGTGGACTGCCCGGCCACGTCGTCGAGCTGCTCGATCGTATCTTGCTGATCCTGATGATCGTCGAGATCCTCTACACGGTGCAGGTCTCGTTCCGCGAGCACGCGCTCGTGCCCGAGCCCTTCTTGATCGTCGGCCTCATCGCCGCCGTCCGCCGCATCCTTGTGACCACTGCCGAGTTTGCCCGCACGATCGAGCAGGGGGGCGAGCTCTTCCGGAACGCAATGATCGAGCTGGCCGTGCTCACCGTCATGGTCACCTGCTCGCTGAGCGAGCCGACGTGCTTGGCACGGATGCGGCCCTGCTTGTCGATGAAGAAGGTCTCGGGCACGCCGTAGATGCCGTAATCGATGCTGACTTTTCCGGACGGATCGGGAGCGTTCGGGAAGCTCAGCTGGAAGTCCCGTACGAACTTCAGCGCCTTGTCATCGGTGTCCTGGATGTCCACGCCCAGGACGACGACGCTGCGGTCGCGCCACGCCTGCCAGCCGCGCTCGAGCACCGGCGCCTCTTCGTAGCAGGACGGATAGCACCACGAGGCCCAGAAGTTGAGGACGACCACCTTGCCGCGCAAGCTTTCGAGCGAGACCGGCTGCCCGGCGAACGTCTTCAGCGCGAACGCCGGCGCCGGGCGGCCGACCAGCGGCGACGGCACCTCGCGCGGATTGAGACGGAAGCCGTAGGCGAGCAGCGCCAGCACGGGGATGGCGGCCAGTGGGATCAGCCAGCGGAGCGCCCGGCTCACGCCGCCTTCCGTCGCTCGGGCATCACTGACAGCACGGTGCCCAGCGTGAGGATCAACCCGCCGATCCAGATCACCGTGACGAGACGATTGACCTGGATCTTCACCGTCGCCTGGCGGCCGTCTCGCGTGAAGTCACCGAGCACCAGATAGAGATCTTCCTTGAGGCCGATCCAGTAGTCGACGCCGGCGATGGGACTGCTCTCCTGCGGGTAGTACTTCTTGGAGGGCTGCATGACGGCGGGCTGCCGACCGTTGGCGACGGTGAACGTGCCGACGACCCTGGCGTGGTTCGATTCCTCTGCGGCGTCCAGACGATCGAAGCGGACGTTGTACCCGCCGAGACTCGCGGACTCGCCCACCTTCAATGTCGTCTCCGTCTGCACCGACCATGCCTGGGAGCCCGTCACCCCGACCGCGATGACGAGGATACCCAGGTGGACGACGAAGCCTCCGTAGCGCCGGTTGTGACGGGCGAGCAGACCAGTCATCGCGGGGAGGATCGATTCACCCATACGCAGGCGAGCCCGCGTCGCCCGCCAGAAGTCGAGTCCGATGGTGGCGGCGACGAAGACCGTGAGCGCGAGCGAGAGGACGGCGAGCGCCGAGCGCACGCCGAGCGCATAGAAGACGGCGGCGCCGACGACTCCGACGACGATCGGGCCCACGAAGTTGCGGCGCAGGTTGTCGAGCGACGCGCGCCGCCACGCGATGAGCGGCCCCACGCCCATCAGGAAGATCAGCCCGAGGAAAAGGGGAATGTTGACGGAATTGAAGAACGGCGCACCCACGCTGACCTTGACCCCGCGAACCGCCTCGGAGAGGAGCGGAAACACGGTGCCGAAGAAGACGGTGAAGGCCGCGGCGACCAGCATGACGTTGTTCAGGAGGAACGCCGACTCCCGTGACACCACCGAGTCGAGCTCGCCCTGGCCCTTGAGCGCGTCCCAGCGCCACGCGAGCAGCCCGAGCGCGACGAGCACGACGAGCGCCAGGAAGCTGAGGAACATGATGCCGATCGAGCCCTGGGTGAACGCGTGCACGGACGCGATGACACCGGAGCGCGTGAGGAACGTGCCGAAGAGGGTCAGGCTGAAGGTGAGGATCACCAGGCTGATGTTCCAGAGCTTCAGCATTCTCCGCCGCTCCTGGATCATCACCGAGTGCAAGAAGGCCGTGCCGGTGAGCCAGGGCATGAACGCGGCGTTCTCGACGGGGTCCCACGCCCAGTACCCGCCCCAGCCGAGGACGTGGTAGCTCCACCAGCCTCCGATGAGCAGGCCGAGCGAGAGGAAGTACCAGGCCGTGATCGTCCATCGCCGCGTGAGTGCGATCCACGTGTCAGTCAGACGACCGGTGACGAGCGCGGCCACGGCGAAGGCGAACGGCACGGTGAACCCGGTGAAGCCGAGGTAGAGCGCGATCGGGTGCGTGATCATCCCCGTGTCTTCGAGCAGCGGGTTGAGGCCGCGGCCGTTGGCGGGGACCGGATTGAGGCGCGAGAACGGCGGCGCCGCCACGGTCATGATCGTGATGAAGAAGGCCATGATGGCGAGCATCACGGTCAGCGCCCACGGATAGAGCTCACGCGCCCGCTCGCGATGGCGGAGGATCACGATCAGCGTGTAGAGCGACAGCATCCAGCCCCACAGGATGATCGAGCCCTCCAGCGCTCCCCACACGCCCGTGATGCGATACCAGAACGGCGTGCCCAGGTTGGTATTGTGCGCGACGTAGCGGACGGAGAAATCGAAGGTGAGGAACGCGTAGACGAGGAGCGCGAAGCTGCACGTGATCAGCGCGAAGACGCCCAGCGCGGCGTGTTGCGCGGACTCGACGAGGGCCGGCCGGCCCGTTCGACCACCCGCGGCGGAAAGGATGGCGCCGGCCAGCGCGAGGCCCAGTGCCACTAGCAGCATGCCCTGGCCAAGCTCGGGGATCATTGGGTTGCCTTCTGGAGCGTCTTGATCAGCTCCTTGTAGCCCGCTTCGTTCTTGTCGTGCGGGGCCTGGTACTCCTCGGAGTGCTTGGCGAGGATCTGCGTCGCCTTCACGTAGCCGTCGCTCGTCAAGGTCCCCTCCACGACGGCGCCGCGGCCTTCACCGAAGAGGTCGGGCGCCGTGCCCTTGTGACGGACGGGGATGCTGGCCTGGCCATCGGTGAGCGTGAAGGCCAGGTCGAGCGTCCGTGCATCCCATCGGAGCGAGCCGCGCGCCACCAGGCCGCCGAGGCGATAAGCCTTGCCGGTCACCGGCGAAGCTCGCAGTTCGGACGGCGTGACGAAGTACACCGCGGACTGGGTGACGCCCGCGTAGATCATGTAGCCAAGGGCGGCCAGGATGACGAGGCCACCGCCGATGAACTTGGGCTTCATGGTAACGGGCGCCGCGTGCTCGGTTCCGATCGCAGGTGGCCTGTCCCGGGTACGCGGGGTTGCGTTCCTTTGACGGATTGATTCACTGGCAGACCTTGATTGACTGGCCCGCCCATGCTCTGCGTGCTTTGCACCGGCCGATCCATTCGATCGTGGACCTCGAGCTCGCGTTCCTTCTTCACCAGGTGGCGCCAGTATGCGCCAAGCACGACGGCGGCCAGGAGGTAGGCGGCGATCACGAAGCTCCAGTTGTCGGGCATCACGCCAACGCCTCCTCTTCGCGCCTCAGCAGCGCCACGCGCTTCGTGACGAGGAAGACATACACGAGCGCGAGCGCGGCCAGGTTGACGAGCAATGTCGCGGCAAAGACCCCCGGCATCGTGCTCGGCCCGGGCTTGAGCATCGTTGGCGGCTGGTGGAGCGTGCGCCACCAGTACACCGAGAAGTGGACGAGCGGGACGTCGAGTGCCGCCACGATCCCCACCACGGCCGAGTAGCGGGCCGCGCGCTCACGGTCGTCGACCATCCCGCGCACGAGCAGGTAGCCGAGGTACATCACGAAGAGCACGGCGACGCTGGTGAGCCGCGCGTCCCACGTCCACCACGTGCCCCAGGTGGGCTTCCCCCAGATCGCGCCGGACGCGATCGTGATGCCGGTGAAGAGCACACCGACCTCGGCCGAGGCGTGGCCGATGCGGTCGGCCGACTCGCGCCGGGTCGTCAGGTAGACGATCGATGCGAGGAGGACGACGGCGAACGCGAGGTACGCCACCAGCACGCTCGGCACGTGCACGTACATGATGCGCTGCACGTTGCCCTGGGCCGCGTCCCGGGGAGCGACGAGGAAGCCCATGACGAGCCCGGCCACGAGGGCGAGCACCACCAGCCATCCCAGCGTGCGAGTCATCGGTTCACCCCTCGAGGATCGCGTCGAACGTGAGCACGCCGACGGCGACGTATACGGCGTCGGCGGCGGCTAGGAGCTTCAGCCAGTGTGTGACGCCGCCCAGGCCCTCGCCGGCCAGCACCGCCTCGGTCGCCTTCACGGATCCGAGGAGCACCGGCACGAGGACAGGGAGCAGCAGCACGGGAAACAGCAGCTCGCGCGCCCGTACCTGGGCCGTCATGGCCGCGAAGAGCGTGCCGACGGCGGCGAAGCCGACGGTGCCGAGCACGACGACGCCGGCCAGTGCCGGGAGATGTCTTCCGACGTCGAGATTGAAAAAGACGCCGAACAGCACGAGCATGATCGCTTCGACGAGCAGCATCAGCAGCAGGTTGCCCGCGAGCTTGCCGAGGTAGATGGCCGACTTGTCGCCGGGCGAGAGGAGCAGGCCCTCCCAGCAGTCGTGGTCGCGCTCGGTGAGAAACGCGCGTCCCAGGCCCACGAGCCCGCTCAGGACGAAGCCGAGCCAGAGGAGCCCAGGCAAGGCGTCGGTCAGGCGCTCGCGATCACCGCCCAGCGTGAACTGGAAGATGAAGAGCAGGAGGAGCGTGAAGAAAAAGAGCGCGTTGAGCGCTTCCTTGGAGCGCCGCTCGGCCAGCGCGTCCTTCCAGAGCACGATCCACGCGCGGCGTGCGTAGCTCACGCTTCGTCCTCGGCATGGGCCTCGTACAGGCGTCGCACGTCATCGGGCGAGAGCGTGGCCGCCGGCGTGTCGAGGACGACCGTGCCACCGGCAAGGATGACGATGCGGTCGGCGACGCCGAGCCCGCGGCCGAAGCTGTGCGTGGTCAGCAGCACGGTGCCGCCACCCGCCTTGAACGCGGCCAGGTATTCGTCGACCCACTTCCCGGCTTGCTGGTCGAGCCCGGCGAACGGCTCGTCGAGCAGGATCACGCGCGGATGGCTGAGCGTCAGCCGGGCCAGGGCCAGGCGTCGCTTCATGCCGACCGAGAACGTCCGCACCCGAGCGTGAGCGAAGCGATCGAGATCCACCGCGGTCAGCGCGACGCGAAGCGTCTCGGCGCTCATCGGACGGCCGCTCAGTGTCGTCCAGAATTTGAGATTCTCGAGCGCGGTCAGGTCCTCGTACACCCACGCGCCGTGGGCGACGAAGCCGACGCGCTCGCGGACGCGCTCGGCGTGCTTCACGCAGTCGTGACCGGCCACGACGGCCGTGCCGCGCGACGGGCGCGACAGCGTCGCCAGGATTCTCAGGAGGGTCGTCTTTCCGGCACCGTTGGCGCCCAGGAGAGCGACCGCCTCGCCGGGACGGATGGCGAGGTTTACGTCGGACAGAATGGGGCGCCCGCCATAGATTTTCTTGAGAGCGCTGATCTGAATAGCGAAATCGGCCATCATAGAGTCAAACCGACTCATTCTCGCGCACCGCCCCGGTGCCAGTCAACGCGCCCGAGCCCGTCCTGGCCAGAATTCGCCAGACGACGACCAGAATCGCGACCATTTCCACGGCGCTCCCGACCGCCCACATGACGACACCGCCCAGTGCCTGGTCGTCCACGGCGTCAGGAGCCCCGGCGTAGGCGGCATAGAACGGACGGGTAGCCGAGGCAAAGAGCACGCCGAGGCCGCCGTTGACGACCGCGGCCAGGACGAGGTACGCCAGGCGGGCTCCGTCGGCCGGGGGACGCCGTACGCGGGGGGCAGGCGTGACGATCGGCCACCAGAAGACGGCGGCGCCCATGACGAACGCGCCGTGCTCGACGACGTGCCAGGTTTCGTTTTCGAGCGCGAGGTCGTAGAGGGCGGGGACGTGCCAGAGCCACACGACCGAAGCGCTGAGCACCCACGCGACGGGAGGCGCCACGAGAAAGGTCGCGAGGCGCCGCAGGGGTGCTGCGCGCGTGAGAAGACGGCCGACCGCTGCCCGCCTCTGGCGCGGCAGGGCCCACACGAGCGCCGCAAAGGGATCGGAGCTCAGCACGAGCGGCACCGCCAGCATCATCATCAGGACGTGCTGGAGCATGTGGGCGGCGAACCGTTGGTGGGCGGCCTCCGCCAACGGTGAGGCCAGGGCCAGCCCGAACGTCGCCAACCCTCCGGCAGCGGCGAGCGGCCGCCACGGCGCGACGGCGCTCGCCGAGCGTCGAGCGAGACGACACCACCCGATGGCATATGCCGCGAAGAGGAGCGCCAGGGCCGCGAGCGCGAGCCCCGTGGTCATTTTCTGAAGGCCAGGATCGCGACCCAGACGATTTGCTCGGAGGGGGGCTCCGCCCCCCTTCCGAACCTCCCCCGGGGAACTTGCGCCGGCGAAGCCGGCGCTCGACACTGCCGGGCGCAAGCGACAACAAGTCGGCTGCGCATCATTTCCGCAAGGCCAGGATCGCGACCCAGACGAAGAACGCCACCGTGCCGGTCAAGAAGAACACGAGCGCCAGCGCCTCGGGAACGCTCACCGGCCGATACCGGAGATCGTGACGAAGACCAGCTCGACGAAGAGCACGGCGAGGTTCAGGATGGCAAGGGCGATCAGGACTCGCTCCGCCTTCACGACACCTTCCAGCAGGCGAAGAGGTACCAGACTCCCCACACGGCGAGGACGGCATAGACGACGAGGAGCCAGCGATTGACCCCGCCGGGACGGACCTCGATCTCGCCACCGGCGTACCGCTCGAGGCGCTCGTGCTCAGCTTCGTGGCGGCTCATCGTCCTCGGCCTCGAGCACGCGCTGCTTCACGCCCTCCACGTTGCCGAAGGCGCCGCCGGCCACTCCCCAGACGAACGCGCTGAGCGCCGCCAGCGCCATCAGCGCGGCCACTGCGAACTCTCCGAGCGTCAGGTATTCGAGCATGGTCACTCCGTGTCGCGTCGCCGCGCGTTCAGGCGCTGTCCGGTGAGCGGATCGGTCCACGCCGAGAGCGAGAGCACGTAATACGCGACGGCCCAGCGCTCCTCGTCGGGCAGGGAATCGGCGAATGACGGCATCGGTGTTCCGTCGAGGCCGACGGTCAGCGCGCGGAAGATGTCGGCGGCCGTGGCGCCCGCCTTGAACTGACCGCGCGTGAAATCCGTCGGTCGGATCGGAAACTCGAAGTCGTCTCTGAGCTGTGCGGCCGACGGCCCATCGCCGCGGCCGTGCTCGCCGTGACACTCCCAGCACTTGGCCGATCGGTAGACGTCGCGCCCGCGCTCGATCAGGGCGGTGGAGGCCGGCGGGGGTGACGCCGGCAGTCCGCCCGGCTCAGGCTTCTCGTCGCGCCAGCGCGGGGAAAACGTCTTGATGAAGGCGATGACCGCGCGGCGGTCCTCCATGGGCAGCTCATGCCACGTGGGCATGGCCGTCCCGCGCACGCCACGCGTGACGGTCCGAAAGAGATCGGCGTCGGTGGGAAGCGATCCCGACGGTGTCGAGCGGAACTTGAAGATCGCCGCCGTGAAGTCGCGAGGCCGCGGTGAGAGAAACGTGGCGGCCTCGCCGTTGCCGTCGCCGTCGCGGCCATGACAGCCGACGCAGCGCCGCGTGTAGACGGCGCGCCCGTGCTCGCGCGTGGCGGCATCGGCGGCGATGGCGACGTCGGGCTGCGTCGTCATCTGAGGCGCGAAGACGTCGCGCCAGACGCCCCGGCTCGTGCCGAGCCGCTGGATGTAGCTCACCAGCGCCACGAGATCCGCCTTCGGAATGACGAGCCTCACCGAGCTCTCCGAGAATGGCCGGCCGCGCAACGCCGTGAGGTCGATGACGGGCACACCATCGATAGGGAAGGCGCCGTCGGGGCGAGGTCGCACGAAGGCGAGGCCACCGGCGTCGGGAAAGAGCGTGATCGGTCGATCGCCGCGGAGGCTGAAGTACCGTCGCAATTCCCCGGTGACCTCGAGCACCAGTCGCTCACCGTCACGGCGCACCGGGGCCGTGATGTCGACGAACAGCCACGGGAACCGCGGCATCAGCGAGTCGGGCACGGTCAGGCGTGGATTCCAGTGATGCGCGTAGTGCCAGTCGTCGCCGTACTTGAGGCCGACCCGGGACAGATCGGGGCCGATGCGGCGTGTCGAGAGCAGGTGAGGGAGATCCCACGCGTACTCGCCCGGCTCCGACACCGGCCCCCATCGCCGATCCTCGCCGGCCACCGGACGCACGTACTGGCTGTGGCAGTACCAGCATCCTTCACGGATGTAGACCGCACGGCCGGCGTGCTGGAGGGCGGTGTACTCGGGCGTCGGATAGCGGACCCAGCTCACGTCACCGAGATCGGTGCGGACCGCTCGCGTGACCTCGCGGGCACGGGACTCGGGGACGAGCGCGGGCAACACGCCCTGAACGAAAAGCGCCAGCGTGACGAAGAAGAAGCCAGCGCCGGCGGCCAGGGTCGTGATCGATCTCATGCCGTGACCGGCCGCCGGGCCCCGAGCGATCCCAGCGTGAGCGTGAGCACGAGCAGCGAGTTCCCCACGTCCATCGCCAGGCCGGTGAGCGTCCGGACCCACCACCACGGCCGCATCGCATTCACCGAATCGAGCCACTCGGCGCCGCGCATCAGCATGACGCCCTGGATCAGGCCCTGGGTGACGAGTACGACGAACATCGCGGTGATGCCCGCCGTGATCAGCCAGAAGGCTCCATTCCCGAGGGCGAGTGACCATGGCGCCGAGGCGGTGATCCTTGGCCACACGTAGACGGCGCCCGCCAGCGCCCAGATCACGAAGGTCCCGAAGATCGTGATGTGCGAGTGGCCGATGACGAAGTCGGTGAAGTGAGTCGGTCGCTGCAGCACGCGCAGGGCTTCGATCGATCCCTGGAAGCAACCGACGAGGTACATGAGGGAGCCGGTGATGAGGAACTTGGCCGGCAAATTGGATCCGAGCCCGCGCCAGCGCTGGCCGACCGTGCCGAAGAAGTTCTGGATGACCGTCCAGACCGGGATGATCAGCATCATCGACGAGACGATGGCGATCGTCTGTGCCCACTCGGCGATCGGCGCGTAGAGATAGTGGTGGATGCCCACGAACGGATAGAAGAAGGCCAACGACCAGAAGCCGATGAGCGAGAGCTTGTGACTGTACAGCGGCGCGCGGAGGCTGGCGGGCAGGAAGTAATAGATGATGACGTAGCCGGCCGGCGTGATCCACAACCCGACGACGTAGTGAATGAAGAGCCCGTGCCAGGCCGCGTTGTTGATCCCGGCGATGTGACTCGGGCCCAGCAGCAACAGGACGAGGTTCACGTCCGTCCACACGAACGCCGCGATCAGATACCAGAGCGAGACGTAGAGCGGAGGCTCCGTGCGCCGGGCGATCGTGACCAAGAATTGGACGGTGAGTGCCAGGAGCACGCCGAGCGTCACCATCACGGTGGCGAGCGGGAACTCACCGGCCTCCCATCCGCGGTTGGCGCCGAGGCCGAGCATCACCACGCCGACGGCGAGGTTCACGTTCCAGATCCAGAGCAGCCACGGACCGACACGCTCCCCCGCCACCCGGACGCCACAGAGACGCGGGACCACGTAATGGGCCAGCCCGATGAAGAGCGTGGAGAACGCGCCCCAGATCACGCCGTTGACGTGGATCGGTCGCAGGCGTCCGAACGAGAGCCAGGCCACGCCGCCGAGGAAGTCGGGATGATTGAACTTGGCCGCGACGACGGCACCGACAGTGGGAAAGACGAGGAGCCAGACGAACCCCCAGGCGAGCCAGCGGCGGATGAGGTTACCGTCGAGGAGGTCGTCGTTACGAGTGACGACCGGAACTTCGGCCACGGACATCCCGGCCATCATGCCACGCCGGGCGCAGTGGACAAAGGAACGACGCCGCTAGACGCGCATGGCTCGAAGACGCGCGATCCGGTCCTCGATCGGCGGGTGCGTCGAGAACAGGTTCATGAACGCCCGCCCGCTCAGCGGGTTGACGATGAAGAGGTGCGCGGTGGCCGGGTTCGCTTCCATCGGCGCGACCTGCTGGGCCATCTGGAGCTTCTCGAGAGCCTTGGCCAGGCCCCACGGCTTGCCGGCGACGCGGGCGCCGGTGGCGTCGGCCTGATACTCGCGGGATCGGGACACGGCCATCTGGACCAGCATCGCCGCAATCGGAGCCAGGATCGCCATCAAGATGGCCCCGAACGGGCTCCCGCCCTCGTCGTCCTCGCGCCGGCCGCCGAACATGGCCGCCCACTGGGCCATGTGGGCCAGATAGGTGATGGCCCCGGCCAGCGTCGCGGCGATCGTCGAGATGAGAATGTCGCGGTTCTTCACGTGGGAGAGTTCGTGGGCGAGGACGCCTTCCAGCTCCTCCTCGTCCAGGATCCGCATGATGCCTTCCGTGACGGCGACGGCCGCATGCTCGGGGTTGCGGCCAGTGGCGAAGGCGTTCGGGGTGTCGGTCGGGATCAGGTACACGCGTGGCATCGGGATCTGAGCGCGCGTGGTCAGCCGGCGCAAGATGGCGTACAGGCGGGGAGCCTGGGCTTCGTCGATCGGCTGGGCTCCGTACATCGAGAGCACGATCTTGTCCGAGAACCAGTAGCTGAAGAAGTTCATGGCGATGGCGAAGATGAACGCCATCATCATGCCTTGCCGGCCGCCGATGGCACCCCCGATCAGGATGAGCATCGCCGTGAGCACCGCGAGAAGGATGGCGGTCTTGAACATGTTGGACATGACTGACTCCTGTCCCTTATAAAAGGAGGCCCAAGTTCCGCTGAGAGCGTAGCAAACGACTCCAGGGGGGTCAAATTCCTTGACTTGCCCGGACCCCGCCGATACACTGAACCGGTTTCGTCAAAAATTCACTAACAACAAAGACTTACACGAGATTCACCCCGGAGCGATGTCGATGATCATTCGGGTTTCCGACATCCCGGACGACGGCCTCACGTTCGCCAACGTCGGCGAGTTCATCGCGCCTTATACCGACCGCGCGTGGCGCCTCGATGGTGTCCGGCTCGACGTCGCCCGTGACGGCGACGACGTCGTGGTGACTGGTGAGCTCGCGGCGACGGTGCCGCTCACCTGTGGCCGCTGCGTGGAGGAGTTCCCGGTGGCCATCACGGCGCCGGTCGACGCACGCTACCTCCCGCGCCCGGTCGTGGCCGACGACGCGGAGCTCGGCGCCGACGACCTGGACCTCGACTTCTACGACAACGACGAGCTGAACCTGAACTCGCTCATCGAGACCGAAACGACGCTGGCGCTTCCGATGAAGCCGCTGTGCCGGCCGGAGTGTCGGGGGTTGTGCCCCGTCTGCGGGGTCAACCGCAACACCACGGCCTGCTCGTGCGAGACCCGGGCGCCCGACCCCCGGTTGGCCGCGCTGCGCGACATCGCGAGCCGGCTCAATCACTGAAGAGAGGAAGGACGCTCGATGCCGCTGCCGAAACGACGACACAGCAAGACGCGGGGCCGCAAGCGCCGCACGCATTACAAGCTCGTCGTGCCGACCCGGTCGCTGTGCCCGCAATGTCGGGAGCCGAAGCTGCCCCACCGGATCTGCCCGCACTGTGGCTACTACAAGGGCCGCGAAATCGTCTCGGTGGAAGGAGCCTAACGCCACGCCGGGGCGCCTGCTCTCCGAGGACCCGCCCACATGAAGATCGCCGTGGACGCCATGGGCGGCGACTTCGGGCCAGCCGTGGTGGTGGAAGGTGCCGCCGCGGCGGCGCGTGAGTTCGGCGCCGTCGTCACCCTCGTCGGTGACAAAGCCGCCATCGAGCGCGAGGTCGCTCGCGTCGGTGCCGGCACGCTCGGCCTCGAGATCCGTCACGCCTCCCAGGTCGTCAGCATGGGCGAAAGCCCCTCGCAGGCACTGCGGCGCAAGCGTGACTCGTCCCTGCGCATCGCCGCTCAGCTCGTCAAGGACGGCGAGGCTGCCGCGTTCGTGTCCGCCGGTAACACCGGCGCCGCCATGGCCATCGGGATGTTCGTCATCGGCGTTCTGCCCGGCGTGGACCGTCCTGCCATCGCCGCCGTGGTCCCGAATCTCAAGCGCTTCACCGTTCTTCTCGACGTCGGCGCCAACGTCGATCCCAAGCCCGCCCACCTCATGCAGTTCGCGGTGATGGGCCACGTGTACGCGCGCGATATCCTCGGCTTCGACAACCCGCGGGTGGGCCTGCTCTCGGTGGGCGAGGAAGAAGGGAAGGGCAACGAGCTGACCAAGGAAACCTACGAGCAGTTGAAGGAGTCGTCCCTCAATTTCCTGGGGAACGTCGAGGGCCGTGATATCTACAACGGCCGCTGCGACGTGGTCGTGACCGACGGCTTCACCGGCAACGTCGCGCTCAAGATCTCCGAGAGCCTGGCCGAGATGTTCGGTGCGATGATCCGCGAGGAGCTCACCCGCGACACGCGCTCGAAGGTCGGGGCGGCCCTGGCGGTGCCGGCCTTCCAGCGCTTCAAGCGGCGCATCGATTACACGGAGATGGGCGGCGCGCCGCTGCTCGGCATCGACGGCGCGGCCATCATCTGTCACGGCGCTTCGCCGGTGAAGGCCATCAAGAACGCGGTGCGGGTGGCCCGCGACTGGGCGAAGGCGGGGGTGAACGAGCACATCAAGGCCGCGCTGGAGGCGGAGGTCGCGCGGGGCGGGAAAGAGGGAGATCGCGAATGACCCGGGCCAGGATCATCGGGATGGGCGCGTACGCTCCGAAGCGCGTGCTGAGCAACGCCGATCTCGAGAGGATGGTCGAGACCAGCGACGAGTGGATCGTTCAGCGCAGCGGCATCCGCGAGCGGCGGATCGTCGACGAGAGCGAGGCCACGTCCGATCTCGCCGTCCGGGCCGCCCACCAGGCGCTCGAGCGCGCCAACCTCGTGCCCGAGGACATCGACTTCATCGTCGTGGGGACCACCACCCCGGACATGTTCTTCCCCAGCACCGGCAACATCGTCCAGCACCGGCTCGGCTGCCGGCGGGTGGGCTCGGTCGACGTGCCGGGGAAGTACCGGCGGGTGCTCTGCATCGGCGCCGAGACGCTGTCGCGCATCACCGACTTCACCGATCGCGGCACCTGCGTGCTGCTGGCCGACGCGGCCGGCGCGGCCGTGCTGGAGGCGACCGAGGACGGGTCGGGATTCCTCGACGGCGATCTCTACTCCGACGGCCAGTACTGGGACTTGCTCTACATGCCGGCGGGCGGCTCGCGCATGCCCGCGACGGCGGAGACCGTGGCCCAGCGCCAGCACTACGCGAAGATGAAGGGCAGCGAGGTGTTCAAAGTCGCCGTGCGCATGTTCGTCGAATCCACTTCGGCTCTCCTCGACCGGCACGGCGTGAAGGCGCAGGATGTCGACATCTTCATTCCCCACCAGGCGAACCTTCGCATCATCGAGGCGGCAGCCAAGCGCGTCGGCCTGCCGATGGAGAAGGTCTTCGTCAATGTGGACCGCTACGGGAACACGGGGGCCGCGTCGGTGTACGTAGCGCTCGAGGAAGCCGTCGCCACCGGCCGCGTCAAGCGGGGCGACCTGATGTTGATCGCGGCGTTCGGCGGTGGCTTTGCCTGGGGCGCCGCTCTCGTGCGCTGGTGACGCGGGCCGCCCGACTCGCACGGGTATGATCGCCTTCCTCTTTCCCGGACAGGGGTCGCAGGCTGTCGGCATGGGCCGCGGCTTTTACGACGCGTCACCGGCGGCTCGCGCGATCTTCGACGAGGCCAACGACGCGCTCGGGTTCGACCTGGCCCGTCTGGCTTTCGACGGGCCCGAGGCCGAGCTGGCGCTGACCGCCAATACTCAGCCGGCCGTGCTGACGGTGAGCGTGGCGGCTGCGGCGGTTGCGGCCGAGCGTGGCCTGGCGCCGGCCCTGGCCAGCGGTCACAGCCTCGGCGAGTACTCGGCGCTGGTCGTGGCCGGCGCGCTCGCCTTCCCCGACGCCGTCAGGATCGTGCGTTCCCGCGGCGAGTTCATGCAGGACGCCGTGCCGGTGGGCACCGGCGCCATGGCCGCCATCATGGGCCTCGAGCTGGCGCAGGTGGAGGTGCTCTGCGCGGAGACGGCCCGGGGCGAGGTGGTGGAAGTCGCCAACGTGAACTCGCCTCAGCAGATCGTGATCGCCGGCCACCGTGCCGCCGTCGAGCGCGCGGTCGCGCTCGCCGCCGACCGCGGCGGCAAGAAGAGCGTGATGCTGCCGGTGAGCGCACCCTTCCACTGCGCGCTCATGCGCCCAGCGGCCGAGCGACTGGCCACGATGCTCGCCGACGTCACCATTCTCGAGCCGAAGATTCCCGTCGTTCGGAACGTGGACGGTGGCATCAGTCGGACGGGCGCCGAGGTGAAGGATGCGCTCCTGCGCCAGGTGGCCAGCCCCGTCCGCTGGACGGCGTGCGTCCAGCGCCTGGCCGCGGCCGGCGCCACGACGTTCGTCGAGGTCGGCCCCGGCCGCGTGCTGAGCGCGCTCGTCAAGCGGATCGTCGAGGGGGCCCGCGGCGTCGCCATCGAGGATCCGGCCGGGCTCGACAAGGCGTTGGCCGCGGCGGGAACGACGGCGTGAGCGACGCGCCACTGGCCGGCCGCGTGGCCGTCGTCACCGGCGGCAGTCGCGGCATCGGTGCCGCCATCGCCCGGTTGCTGGCCGAGGCCGGCGCGGCCGTGGTCGTTTCCGGCCGCGACGCCGACCGCCTCGAGCGCACCGCCAAGGACCTCGAAGCGACGGGCGTCCCGATCGCCGCCGTCGTCGCCGATGCGGCGAGCCGCGAGGACTGCGACCGACTCGTCGACACGGCGAAGCAACGCTTCGGACGCCTCGACGTCCTCGTGAACAACGCCGGCATCACGCGCGACGGTCTTCTCGTGCGGATGAAGGACGACGACTGGGACCGCGTGATGGAGACCAACCTGCGGGGCGCATTTCTCATGACGCGCGCCGCCGCCAAGGTGATGATGCGCCAGAAGGGCGGCCGCATCATCAACATCGCGTCGGTGGCGGGCGCCATGGGCAACCCGGGCCAGGCCAACTACTCGGCGGCCAAGGCCGGACTCATCGGGTTGACCAAGTCGACGGCGCGCGAGCTCGCCCACTGGTCGATTCTGGTGAACGCGGTGGCGCCCGGGCTCATCGAGACCGACATGAGCGCGGCGATCCCGGAGGCCGCGCGCGAAGCGCTGCTGGCCCAGGTGCCCTTGGGCCGCATCGGCACCGCACGGGAGGTGGCCGAGGTGGTACGATTCCTGGCCGGAGACGGCGCCGCCTACATCACGGGCCAGGTCCTGCACGTCAACGGCGGCCTGTACATATAGCGACGGGACGGACCAAGGACGGTATTCCTGCCGGGAGGAACGCGCTGATGGCGAAGCCAGTGGAAGACAAGGTGAAGGAGATCATCGTCGAGCAGCTCGGCGTGGAAGAGGACGACGTGACGGTGAACGCCAAGTTCATCGAGGATCTCGGCGCCGACTCGCTCGACACGGTAGAGCTCGTCATGGCGCTCGAGGAGCACTTCGACATCCAGATCCCGGACGAGGACGCCGAGAAGATCGTCACCGTGGGCGACGCCATCCAGTACATCAAGGACAACTCCTGATCGTGGAGCGCCGTCGCGTCGTCGTCACCGGGCTCGGGGCGCTCACGCCGCTCGGCAACACCGCGGAGGAGTTCTGGGCGGGGCTCGTCCAGGGACGCTCGGGCATCGGGCCCATCACCAAGTTCGACGCCCACGCCAAGGACGCTCACGGGGCCTACCGGTATCCCACCCGGATCGCGGGCGAGATCCGCAACTTCGATCCCCTGAATTTCGTCGACAAGAAGGAAGCGCGGCGCCTCGACCCCTACCTCCAGTACGCGGTGGCCTCGTCGGTGATGGCCGTGCAGGACGCCGGATTCGATCTGGCCAAGATCGACGGCGCCCGCTTCGGCGTGATCGTCGGCTCCGGGATCGGCGGCATCACGACGCTGCTGGATGGCGAGCACATCCTTCAGGAAAAGGGGCCCGAGCGCGTGTCTCCGTTCCTGATCCCGATGCTGATCGTCAACATGGCGTCGGGCCTCATCTCCATGCGCTTCGGCGCCAAGGGCCCGAACACCTCGGTGGTGACGGCGTGCGCGACGGGCAATCACGCCATCGGCGACGCGTTCAAGGTCATCGAGCGGGGCGACGCCGATCTGATGATCGCCGGCGGCGCCGAGGCCATCATCGTGCCGCTGACCATGGCCGGCTTCTGCGCGATGAAGGCGATGACCAACCGCAACGACGATCCCCCGCGCGCGTCACGGCCGTTCGAGGCCGACCGCGACGGCTTCGTGCCCAGCGAGGGCGCCGGCATCGTCGTCCTCGAGGCGCTCGAGCACGCCCGGCGTCGCGATGCTCGTATCTACGCCGAGATCGTCGGGTATGGGGCGTCGGCCGACGCCCACCACATGACGGCGCCCGATCCCGACGGCGACGGCGCCTTGCGCGCTATGGCGGGCGCCATGCGCGACGCCGGGCTCGAGCCGACGGCCATCGGCTACATCAACGCGCACGGCACGTCGACGCCGTACAACGACAAGTTCGAGACCATCGCGATCAAGCGGCTGTTCGGCGAGCACGCCGGACGCCTGGCCGTGTCGTCCACGAAGTCGATGACGGGGCATCTCCTCGGCGCGGCCGGGGGCGTGGAGGCCATCGCGACGGCGCTCGCGCTCCATCACGGCATCCTGCCGCCCACCATCAACTACGAGAAGCCCGATCCCGAGTGCGATCTCGACTACATTCCCAACCAGGCCCGGAAGCAGGACGTCGACTTCGCGCTGTCGAACGCGTTCGGGTTCGGCGGCACCAACGCCACGCTCGCCTTCAAAAAGTATCGCGCGTAGCCCGGGAGGTGGACCGGGCACGCCGGGCCGAACTCGAGCAGCGGCTGGCGTACCGGTTCCGTGATCCCGAGCTCCTCACCCGCGCGCTGACGCACGCCTCGTACGCCAACGAGCACCCGCCGCTCGACCAGAACGAAGCGCTGGCCTTCGTCGGC
>WNGK01008180.1_pt1 | contig 17193 bp, 9 predicted proteins | sample 5400601 | NCBI WGS metagenome assembly WNGK01 (sample SAMN13153376, study PRJNA577476) | soil metagenome | isolation source: 60 cm soil or saprolite under Garry oak tree replicate 1 | place: USA:California | collected 2016-06-15
AGTTGAACGCGGCCACCAACCAGGTAGCTCATGGGCTGATCCAGGCAGGCATCCAGAAAGGAGATACGGTTGCCCTCAGTTGCCAGGACGTGCCATCCTTCGTAATCGCATACTATGGCATCCTCAAAGCCGGTGCGGCGGTCATGCCGCTGAATATCCTGCTCAAGACGCGTGAAATCGTCTATCACCTGACCGATGGAGACGCGAAGGCCTATTTCTGCCAGGAAGGCACGCCTGATCTTCCCATCGGTCAGCTGGGCTATACCGCGTTCCAGGAGGTCGAAAGCTGCCAGCACTTCTTCCTGATGACCAATGAGCCCGACGAGCCCGACGAGCCCGACGCCCCATCCTCCATCCCAGGGGCAACAACACTCGGCATGCTGATGCGCGACCAGCCAACGACCTTCGAAGCGGTTGCGACGAGTCCTGATGATACCGCCGTCATTCTCTATACCAGTGGGACGACGGGCAAGCCCAAAGGGGCAGAACTGACCCACCTGAATATGCTCCTCAACGCCCGCCTCTCCGATACCATATACCCCAGAGCCGACCACGATGTGCATCTGATCACCTTGCCGCTGTTCCACTCCTTTGGACAGACCGTACAGATGAACGCGGGCATCTACAACAGGGCCACCCTGGTGTTGCTGCCACGCTTTAGTCCCGATGCTGCTTTGCACCTGATGGATGAAGAGAACATCAGCATTTTCGCGGGCGTGCCGACGATGTACTGGGCTATGCTCAACTACCCAGGGGCCGACAAATACGACTTACAGAAAATCGCCCGCAACCTGCGCGTTACTATCTCGGGAGGAGCGGCCATGCCGGTGGAGGTGATGAGGACCTTTAACGAGAAGTTCAACGTCAAAATCCTGGAGGGGTATGGCCTCTCCGAAACCAGCCCTATCGCCGTTTTCAATCGTCTGGACCGCGAAGCCAGGCCCGGCTCGATCGGTTTTCCCGTATGGGGCGTCGAGGTTCGCCTGGTCGATGCGGACGACCAGGACGTGGGTACCGGCGAAGTGGGGGAGATCGCTATCCGGGGGCACAACGTAATGAAGGGCTATTACAAGCGCCCCGACGCGACCGCCGAAGCGATGCGCCATGGCTGGTTCCATACCGGCGATATTGGGCGGCGCGACGAAGATGGCTATCTCTACATCGTCGATCGAGTGAAGGATATGATTATTCGCGGCGGCTTCAACGTCTACCCACGCGAGATCGAGTATCCACGTCTCATCGAGTTCCGTACGGAGTTGCCCATGACGGCCACGGGCAAAGTGTTGAAGAGCGAATTGCGCTCGTGACGGCATCAATCCACACCGCTTGTGTGAGAGCCTCCCAGGCTCTCCTGCCTGCCCCCCGGGCAGGATTGCCGACGCTAGCGCGTCTACCGCTTTGCGGTCAGGCGGATCTGATGAGACGGCGGGGGACGTTGATGCGGTAGAGGTCGGCATGCAGATCGGCAAGAGTGCCGGCACTATTCCCACCGATTTGCTGCTGGTCGGGCGTGCCCTCGGACTGCTCGATGGCATTACGAAGCAGCTTGATCCGAGCATGGATACTATGGAGATTGTCGCTCACTATGCAGAGTAGCGCTCGCTGTGCAGATAAAGAAGAGGAACATGTCATGGCCGACCTATGTCATCTGGAAGAACCGGATGCGATGAAAGCGAATCATACCTGCACAAAACGCGGTGCAGTATAAAGTTTTATGGAGCTCCCCACGCTTTTCTTCACGCTCTCCCACTATGCTGAGAGCATTCTATTATACTCTTGCATGAGGACGAACATAATGTCAGATACAGAACAACATCGACTCCAGGAAGCGCATGAGAACGGGCAAGCGTGGTATCGCTGGGGACCCTACCTCAGCGAACGGCAATGGGGGACTGTGCGCGAGGATTATTCGCCCGGCGGGACAGCCTGGGATTTCCTCCCGCATGACCAGGCCCGTTCGCACACATACCGGTGGGGCGAAGACGGCTTGTTGGGGATTAGCGACGATCAGCAGCAGCTCTGTTTTGCCCTGGCCCTGTGGAACGAAGCCGACCCTATTCTGAAGGAACGGCTCTTCGGACTGACGAACTCTGAGGGCAACCACGGGGAAGATGTGAAGGAATACTACTTCTTTCTCGACAACACCCCGACCCATTCATACATGAAGGCGCTCTACAAATACCCACAGCGCGCTTTCCCCTATACCGATCTTGTCGCTACCAATCGCAATCGGAGCCGTCAGGAACCCGAATACGAACTGATAGATACGGGCATCTTTACGGAGGACCGCTACTTCGATGTCAGCGTGGAATACGCCAAGGTCGACCCGCTCGACGTACTGATCCGCGTGAGCGCCACTAACCGCGGGCCGGAGGCGGCGGCGCTGCACCTGCTCCCCACGCTCTGGTTCCGCAACACCTGGGCCTGGGGCTATGATGATCGCCGACCTGTGCTGACCGCCGAGGCTGAAGCGGGGTCGGCGGGTGAAGCACCGGACTTTCGTCTCGTGCATGCCCAGCATCACGAACTGGGTGACTACTGGCTGGCCTGTGAGGGAGCGCCCGACCTGCTCTTTACCGAGAACGAATCTAACGCCGAGCGACTATGGGGCATCCAGAGCCGTGCGCCCTTCGTCAAAGACGGTATCCATGAGACGGTGGTCAACGGAGCTGAGGGCAAAGTCAACCCGCGGGGCGTTGGCACTAAAGTGTCGGCTCACTATCGCCTCGTCATTGCGCCGGGCGCCACACAGACTATCCTACTGCGCCTGTCCGCCAATCGACCAGGTGCGCCTTTTGACGACGCAGCTGAGGTCTTCACCGCGCGCGTTGAGGAGGCCGACGAGTTTTACCGGTCGGTGAGTACGACCCAGACAGAGGATGCGCTGGCTGTGCAGCGACAGGCGCTGGCCGGCCTGCTCTGGAGCAAGCAGTTCTACTCCTACGATGTGGATAAATGGCTGCGTGGCGACCCTGCCGGCCCGCTGCCACCTCCCCAGCGCAGCCGCAACCGGGGCTGGCGGCATCTGAGCAACAACGATATTATCATCATGCCCGACACCTGGGAGTATCCCTGGTACGCCGCGTGGGACCTGGCGTTTCACTGCGTGGCGATGGCCCTGGTCGATAGCGCCTTCGCGAAGGAACAACTGCTCCTGCTGCTCCACGAGTGGTACATGCATCCCAACGGCCAGTTACCCGCCTACGAATGGGCCTTCGGCGATGTCAATCCGCCCGTGCATGCCTGGGCCACGTGGCATATCTACAAGCAGGAGAAGGAGCGCACGGGAAAAGGCGATACCTTCTTCCTGGAGCGCGTCTTCCAGAAATTGATGCTCAACTTCACCTGGTGGGTCAATCGCAAAGACCAGGAGGAGAATAACATTTTTGAAGGCGGATTCCTGGGACTGGACAATATCGGCGTCTTCGATCGCAATACTACCTTGCCCGATGGAATCGTGCTCGAACAATCTGACGGCACTGCCTGGATGGGGATGTTTGCTGTGAGCATGCTGGCGATGGCCCTGGAACTGGCCCACACAGACCCGGTCTATGAAGACATGGCGACCAAGTTGTTTGACCACTTCCTCTACATCGCAGATGCCATCTACGGTGAGGGACAGAGTGACCTGGGACTCTGGAATAACGAAGACGGCTTTTTCTACGATAAGTTGAGTTTACCCGATGGCCAGAAGCTTCCGCTGAAAGTACGTTCCCTGGTCGGGCTCATTCCCCTGCTGGCAGTAGAAACGGCTGAAACAAGCCTGGTGGTAAACTTTCTCGATGAGCGCATGCGCTGGTTTGCGGAAAACCGTCCCTATGTCCCACACCTGATCGCGCGATGGCAGGATGGCCAGAAAGACCAGAGAAAAGACTACTCTCTGCTGGCCCTCGTGCGCGGCGCTGATCTGAAAGTTCTCCTCAAACGCATGCTGGACCCCCAGGAATTCCTGAGCGACTACGGTATTCGCTCGATCAGCAAGTATCACGCGGCACATCCCTATGAGCTTAATACAAGGTATGGGAACTTTTCTGTGAATTACGAGCCGGGCGAATCAACCACCGGAGCCTTCGGGGGAAATTCCAACTGGCGCGGGCCGATCTGGTTTCCCATCAATTTCCTGCTGGTCGAAGCGCTCCAGAAATACCATCAATTCTATGGCGATGATTTCCTGGTAGAATATCCGACCGGCTCCGGTACGAAACTGACGTTAGGGCAGGTGGCGGAGGAACTCTCGCGGCGTCTCACACACATCTTTTTGCGTGACGAGCAGGGTCTCCGGGCGGTCTTTGGCGCCAGTTCGACCTTTCAGCACGATGCGCACTGGCGCGATTACATTCCATTCCACGAGTACTTCCACGGTGATAGCGGGCGCGGTGTAGGCGCCAGCCATCAGACCGGGTGGACGGCTGTGGTAGCGAATCTTCTCCAGCCGACAAAATAGATATGCAGATCAAGCAGATGCGCTGACTAACTCTTTACTGCTCTGTTCACTGAACAGGTCCGCTGCCACCCGACGAAGCAGCGTGGCAAGCTCCGCTTCCTGTTCGGGCGACCAGCCGTCAAGCAGTTCGGCAAGACTGTCATGGGAGGCAGTGGTTAATCTATCGAGGGTCTGCTGCCCGGCAGCTGTGAGTTGGAGTTGATCACCTGCCTGACCATCTGCCTGTGCGGTCAAGGTGACCAGCTTCTTCTGCAGAAGCGACTCGATGGAAGGAGTCAGCCTGTCGGCTGGCACGTGGAATCGCTGTGCCAGGCTCTCCTGGGAAAGCGGAGTTTGGTCCTGGAGACGGAACAGGAGCCAGCAGGAGAGCGGATCGAGAGTCACACCAGCGCGGGCGGCGAGACGACGGTAAATTAGGAACAGGCTGTCACGGCTCGCCAGCACGTGGAGTGCCCGCTCGATCTCCTCCTGCGACGAGCGTGCCGTTGGCATGGCGAAGGTATGTCCTACATCGGTCGCCTGGGTCGTCGTGCGAAGTCGTACTTCAGGCAGCAGCCAGGACAATATGAATGCCACAGCTATAACGGGTACCGCCACCAGGAAGACGGTCGAAAGCGATTGCACATAGGCATGCACCACCACAGCACGCACGGCTGCTGGCAAATGCTGGATCGCCGCCACACTCTCCGCAGTGCTGAGAGTGAAACCGGACGGCAGTGAGGAAGACAGGGAAGAGAGGTGTGATGCAAGTTGGTTGGAGAAGATGGCACCAAAGATCGCCGTGCCGAACGAGCCACCAATGGAACGGAAGAACGTCACTCCAGAGGTCGCAGCGCCAAGATTGCGGTAATCCACGGCGTTCTGGACGGCAATTACCAGCACCTGCATCACCAGGCCCAAACCCAGTCCCAATACCAACATAAACAGCGAGGACACGAGCACGCTCGTTTGCTCATTCATTCGCGAAAGCAGGAACATGCCCAGCGTCATCAGCGCCGTGCCCACAATCGGAAAGGCTTTGTAGCGACCCCAGCGACTGATGAGCTGCCCACTGGTGATAGAAGTGAGAAGCACACCGAGGATCATCGGCAACAATCGCAGACCAGAATTCGTGGGGGAAGCGCCATTCACGACCTGGAGAAAGAGCGGCAGATAGGTTGTCGCGCCAAAGAGCGCGAACCCGACCACAAATCCAATCGCACAGGACAGCGAGAACACAGGATTGCGGAAGAGTTGGAGCGGCATGACCGGTTCGGCGGCGTGTTGTTCTGCAACGACAAAGCCAATGATGAAAACTCCCCCGGCAATGGCCAGGAGAATAATCGGCACGGATCCCCATGGATAGATGCTCCCGCCAAGGGTGGTGAGCAGGACCAGGCTGCTGGCCGCGGCAGTCAACAAAATAGTACCCAGGTAGTCAATCGTGTGCTGACCTCGCTGGCCTGAGGCGGGCAGGGCAAGGGCGATCACGAGGAGGGCGAGGGCGCCAATGGGGAGATTGATGTAGAAAATCCAGCGCCAGGAAAGGGTATCGACAAAAAAGCCTCCAAGAAGGGGGCCGGCAACGCTTGTGAGGCCGAAGACTGCACCAAACAGGCCCTGATACCGCCCGCGCTCACGTGGAGGGACGATATCTGCAATGATGGCTTGGACGAGCACAATCAGCCCGCCACCGCCCAGCCCTTGCAAGGAGCGAAAAAGAATCAGCTCGGCCATGTTTTGGCTGAGGCCGCACAGCGCAGAACCGACGAGGAAGATGACAATCGCCGCCTGGAAGAGTCGCTTGCGCCCATAGAGATCACCCAGCTTCCCCCAGAGCGGTGTGGAAACTGTCGAGGCCAGCAAGTATCCGGTGACCACCCACGATAACTGGCTCAACCCACCGAGATCGCTCACAATGGTCGGTAAAGCGGTTGCTACAATGGTCTGATCGAGCGATGCGATCAACAAGGCCAGCATCAGCCCGCTAAATACTATCCATACGCTGCGCTGGTCTGCTGTTTGCGTTGGTCCAGCCTGGGCCTGTTCTACCGACATGATGCGGACTCCTTTCTCTTATCCATACGTTTCACACGTTCTAAAGGACGCAGTCACCCGTTGGTACCGAGTCATCTATTTTACGCATCTCCCAACTCTTTTTTTCACGCTCTCCCACTATGCTTGCAGTGTATGAGTGTAGGGACAAGGAGAAAATATCCCGCACACCGCTTCACGAGGATGACGATACCCCTTCTCATCGGGTATACAATACTCTATTGAAGGAGCTTAGAGCGAGGAGAAGAACGGATGATGGCACAAAATATGCTGGCCGTTTCCAGGAGAAGAGCAGGTGACTTCTGGATCTTCTGGACGGGTCAGATCATTTCACAAATTGGCAGTGCGCTCAGCAGTACGGCACTGCTCCTACTGGTCTTCAAACTCAGCGGCTCGGCCTTAGACCTGGGACTGGCCTCTGCGGCTACGTGGGTACCATACCCGCTCTTTGGGCTCTTCATTGGTGCCTGGGTGGATCGAGTGAACCGTAAGCGCTTGATGATCGGCCTGGATATCTGCCGCGCGGTTGTCCTTGCGGTGTTGCCATTGCTGGCGCTGCTCGGACATGTACCGATCTGGTGGATCTACCTTGTCACGTTCATCAACTCCACGCTGACGATTGGCTTTCAGAGCGCAACCACTGCCGCTATTCCAAGCATGGTTACCCAGGATAGTCTGGTGAAGGCGAATGGGCGCATACGGGCAAGCACTCCCTTCGCCACCATCATCGGACCATTCCTGGCAGCGCTGTTGCTGGCTGTCACCTCTTTGCAGGCGGTTTTGTGGTGCGATGCGCTCACCTTTGTCGTTTCAGCACTCTCACTGGCCCTGGTCAAAACCAGCTTTAACGCGGTTGCTCCCCAGGCCCGGCCAAAGACCAGCCTGCGCCGGGACATCCTCGACGGACTGCGCTACGTCCTGGCCCAGCCGGTGGTACGGACTCTGGCTCTGTTCGCTCTGCTAGCCAATCTGGCCGTGGCTGTCCTGTACCCGCAGATCGTCTTTTACGCCAAACAAGTGTTAGTTGCCAGCGACGCCCAGGTCGGCCTGTTCTTCACCGCTGCCGGAATTGGAGCGGTCATCTTTATGCTCTCGGCCGGCTTACTGCATAAACGTCTCTCGTACGGCCTGATCTTGCTTGGCTCGATACTGCTCTCTGGCCTGAGTGTACTGGCCCTGATTGCTACACGGCTCTACTGGGTTGACCTGCTCTGTTTCGGGGTGATGTTCGGGCTGATCGGCCTTTTTGATGTGGCCTTTAACAGTATTCTGCAGGCCATCGCGCCTAATCAGCTCCTTGGGCGTGTCCTGACTTTTACGAGTGTGCTGGCCATTTTCAGCGTCCCTTTCAGTACCATACTGGGAGGGCTGGTGATAGACCAGGTGAAAAATGTGGTCCTGGTCTTTGGCGTACTGGGTGTGTTTATGGTCGGACTTTCGCTCGTTTTTGTGCGGAGTCCACTGACCCGCGTTGAGGGCTACCTTCCACCTGCGCAGCCAGTCGATACTACCCAATAGGAATCTCGTGGACCTTGCCCTGATGAATTTTAACAACCGAATCGGGAATCGGGAATGTCATCCTGAGCGCAGCGAAGGATCTCGCTCGCCACGCAGAGATCCTTCGCTGCGCTCAGGATGACAGGTCAATGCCGGTCTTGATTGGGAAAATTCATCAGCCATTGCACGCCGACTCGCACCTCCCGAACACAATGAAAAACAGCGAGATCAAAACAATAGAGGTGTTGCATTATCCGCGCTCGAAGCGCCTAAGACTCGCAACGCCGCCTGCTGAGCGTTCGTCAGTCCACTCGTGTTGCTGATATCCAGCCGCTCATACGGCCTATCAGCTCTCAAGGTAGCGAGATTCTGGTGATTCTGCATATCCCAGAGCTTGATGACGCCATCTTCCCCGCAACTGGCGACCGTCTTCCCATCGGGGCTGACTCGAACGGCGCGGGCCCACGCGTCGTGAGCCTGGACCGTCGCGAGATTCACGCCTTGTTCCGGATTCCACCAGCGGATGGTGCCATCAGATCCCGCGCTCACCAGGATATCTTGTTCAAGAGACCAATCGATGCCCCAGATAGACCCGCTATGGCCTTCTAACGTTCGCACGAGTCCGCCTTGTCGCACATCCCAGATGGACAACACCCCTTTTTCTCCGTCAACTGCCCCACTCACCAGCTGATCACCGTTGGCGCTCCAGGAGAGGGCGCTGACAAACCCTGCATGCTCGAACTGTCGCAGGAGGTCGCCATCCGTCGCTCGCCAGACCAGGACCAGCCCATCTTCACCGGCGCTGGCAACGAGCGTGCCATCGGGGGACCACACGGCAGCAAAGATCGGTCCGGTCTGTTCACTTCCCACCCGGCTGGAGCCTTCCTGCATATCCCAGAGACGTACGCTTCGATCAAAGCTGCCGCTGGCAAGAAAGCTCCCATCGAAACTCCAGTCCACACTGAAAACCGTCGCAGTATGACCCCGCAAGATATGCGTGCAGGCGCCCGTCTGCGCATCCCAGAGGCGCACCGTGTGATCAGAACTCCCACTGGCGATGCGGTTTCCGGCGCGGCTCCAGGCGACGGCATACACCTGCTGGCTATGCCCGCGCAGGACCCGCACAGGTGTCCGGGTGGTTACATCCCAGAGCGTGAGGGTCGCCTCGCTGCTGCCACTCAGTAAGAAGCGCCCATCTGGACTCCAGCAGAGCGCGAACAAAGCGAGGGCATAGCCGTGCATCGTGCGCACATTCTGTCCGCTCATCACTTCCCACGTGCGCACGGTGCGATCAAAGCTGCCGCTGAGCAAGCGATCTCCCCCGGGCATGAAGGCAACTGACGTGACTGAATCACGATGCCCCTGCAGGATGTGGCGGCACTGCCAGCTCTGGCTGTCCCAGAGCCGAATCGTCGTGTCGTAGCTGGCACTTGCCAGGGTTCGGCCATCGGGGGCCCAGGCAAGCCCTATCACCGCGCCGGTATGTCCTTTAAGCGTCGTACGGCAGGCGCCCGTTTCTACCTCCCAGAGTTTGACCGCCTGGTCGCTACTGCCGCTGGCGAGGAGGGTCGTAGCAGGAGCGAAGGCCAGCTTGTTGATCTGGTCGCGATGACCGTGCAGTTCTTGTAGCAGCGCACCCTGTTCCGCATCCCACAGCCGGATGACGGAATCGAGCCCGCCGCTCGCAAGCAGGTGTCCATCCGTGCTCCAGGCTAGTGTCAGAATTCCCCCGCCCTGCGTTTGAGGACGAGACAGTTGTGTACCGGCTCTTAGATCCCAAAGGTGCATGGCTCCATCATAACTCCCGCTCATCAGCTTCCCGGTGGGACTCATGGCAATGGAGGTGACTGGAACGTTGTGATCCTGTAACGTCCAGATGGTTGCTCCGCTGGCCAGATCCCATAACTGGACGGTGCCGTCCCAACCGGCGGTGGCCAGCGTTTCTCCATCGGGGCTGAAGGCGATGGCACCCACGCGATCGGTATGGCCCCGGATGGTCAGGTGCGCCACCCTTCCCTCCTCGCGCCAGATCCGTACCTGCCCGCTGTTACTGCCCGCCGCGATGTAGCGCCCATCGGGGCTGACGGCCACAGAAAGGACCGCGTCAAAGGCTTCGGTGAAGGCCACCTCGTGCAGCATGGCCCCGGCAAGGGTCGCATCCTGCATCTCGACGCCTTGCAGGTAGGCCCCGCGAATGGAGAGCCGGGAGAGGTCCAGGCCGCGCAGGTGGCCGCGCAGTGCTTTGAGCAGGCTGATGACGTTGGCGGGACCATAGCCCTGCAAGGCCTCATCCTCGGAACGGAACTGCGAGAGCAGGCGCAGCAGATGTGCCTCCACCAGCGCGTCTGCTCCCAGCTCGGAGCGGAGCCGCTCGACGAGGGGATGGACCAGCAGGCGCACCTGCGTCTGTCGGACATAGTCTTTGGCCAGCGCCTGCTCCAGGGCCACCCGGCGCAGCAGCTCGGGGTTGTCCAGCACGATCTCCTCGCCCAGACGTTCGCCCAGCACATCGCTGAGGTACTCCATCACCACCGATTGCAGGCTAAAGGTCGCCTGGTGCCCCCGCTCCAGCAGCGAGCGTCGCGAGAGCGCCTCCAGGGCCTCCAACATCTGCGCGCGCTGCACCCTGGGATGCAGGACCTGCACCAGGGTGTCCAGCGGCGTCCACTCGCGCAGCACGGCTAACCAGGTGAGCAGGAGGTGCTCCAGGGGCGAGAGCCTCCCCATCTGCTGGTGCAGCACTGGTCGGATGCCGTTGAAGATCAGTTCCCCTTCTTGCAGAAACCGGTCGAGATCCCCACTGAAGAGGTCCGAGACCGCTTGCGCCACGATCTTCAAGGCCAGGGGATTGCCCGCGTAACTGGCCACGAGTCGCTGCCAGGCGGCAGGCGTGCCGCTGAGTCCCTTGTCGATGAGCAGGTCTTGTGCGGCCCGTTCGTCCACCCCCTCGAGACGGAGCGAGCGCACCGGCGCGCGCATCCCTTCCAACGGTCCGATCTCCTTGGGCTTCTCACGGCTGGTGAGCAGCACGCAGCTTTGGTGGGCCGACTCTGCCAGGCGCTGGATCAGCCGCCCGTAGCCCTCGTAGCCTGGCAGGTAGTTGCCCTCGCGGTCACCGCTGGCCAGGAGCGTCTCCAGATTGTCGAGCACCAGCAGGCAGCGATGAGCCTGCAAGCGTGCCAGCAACTGGTTGATCCGCTGCTCCAGCGACGTGGGGAATGCGGCGGGCGGCGTCTCGGAGAAGAACGTGATGCAGTCGGCAACCAGGTCTTCACACGAAGGGGCGTCGCGTACGGAGCGCCAGAGCACCGCCTCAAACTGGGGAGTCAGGTGCTGACCCAGGAAGGAGGCAAGCATACTCTTGCCGATGCCCCCCATACCTAGCAGCGTCACCATGCGGCAGCGCTCTTGCACGATCCATTGGGTCAGTTCGGCCACTTCCACCTCGCGGCCTGCGAAGTGGCTCACGTCCAGCGCTCCCACCCAATCGACGCGCGGGAAGGCGGCGGGCTCCGATCCCGCGTGGGCATCCAGCGTCTCGGCTTGTGGGAAAAGCGCGACGGGCGCAGGAGGAGCGACCAGTTCCTGGAGCCAGGCTTCATCCAGCAGCACCTTCTGACGTGCCGCACGCCAGAAGGCGCGGATCTCCTCTTCCTCGTGCCCGGCGGGAAAGGCGTGCTGCTGCACCCCCAGGGTAATGAGCTGTTTGAGGCGTTCAGCTTTGGGGTAGCTGCTGCCTGCCTCCCACTCTGCCACCGAGCGCCGGGAAATGCCAAGCCGGTCGGCCAGTCCGGCTTGTGTTAGGCCAATGCTGGTGCGTAGTCTCGCTCACTGTAAGAGTATCTCTTCACGAGCGATCTCCATTCTGCGTGACCCAGCGGAACGCAATACTATGAAGCGATATGAAGTGCTACGTCATCTGCTGTACGGTGACTTCCCCTGACAACACCAGTATACTGATACGAGCGGGTGCGCCCTCCAAGGGCGTCAACGCCTGTCTGAGGTTGGATGGAAGGCTAGGCGAAGCGACTCCATCTGACCTCTACAATTTTCTCCCTTATCATAGCACATATTCTGACCAACGAGGAGCAACTTGCTCATGCACTGTTAGCATCTCACCTCAAGGAGGCTACATTTTCAGATACGAATGTGCAATCTATTTTACGCATCTCCCTACGCTTTTCTTCACCATCTAAGGGCACACTGCTACAGAGACTAGAAAACATGCTTGGAAAATGAATTGCTTGCAAATCGTCATGCATTCCACTGAAAAGGAGCGGACCTCATGATCCACATATCCACGAAGAGCAGCGTCGTGACGCTGATCAATGTCTTCACGGTTGACCCCACCAATCAGCCACGGCTTGTTGAGCTCCTCACCCGTGCAACAGAGGTCTCAGTACGCCACGCGCCTGGCTTTGTTTCGGCGAGTCTCCATCGAATCGACGGGACGAAGGTCACGATGTATGCCCAGTGGCGAAGCGTCGAAGACTATCAAGCCATGCGCCAGGACCCCGCCCCTCTTCCGTTTCTCCAGGAGGCGCTAGCCATCGCCACGTTTGAGCCAGGCATGTATGAAGTCGTCCAGACGTTCGCGCCGTTGGGCGAAGATGCGTAACATCCCAGTCGCCACACAGGTAAGCTCGAGGCCTCCTTTCCGCGTGACTCTCCAGATTAAAGCAATGTGAAGCGATATGAAGTGAGATGTCATCCAATGGACGGTGACTTCCATAGGGGAACATCGGTATACTGGTAACTGTTGGGTGTGCCCTCCAAGCGGGTCAACGCCTGTCCGGAGTTAACCGGGAGCAAAGCCAAGCGATCCTGGTCAACCTCTTCAATTCTCTCCCTCTATCATAGCACATTTTCTGCCTGCGGACGCTCTCTAAGACGCCTGAAAATGGAGAGGCGATTGCCCTGCGGACAGACGAAGAGCATCTTGCACAGGCTCTCCTGGTGCCTGCCCCAAGAAGTGAAGCGAATTGAAGTGATATGCCATCTGATGTACGCTGACTTTCCCTGCGCATGCTTCTATACTCTTGAAAGAGGAAAATGTTTGAGTTTGATGTCGGTGTTGCAAGTCGTGCAGCCTGCACCAGATGGCTCGGGGAGCCAGAGAGACACAGGAGGACAACTATGGAATTACAAGAGCAGTTCCCGACCATGACCGTGGTTCGGGATCTCGAGCACGTGGGTTTTTCGAGCGAGCAGGTCGCTCGCCTCTTCAGAGTCAAAGCGCTCTATCAGCAAGGTGCCTATCACGAGGCCACTCCTGAATACAAGCGGATGGCGTTTGTCCGCTGGCTCTACCAGCAGGGTCGCCTGCAAAGTTAAGCCGTGATCACGACGCATGATTGAGGGGAATGGTGCAGAACCTTTTCTGTCGTTTATCGTCCTGTGGACAAAAGGAGCACACGATGAGCCAGTTACAATTGTCGCTGCTTGGTACGCCGGTAGTGAAGCACGGTGAGCGCACACTCACCTTCTCCACGCGCAAGGCGCTGGCCCTGCTCGTCTACCTGGCGGTGGAAGGTGGAACACACCTACGCAAAACCTTGTCTGAATCATTCTGGCCGGAGCTGGACGCGGAGCATGGGCGGGCTGCCTTACGGGCTACCCTGCTCGAGCTGCGCAAGGTTCTTGAGCGCACTCACGGACCAGGCGAGCGGGCTCACCTGCTGGTCGAGCGCGAGACGCTTGGATTCGATCAGGGCAGCCCGCTTATCCTGGACCTCCGTTTCGTCGAATTTGCCAGCAAGCAGGTAGGGCGCGGTGTTGAGCCTTTCACGGGCCAGACTAATGAAGAGTTGCTGGCACAGCTCGAGCAGGCCACGCGCCAGGCCCGAGGTCAGTTCCTGGCAAGCTTCACGCTGCGCGACTCACAATTCTTCGACGATTGGACGCGCCAACAACGGGAGTACTGGCATCTGCGCGTGCACCAACTCTTTGATGCCTTGTCGATAATGTACGAACGGGCGGGAGATGGGGAGCGCGCCATCGAGACCGTGAGCCGCTGGCTGAGCTTCGATCCCCTCAATGAAGAGGGCTACCGGCGCCAGATGCGACTGCGCTTCTCTCAAGGAGATCGGGTCGGGGCTTTACGCGCGTACGCCAACGGCCGGGCCGTGCTGGCTGACGAACTGCAGGTCGAGCCGGAACCCGAGACCGTGGCGCTGGCCAAACGCATTCGCCACGCCGCTCCCGTACGTCCGGCGCAGCCTCGCCGTCTCTTACCGCCTCACGCTTCACCCGGACAGCCACCGGCGAACCTGCTGGACGGCCCGTTGCTGGGACGAGCAGCCGAGTTCGGCACCTTGATCGAGTGCTACCAGCGCGCGTATGCGGGACAGCCCCAACTGGTGCTGCTCCAGGGAGAGGCAGGGATCGGCAAGACGCGCCTGGCCAGCGAGTTTCTCGGCTGGGCACAGGCGCAGGGGGCCGATGTGCTGGTGGGGCGAGCTCTGCAAACCGGAAGGCAACTCCCGTACCAGCCACTCATCGATGTCCTGCGCCTCCGCCTGGAGCAAGAACATGCCCCCGATGATCTCCTCAGCGATGTCTGGCTGGCCGAACTCTCCCGCTTGCTGCCCGAACTGCGCGACCGCTATCCCGATCTACCCGTTCCTTCGACGGATGAGGCGCTCGGGCACCATCGCCTGTTCGAAGTCACCGCTCGTCTCGTCCAGATATGGGCCGCACGGCATCCCCTGGTGCTCGTGCTCGATGATATGCAATGGGCGGATACAGCGACGCTCGATCTGGTGCTCTACCTCGCGCGGAGCCTCGCCGAACAGCCCGCGCCGGTCCTTCTGCTGCTCAACCTGCGCACGGGGACTGAGAACTTCACCGACGTGCAGTCCACCTGGTTGCTGGCCCTCAAGCGGACGCGCATTGCGCTGACCGCACTGCTCCTCGCTGCTTTCACACAAGAAGAGACGCAGCGCTTCGTGCAGGAGCTTGCATGGGCAGAGCAGCCACTGGAGGTGGGGAACAAGGGCTCAACCTGCGGTTGCCCCGAGAATTCGGCATCAATCCAGCCTTGCAACGATTACCTGTCTCCCAGACAGGGTCCTGCGTGTCTACGTCCCGTCAGCAGGGCTGTAATGAGAAGGGAAGCTTCCACATTTCGAAATGTTCTGGTGCCCTTGACCAACTGGCTCTATTTTCAGACTGAGGGGCACCCGCTTTACCTGGTCGAGACCCTCAAAGAACTGCTCGAGCGCGAGATCCTTCTCCCTTCGCTTCAGGGGAATGGCTCCTGGGGGCTGGTGCTGAGAACCGGGCTGTTGGCGCAGATACCGGTCGGCGATCTGATCCCGGCGAGCGTGCGTGAGCTGATCCGCTCCCAACTCGGCAGGCTCACCCCGTCCGCCTGGGCGCTACTGGTGGCCGGGGCAGCGCTGGGACAAGGATTGACCTTCGAGAGACTCATTCAGGTGGCCCGGCTCGATGAGCAAGAGGGTTTGCGTGCCCTGGAGGAGCTCCTGGGCAATGGATTGCTTTGTGAGGGGACACAGGTTGAAGAGTCGCGGGGCTTTGAGGGATATGCCTTTCCTCGCGAGATGATCCGCGAGGTGGTGTATCAGGAGGCAGGGGCGACCCGCCAAAGGCTCGTACAGCGACGTTTGACGGCAGTCATGCAAGAAGAGGCCGAGGACGACCCGGTTGAGGAGGTCCGTCCCCCTCGTCCCGCTCCTGTCAACGGACATGCCCATGCAGAGGCCAGGAATGGGCGGGGACGGCGGGTTGTGGCTGGGGCAGTCAGGAGGGGCGTGAGAGGCGTGAGAGACATGCGGCTGTCCGGTAAATCGGGACTCGAAATGCATGACGCCACGTCTCCGCAGGTTTTAAATGCGTTACGCGACGTCTCGGCTACGCCTCCCTTGTCGCTAACGCAAGGAAGATGCGTCGCTTGTGGCTCATGCAAGGAGGCGGCGGGCACGATACATCGGCCCTTAAAGGTGACCTGGAGACATGCAGGCGCAAGAAGAGGCCAGCAAACCCTGCTGGTATTGTCGGATAGGGGTGCAGGGGGACAAGCCGCTCCAGCCTTTCCAAGATCACCTCCAGGCAGTCCTACCAGAGCTGTTTTTGAGACGCGCTGAAGAGGAGGGAAATCATCATGGCAAATCAGCAACAGGTGGACCTGTTAAAGCAGGAGGTAGCCACGACCTGGAACAGGTGGAGAGCAGAGCATCCCGACACAGCGATCAAGCTGAACGGAGTTGACTTGAGCGAGGCCAACCTGGGTGAAGTCAATCTCGCCGGGGCCGACCTCAGTGGGGCCGATTTGAGCAGGGCTGATCTCAACAATGCAAACCTGAGCAAAGCCAGGCTTGCCGGGACCGATTTGAGTGAGGCCAATCTGGCCGCAGCTGATCTGAGCGCTGCGGATTTAAGCCAGGCCAATCTGAGGGAGGCCAATCTCAGGTATGCCGACCTTGCAGGAGCTAACTTGCGCGGTGCGGATTTGCGCGAGGCCCGACTGTACTGGGCTCTGTTGGAAGGCGCGCTCATCACACCCGAACAGCTGAGCCAGGCCAGAGTGATTGGCGACAGCCTGTAGGAGGTGGATATCTCATAGTGTAAAACCTATAGGCTTTATTACGGACCAGCAAACGCTTTCCTTCACAAAGAGCTTCTATCATGCAGGGAGAGAGCAAAAACGTTCCCCAACTGAATGGGGTGAAACTCTCGGTGTGTTCTCACTGTTTGCCTCTCACCTCTTGTTGCCAGTCGGCGCGAGGGGAAGCAACCTGGTACAGTGATTTATCGTTTTTTTCGTTGTCAATCGACAACAAGGAGCAACAACATGCAACAACTTATGGGTAACTTTCGTACAATGTTTTTGTTTCGCGGCATCGCCGCCATCCTGTTCGGCATACTCACTTTTGTCTGGCCGCAACTGACACTGTCTGTCCTGGTGCTCTTGTTTGGCGTGTTTGCCGTCATCAGCGGGATCACTGCGGTGGCGGCGGCCCTGCGGAACAGGGGAGAGCAGGGGTGGGGATTGCTCCTCTTCGAGGGCATCCTGGGTATCCTGGCGGGGGTGGTGGCCCTGGTCTGGCCCAATATCACCGCGCTCGCTTTCCTCTACCTGCTGGCGGCCTGGGCGATCATTATTGGCATTATAGAAGTCGTAGCCCCGCTCTCGTTCCCCATGAGAGGTGGGCGTGCTTTGTTGATGGTGCTGGCCGGATTGGTATCGATCGTCTTCG
>WNGK01004700.1_pt1 | contig 17192 bp, 17 predicted proteins | sample 5400601 | NCBI WGS metagenome assembly WNGK01 (sample SAMN13153376, study PRJNA577476) | soil metagenome | isolation source: 60 cm soil or saprolite under Garry oak tree replicate 1 | place: USA:California | collected 2016-06-15
CTATCTGGACGACGGCGCGGCCGTCACGGTGCGGCCATGAAGCTCACCCAATTCGCCGTCAAGCACTGGCAGTTCACGGTGGTCCTGTTCACCATGCTTGCCGCTCTCGGCCTGACGTCGCTCGCGACCATCCCGCGGGGCGAGGACCCGCCGATCGACTTCCCCACCTTTACGGTGGTCGCCGTGTATCCAGGCGCGAACGCCGGCGACCTGGAGCGCCTCGTCGTGAAGCAGATCGAAGACACGCTCCACCGGCTGGACGATGTGAAGAGCATCAGCAGCCACATCCGCGCCGGCGTCGCGCGCATTCAGGTCGAGTTCGAGGCGAACCAGGACGCCGACAAGAAGTACGACGACGTCGTGCGGGAGCTGAACGCCTTGCGTGCGACGCTCCCTGACCTGGTGCGACTCCAGATCTACAAGGCGAGCACGTTGGACGTGAACATCGTGCAGGTCGTGCTGGTGTCGGACCTCACGCCGTACCGCCTCCTGGACTCGCTGGCGGAGCAGTTGGAGGACCGGCTGAGTGCGCAGCCCGGCGTGCGCACGGCCGAGCGCTGGGGTGCGCCGGAGCGGCAAGTGGGCGTCGCGCTCGACCTCGGCCGGTTGGCGCAGCTTGGGTTGCCGCTGGGGCAGGTGCTGGGCGCGATCGGAGGGGAGAGCGTCGACGTCCCGGGCGGCGACGCGGAGGCCGGCCTCAAGAGCTTCAGCGTTCGCTCTTCCGGCGGCTACGAAACGCTGGACCAGGTTCGCCAGACGGTGCTGCGAGGAGGGAGCGGCCGACTGGTGCGCCTGGGTGACGTGGCGCAGGTCGATTGGAGCTATGGAGACTCCACCTACCGGGCGCGCTTCAACGGTCACCGGGCGGTGCTCGTGACCGCGACCCAGCGGTCCGGCACGACCGTCCAGGCGGTCCGGAACGGCGTCTACGCCGAGCTCGAGCGGTTCGAGCGCGAGCTGCCGGGCGGGGTGACCCTAGCCCGGGGGTTCGATCAGGCGGCCAACGTGTCGCACCGGCTGGCCCGCCTGGGGGAGGACTTCCTCATCGCCGTGGGGCTGGTGCTGTTGACCCTGCTGCCTCTGGGCCCGAGGGCTGCCGCCGTCGTCATGATCTCCATCCCCCTGTCCCTGGCGATGGCCGTCACCGGCCTCGCCTGGACCGGCTTCACGCTCAACCAGCTCACGATCGTGGGGATGGTGATCGCCCTCGGCCTGCTGGTGGACGACTCGATCGTGGTGGTCGAGAACATCACGCGGTTCCGGCGGGAGGGGTACTCCCGGATCGATGCGGCGATCCGCGCCACGGGGCAGATCTGGGTCGCCGTGCTCGGAGCCACGGCGACGCTCGTGTTCGCGTTCATACCGTTGGTATTCCTGCCGGGCGGACCCGGGCGCTACATCCGGTCCCTGCCCGTGGCCGTGATCAGCACCGTGGTGGCATCGCTGATCGTGTCACTCACGATCATCCCGTGGCTTTCGAGCCTGCTGCTCGGCAAGGACGAAGGGCCCGAGGGGAACCGGTTTCTCCGGGCGTTCGAGCGCGCGATCCACGGCACTTATGCGCCGTTGCTCGACCTGGCCCTGCGGCGCCCGGCCCGCACCTTGGCGCTCAGTGCGGCGTTCGTGGCGGCGTCGCTCGCGCTCGTCCCCGTGGTGGGCTTCTCGCTGTTTCCGAAGGCCGAGACGCCGCAGTTCCGCGTAGACATCACGGCGCCCGAAGGCGCGAGTATCGCCGTGACGGACTCGGCCGCCCGGTTTGCCGAGCGGGTGCTGGGCCGCACGGCGGGGGTGAAGGCGATCTACACGTCGGTCGGCCATGACAACCCGCGGGTCTACTACAACGTCGCGTCGCGGACCGACGACGCCCGCATCGGCCAGTTGTTCGTGCTGCTGGACCGCTACGAGCCGGGCAGGACGCCACGGCTGCTGGACTCGCTCCGCGCAGAGCTGGCAGGCTACCCGGGTGCCGAAATCGCGTTGCGCGAGTTCGAGAACGGCCCGCCGATCGACGCGCCGATCGCGCTGCGGATCGAGGGCGCCTCGCTCGACACGCTCCACGCCATCGCCGCCCAGGTGGAGCGGCTGCTCAAGGCGACGCCGGGCACCCAGTACGTGACCAACCCCGTGCGTGTGGCACGCACCGACCTGCGCGTGGCGATCGACCGCGCCAAGGCGGGACTGCTCGGCATTCCGATGCTCGAGATCGACCGCACCGTGCGGCTCGGCCTGGCGGGCCTCGAGGCCGGCAGCCTACGGGAGGGCGATGGCGACGCACGGCCGGTGGTCGTGCGCCTGGCGCGCAGCGGTCGCGCGAGTCCCGCGGACCTGGAGCGCGTGTACGTCAGCTCGACGAACGGGCGATTGGCGCCCCTCGCGCAGGTGGCCGAGGTCCGGTTCGAGCGTGCGGTGGCGGAGATCCAGCGCCACAACCGCACGCGCAGCGTGACCGTCACGGCTAATGTGCGGACCGGCTACAACACCGACCGCGTAACGCACCAGGCGCTGGACCGGCTCGGCGGCGTCGCGGTGCCGCTCGGATACCGGATCGTGCCGGCGGGCGAAATCGAGAGCCGGCAGGAGAGCTTCGGTGGCATCGGCGGGGCGATCATCGTGGCGACGTTCGCGATCCTGGCGATCCTGGTGCTCGAGTTCCGCACCTTCCGCTCGACGCTGATCGTTGCGTCGGTCATTCCGCTCGGCGTCGCCGGCGGTCGGTTGCGCGCCGAGGGGATGGATCTCGAAGCGGCGATCCGCAAGGCCGGCGAAGTGCGCTTCCTCCCCATCGTGCTCACCAGCCTCACGGCCATCGGCGGTCTGCTGCCCATCGCCCTCCAGGGGAGTGGGCTGTATTCGCCGCTCGCGTGGGTGATCATCGGCGGCCTCGTGTCGAGCACGCTGCTCGCGCGGATCGTGACGCCGGTGATGTACAAGCTGCTCGCGCCGCGAGTCGAGGCGGTGGCATGACCCCCAAACGCCAAACCCGGCGCTGACTGCTCGCTGGCCGTCAACACTTCGACCTCGATCACCTGCACACCTTCACGGCTGGGGCCGGTCGTTCCCGCCGTCGATCACATAGCGCCACTGGCCCGCATCCGCGCGTCTCCAGATGGTGAGGTACTTGCTGTAGCTGGTGCGCGATGTGCCGTCCGGGCCCATGGTGTGAATCTCCGCCTCGCCGACGGTGAAGCCGAGGTCGCCGCCGGCCGCGACGTCCCCTGCCACCGGCCGCCAGAGAATTCGTCCCTTCGCGGGGAAGTTGGCGCGGAAGTGGCTCCGGATCGCGTCCGGTCCATAGACGATCCCGGGTTGTCCCGAGAGGATCGCGCCGTCGGTCGCCGCGTAGTCCGCGAAGGCCGTCGGGACGTCGTCACTCACCGCGCGCGCCGCGAATGCCCGGTCGGCGTCCATCACCGCTCGCCGCGCACGTGCCGGATCCTGGTTCGGGAACTGGCGGTGCCGTCGCGCACCGGGCGATTCGAAGCCCACCGGGGGCTCGGCCGGCGTCGTGAGCCGCTGAAACACGCGCACGTATGCCGCCACCCGCCACGCACCGGTCGGACTCTTCCGCCAGTAGGCGACGTACTTCGCGGGCAGCGTGCGGGCCGCACCACCCGGGCCGAACGGTCCCGCCATGCTGCCGAACCCATAGGTGTATCCAGCGCCGCCGTCGGCCGAGACGTCGACGCGCACAGCCCGCCATCCTTGCGTCGCGGCCGCCGAGACGCCGTCGGAGGCGAGCATGGCGAGGGCGCCCGCTTTGTCGAAGAGGGTTCGCTCCCCGGGGTCGAGGAAGATCACGTCCTCGTCGAGCATGTCCCGGAACGCCGGCAGCAGGGCCTGCGAGGCCCGCACGCCAAACGCGCTGTCCGCCGCGAGCAAGCCGGCACGCTCCTCGCGGAGATCGACCTGCGCAAGGAGAAAGGAGTTGCACGCGAGAAGCAGGGCCGGCCCGGGGTGGCGTTGGTCAGACACTATCGCAAGTGAGGCCTGCCGGAAACGGCTGTGCGACGAATGGCGCCGAGGGTGCGACGAACCGGCTAGAAACTTCGGCCAAGCGCTGCTTCGAGATGCTCTTTGTAGCCGCGAGAGAGCTTCAGGCTGGTCCCGTCGTGCAGGATGACCACGTACTCACCGCGGAAATAGGGCTGCAGTTCCTTGATCCGCTCGACGTTTACGATGGTGGACCGGTGGATGCGCACGAACCGCGCGGGGTCGAACTGCGCTTCGAGATGCTTCATGGTTTCGCGTAGCAGGTGCCAGGCCCGGCCCGCATGGATCTTGACGTAGTCGCCCTCCGCTTCGATCCAGTCGATGTCCTTGACGCCGAGGATGGTCACGCGACCGCCCGCCTTGATCGCGAGGCGCTTCAGGTATTGACCGTTGCGGGTGACCGCCGGCGGCCGCGCGACTCCGTCCAGCAGGGCGGCGAGCCGGTCGCTCAGCGCTCCGATCTTGCCCTGGCGCAGTTGCTGCTTGGCGTGCGCGACCGCGCGGCGGAATCGCTCGTCGTCGAAGGGCTTGAGCAGATAGTCCAGCGCGTGGACCTCGAACGCCCGGAGGGCGTACTGGTCGTAGGCGGTGACGAAGACCACCACCGGGAGCTCCCCCGGGTCGAGCCGACCGAGCAGCGTGAAGCCGTCCATCTCGGGCATCTGGACGTCGAGGAACAGCAGGTCGGGCGCCGCGCCCCGGATGGCGTCGAGTGCCGTGCGGCCGTCGGCGCATTCTCCCACGACGTGAATCTCGGGGTCGTCGGCGAGTAGCGCGCGGATGGCGGCGCGCGCGGCCGGCTCGTCGTCCACCACGAGGGCCCGGATCCGCTCGGTCACGTCTCGCCCTGCCACTCGGCGTGCGCGAGGCGGAACGGGAGCACGATCCGCGCCTCGAGACCGCCGTCGGGGGCGTTGCCGACCTCGAGCTCGCAGTCGGCGCCGTACAGCCGCGTCAGCCGGGCTCGCGTGTTCGACAACCCGATCCCCGGTCGCGCCGCGGTGACTCCCCCTTCACTCTCGCCATTGCCGATACCCGGCCCGTCGTCCCGAACCACGAGCTGCAGCTGGTCGTCCACGCGGCGGGCGCCGACCATCAGGTATCCGGCCGAGAGGTGCGGCGCGATCCCATGGCGGATCGCGTTTTCCACCAGTGGCTGGAGGATCAAGTGCGGCACCTTGGCGTCGAGCACGTCGGGGTCGGCGTTGATGGCGACCTTGAGGCGATCGCGGAAGCGAACCTGCTCGATGTCCAGGTAATTGCGAATGAACTCGAGCTCCTGCTTCAGCGGCACCTCCTGCTGCGCGGCGCCATCGAGCACGCGCCGCAGCAGGTCGCCGAGCCCCGCCACCACGCGGACGGCGGTGTCACGATCCCCCGTGCGCACCAGCGAGCCGATGGTGTGCAACGCATTGAACAGGAAATGGGGATGCAGTTGCATCTTCAGCGCCTGGAGGTCGGCCTGCACGAGCTGTGTCTCGAGCTGCGAAGCCGTCAGCTCGCGCTCGCGGAAGCGGCGATGGTGCTCCACCGCGTAGCTCACGCTCAAGATCGTCCAGTAGAGCAGGCCGTCCGACAGCACCCACACCACGAAGAATTGCACGGCCCGCGTGAACACCGGCTTGGGGTTCGGCGGCTCGGGAAGGACGTTGGAGATGTGGAAGGCGTAGGCGAGATCGAGGAGGAACACGAACGTCAGGCAGATCGCCAGGTGGATCGCGACGCTCGAGGGCCAGCGGCCCCGCTCGAATGGGAACCGCCGCCCCAGCCACAGAATCACCGGCGTGGCCAGCGCCCACGTGTAGGCGAGCGGCATCTGCATCAGCAGCGCCGTCCCCCACGGCAGCGGCGTGCCTCGGGACATGGCGTAGCTCAAATGCTCCTGAGCAGCGCTGAGCAGCCCGTAGCCGGTCCATACGGCGAAGATCAGCCCCCAGCGGATCGGATGCGGGGACGCCCGAGTCATGGAGTCGAAAGATGCCCGCCTATTTGCGGCGCCGATAGGTAATGGACCAGATCTGCTCCCGTGCGCAGGAGCGTGCGACGTTACGCTTTGGACCACGGCGTGGGCAGGGAGTTGCGACCAAGCGCGACGCCGCGCGGCGAGCCGCCACCTGGGCGCGACGGATGCGTTATGGTGCCTTGCCTCGAGCACGATCGAGCCGCACCTTCCGGGCATGTCGCCGCGAAGGCACAGCTCTCTCCGCGAGGGTGTCATCCTCGGCGCCGTTGTGGGCACCGGGATCTGGGTGTGGATCGCCCTGGTTGACGCCATCGTGGGCGAACCGTTGCGCACGTTTTATGTGCTCGGGGGCGTGGCGCGCTTCACCACGCTGCACTACGTTTTGTGTCTGACATACGGGGTGGTCGCCGTGAGCGTCGTGCATGCGGCCACCCGCGAGGCCAGCCTGATGGTCGGCGCGGCGTTCGCGTTTTTCCTGCTCGAGCTCGGGTTCGTGATGGCGTCGGCGATCCTCTCACAGGTCGGCCTCGGCGGGCTCGCCTGGGCCCGGATCCTTGGCGGGAACGTCGTAGGGGTCGCCCTCACGCTCCTGATGCTCTGGCGACGGCATCCGCTGGCCCACGAGCTCCGGGATGGGACCGCCGAAGGGGAAGAGTGACCTGGCGACGCTCGACGCCGTGACACGCTGGCGCCTCTGGCTGACCACCGCCGCGCTCGTCGTTTCCGGGTGCGGCGGTCCGTTCCCTCAATCGACGCTCCAACCCCGGTCCGACTTCGCGCGGGCCACCGACGTCCTCTTCACCGACATCTTCTGGTGGGCGGCCGGCGTGTTCTTCGTCGTCGAGACCCTGCTCGTCGTCGCGCTGATCCGCTTCCGCCACCGTGAAGGGCGCGCTGCGCCCAAGCCGACCCACGGCCACACGCTGATGGAAATCGCCTGGACCCTCGCCCCGGCGGCGATCCTCGTGTTCGTGGCGGTGCCGACGGTACGGACGATCTTTGCGACCGCCGGGGAGGCGCCCGCCGACGCCCTCAAAGTGGACGTGATCGGCCATCAATGGTGGTGGGAGTTCCGCTACCCGGAGCTCGGGCTCGTCACCGCGAACGAGCTGCACGTCCCGCTGGGCAGGGTGGTGCAGCTGTCCATCACCTCGGCCGACGTGATACATGCGTTCTGGGCGCCGCCGCTGGGCGGCAAGCGGGACGCCATCCCCGGCCAGGTGAACCGGATCGCCTTTCGTGCCACCGACGTGGGCGACTACTTCGGTCAGTGCGCCGAGTTCTGCGGTGCCTCCCACGCCAACATGCGACTCCGCGTCGTGGTCGACTCGGATTCCGGATTCGGGCGCTGGGCGACGGTGCAGCTGGCGGGGCCGGGCGCACCGGCTCCGGGGACGATCGCCGAGCGGGGCAAGGCCGTCTTCGCGCGCAGCGCCTGCATCGGCTGCCACACGATCCGAGGCGTCTCGCCGGGCGTCATCGGGCCGAACCTCACGCACGTCGGCGGCCGGACGACGATCGGCAGTGGGCTGTTCCCCAATGACTCGGCGCACCTGGCGAGCTGGATCTCCGACGCACCCGCACTGAAGCCCGGCTCGCTCATGATGCGCATGCAGCCGCCGCTCACCGACGCCGACATCGCGGCGCTCGTCGCCTATCTCGAGAGCCTGAGATGAGCGACGCCAAGGGGCTCAAGGGCTGGCTCACCACGACCGATCACAAACGGATCGGGCTGCTCTATTTCTGGACTGCCTTCGCGTTCTTCCTGATCGGCGGGCTCGAAGCCCTGGTGATTCGAGCGCAGCTCGCCCGGCCGAACGGCCACGTCGTGAGCGCCGAGACGTTCAACCAGCTGTTCACGATGCACGGCACGACGATGGTCTTCCTCGCGCTGATGCCCCTGTCGGCGGCGTTTTTCAACTACATCATCCCGCTGCAGATCGGCGCGCGGGACGTGGCGTTTCCGCGACTCAATGCCTTCAGTTACTGGGTGTTCCTCCTCGGCGGGCTGCTCCTCAACGCGAGCTGGCTGGTGGGCCCGCTGTTCCGCGCCGGGATGCTGAACGTCGCCCCCGACGGGGGGTGGTTCGGCTACGCGAACCTGACAGAGCGTCAGTTCTCCCCCGGGCCGAATATCGACTTCTGGCAGCTCGGCTTGCAGACGCTGGGCATTTCGTCGCTCGCGGCGGGGTTCAATTTCATCGTCACCATTCTGAACCTGCGGGCGCCCGGGATGACGATGATGCGGCTGCCCGTGTTCACGTGGATGACGCTCGTCACCCAGTTCCTCATCATCACCGCGTTCCCCGTCGTCACCGTCGCGCTCGTCTTCTTGATGTTCGACCGTCTGTTCGGCACGCACTTTTATCTGACCAGTGCCGGCGGAACGCCCATCCTGTGGCAGCATCTGTTCTGGCTGTTCGGCCACCCCGAGGTGTACATCCTCATCCTGCCGGCAATGGGAATCGTGTCCGAAGTGTTGCCGACATTCGCGCGCAAGCCCCTGTTCGGCTACCCCGTCGTCGTCTATTCGGGGATCCTGATCGGACTGATGGGCTGGGGCGTGTGGAGCCACCACATGTTCGCCGTCGGCCTCGGACCCATCGCCGACTCGGTGTTCGCCGCGACCACGATGCTCATCGCGATCCCCACCGGGGTGAAGATCTTCAACTGGATCGGGACCCTGTGGGGCGGCGATATCCGTGGCACGACCGCCCTGCGGTTCGCCGTCGGCTTCATCGCGATGTTCGTCATTGGCGGGCTCTCGGGGGTCTCGCACGCGTCGCCGCCGGCCGATCTCCAGCAGACCGACACCTATTACGTGGTGGCGCACATCCACTACGTGCTGTTCGGCGGCACCGTCCTGGGCCTGTTCGCCGGCATCTACTACTGGTGGCCGAAGATGACCGGGCGCCTGTTGAGCGAGCCCCTGGGCAAGTGGCACTTCTGGCTGCAGTTCGTCGGGATGAACCTCGCGTTCTTCCCCATGCACTTTATTGGACTGCTGGGGATGCCGCGCCGCGTCTACACGTACTCGCCCGAGCTCGGCGTGGGCGGTCTGAATCTCGCCTCCACGGTCGGGGCGTTCCTCATCGCCGTCTCGATTCTGGTGTTCCTCTTCAACGTGTGGCGCAGCGCGCGACGCGGGCAGGCCGCGCCGAACGATCCCTGGGGCGGCGCGACGCTCGAGTGGAGCATCCCATCGCCACCGCCGGCGTACAACTTCTCCGTCATTCCGAGGGTCACGAGCCGGCTGCCGCGGTGGAAGACGGAGCGCCATGAAGCGATGCGGGATCCCCCGGCCACACCGCCCGCGCCGATCCACATGCCCGGAGGGTCGTGGTGGCCGCTCGTCGCGGCGTGTGGGCTGCCGGTGATGGCGCTCTCCGTGTTGACGCACACGCTGTGGCTCGTGTTCGTCGGAGCCGCGATCCTGCTGTTCGCCATTTACCGTTGGGCGTTCGAGCCCTTCGAGGTCTGAGCGATGACGCACGCCGCGGTTACGCACCACACGAGCATGGGGCTCGACAACCGCAAGATGGCCTTCTGGGCGTTCATCGGCTCGGAATGCCTGCTGTTCACGTCGCTCATCTCGACCTATCTGGTTTACAAGGGGAAAAGCGTCGTCGGACCTTACCCGCACGAAATCCTCAACATCCCATTCACGTCGGTGAGCACCTTCGACCTGCTGATGTCGAGCCTCATGATGGTGCTGGCGCTGGCGGCGGTGCAGCGTGGCGACATGAAGTGGGGGAAGATCTGGTTGTTCTCGACGGCGTTGCTCGGGCTCGTGTTCCTGGGCGGGCAGGTGATCGAGTTCAGCGAGTTCGTGCACAAGGGGCTCACGCTTTCGACCAACCTGTTCGGTTGCACCTTCTTCGTGCTGACCGGGACGCACGGCGCGCACGTCGCGGTGGGGGTGCTGTGGCTCCTCACCCTGTGGGTACGCGCCCTGCAAGGCAAGCTCGGGCCCGCCAACGCGATGACCGTCGAGATCACGGGGCTCTACTGGCACTTCGTGGACGTAGTCTGGATCGTCATCTTCACGGTGGTCTACCTCATTCAGTAGACGCACAGGCAACAGACGCACAGACGCACAGGGGAGAACAGACGCACAGATGACCGAACGGAGCGGAGGGACGGCGATGCACGAGGGAGGATCCGTGGAGCGGCCCGTGCACCCAACGGCGGACGTCTATCTACGGGTCGGGGCGGCGCTCGTGATCCTCACCGTGCTCGAGGTGGGCGTGTTCTATGTGCCGGCGTTCCGCCCCGTGCTCGTCCCGGTGCTGCTCGTGCTGTCGGCTGCGAAGTTCACGTTGGTGGTCATGTTCTACATGCACTTGAAGGCCGACAGCAAGTTCTTCACCTTCCTGTTCGGGGTCCCCCTGTTGCTTGCGGTCGGCGTGATGGTCGCGCTGCTGTTCCTCTTTTTGGGGGCGCTCACGCTCAGGGGTGCTGCGGGCGCCGGATGACGCTGCCCGCGCCCCCCCCGGGGCCGCCGCCGTGGCAGCAGTGGGACCTGCATCCCAGCGTGATCATCGGGCTCGCCCTGCTGGGCGGGCTCTATGTGTATTGGGGGGGGCTCGAAGCGCCGCGCCGCCGGGTCGCGTCGTTCGCCGCCGCGCTCGCGGTGCTTGGCCTCGCGCTCAACGGCCCAGTACACAACCTCTCGGATTCCTATCTGTTCAGCGCCCATATGGCGCAGCACCTCGCGCTCACCCTCGTGTTTCCCCCGCTCTTGTTGTATGGGACTCCCGCGTGGGTGGTCCGGCCGCTGCTCCGGCCTCGCTGGGTCTCGTGGCTCGCCCGCTGGGCGACACGCCCGCTCATGGCGGGCCTGCTCTTTTCCGCACCGATCACCCTGTGGCACTTCCCGCAATTCTACCAGGCGGCGCTCGAGCACCATGCCCTGCACATCGTGCAGCACCTGGTATTCATCGCCACCGCGGTGATCATGTGGTGGCCCATCTTGTCGCCGGTGCCGGAGCTGCCCCGGGCGAGCTACTTGACGCAGCTGCTCTACCTCTTCGTGCTCGGACTTCCGATGTCGCTCGCCGGCGCACTGATCACGCTCGCGGACGGCGTGCTGTACCCGTTCTATGCGGCGGCGCCGCGGGTGTGGGGTCTCACGCCCCTGGCCGATCAGCAGCTCGGCGGCCTATTGATGTGGGTGGTGGGGACGATCTATCTGTGGATCACGGCAACCGTGGTGTGGTTCCGGTGGAGCGCGCGGGAAGAATCGGGCGATGCGGAGCGGGGCGTACCGCTGGAGGCTTACGGGAATGCGGAATTCGGACTGCGGACTGCGGAACGCAAGGCAAGGGCGTCGAAGACGTCGGCTGAGTGACGACGAGGATCCCTCAATTCCCCATTCCCCAAGTCCGCATTCCGCATTGCCCTACCTAGCGCCCGGGCTCCTGGTACAGGCCGATCACGTTTCCTCCAGGGTCCCGGAATCGCGCGGTGATCTCGGGCGCGTCGGCGCCCGATGGGCTGGACCAGCGTGCCTCCCTGAGCGGTGACGGCCTCGATGGTCGCGGCCACGCTGTCGACCATGATGTACACGAGCAGGCCTGGTTGCGACGCCGCCGGCCGCCCCGGCAGCCAGGTGCCGCTGACCTGGCCGGCCGCGTCGTCGAACGCGGTGGCGCCGTCACCGCGCTTGCGGATCTTCCAGCCGAACACCTTGGCGTAGAAGTCCGCCGAGCGCTTGATGTCGAGCGCCGGAATCTCGATGTAGCAGATCTTGCCGTTCGTCGGGGTCGGGGGCATCAGGATTCCTTTCGATTGTTCGGGAGTCGACCGTTCCCGCGGGCCGCTGCGGGAGCGGCGGTTAGATCCCCAAGTTATGTGTCCGCGGCAGCTCCGCACACTCGACCGTCCTGTGATCGGCTGCCCCGACCCACCCACTTCCTATTTGACAGCTGGCGCCTCCCGCCGATAGGATTGCCCGGATGCCGATTCCCACCGAGCCGATTGGAAGCATTCCAAGGCCCCCCGAACTCGTCGAAGCAATGCGGCAGGTCGCATCTGGCCGAATCTCGCCAGACACGGTGAGACCGCTGTATGAGCAAGCCACTCGCGACACGATTCAACGCTTCGAGGCAACCGGGTCTCCCGTGATTACTGACGGAGAACAGTCCAAGCCGAGCTTTGTCAGCTATCCAATCCACGGGCTTGAGACGCTCGCGCCCGACGGCGTCACGATCGCCTTCGCCGACGGTCATGTTCGCCAGCTCCCGCGACTGACGGCAGGTCCTTTTCGATACCGCACCTACGCCGATACCTTCCTGGAGGAGGCGAAGCGGCACGCCCGGGTTCCGATTAAGCAGGCGGTCATTTCGGCCTCGGCGCTGAGCTTGCTCTATCCTCAGGACGGCGTCCCAGGCTACCCGAGGGATGCGTTCCTGGACGACCTCGTGCGCGAAGCGGAGCGTGACATCCGTCGTTGCCTGGTGCAGGGTGCCCACGCCGTGCAGATCGACTTCACGGAAGGCAGACTCGCGGTAAAACTCGACCCGACGAAGCAGTTACTCACCGCCTTCGTCCGCCTCAACAACCGCGTGTTGGAACGGTTCACTCGCGCCGAGAGGAAGCGGATTGGTGTCCACACGTGCCCCGGCGGCGACAAGGACTCAACGCATAGCGCGGACGTGGACTATGGGCAGCTTTTGCCCAGCCTGTTCGAACTCAACGTCGGGAGCTTCTACATCCAGCTCGCGAGCGAGAAGGACCGCGCTCGGGTCCTCGCTGTCATCAAGCAGCACGCGAAGCCCGATCAGAAACTCTTCATTGGCGTGATCGACCCGATCAGTCCGAGAGTCGAAACGCCCGAAGACGTACGCGATCAGGTCCTGGAAGCCGCCGAATTCATCTCTCTCCCTCAGTTAGGTACAACGGACGACTGCGGATTCGCGCCGTTCGGCGACGACACGTCCACCAGTCGCGACACGGCGTTTGCCAAGATCAAGGCGCGGGTCGCCGGCACGAAGCTCGCTGCCCAGGTGCTCAGAGTCTGACGGTAGTGACACCTTCAAGGCCAACGACTACGTCTGACCATGGAGACATCGATGAAGACGATCCGGGGCCCCGCGATCTTTCTCGCCCAGTTCGCGGGCGATGCCCCGCCGTTCAACTCGCTCGCCGGCATGGCGGGGTGGGCCGCCGCGCTCGGCTACCAGGGGATCCAGATCCCGACTTGGGACCCGCGTCTCTTCGACCTCGACAAGGCGGCTTCGAGCAAGGCCTATTGTGACGAGGTCAAGGGCATCCTGGGGAAGCACGGCCTCGTCGTCACCGAGCTGGCGACCCATCTCCAGGGCCACCTCGTCGCCGTGCACCCGGTCTACGATTCCCTCGTCGACGGCTTCGCCGCCCCGGCGGTCCGTGGCAAGCCCGAGGCCCGCGCCCGCTGGGCCGTGGAGCAGGTCAAAGCCGGGGCGAAGGCGTGCCGCAACCTGGGCCTCGATACGATGGTGAGCTTCACCGGGGCCCTCGCCTGGCCGTTCCTGTACCCGTTCCCGCAGCGGCCGGCGGGGCTCGTCGAGACCGCTTTCGACGAGCTCGCCAGGCGCTGGAAGCCGATCCTCGACTTCTGCGACTCGCAGGGGGTCAACGTCGGCTTCGAGCTGCATCCGGGCGAGGACCTGTTCGACGGCGCGACGTTCGAGATGTTCCTCGATCGCGTGGACCGGCATCCGCGCTGCGGCATCAACTACGATCCCTCGCATTTCGTGTTGCAGTGCCTCGACTATCTCGAGTTCATCGATCTGTATCACGAGCGCATCTTCGCGTTCCACGTGAAAGACGCCGAGTTCAACCCCACCGGCCGGCAGGGTGTGTACGGCGGCTTCCAGCCGTGGATCGGCCGCGCCGGCCGGTTCCGCTCACTGGGCGACGGCCAGGTCGATTTCCGCGGGGTCTTCTCGAGGCTCACCCAGTACGGCTACGCCGGCTGGGCCGTGCTCGAATGGGAGTGCTGCCTGAAGCACCCGGAGGAGGGCGCGCGCGAGGGCGCGGCCTTCATCCGCGATCACATCATCCGGGTGACCGAGCGGGCGTTCGACGACTTCGCGGGCAGCGGCGTCGACCAGGCCGCGAACCGCCACGTGCTCGGGCTCGACGGGAAGGCGCCGTGATCGAAGGGCGCATCCGCCTGGGAATGGTCGGCGGCGGGCGCGATGCCTTCATTGGGGCCGTGCACCGCATTGCCGCCCGGCTGGACGATCAGTACGTGCTGGTGGCCGGCGCCTTGTCGTCCGACCCGACCCGGGCGAGGCAATCGGCGCTCGAGCTTGGCCTCACCCCGGACCGCGCCTACGGCGATTTCAAGGCGATGGCGGCCGCCGAGGCCGCCCGCGAGGACGGCATCGAGGCGGCGGCGATCGTGACGCCCAACCATCTGCACGCGCCCGTTGCCAGCGCGTTCCTCCAGGCCGGCATTCATGTCATCTGCGACAAGCCGCTCGCGACGACCGTCGCGGAAGCGCGCGACCTTGTTCGCCTGACCAAACAAACGGGCAAGCTCTTCGCGGTGACGTACAACTACACCGGCTACCCCCTGATCCGCCAGGCGCGCGCGATGATCGCCGCGGGCGAGCTCGGCGAACTACGCGTCGTGCAGGTCGAGTATGTCCAGGACTGGCTCACCGAGCGACTGGAGGCGACGGGCCAGAAGCAAGCGGCCTGGCGCACCGATCCGGCGCAGGCGGGCGCGGGCGGGGCGCTGGGCGACATCGGCACGCACGCCTACCATCTCGCCTGCTTCGTCACGGGGCTCACCCTCGACTCGCTGTGCGCGGATCTGACCACGTTCGTCTCCGGCCGCCGGCTCGACGACAACGCGCAGATCCTGTTGCGCTTCCAGGGCGGCGCGCGCGGAGCGCTGTGGGCGAGCCAGGTGGCGCCCGGCAACGAGAACGGGCTACGGCTGCGGGTCTACGGCACCAAGGGCGGGCTCGAGTGGCACCAAGAGAACCCGAACGAGCTGTGGCACTCAGCCCTAGGCCAGCCGCCGCGTCGGCTCACCCGGGGTGGCCCGGGTGCCGGGCCGGCCGCGGCGCGGGTGACGCGGATCCCGGCCGGCCATCCTGAGGGCTATCTCGAGGGCTTCGCGACCATCTACACGGAAGTGGCGGACGCGATCCGCGCCGCCCGGCACCGTAAGAAGCCCGATCGTGAGGTCCTGTTCCCGACCGTCGAGGACGGTCTCCACGGCGTGGAGTTCATCGACGCCGCGGTGAAATCGAGCGCCCAAGGGGCGATATGGGTTCGGTCACCGACTTGAAGGGGTTGAGAAACAGCCTGGTGACGCGCGTCACGTCTGCCGACCGGGCGCTGCTGCATTCTACCGGGCGCTGCTGCATTCTGGGGCTGGGGATGGTCACGACAGGACTCCAACCTGTGACCTCTGGCATGTGAGAGTCGTAGTTACCGTGGTGCCAAAAAAAGTCGAGGGAAACTATGGCATACCAGGCCGAAATCAGTCGCAAGAACCCGGGTTGTTTCTTGTTTTTGGTGGACCAATCAGAGTCGATGGAAGACCCTTTTGGCGGCGGAGAGGCTGGCAGACGGAAGGCCGAGGAGCTCGCGACGATAATCAACAAGCTCATTCATAATCTGTGCATCCGTTGCTCCAAGTCGGACTCCATTTACGACTACTTTCACGTCGGTGTGCTGGGCTACAGCGAAGACAGCTGTAAACCAGCGCTGGGCGGTGAACTGAGCGGGCGCTCTTTGGTACCGATCAGTGAATTGGCCAATAAGCCGTTGCGCATCGAAGACAGGGTAAAGAAATCGGACGATGGCGCCGGCGGAGTGATGGACCAAACCGTCAAATTTCCAGTCTGGTTCGATCCATACTCGAAAGGGGGCACTCCGATGTGCGCCGCGCTCAAGGAGGCGACCACGATTACCCAGACGTGGTGTCAGGAGCATCCGACCGGCTTTCCACCGATCGTCATCAACATCACCGACGGCGAGGCAACGGATGGAGATCTTGTTGCCGAGGCGCGTAAATTAGCCGCGGTCAGCGGCGAAGACGGTTCGGTGTTGCTCTTCAACATCCATCTTTCGTCGACGGCCGGACCATCGATCGAATTGCCGGGCAACGGCAAGAAACTGCCGGATCAACATGCCAAACAGCTGTTTGAAGCCTCATCGACGCTCACACCGTTCATGGTGGCACGCGCGACAGAGCTGGGTATGCCGGCCGAGGAAAACTCGCGAGGATTCATCTTTAACGCGCAACCGTTACACGTAATCCATTTTCTCGATATTGGCACGCGACCGGCTAACGTGCATCTGCGGTGAGTACCACGGCAGTGGGCACCTCCTGCGGTGAAGCACGCCACGCGGCCAACGAGTGCGACATAAAGGTCTTCTGCTGCCCGAAGTCGGGCAACAGCCTTGAGGAGTACGAGGATGCCTGGGCGCATCGGCAATCTCGCACCCCAGTCGGCACCCGCGTGGCGGTGGCTGACGGCGCCACCGAAAGCAGTTTTGCCAAGTTATGGGCCGTGCTGTTGGCCGAGAGCTATGTGCGAAGTGAGCTCGCCGGGGCGGAGTTTTTTGCGCGGTTGCAGCCGGCGCGCCGCCTCTGGCGGCGAAGATTAGCGGGCCGACCGCTCCCCTGGTTCGCCAGCGAAAAGGCCGAGCAGGGTGCCTTTGCGGCTTTTCTCGGTGTCGAGATTGACGCTCACAAGAACCGTTGGACGGCGCTGGCCGTTGGTGACTGTTGTCTTATGCATGTCGATGACGTCGGTAAACGGATGCGTGCGGTCGAAACGTTTCCGTTGCAGAGATCCTCGCAATTCACGATGAGCCCGTATCTGATCGGCTCCAGGTCGGACGACGAATCACTGAAGGATCGAATACAAGTCAGCAAGGGCAGCCTCCGCGATGGAGACATGCTGCTGCTCGCCACGGATGCGATGGCCGCCTGGCTGCTCAAACGGCATGAAGAGGGGCGACCTTTATGGAAGTGGCTGTACCGGAAGCTCGGTACGCCTGAGAGCTTTGCCGCGATCGTCGCCTACGGCCGCAAGAATGGATTGCGCAACGACGACTTCACCCTGGTCCGTGTCATTCATCACGATTCACGGGTCGAAGCGAAGGAGAGCTAGCGATGGGCGCATGGCCAGATCTGACTGAATACCATGAGGCGGTTCAGCACCCGCCGAAGGCTTTTGCCGACCCAGGATTAAAAGCGGTCACCCTCGAGCTCGATCGGTTCGGT
>WNGK01004568.1_pt1 | contig 17181 bp, 15 predicted proteins | sample 5400601 | NCBI WGS metagenome assembly WNGK01 (sample SAMN13153376, study PRJNA577476) | soil metagenome | isolation source: 60 cm soil or saprolite under Garry oak tree replicate 1 | place: USA:California | collected 2016-06-15
CGATCAGATCTCGGAAGATTTGGCGGGCCTGGGCATCAGAATAGCCGCGCATCCTTTTGGCGAGTATCCGGTACAGACCGCTGGCGACGACTAATAGAACCATATCGAAATCGATCTTGAGTCCGACGCTTGAAGACAACGCATCAATGTGGAAAAACCGCAGTTCCACGACTTGCGCCTGCCGGGGATATTCCGCTGCAAGGGCCTGTAGAGCATCGTCGAGTGCGACGAGATCCTGTCCTCGTTGTGGAGAGGCAATCACACCTTCGTCGAGCGATGTCTTTCTCGCTCCCGCTCCCCGTTTCTGATACTGGCGTGCGCGCGCAAATTCCACCAAAACCCGCCGCATCATTCGCGCCGAAATGGCGAAGAAATGAGCGCGGTCCTTCCAGTTCACTTGCTCGCAATCGATCAGCCTCATATAGGCCTCGTTGACCAGGGCGGTCGCTTGCAGAGTGTGACCCGGCCGTTGCCCTGCCATGTGGTGGCGCGCCAGCCGGCGCAGCTTCTGGTAAACCACCGGAACAAGCTGGTCCAATGCCGCCGCGTCGCCCTGCCGCCACGCTCGAAGCAGTTGCGTCACCGTGTGCGATGAAGACGCCGTCATCCCGTTCCTTTACTGTGATTTAGCCACCAATTAGGACGGATTATCCACTATACCGGCGCCTGCCCAAAGAAATTTTGAATCCCCTGATAGTTTTCGCCGGCCGTTCTCGTCTTCGCAGCCGAGGCAAGGAGGGCAACGGCGATGCGAAGATCCTTTACACGTTATTTAAGAAGGGCGGCGATTCTGGCTGGGATTTGCTCGACTGCTCAGGCGGCGGTGAGCGGCTCTGTGAAAATGCAGCCGGGTTTGAAGATTACGCTGAATGTTTACAACTGGGCCCATGTGGATTCCGAGACACTAATCCGTGCCAAACAGGAGGCCACACGGATCTACCGCGAAATCGGGGTCGAAACGGTTTGGCTCGATCATCCTGTGGATGAAGCGCAGCAGAATTCAGCCCCCCACCGCGTATCGGAAATCTACGTGAACATTATTCCCCAAGCGACAGAGGGTCTAGGGCTGCTAAGCAACGCGCTCGGCATCGTGCCTGGAGCCGGGCGGAACCGCGGCCGGGTGTATGTGTGCTACGACAGAGTCGAGCGCCTCTATCGCAAGCAGGTCGCCGGCACGGCCCGAGGGAAGACTGCTCGTTCGGCAACGACAGCCCAAATTCTCGGCTACGCCATGGCGCACGAGATCGGGCACCTGCTCGGCCTGGATGCCCACTCGGATCTGGGCATTATGAGCGTGGCCTGGGGCCCGACAGATTTACTCAATCTGGCCTATTGCGATCTGGCTTTCACTCCTCAGCAGGCCTCCGTGATTCGGTTTGAGGTGGAATTGAGACAACAAGCGGCCATGGAGTTTATCCTCGCTGTTATGGAGCCGTCCCGTTTTGAAGAAGGAGAATTCTTCGCTGCGATTACAACCAGCGCCACGCGGGCGATTCTCATCGGGCGTCGGGCCCTTATCGCGCTTGGTTTTCCCCTGTTGACCCGCGACTACGATTTCTGGATTCACGGTGACGATATTGCCGCGTTCAACAAGGCGGCTGCGATTTTCGATTTGTTTCCCAGCCGGTCTCCAGACGAGGCGCGTTCCGCAGACCGCTACTTTTTAGAAAATGATGAGAAAGTCGATGTGTTGGTCGCCCGAGTCGTGTTCACAGTAGACCGCGTCAGGGTTTCATTCGATGACGTTTGGGCGCGGCGCCGCATGATCGAAGTGAGCTGCGGTGTAGAAGTGGCGATTCCGTCGCTGGATGACTTTATCCTCACGAAGCGCTTCGTCGCCCGCCCAAAGGACGCCGAAGATATCCGCATGCTGGAGACGCTGCGTTCGCAGGAGCCCACATGAGGCCGCCTCCGCGATGGAATCCGCCCTCAGCGGAAGCTGTCGAGCGTATCCGGCAGTTGGCGGAACGACGGCTGAGCGCTGAAGAATTCGACGCCTATGTGCATGCGCCGATGAGTGAGGCTGAGCGTCAGGAGATCCTGGAATCCGTGGCCTGGTTCACGAAACGATACCCAACGCCGGGCGAGCGGCTTGCGGCCGCCCGCCGGGCCTACAAACAGTGGGCTCAAGGCATGCCGCATGCAGACCAATCTCCAAGCGAATAAGAGTCAGCTCACACGACCTGTTCCACTTCCGGCTGTTATTAAGTCCCGCTGCGGATAGCGTCGAATCCACGAGGGCCGTTCCGTGGAGTCAACGTAATCCCGGTACGGGACTGGTTGCTCCAGCGGGGAACGGCTGGTACCAGAAGGAAAAATCGAGGCTGTGAAGTCCGTTGTAAAGCCAGCGCTCGATGCGATTGTTTCGCTGGAGCCACGTTAAGGCGAACCCCCAAAACGGAATAGCCACAAAAAGGCACAAAATTCACAAAAGGTTTCCGATTTCGTTCGATCTCTTGTGTTCTCTTGTGCCTTTGTGACTATTATCAGTTTTTCAGCTCCGGAGGAGGGAGCACGACATGGAAGGAACCGTAAACACACGCCGTTCGTTAATGACAGGTCTGGGCGCTGCTGCAGCGGCAGCGGTTCTCGTCCCGGGAACCGCTGGAGCGCAGACCAGAGCAAGCAACTTCCGGCCGGCTCGGCACACCCAGGATAATTGGATGGAGGAACTAAAGGGACAGCATCGTATCTTTATCGATTCGTCTACCGCCTCCGGGGGAGCCGAGGCAATCCTCTACGCCAACAATCTGTATATGGCCAGCGAGTCAGGATATTCATTAAAACCGGCGGATCTTGCGATCATCGTTTGCCTCAGACATTTCGCCACGCCCTTCGCTTATAACGATGCCGCTTGGAAGAAGTACGGGAAGGCATTCGCGAATATCATGCAGTTCAAGGACCCGAAGACCGGATTACCGCCTTCCTCGAACCTGATGAATTCCGCGGATTACGGTTTCGCCCTGCCGAATCTCGGGGTGACGCTCAAGTCGCTCATCGAGCGCGGCACCCGGTTCGCAATCTGCGACCTGGCAACCAACGTCTTCGCGGCGCAAATCGCGCAGGATACCGGCGCCACTAAGGACAGCGTGTACAAAGAACTCGTGGCCAGCGCGATTCCGAACGGTCATTTCGTTGCGGCCGGCGTCATCGCAGTGACCCGGGCGCAGGAGTACGACTACAGCCTGCTGACGGCCGGGTAGATCCGCTACATCGTCAGGACCGCAGCAAAGGTCACGATGGCCTTCCAAAGATTTTCCAACCGAAGGTTTTCGTTTTCGCTGTGCTGGTTGTTGTCGAAATTGACGACGGGGACCGCGATAATTGGAAAGCCGAAAGTTTCGGCAAATGGAGCCATGGGGACTGTACCGCCCACCGTGCGGATGCGAACCGGCATCTCATTCCAAGTGCGCTGGATGACGTTCGTGATTTCGAGAGATGCCGGATGATTCATCTCGGTCCGGTACGCTTTGGTTCCGGCAAACGTCGCGCCTCCTGAGCCGCTCGTCACCCGCACGATGCGCGGATACTTTGCTCGGATCGCATCGTCGGGCTCTTTGTCGACAATGTAGAAGCCCTGCTTGCGAATATGATCGAGGACGCGGCGGATCATCCGGTCCGGATCGGTTTCCTTGATCAGCCGGATATCGATAGATGCCGTCGCGGATTCAGGAATGACCGTGCGAGCCTCCGAACCGATATAAGCGCTGCGAAGACCGCGGACATTCAGCGATGGGTACTGCAACGCTTCCTGCAAACTGCCGCCGACTTTATCGGTGCGAGAAATGCCGAAGAATTGCATCAACTCTTTGGGATCATCCGGAACCGAGGCCAGGATTCGTTTCTCTTCCGCAGTCAGCGGTGGAACATCGTCATAAAAGCCCTCAATGACCGCGCGGCCGGTGTCGTCCTTCATGGACGCGATGAGCTGGATCAAATCCATCGCCGGGTTCGGAACCCAGTTTCCAAAGTGCCCACTGTGCAGCGCAAACTTGGGGCCGAAAACCGTCAACTCGAGCGTCGCGATACCGCGCCCGCCGAAGGCCAGAGTAGGCCTGCCGCTGGAATGAAGCGGGCCATCGAGGGCAAGCATGATGTCGGCCCGATATTTATCCTTGTATTGCGGCAACGATGAGATCAGACCGCGCGAGCTGGCTTCTTCCTCTCCGTCGAGGATAAGCCGGACATTGGATTTGGGCTGTTGCCCGGATGCGCGCAACGCATCGATCGCGGCAAGCAGCGCGATGATCGGAGCTTTGTCATCCGAGGCCGATCGGGCATAAACGCGCGCGCCTGAAGGATAGGTCTTCAGCGATGCAAAATTTGGAATTTCTTTTGCGCCGTCTTCCATACGGCCGTCGCGCAAGATCGGTTTGAACGCGCTCTCTTGCTTCCAAAGCTTGGCGTCAAAGGGCTGCCCGTCGTAATGCGCATACCAGAGGATCGTGCGCGATGCGCCGGGAATCCGGAGCTCTCCATAGACCATAGGATTGACATCGGTTTCGAGTATCTCGGCCGCGAAGCCACGCCGCGCAAGCATCTGCCGGAGCTGCTCGGCGTTCTTTCGAATGTTGGCTTTGTCGGAAGCGACGTTCGGGATCGACAACAACGATACGAACTCGCCAAGAATCTCCTGTTGATGCTCGGCAACGTATCGCTCAACCGTCGCCCGCGTTTGTGCCGCACCGTTCAGACTCGCTAGAGCCAGAAGCAGAATCCATGTAACAGCTTTTCGCATATGACGAATTGTTGGGGCAAACTCGGGGACAACGTCTAAATCACCCAAATTGGGTTTTCGGTTTGGGTGATTTAGACGTCTGTCCCGAATTTCCGAGTTTGTCTCAGGCGCCGTTATCGATATTCCGCGGAGACTTGATGGCCTTCCTGGGATCAACGCTTTTGTCAACGGTGATCGCGAAGAAAGGCGTAAACATCTCCTCCCAAGTCATGTTGCCGAAGTAAACGGTCCTGTTCGGATCGGGATTGAACTTGTTGTTCGCCGAATTGTCGTAGTGCGCGGTAACAACCAATTTGGCGCCTTTCGGCACCCTGATCGGCTGCGCCAGATCATAGCCGAGCTGCCAATTGAAATCGTAGTGGGGGACGTTCAAGATAACCTGTTCCTTCCCGTCCGGAAAGACCAGCGTGTATTTCATATCCTTGCCGCGCACATGCATATGCGGCGACATCCAATGCAGCTCCGCATCCGCAAGGAACGTGAACACGGCCGGCTCCGGCGCATAGTTGGAGGCGTTGGGCGGAACAGCAAAAGTCGTAGGATCTATCGCGTTGCCCGTCTCGATCAGCCGGCGTTGCGGCGATTCCTTGGCAATCGTTAGACCCACTTCCGGCAGGTCAGTGGCTGCAGCGCCGTTGGGAGTGTAATGGAGATTCCAGGACACGTCATAGCCGGCCGGGACCAACAACGCTGCGTGGTAAGGCCGAAAATCAGACAGAGAACGTCCCGGCACATAACAGCTAATGTTCTGCTCGGCATTTGAGGTGGTGCCGGTATTCGGATTAACGCCCTCTGCGGCACGGCCGGTGAGCTGCTGGCCTCTTCCATCGGCCGTCGGAGCCAGAATTTTGCGCCCGGATGGAGCAACTTCCGCCCCCGTATCGTCGCGCTGCTTGTCGACCCAGAGGAATGTGTTGTACACCGCGTCCGGTCTGTGCGGAACGAACGACACACAAATATGATGCGTGACCGCTAGCTCGCTCGGTTTGATCTCGACGGAAGTGATCCACGTATCTTTGGTGAAACCTGTCGGCGTGACCAGTGTCATCCACTCGATCACGTTCTTGTTGGGAGCCGCCGAGACCGTGTACGGTATTCCTTTCAATACAAGGTCCGGCTTCGTCGTCCATCCGTTTTCAGCCCATTGGAGCGGAGGCGGCGCATCGTTGGGATCGCCCTTGGGAGCGCCGCTGTCTACCCACTCGGCGATGGTGTCGATTTCTTCCTGCTTCAGAGAACGGTCGTTCGAAAAATGACCATACTGAGGATCGGCAAACCATGGCGGCATCTTCCGCGTAACCACGGCCGCCTTCATGGCTTTGGCCCACGGCCGCGTGGTTTCGTACGACAGGAATGACATCGGCGCAATGTTTCCCGGCCGATGGCAGGTTTGGCAATTCTTCTGGAGAATCGGCAGAACGTCTTTAGTGAAAGTGACCCCTCCTGCCGCTGAGGCTTCGGCCGACATTATAAGAAGAACAGCAACTACGGATCCCGCGAACCAAGCTCGTGTACCCATGTTCGCTCCTTCGGCACCCTTGAAGTAACAGGTGTTCTGATTCGATGAATCATACATCTAACGCGAAGATTTGGACAAGCAAGAGCGGAGTTCGGGGCGCGTCTCCAGAATTAGGTTACCTTGACTTCCATTTGTGCTGTCTTAATAATCACACGAAGACTTAATCCGCTCTCCAAGTGAAGGAGGTTCGGAATGATTAAAGCTCAAAGCAGGAGAACGCTGTGGCTGTTATTGGGGATTATTGCCGGTTTGGTTCTGGCTCTGGGTCACGGGAGTGTCTCAGGATTGATATATGCGGGAGCGCAAGCGACGCCGGGCCGGGCTGCAGACCGGACGCCGGTCACGATCGACCGGGCCCCGCAGCGCGCCATCAAAGATCAATATCCTTCCTTCAGTGCGGTGGCGATCGACCCGGAAGAGAATATGCTGGTCGTCACCGACGAAAATCTGTTTCAAGTTCTAGAGTACGACCGGCGGGAGAACACGCCTCCTCGCGCTCGTTTGACCGAGCCGAAGCGCGTCATCTCGGGGCCCAATACGCGCGCCGAGATGCTGTGTGGCGTGTACATCGATCCGGTGACCAAGGAAGTATATGTTCTCAACAATGACACACAGAACTGGCTGCCTGTATTTTCTCGAGATGCGCGTGGCAATGCCGCGCCGTCGCGATATCTGGCAGCTCCGCACGGAACTTTCGGCATAGCGGTCGACGAAGAAAAACAAGAAATGTTTCTGACGGTCCAACACCAAAACGCGGTTGTCGTATATCGTAAGCAAGCATCCGGGGAAGAGAAGCCGCTTCGGACGATTGCCGGCAGCGATACGCAACTGGAGGACCCGCACGGAATTGCTCTGGATCTCAAAGATAAGCTGATATTCGTGAGCAATTTTGGCAACGCCCAGGTCAGCCCGCCGGGATCGGGCGGCGGGAGGCGGGCCGCTGATACGTACGGCAAATTCGAGCCGCCGTCGATTACCGTCTACCCGCTCGACGCTTCGGGAAATGTGAAGCCGCTTCGGATTATCGAAGGTTCGAAGACAAGGCTGAATTGGCCTTCTCAAATGGCGTTTCATGAACCGCGCCAGGAACTGTTCGTGGCGAATGATGCCGATGACTCCATCTTGGTATTTCGCGCCGGCGATCAAGGTGACGTTGCTCCCATCCGGGCGATTAAAGGTCCCAATACCGGGATTAAGAATCCTCCGGGCATTGCGCTGGACATCAAGAATGGTGAGGTGTCGGTGGCCAGCATGGGAACCCACGCCGTGCTGTTTTTCCCCGTCACAGCCGACGGTGACGTGAAGCCTTCGCGAATCATCCGCGGAGGGCCTTCCGACCAAATCGCCCTCAACATCGGAAATCCAGGCGCGGTCGGTTATGACACGAAGCGCGACCAAATCCTGGTACCGAACTGAGTGGCCCATCCGCAAATTGCGGCGTTCGCCAGGTTGGCGAACGGCGGCCAAGCTCCACTGCGGACGGTATACGGCCAGGGCAGCAAGTTGTCGCGGACGATGCACGATATCCGTTACGACGAATTACACGATGAATTTTTTGTCGTGAATCCATTTGCGGAAGCGATCCTCACGTTCCGCGGAGGAACCAGCGGACAGGAAAGTCCGATTCGAATCCTCCAAGGCCCGCATGTCAAAATCGGCGGCAGCCGTCTGGATGTGGACCCGGTCCACGATGAAATGTTCGTGCCCGACGGCCGAAGAATCCGCGTATATCCGCGCGGTGCGAATGGTGACGTCGCTCCCATTCGCATTATCGAGGGTCCGGACACGCAGCTTACGAGAGCCGAGTCCGTTTCGGTCGATCCCGTAAACAACATCCTGGTAGTTGGATTCAATAAAGGCGAGCGAGATCCGGACAACGGGGCGCTGTTGATTTTCAACCGCACGGATAGCGGCAACGTCAAACCACGGGCGATCATCCGCGGTCCGAAATCGGGGATCATTCGAATCAACCAAATGGCGGTGTACCCGCCGAAAAAATTGATCGTGGCCACGATGCCTGGACTCGTGGATCAGATGGAGCCGCCCAATGCTTTTCTCGGAATCTGGACCTATGACGATAACGGCGACGTTCCGCCGAAATGGAAGATTCCGATCGGCTCCAAGACGACGCTCAAGAAACCCTTCGGAGTGACGTTGAACCCGAAGAATAAGGAAATCATCATTTCGGATATGCGTCTGAACAGCGTATTGACGTTTTCGGTCCCGGAAGTTTTTTGAGCGCGGCAAGTGAGGCAAAAAAATGAGCAGACCACTTTTGCTTGGCCTATTCGTGTGTTTGATGCATTCGACGATGGTGCCTCTGGCCGGGCAGTCGGGTGCGAAAAACGGAGAGTGGAGCACATACGGCGCCGATCTCGGCAGCACTCGATACTCGCCGCTCGATCAGATCAATCGCACCAACTTCAGCAACCTCGAGGTCGCCTGGCGTTTCAAGACCGACAACCTGGGGCCGCGGCCGGAATTCAATCTCGAGTCGACTCCGCTCATGGTAAAGGGTGTGCTCTACGCGGCGGCCGGAACCCGGCGCTCTGTTGTGGCAGTGGATGCGGGCTCAGGCGAACTGTTGTGGAAGTTCAGCTACAACGAAGGCAAGCGCGGGGAAGCAGCGCCGCGGCAGCTCTCGGGCCGGGGTCTGGCGTACTGGACCGACGGCAGGTCTGAGCGAATCATCTACGTCACGCCGGGTTACCAGATGATCGCGCTCGACGCCAAGATCGGCCGGCCAGTGCCCGGCTTTGGCAAAGACGGCATGGTCGATCTCAAGCTGGACGATGACCAGAAAATGGATCTCATTACCGGCGAGATCGGCCTGCATGCCGCGCCGGTTGTGGCGGGGAACACGATCATTGTCGGTGCGGCGCACTTACCGGGTAGTGTGCCTAAGAGCCGGAGAAACGAAAAAGGCTACGTCCGCGCATTCGACGCACGGACCGGCAAGCGCCTCTGGATTTTCCATACCATTCCGCTTGCCGACGAGTACGGAAACGAAACCTGGGAGAACAATTCCTGGACCTACACGGGCAACACCGGCGTCTGGGGGCAGATTAGCGTGGACGAAGAGCTCGGGTTGGTCTACCTCCCGGTTGAAATGCCGACAGGCGACTACTACGGCGGCCATCGCCCCGGTAACAATCTATTTGGTTCCAGCATCGTGGCACTGGATCTCAAAACCGGTCAGCGCAAGTGGCATTATCAGTTTATCCATCACGATATTTGGGATTGGGATACGCCGTGTGCGCCGATCCTTGTCGACGTCACGGTGGACGGCAGACCGATCAAGGCGGTTGCACAGCCCACCAAGCAGGGCTTTATCTACGTATTCGACCGTGCCACAGGCCGCCCGATTTGGCCCATCGAGGAGCGGGCGGTACCTAAAGGCGATGTGCCCGGCGAGTGGTACTCGGCGACGCAGCCGTTCCCGACCAAGCCGCCCGCCTTCGAGCGCCAGGGCGTGTCGATCGATGACCTGATCGACTTCACTCCTGAACTTCGCGCCGAGGCCGTGAAGTTGGCTTCCCTTTACAAGCTCGGTCCGATCTTCACCCCGCCGGTTGCGAGCAAGTGGGAAGGTCCGCGGGCCATGCTGATGCTGCCGTCAACTACCGGCGGCGCTAACTGGCAGGGCGGATCCTATGATCCCGATACCGGCATCATGTACATCTTTTCAAATACGGGAATCACAGATATCGGGCTTGTTAACAATCCGCAGTTGTCCGACATGAACTTCATTCGCGGTACGGCCCCAAATCCGAACGCCCCTCCGCCGAGCTCGACCGCGGGTGGTGGCGGCGGTGAAGGCGGTGGACCTGCTCTGAACATTCAAGGCCTGCCTTTAGTGAAACCGCCGTATGGGCGCATTACGGCGATTGACCTCAACAAAGGGGAGATGGTCTGGCAGATCGCGCACGGTGAGACTCCGGACAACATTCGCAATCACCCCGCGCTCAAAGGTCTGAAAATCCCTCGGACAGGCCGGCAAGGCAGGATAGGTACACTGGTCACCAAAACGCTCTTGATCGCCGGCGAAGGCGGATTCTTCACCACGCCGTCCGGGCAACGAGGGGCCATGCTCCGCGCCTACGACAAAGCCAACGGCCAGGAGGTCGGTTCAGTCTACATGCCGGCGCCTCAAACCGGGTCTCCGATGACCTACATGCTGAATGGCAAGCAGCACATCATCGTTTCCATCGGCGGCGGTGGTTATTCCTCCGAGTTCATCGCATTCAGACTGCCCAACTAGTGTTGCGTAGGGCTTTGCACAAAAAACCCTGGGCGGTCATAGACCGTCCCTATAGCTTGGGGTTCGCGACTGTAGGGGCGCTCTATGGAACTGTGAAAAAATCGACGACAGCCAAAGCTGTCAAATGTCGAATGTCTGTTGTGCGATGTCCGATGAACTTGTAAAACGACTCACTGACGAAATGACCTGATGACTAAATCGTTTCCCATTGAGGATTTCGTGGTTTGGTCAGTAGGTCATCTGGTGTTTTGACAATTACATTAAACATCGCACAACAGACATTCGACATTTGACAAGTTCTGGACTCCGTTCATTTTTTCAGAGCTCCTATGAGCGCCCGCGATACATTTCTTGTGCAAAGCCGTTGCGTAGCAAGCGCCGGCTTTGGCTTTGATTATTCCGTCTTCTCGGGTCATAATCACGCCAATTATCTCTAATTACGCCTGGTTTCGGAATCGAAGGAGGCAGTAATGAGTAAAATTTTTCGTCAGCGAAAAGTTTGGCCGTTTCAGTTGTTGCTAGTGGGATTTATCGTTTGGCTCGCTCACGGAATCCTCGCGCACGCCCAGGCCGACAGAAAACCCGTCGTCATCGAGCGGGCTCCGCTGCGCTTCATCAAAGATCCCAATCCCAGTTTCAGCGCCGTGGCAGTGGATTCCGACAGCAACATGCTTGTGGTCTCGGATGAAAACATGTTCCGGATCATGGAGTACGACCGGCGCGAAAATACGCCTCCTCAAGCTCGTCTCAGCGAACCCAAGCGGATCATCTCGGGAACAAACACGAAGGCGGAGATGATCTGCGGTGTCTATATCGACCCGAAAACGAAAGAGATCTACGCGCTCAACGGGGACACGCAGAACTGGATGCCGGTCTTCTCCACTGATGCTCGCGGGAATGTCGCGCCGAACCGGGCGCTGAATATTCCCGGCCATCCCTTCCAGATGGCGGCCGACGAGGACCAGCAGCTCCTCTACATGACCATCCAGAGCGACAACCAGCTCTCGGTTTACCGGAAGCAGGCTTCCGGTGGAGAGAAGCCTTTGCGGACGATACGGGGCAATGACACGCGCCTGGAGGATCCGCATGGGCTTGCGCTGGACCTGAAAAACAGACTCGTTTTCGTCAGCAACTTTGGGAACGGCAACGTGCGGGGAGCTGGCGGGCGTTACGGAACATTTGCGCCGCCCTCGATTACCGTTTACCCGATGGAGGGCTCGGGCAATATCAAACCTATGCGCGTCATTCAGGGACCCAAGACCTTGATGAATTGGCCGGCGCACATGGCTTTTCACCAGGAGCGGCAGGAGTTGTTCGTCGCCAATGATGCCGACAATTCGATTCTGGTATTTCGCGCGGGCGACGAGGGAGACGTTGCTCCGATCCGCGTCATCAAAGGGCCCAAAACGGGAATCAAAAGCCCGCCTGGTATTGCGCTCGACGCGAAGTTGGGAGAACTGTATGTAGCGAACATGGGAACGCCTTCCATAACGGTTTTCCCTGTGATGGCCAATGGCGATGTCGCGCCGTCACGAACGATTCGAGGAGGACCCGCCGGGGCAGTTGGCCTCATGATCGGAAATCCTGGCGCCGTCGGCTACGACAGCAAGCGGGAACAGATTCTGGTGCCCAACTGAGTGGCCCATCCGCAGATTGCGATATTCGCCAGGTTGGCGAACGGAGGACAAACGCCGGTTCGAGCGCTCTACGGTCAAGCCAGCAAACTTTCCCGAACAATGCACGACGTCCGCTATGACGCTGTGCATGATGAGATCGTCGTGCCCGTCCCCTACGCTCAAGCAATTCTGACGTTCCGCGGCGGAGCCGATGGACAGGAAGCGCCAATTCGAATCATCCAGGGTCCAAAGACCGGAGCCATCGGCAGCCGATTGGACGTGGACCCGATTCACAACGAGATTTTCTCCTACACCGGCAACACAGTTACGGTTTATTCCCGCGAGGCCAACGGTGACGTCGCGCCGATCCGTGTCATCAAAGGGCCGGACACACAGTTGAAGCGCCCGTACGGAATCGCCGTGGATCCTGTCAACGATATCCTCGTGATCGGTTTGAATAGCAACTTCGGATCGGACGAACCCATTACGGTGGAAGATACGGAGAGTCTGGAGAAGGGCGCCATTCTGATCTTCAATCGGACCGATAGCGGCAACGTGAAACCGCGCGGCGTCATCCGCGGCCCGAAATCGGGGATTATCCGGATCAACCAGATGCAACTCTATCCTCAGAAGAAGCTGATTGTCGGGGCGATGCCGGGGATCATCGATAACATGGAACCGGAAGGGGCCTTTTTAGGCGTCTGGAGTTACGACGATAACGGGGATGTTCCTCCAAAATGGAAGATTCCGGCAAACGACCGCACCAGGCTCAAAAAGCCTTTCGGTGTCGTCTTGAATCCGAAAAATAAGGAAGTGATTATTTCCGACATGCGCAATCAAGGTGTTCTCGTGTTTTCCGTACCGGAGATCTTTTAACCATGAAACGTCTTCACTCGATCGTCGGGATACTCCTCTTTACGGCGGTGACCCAGGCCGCACTGGCGCAAGGAAATGAGAAGCGTAAAACCGTCTTGGATGGCGTGTTCACGGCAGCTCAAGCGGAGCGCGGCAAGGAAGCCTACGCCACTCATTGCAGTACTTGTCACATGGAAGACCTTGGCGGTCTTTCGGCGCCGGCACTCAAAGGTGAGCAATTCATCGATAACTGGCGAGAGGACAGCGTCAGAAGTCTCTTCACGTTCATCCGGACTCAAATGCCACAGCGCGCCGCCGGAAGCCTTGAGGAGAAAATGTACGTCGATATTCTGGCTCACATACTTTCGGTAAACATGTTTCCCAGCGGGTCGAGCGAGCTAAGCGCCGACGCGCTCGGCAGCATCGACCTCGTGGGAAAGGACGGCCCAGCCCCAATTCCGAAGTTCGCGTTGATCGCCTTGGTCGGCTGCCTGGCTCGAGCCGACGGTGAGGAGTGGAAGCTGGACAATGCCTCCGCCCCCGTCCGGACCCGGCAGGAAAAACCTGCCGCCGGAGAAGTGAAAGCTTCGGCGGGAAAACCGCTCGGAACCGGAACCTTCAGGTTGGTCTACGTCGACTCATTGCGGCCCGGCTTTCTTCCCGAAAGCCAAGTCGGGCACAAGCTGCACGCTCAGGGTTACTTGCTCAGCAATGAGAAAGGCGAAGGCCTGAGCGTCACATTTCTGGAGTCGGTCGCTTCGACCTGCGCGAAGTAATCCGGGGAATCTATGATGAACCTCGGGTTCTCTTGATATTGCAAAGCCAGACGAAACCTCGAACCTTTGCCTCGCCAGAATTCCATCTGTTTCGGAAACGGTTGATTTTCAGCGATGAAGCCGACACGCTTTCGGCCTCATGTTGAACGCAATCCTCTCTCTTTTTCGGATGATCCTCTTGTTGCTTGGCGGCTATGAACAAATCGCGCTGGAGAATCTCGCTCTGCGCGAACAGTTGGCAATCTTCCAGCGAAGCGTTCGCCATCCCAAGATTCGACTAATGGACCGCGTTTTCTGGGTGTGTCTGCGGAAAGCTTGGAAGGATTGGAAGTCGGTATTAGTGATTGTCCGGCCCGAAACGGTTCTCGACTGGCAAAGGAGGCGTTTCAGACGTTACTGGTGCCGATTATCCCAACACACCAATCCAGGACGTCCTCGGACCAGAGCCGATATCCGCAAACTGGTTAAGACGATGGCCGAAGCCAATGTAGGCTGGGGCGCGCCGAGAATTCATGGGGAACTGCAGAAGTTGGGCATCGAGGTTTCCGAACGTACCGTTTCCCGACTCATGCCAAAACGGAGCACCGCGCCGTCCCAGACGTGGCGAACCTTCCTCGATAATCACGCCCGCGATCTCGTGTCGATCGACTTCTTCACGGTACCGACTGCTCGATTGCGCGTGCTTTTTGTATTCATTGTGTTGTCGCATGAACGACGCCGAGTCGTTCACTTTAATGTGACCGAACATCCGAAGGCGGCTTGGACGGCACAGCAGATCGTCGAAGCGTTTCCGGATGATCAGGCACCGCGCTATCTGGTTCGTGATCGAGATGGAATCTATGGGGAATACTTCCAACACAGAGTTCAGGGAATGGGTATTCGGGAAGTGCGGACGGCTCCACGAAGCCCGTGGCAAAATCCTTATGCGGAGCGAGTCATCGGAAGCATCCGCCGCGAATGCCTCAATCACGTAATCGTTCTCCACGACAAACATCTACGCCGCATTCTCAAAAGCTACTTTCGCTATTACCACGAATCGAGAACGCATCTATCCTTAGATAAGGACGCGCCGGAATCACGTGGAATTCAGGCGAACAAGTTGGAACGAATCGTTCAGATCTCCCAAGTCGGTGGACTTCACCATCGCTACGAACGCCGGGCCTCATAGTCGTTCCGGCCACGGAGTCAGTTTTCTGGGACAATCCGAACGCTGCTTCAGTCGATTGCGAACTTCTTTTGCTTAATCTGGCATTTGATCCGGGCGCTGTTTATCCCGAGCGCTCTGGAGCGGGAGAACGGAGATGCGGCGGCATTGCGGCATTAGAGGCTGAAGCCGTTGCCGGCCAAGATTGAACACCACAATGAGGACCAATCCTGACCAAAAGTACTCCTTGATTACGTTCTGTTTCCAATCGGTTTTACTGCCGACGAATATTGGCGAACACAGGTGTGTGGTTCGCCGACAGCCTGGCGGGAGGGACGCAGGATGAACCAAGAAATAATCAATTTTGCATGATTCGATGATGAAAATCCTGGCTGCCCGCGCAGTATCAATCAGTTGTACAATGCCGCCCACATGCTTTCCGTTTTCGGGGCCACAGGATGCGAAATTCCATGAACCGGCACGAGAAACAGAACACTAATGCCCGCTCGCATGTGTTTGTATCGCCCGCAAAGCGAAAGCAGGACTGGTTGCCAAGCGGTTTGGTGTGGATTGTTTTCGTCGTCTCGGCAACGCGGCTTTTCGGATGGATCTCCCGTTACGCGGTGAATATGTTTTTCAGCGACCAGTGGGATTTCAATGACGCTACGCTGTTCGAGAAGCATTCTCTGTGGGAGATGTTTCGCTGGCAGCACGGGCCGCACCGCCAAGGCATGGGCGCCCTCATTTCTTATTTTGTTGAACCGCATTTCCGATGGAACAGCCGGACGGAGTCGTTCTGCATTGGAGGGCTGATCGTAATCGCTGCAGCCTGTGCAATGTGGCTCAAGAAAAGAATCACCGGCACGCTCACTTACTTTGATGTATGCATTCCTCTCATTTTCTTTACTCCTCTCCAGTTTGGGCAAATCTTCGTGGTCGCCAATTGGGCTCACGGCCCCCTGCCGCTATTCCTGATCATTCTCTACTGCCTGGCCTGGACGATTCCGCGCGTGTCATGGCGCTATGGTTTGGTTTATAGGGATGATCACTCCGCTGGCGCTCGCCGCGGACTATCACGTAAGCATCAGGAAGATGTATCGGGGACAGCTCTTGTTCCTGGGTTCGTTGCTGCTTTCGCTAGGATCGTTCGCCTCGTTTTTCGCGCACTACGTTTATACGCCAGCCGTGGGTTGCGAGCCAAACATGTTTCAATCTCCTGGAATTTACGGAAGGTTTGTCACGCTCATGTTTGCAAATGTCCTTGGAGCGAAAGGACTGGCCGCGTTCCCATCGGTTATCGGCGCGATGTTGCTCGCGTCTTTGCTGGCAGCACTGGCAATCAATTGCAAGAGGCTTCAGCTTGTTATGGAAGCAATGGAGTATCGATACCTAATTCCGGCGATTCTAATCGCATATTCCCTCGTTTTTAGCGCCATCGCGGCGTACGGAAGATCGTGTGTGGGATTACCCGAAGCGCAGGTCTCGCGTTACGTGATGTATATGGAATTGGGGCTACTGGGCCTTTACTTGTCTTTGTCGACGATTCGACGGAACATATTGCGGTTGACTCTTCTGGTGACCCTCACGATGACAGTGGCAGGCACCGCCATCGTCCGGAGAGATGATCGTATTGCAATGGGGTACTACCGCGACCTGAAAAAAGACTGGAGGGCCTGTTATCTCGCATATACCGACATAGCGACATGCGATCGGCTCACGGGACATTGGATCTACGGCGAAGCGGAAGGGAATGCTTTAAAGGAAAAGCTGGAGTACCTGAAACAAACCAAGCAGAACTTATATGCGGATGCCAAATAGAGGAAAATCAGAAAACCTTTGAATGATTCGATCGGTTTCGTAAGCGGATAAATCTCCATGGCGTCGTCGATCATAGCAGTAGTTTGATCATCGCCCGCACTAGAGAGATGGACCGGTCTGCGGATAGTCGGAATAAGCCCTCGGTGGTCACTGACAATGGCCTCTTTTAGGCTACAAATTCCTTTCGTAGTTGTGTTCTGATTTCTGGAGCGAGATTTTCTGAAATTGCTGGCGATGTGGTGCAGTGCGCGATGAACCGCTTATCCTCTCGCCGTGACGTTGCTGCCTGCCGAGGCGCGTCAATTCCAGATTGTGGGGACAAGTTATCTCGCCCGCGAAACAACTGTTTCGACAGGTTGAAATGACTAAAACCCGGAAGAGCCTCTATTGTTTTCCTTCTCGAGCCTTAATGAAGTAGTCAACGATGTCGATCGGCAATGGGAAGATGATGGAC
>WNGK01008107.1_pt1 | contig 17170 bp, 14 predicted proteins | sample 5400601 | NCBI WGS metagenome assembly WNGK01 (sample SAMN13153376, study PRJNA577476) | soil metagenome | isolation source: 60 cm soil or saprolite under Garry oak tree replicate 1 | place: USA:California | collected 2016-06-15
TCGTCTTTCAATGCTAGCCCGTTCAGTCCCGGGATCACCACGACCGTTAGTGGTGGTGACGCGAAGAGATGGTTGACCCCTGGGCCAACGCCATCAGGTTGGCATTCTCCAGGTCCAGCCTGTACCATCACCAATAATTTCGGAAAGCAACAAGGAGTCTTTGTTGAGATTGACGGTGTCAAAAGAGCGAGCGCAGTCTTTGAGGACTCTTCCACCAGCTATGATCCTACAAACGGAGGAGGGTCGTACGGCGGCGCGACTGTCAACGATTTTACCTTCAACATCTACGACCCCGCCATTGTCTCCAACTACGGTACGTCCTGCACTACAGCCAAAGACCCGACCTGTTACGGCCGGATTCATCTCGAGATTGATCATGACTGGCAAGCCGCAAAGTACTGTGCGTCTGGTACAGCCTGCGACCCGAACGCGTTATCCAGTCAGACTACTAGTGGCGTGACGCTGATCGATTTTCAAGGCTTCGTCTACTGGGATGGTAATAATGCGAACTCTGCTAGTCACTCCTTCTCAGGCTGGGAACTCCATCCCTTAACCGGTTGGAGAATCCACCAGTCGACACTAAACGTCGGCATCAGTTTCACTCCCACCTCACCTGCGACCGGGCAGGTGGTGACTTTCACCGGAACAGCTTCCGGCGGAACTTCACCCTACACCTTTTCGTGGGCCTTCGGTGATGGAACAACTAGCACCGGCAACCCTGCAACCCACACATACACTACCTCAGGCAGTTACACCGCAACACTTTCTGTCACAGATTCCAAAGGAGCGACCGGGGCGGCTTCCACCACAGTCGCTGTGACTGGGACACCATCCACATCCGTCATCGTCGCCTCCGACGCCGCACCAGCACCATCATCACTGGCAACGGCCGGCGGCGAAAAGCTGATCCAGGATTCTGCAGGTAAGATGATCGCCGTCTATACTGACAGTTCAGGAAGGATCGGGCTGGCTTATGATAATTCTGACCCGCTGCTAGTAGGCTGGTCTGCTCCGGTCAAATCATCAACCCCCATATCCGCCTACGAGTGGCCAGCTGCGGTTCTCGTATCGTTGGCATCACTCCGACTCATTGTCGAAGGCGGATCCGGCACCGGAATAATTAGCGACATTCCAGTCGTGATCCAGCGAGACTCTCAGAACAATATTACAGGATTCACAATAGGAACGCCCAAGACCCTTGACTCGTCCGGTCTAGGCAGATATCCTGCGGCTGTTCTCCTCCACAACGGGGATATTCTGGCAGCTTGGGCCTGGCAGAACTCCACCCGGACTATGGTCAAAAGTCTCCGCTGGGATTCCTCAACGGGCTGGACTAATCTTGCAGGCTTTTCATCGACTCCTGACATGGCATTACTGGACTCGGTCAGCATCACCTGGTTTGTCCCGAACATGATCGAGAGACCGGATAACAACAACGTCTACCTCATGGCCAACAGGTTCACCGGACCTCCTGAGACCGTAGCCCTCACCAAGGCAACCTGGAACGGGTCCGGCTGGTCCTGGGGATCCCAGAACGTCACGTATGAAACCAATTGCTCTGACGCAGATGATGATCCCGTCGCTCTTGCCTGGGACCCTGTCCGCTCACTCGTGGTCGCTGCCTACGGGATAACCGGAACTCTGAGTTATGGGGTGTTCACATTGAACTCTCAAGACGTGAAGACTCACCTCGACACGCCTTCACTCGCGGTAACCAACCGAGGCTGGGCCGGAATAGCCGTCCACACCACCACCGGCGACTACTACCTCTTTTTCATGAACGTCAACACCGACGGCGGAAGCGGGCCCCTCGGCTATGTCCGGCTGCCTGCTGGCGGGGTCTGGAACCCGACCGTCAACTATCTCGACTCCGCGACTACTGATCAGGTACTAAGCCTCAGGCCAACAGGCACTAGTCCAACAATTGATCTGTTGTATGCCACGGGAACCTCCTCACCCTCCACCATCAAGTTCACCAGCGTTCGTCCATCCAACCCGTCCAGCTTCAGCGTCTCCGCCAATCCTACTACTATCACAACTCAAGCCGGTTCCTCCGCCATCTCGACCATCACTCTGACAAGTCAGAACGGTTTCACAGGAACTGTCTCTCTCTCAACAAACGTCTCTCCCTCAGGTCTGACTGCTTCTCTGAGTCCTTCCAGCATCACCCTAATCAGTGGCGGAACGGGAACATCAACGCTGACCGCGAACTCCACCACAAACGGCACATACACCGTGACAACTGTAGCTACTAGCGGTTCAACATCTCAATCTGTCCAGGTGACAGTAAGAGTAACGGACTTCATGGTTTCTGTTCCGTCAAGCCTCACGGTCGCTTCAGGCTCGGCCACGACCTCAACCGTAACCCTCACCAGTCTCAACGGCTTTGCAGGAACGGTCAATCTGGCACCATCAGCTTCTCCCGCAGGCGTAACCGTTTCCCTGAGCCCAACCAGCATATCCCTCGCATCCGGAGGCACAGGCACCTCAACCCTAACCGTCAGCTCAAGTACGGTAGGGACCTACACCGTCACGATCACCGGGACAAGCGGCTCACTTTTGCACCGGGTTATAATTAACGTCAGCGTCGTCGCATCATCCGGATTCAGCGCCACAGCAAACCCGTCCACAGTGAGCTTCCAGTCAGGCTCTAACGCCTCATCAACCATCACCCTAACAAGCTTAGGAAACTTCTCAGGTGACGTAGACCTATCAGAGTCTGTCACTCCGTCCACGGGCCTAACCGTCTCATGCAACCCGACAACGGTCTCCCTTTCATCCGGAAGCTCCGCCAACTCAACCTGCACGTTCACCTCGTCGACCCAGAACACCTATACGGTTACAATCACAGCGACCAGCGGTCCCTTATCTCATACCGCAACAATAACAGTCGAAGTTGAAGGCTTCACAATCTCCGCTAGCCCGACCACCGTAAACGTTCCGGGGGGCAGCTCCGGCACCTCGTCCATAACAGTCCTGAGCGTTGCCGGTTTCACGGGCACGATCAATTTCTCCATATCCGTGACCCCTACTGGGCTAACCGCCTCCATCAGCCCGGCCAGCATCAGCTTGAGCCCGGGAGGATCAGGCTCCTCAACTCTCACCATCAACTCCAGCAAGGTAGGAACATACACGGTGATCGTCACTGGGACAAGCGGCTCATCTACTCATTCAGTCACAATCACCGTCAATGTTCAAGACTTCACACTTGCTGTGAACCCATCGTCTCTCAGCCTAGCTGCCGGTACCAGCGGGACCGTTATCATCAGCATAGCCAGTATGGCCGGGTTCACTGGCACCGTATCTCTCTCTGCAGTCTGCACGCCCAGCGGGCCCCGGCTCAGCTTGAGCTCCAGCAGCGTCTCGCTGAGTTCAGGAGGGTCCGGAACATCCACGCTAACTGTTCGCACATTACACAAGACCCCACCTGGCACCTATACGATCACAATAACTGCGACAAGCGGTAGTCTAGCCCACACGGTCACAGTGGTTTTAACGGTCACCTAGAACTGAACCAATCCTAGGCAAGAGGAACAAGAAGTCCCAGGAAGATCCCGTAGACAAAGTGGGACGCCAACGCGACCGATAAGCTGCGGTCTGAAATTCGTATTTCTCCTGCAGATTCGAACGCCCTTCTAGGTGCAAGCATGAAGATGACCCAGAGTGTAACACTGTAGACTAGGGCGTCCAGAAGAACCGAGAGGTTCCCAGCTGGTAGCAGCGCCAAATATGGTAGAATAAGTCCGAAGACGATACCGGCAGCAACTCCATGCCACAAGTGGAGGGTAATGGTCCAAGAGATTCTTGGTTCACGGATTCTGTTCGAATTTACTCTTGCAAGCTTAGAGAGAATTATCCAGTTGGTTTGCCATTCAACCACGCCGTTCATCCCCCACCTTTTCCAAAAAGGGAACTCGAACAAAGTCATGACAGCAGCGCTTACTAGACCAGCGAAAGCCAGGCCAAGAAGTGTTGACGAGGCCAAAAGCCCCTATAGACACACGCGCTCGCTTAGAATAAACGCTTGCAGTGCCGAGGCACTTGCTAGCGACTAGCACTTCGGAACATATCCAAGCCGCACCCAACCGGGGTCGTCGAGATGAGGTAGCTTCGTGTGAGTTTTGCGCGGGGATTAGAATATTGTGAAGTTGAGAACGAGGATGCCTCCCCACTCATCTCCTCCCGCCACCGTGTACACGCCTGGTGAAAACTGGTGGAAGGTTGCTTGGTCCAGAAAGGGAAATATTGTCTCACTCCATGAGCCGGCGACTTGAGCATGACTTTCTATCGGCAATTTGAAACATGGATTTGGAGTGCAACTTCCAACAACGTTAGCAAGATTGCTCGCGGGGTCAAAAACGTACGAGTTTATTCCTGAAAGTATCGCGGGACAAAAGTAGGCTCCTGGTTCGTACAATTGCAAAGGATGTCCGGTGGATATGTTGTCCTTCGTGTAGTTTCCCTTCAATATGGCGAAACCGATGGGGAGGTTCACAGTTCCACAAGGTCCTAGGTTCAATCCCCGAATCTTCCAGTCCGAAGCGGCCCGCACCTCATTCGGAACGAGACGCAGGTTACGTTCGCTTATCGTTATTGCAATCTTGTCTCCGGGCTTGAGAGAGGTCGAATTTACCGATAGGTCTAAGCGAATTCCCAAGGCGGAATTGGAATCTGATACGCCATTGTGGGGGCTTGCTGTTAGGTGTGAAAGCAACCACGCCGGGTATGCCAGCGAGATAGCCATTGCTACAATAGTAGCGATTGCGAAGCAAACGTAGAGGGCCTTTATGGCTCTAATCGAGCCTTCCTCCCACGACATCCAGTTTCAGGCTCCTTATCTTCATTGCGGAATCTCTGGCCCACAATTAGTCAAGTGGAAGTTTCACAGAGTTTCAGCCAAACTTTGTAACCCTGCATGATGACGACTTCATGGTCGTCCTACGGACATGAAAACCTCGACCCTCGCCTAACTCGGACCACTAAAGACGATTCACAAGGAAACTGGGCAAGGAGTAGCTGCCATGCCCGAGGCCAAGTTCCAGTCCATCCCTCGGACTGGACAACGGCGTATCCCCTCTAGCTGGGAAGGTATTTCGAAATGGACTCGGACCTGGAACAGGGCGCATAGGTTAGGTTATGGTGAAGCATCCGGTGAGCGTTTTCGGGCTCGTGAATGGCAGGTAGCCTGGCGTTGTTCCGTATGATAGCTGGGCTGTAAAACAGTAGGTCAGGCCTACATCTGCAAGCGAGAAGAACTGGTTCACCACGATCTGCGCTTTCAGACCTGGACCAATCAGGACTGGAATGGGATTGAAGGTTGTCAGTTTTATCCCGTTGTTGCTAGTGAGGGTTATCGACATCTGAACGTAAAGAGGAAGAGTAGAATTGTTCACGACCTTACCTAGCCACGTTTCCAGACTAGATGGGTTGCGGGATAGGTTCAGCTTGTGGTCCCACTTGAGCCCGACCAAAATTGGAGGAGGGGGGATCGGACCAACACTAACCGGAATGATGATGCTACCCGTCATGGAACTGCTTGCGCCAGTGACCTCGACGCCGAAGAAACCAGGAGTAGCGTCAGATGATACGAACACCATCAGCTGGGCGGGGGCTGACCCATTTAGCGGCAAATAGAGGCTCGCGGGGCTTAGGCTAGCCGACAAGCCCGCTGGGCTGAACGGGGTAAACTGCAAGTTGACAAAGTTCACTTGTCCAGAGGAGTCGTGAATGCTCGTCAGGTTTAGAGTAACTACGGCAGTGGACCCTTGGAGGAGGTTCAGGGATGAAGGGCTGGCCGTGATTGTGAAATCGGGTCCCGTCGCTACCACGCTTACGTTGACAGATCGGGACGTGGTCGCGTTAGATCCTGTGAATGTGACCGTGTACGTTCCAGGTGGCGTCCCGTGAACTCCTATGATGACGGCCTGAGTCCCGCCCGTGATCATGGGGTTGACCAATATCGACCAAGTAGGAGCATTGAGGACGTTTGGCGAGACTGATGCCGTGAGAGTGATGAAGCTTACAAACCCGCCGAAGCTGTTGACGGTTATGACCGTGAAGTCTGAGCCGTCAGGCGGTATCGTCAAGAGGCTGGGGCTCGCTGACAGGTTGAAGTCCGGTGCGACGGTTGTTTCTACAATTCCAGATCCAGCTTCCACTCCTTGGTGTCGAGTCCCGGCAGGGACGCCGAGGGCTACAACGGCCGAAAGGAAGAGCAAAAGGGCCAGTGAGACGGCCTTTATCATTGATGGATCATATTCCTTCTTCTCTCTCTTAAACCATGTACACGTCAACCTCACGCGGACCTAGGTCCTAAGGAAAGACAACAAGCCCCACCAAACTGGGGCCACTGAACACGATTCAACTGAGTACCTGAAACATCGACACGATCTTCGACGTGCAGAAGGAGACTCCCTATAAGATCTCGTCGAGTGGAAATTTCCCTGAGGTGACACCTGCTAATAGCGATGTTCTCTGAAAGCTATCTGGTGAGCAAGACGCGATTCTCCAGTCTTTCACGTCGAATCCTGCCTTAAGGAGTAGACTCTTTGACTCTTCATTGTCTATGTTCAGGGTGGTAGACAATACATCGATATGGTGTTTTCGTGCAAAATCCTTGGCCGCTGAAACTAGAGCTAGCCCAATACCTCTCCGCCTGTGAGCGGCGTGAACAGCGATGTATTCAAGCCAGAGCACCTTGTCCCAGTCATTGACCCACCTTAGCGACTGAGCCAGAAGAACACCAAGAAGTCTCTCGTTCTCTATCGCAGCGAAGCTACAATGGGTCGCAGCATAGAAGTCGAGTTGGGAGGTGTCAAGGTCAGGTCTGACCGGGTCATATACTTCCCCTGACCTCTGTCTCTGATATTGCAGATATTCTTGACTCGCGGCTTTGTAAATTTCTCGAACACTGGAATAGTCTCGGTGCTGGAGACGCCTGATCTTCAATCTTCCGAACCCGCGGCTCCGCTTAGGATTCGTCCACAAAAAGGGCTTGCGTCGTCGGGGGGAAGAAGATCGGGTGCAGGCAACTAGGCTTGTTTCGCGAATTCTTCGATGACCCGTGCTATCCACTTGCTTCCTTGGACGAACACGTCGATCCTCTGGTTCTCGTTAGGAGCGTGAGTATTGCTCTTGGCATGGTTACAGCCAATAGCCACTGTCGGTAGCCCTAGTGTGTTTGTGTAATAGTGCATGGGACCCGAAGCCGCCGAGGTTACCAGGGTCACGGGCTCTTTGCGAAATACTTCTCTCCCAGCCCTAGCCGCAATCTTCGCAATCGGAGCGTCAATAGGCGTTCGCGCGGCAGGATTCTCCGCCTGAATGCGCACTTCTACATCAGCAAACCCATGGCGGATCAAGTGTTGCCTCAGCTTCCCCGCCAGCTTTACGGGGTCCTGGTTTGGCACTAGGCGAAAGTCCATCTTCGCCTGCGCAACAGATGGAAGAACTGTCTTGTGTCCTGGGCCAGTGTATCCTGACCATATTCCTGCGATGTTTGCCGTAGGGTTTCCGTAGAAGGCTTTCTTGAACTCGAATCCTGTCAGGCCGAAGAGGAAATTCTTCACCCCTAGCTCGTCTCGAATACTGTGTTCTTCCAATGGCATCGCGCGTATGACCTCCAGCTCTTCCTGAGTAAACGGTTTGACATCGTCGTACCAGCCTTCTACCATGATTCTGCCATCCTCGTCCGTGATAGTGTCCAGCATCCGGACCAGACGCCATGCCGGATTCTCGACAACCGCCGCACGAGCTGAATGCGAATCCTTCAGAGCGGTTTGAACTCTAAACTCAACGTAGAGCATTCCCTTCAAACCCAGAGTGACTAAGGGGCGATCCTCATAGTCGAGGCCTCCGAACTCCCAAATCGCAGAATCGCCGGTCAGCCTTTCCTTGTAATGCGTAATGAACTCGGAGAAATGGGGGCTGCCAATCTCTTCCTCACCCTCGATCACCCACTTGATATTGCACGGAACGTCTCCAGTCACCTTCAAGAACGCGTTTATCGCCATCAAGCGAGAGACGATGTTTCCCTTATTGTCGCTCGCTCCCCTAGCATAGACTCTGCCATCCTCCACCGTCGCTGAGAATGGAGGATTTTTCCACAGCTCGATAGGTTCGACTGGCTGCACGTCATAATGGTTGTAGAAGACGAGTGTCTTTCTCCCGGTCTTGGCTGAGAGTTCAGCGAATACTATAGGGGGACCGTTGCTTGGAGAGAACTGTTCCACTGTGAAGCCAGTCTCCTTGAGAAACTTGGTAACCAGCTCAGCCGTCTCAGCAAGTCCCAGATTCTGGGCTGACACGCTTGGTTGTCTGCATAAGGCCTGGAGCTGTTCCACAAACTTGTTGCTACTAGAATCTATCTGGTTGAGAATCTCGTCCTTCCGTTCAGTGATAGTCTCGCTCGGGGTCTTAGCCACTCGAATCATCATTGTAAGGAAAGATAGAACCAGATATCAACAATTCTCTCTTTTTGTATCCGCATTGAGTTCCGAAAGGGTCCGTGAAAGGACCTTTGCCCTTAAACTGGTATCACCATTCACAAAAAGCGGCGGAATAACAGTTTGATTGAGACTGTGGACCTCACGAAGAAGTTTGGGGACCTAACTGCAGTCGATGGTGTGAGTCTCCGCGTTGAGGAGGGAGAGGTTTTCGGATTTCTCGGACCCAATGGGGCGGGAAAGACCACTACGGTCAGGATGCTTTGCTGTTTGATATCAAAGACCAGTGGGGCAGCCAGGATAGCAAATTACGAGGTAGGCGATGACGCGGATTCTTTGAAGATCAGGAAGATCATCGGATTGGTTCCTGACAGCGTGGGTCTCTACGATGACTTGACCGCTTATGACAACTTGGATTTTTACGGGAAGCTGTACAAGTGTACCGAGACGCAGAGGAGAGAGAACATCCAACGGTTCCTCAAGATGTTGGGACTCTGGGAGAAGAAGGATGTTGCTGCTGGAGCGTTTTCGAAGGGAATGAAGCAAAAACTTGCGATAGCACGCGCTCTGATTCATGAACCTGAAGTGCTGTTCTTGGACGAGCCGACAGTCAACCTGGACCCTGAATCATCAAAAACAGTCAGGGACTTTCTTCTTGAGCTCAAGAAGGAGAAGAAGACAATCTTTCTGAACACGCACAACCTCGACGAAGCGCAAAGAATCTGCGATAGAATCGGGATACTCAACACCAAGCTAATGGCCGTAGGCACTCCCGAAGAACTCGAACGCTCAGTAACAGGTAGGAAGACCGTAATTCAGCTAGAACGGGTAGACGAGGCGGTTCTGAACGCGTTGAAGAAACTATCGATCGGGAAGATGTTCAAGGACGACAACAGAATAACGATTCACGTAGTTGATCCTGGAAAGGAGAATCCGGCCATCGTACGCGCAATTGTCGAGGCAGGAGGCAACGTTCAATCAGTCTCGGTGCTCGGTTCAACATTAGAAGATGCCTATCTGAAACTCGTGAAGGAGACAAAATGAATCTCGGAAATTCGTGGATAATTGCAATCAAGGATCTCAAGGTAATCATACGGAAAAAAACGATTCGATACACTATCATCGTTCTTCCTCTCCTGATTTCGATTCTATTCCCATTGGTAATCAAGTTCGAGGGAAATAAGAACGGGGGAATACCGGCTGCGGTTCTCCCGGGACTTCTGAACTCGTTCTCCTTCTTCTTTGTCATCATCGCGGCGCTCCTTCCCACTCCGATCGCCTCTTACAGCATAGTCGGCGAAAAGGTAGAGAAGAGCCTGGAACCCCTCCTGGCAACTCCCACCACTGATGGAGAGATTCTGCTCGGAAAGAGCATCGCCGCATTCCTGCCTACCATCATCGCGACCTATGCTGGCGCTACAATCTTCATGATTCTCATTGATAACGTAACTCACAGCACGCTCGGCTACCTGTATTTTCCAAACTGGACCATCGGGGTCATCCTCCTGCTTCTTGCTCCCCTAGCCGCGGTACTAAGCGTCCAGTTGAATGTGATCGCGTCCGCGAGGGTTAGTGACGTGCGTGCAGCATCACAGCTCGGAGCTCTCATGTTCCTCCCGTTCACGGCCATCTACGTCGCAGGTGAGATAGGCCTGATATCGCTCGACACCAACAATCTCCTCATCATCTCTGCCATTGTCGCAGCGCTTGATGTGGTTCTTTTCCGGATTAGCACGGCTACTTTCCGGAGAGACGAGATTCTCACAAAATGGAAGTAATGCGCTAGGTTAATCGAAGGAAACAAGTCCTAATGTCGGGAGCATGCATGATGTCAGACTGCAGGTTGGTTTGACGGGGGCAGAAGTTCTTGTACCGAGGCGGTGGTTGCTGGCAGAAATACCACGGCTGCAACTACTGAGGTCCAAAGGCCACTCTTGTCCCCTATCGCAGACTGCGTCATGTTAGTCGTCTTAATGATCAGGCCGCTAGACATGAAGAGCTGCTTTCTCTCGTCCCAAGCTGTGGCAGGATCAAATGCGACCCCCATAGTAGTCGCCAACATGCTAGCCGCCAGATCCTCTGAGTAGTCTCCCGCGATCTCTTCTGGTTGTCCGAAAGAATGGTGCTCGGAGAGATATCCGTACTGATTTTCCTCGGAAGGAATGGCGATCCCAATAGATGACGCGATCAGCCTGTGGGGCTCATCTGTACAATTTCTTGCGAGCACGACAAACGTAATCTCACCAGCGTGCAACATTGAGATGCCTCTTTCTTTCGGGATGAGCTTGCACCCGGGCGGAATTATGCTGGACACAGGTACTAGGTTACAATGTTGAATCCCTGCATCACGGAGGGCCAGCTCGAAACTCGCCAGATTCTCCTTGTGCTTTCCAACACCTTTCGTCAGAAAGAAATATTTCGGGATCATTCCTTTAGCGACTCAAGTACTACCTCGTGACGTTTAACTTTGGGGTAACCCAGGGTTCATTTGGTCCCCGTCCGCCGATAGTCATAAGAACAAATCCCAACCGAGAAGCAGGTCTTATGCCAATCGTTAACGTCGGTCAGGAAAACTCTGGGAGTATTGATCTCTATTACGAGGATCATGGTTCGGGTAGGCCAGTCGTACTGATTCATGGCTATCCATTGAGTGGTGCCTCCTGGGAGAAACAGGTCCCAGTCCTGCTCGATGCCGGTTACCGTGTCATCACTTACGACCGCAGGGGGTTTGGCAAGTCCAGCCAGCCGACCACAGGCTACAACTATGACACGTTCGCCAGAGATCTACACAAACTCGTGAGCCACCTCGACCTACGCAATTTCGCGTTGGTAGGTTTCTCGATGGGCGGCGGCGAAGTTGCACGCTTCATAGGACAATATGGATCCAAAGATGTCAGCAAAGCAGTATTCGTCTCATCGGTCCCACCTTATCTTCTGAAGGCATCGGACAACCCGGAAGGAGTTGACGGAAGTGTCTTCGACGGTATTCAGACCGCGATCAAGGCGGATCGTTACGCGTTCTTCACCGAGTTTTTCAAGAACTTCTACAACACGGACCAGTTCCTAGGCAAGAGGGTTAGCGAGCAGGCCGTCCAGTCCAGCTGGAACGTCGCAGCAGGTGCTTCTGCAACCGCCAGTCTAGCTTGTGTTCCAACGTGGCTTGAGGATTTCCGTAAGGATCTATCTCGCGTTCAGGTGCCCACTCTGGTCATTCATGGTGATGCGGACCGGATCGTTCCTTTCGCCGCCTCGGGACAGCGGACAGCCAAACTGGTCCCTGGAGCACGTCTAGTCGTGGTCAAGGGCGGGCCGCACTGCATATCCTGGACACACGCCGACGAAGTCAACCTCGCACTGCTGAACTTTCTGAGAGAAGAGAAGAAGCTCGAACTAGCAACACCCGCCTAGCCTCGCAAGTGGGACAATACTAGAGCAAAGACGGCAAACGTTTTCAGCACTCTAGGCGAGCCTTCGTCCTATGACGCCCAGAGCGTCAGTCACTCCACTTACCGTCCCCCAGCCTGTCGCAACACCGCTGACTCGCGCCGCGATCTTTCTGGTCGTAACCATTAACCCGGGTGCAGGGCATCGAGCTGCAATCCGATCTTTCTGCGCCGATCTAGCCGCGCTCGTGCGCTCTGTAGGATTTCGTGAGCAGGAGGGAACTCTTTCCTGTGTTTTGGGGTTGGGATCCGATGCCTGGGACCGGCTATTCGGGAAGCCGCGGCCAAGAGAGCTGCACAAGTTTCGCGAGATCCGGGCAGGAGAGCGCCACGCCGTCTCAACACCCGGCGACATGCTCTGGCATATTCGGGCGCAACGCATGGACTTGTGCTTCGAGTTGGCGACGCAGATTATGGCTCGGCTTGGACCCGCAATCAGCCCGGTTGACGAGGCTCATGGGTTTCGTTACTTTGACAGCCGCGACCTCATCGGCTTCGTCGACGGAACAGAGAATCCCAAAGGTCAGGACGCGGTTGATGCCACCCTCATAACCGATGAGGACCCAGCGTTCGCCGCAGGCAGCTATGTGATTATTCAGAAGTACCTCCACGATCTCGCTGGCTGGAATGCTCTACCGACGGAAAAACAGGAAAAGATTGTCGGCCGCACGAAGCTGAATGATGTGGAGTTGGACGATAAGGTCAAGCCCACATATGCGCATAATGCGCTGACCAAGATAGTGGAGGATGGGAACGAGATCAAGATACTCCGAGACAATATGCCATTCGGTCACGCTGGCCAGAAAGAGTTCGGGACGTACTTCATCGGCTACAGTCGCTCACCAAGCACGATCGAGAAGATGCTCCAGAACATGTTCGTCGGCAAGCCACCAGGCAATTATGATCGACTGCTGGATTTCAGCCGAGCGGTCACCGGGAACCTCTTCTTCGTGCCATCCGCGACATTTCTAGAGAACGTTAAGACCGACTAGGCGGACACCCTGGCAGTAAACCTAGCGATGGAGCGAGCCTTCGCTTTCGCAATTTCCTGCTCCCGGGTTCTCGGTTGCGCGTTTGTTTCAAGAGAGCGGAGAAGACTGGTCGAGACTTGGGTTATTTCATCAACTGCAACGTGGAATGATCGTTCGTTTGCCTTCGACGGCTGATGAAAGCCGCTGACTTTTCTAACAAACTGCAATGAAGCATCCCGAATCTCCGCGTCTGTGGCCGGCGGGTCGAAGTTGAAGAGGGTCCTGATATTCCTGCACATTCGTGAAGCCTATAGGAAAAGAGTCGAAACGCTACTTTAGTCCTTCCGCGATTGACCAATCGAACACTCCGAGGTAGTGGCCGTTCTAGGGTCCGGGAGTGGAGTCCCGGGGACATAACCAGAATGAATCAGATATCTATCGCAGCAATTCGCCTCAGCATTGTTCATATCGAACCAGTCATGAGCCGAGTTAACCTATGGCTGCCAGAAGCTACGCCGGAGCGCTGATCATTCTGACCCTCGCGGTCGTCTTCTGGTTCAAGTTCGATAATTTTCTCGCCGGACCATTCTTCTTCGTATTCGTCAGCATCTCATTCACCGTCTTCCTCTTGCTGGAATTCGGACTCGCCACCTTCGTGTACCGACCAGTAGGAGACAGGAAATATCTCCCCACTGTCAGCTTGGTCATGCCGGCCTTCAACGAAGGAAAGGTTGTCTACCAGACCGCCGCTGCAGCAGCAGCCTCAACCTATCCAAGAGCTCTCCTCGACATCGTCATAGTCAATGACGGCAGCACCGACAACACCCGGGAGGAACTTGATCGTGCAGAAAGAGACTTCGGCATCAGAGCCATACACCTTGATCGAATTTCGGGTAAAAGGAGGGCAGTAGTCGCAGGGTTCAAGGAAAGCAAGGGCGAGATCGTGGCGATAGTGGACAGCGACACGTTCCTCGCGGCAGACGCACTTTACAACGGTGTCCAGAACTTTTCCAGCTCAAACGTTGGCGCCGTATGCGGTCACGGAAAAGTCTACAACAAAACAGAGAACACCATCACAAAAATGCAGGATGCGTGGTACGACGGTATGTTCACGGTCTTCAAGGGCGCCGAGAGTGTGTTCGGAATGGTAACCTGTTGCGCAGGACTGATGTCGTTCTATCGGAGAAAGTCGATCACGGGCATGATGGACTCTTGGGCGAGTGAGACCTTTCTCGGTATCCCGGTTAAGGCAGGCGAAGACCGGGCTTTGACCAACATAGTTCTCAGACCGAGAGTATTGTACAGTGCTGATGCGGACGATCGGATTCTAACCAATGTAGTGGCCAGGAGAGGCGAGGACGTGGTCTATGCCAGTAACGCAGTCGCCTATACGATTGTACCGAACACTCTCAGAAAATTCTTCAGACAACAGGTTCGGTGGAAGAGAGGCTGGTTCAGAGGAAACCTTCAGGCTCTCACGTTCATGTGGAAGAAACACCCGCTAGGATCTCTGCTCTACTATCTGCACACAGTTCTGGCCTATGCTACACCGGTAGTTGTCGCGAGAATGCTCTTTCTTCCGGCTCTAGAGGGAAAGTTCCTTTCTCCAAGCGTCTACGTTATCGGACTGGTGTACGTAGGATTTCTCTACGCTCTCTACTACGCGGTGCGTGAGCCGAGGGGGACATGGCCCTACCGAATGCTCTTCCAGATCACATACAACCTATTCATCTCTCCCTTCCTGAGCCTCTTCGCGTGGGCCACGATTAGACGAGAGTCTTGGATGACGAGATAGACCGATTGTTAATGGAACAGTTATATATCTGCATGGTTATGTAATGGGCTATGAAAGTCTCACAATCTATTGCGAAACCCGCCATAATAACGACTCCTAACGATACTGAGATCCGAATCGTACGGACCTTCGACGCGCCTCGCGACGCCGTGTTTCGTGCATACACTGATCCAAAACTCGTTGCTCAATGGATGGGGCCTCGAAAATACAAGATGACTATCGAGCAGATGGATGTCCGCCCCGACGGTCGATGGCGCTTCTTCCATATCGATACAGACGGGACGAAATACGGCTTCCACGGCGAATTCCGCGAGGTCGTACGCCCAGAGCGCATAGTGCAGACCTGGAACTTCGAAGGCATGCCAGGCGAGTCCCTTCAGACAGCCCTCTTCAAAGAACACGATGGCCGCACCACAGTCACATCAATTGTCAAGTTCGAGCGCAAGGAGCACCGTGACGGTATGCTAGCCAGCGGCATGGAAAGCGGCTTGAACGAGGGCTACGACCGCCTCGACGAGCTCCTACGGACCACGCATTGAACGACGAGACCCTCTCTGCGACCTTCCAGGCTGTAGCCGACCCGACACGACGCACCATCCTCGCCCGGCTCGCGCAAGGCGAGGCCACCGTCCAAGAACTGGCGAGGCCCCTGCCAATGAGCCAACCCGCGGTCTCCAAACACCTCAAGGTCCTGGAGAAGGCAGGGCTCATTGAACGTCGACCCGAAGCACAGCGACGCTGGTGTCGGCTCCGGGCTAGGCCATTGAGAGAAGTTGCTGTTTGGGCTACCGAATTCCAGCAGTACTGGGACGAGAGTTTTGAACGGTTGGACGAGCTGCTGAAAAAGGAAAAAGGCACTCAGCAGTAGCGCCGGGACCCTAGCTTCTCTTTGGGGACGCGGCCGGCTCGAAGAGCTCACACAGTCTCTCGCTGCCACATCCGCTGATGATGAGACGCTCCTTCGCATTGTTGAGGAGTTTCTGGGTCCAATTGACATCTCCGCCATCGACGAGCTCTCGTTCTTTGCCAGTGGGGTCGGTTGCATAGATCTTGAAGCACAACTCGCCGTAGTATCTTCTCCCTTGCTTGCAATCCTGGTCGATTCCGATTTTGACCTTCTTGTGCGCGGACTGAAGCTTCTCAACCACTCCCGATAGAACTACTGGTCGTGCGGCGTTGGACCCAATGTCAGACACGGCTACCCGAAGTGGTGTCCTAGTGCCTAGAAACTCTTTGAGTGTCGCAAGATAGAATCCGATATGGAGATCCACCGTCTCCGTCTCAAACCGAAGATTCCCTGGGTCGCGGCCTGCACTACACAGGGTAAAGGCTCTGAAGTGTTGTCTAGTGCCAGGACCGACACCAAGTTTCTGGCCTCTTAAGAGGCGGTGACTCGCCGCCAGGTGAACGGATGCTGCTTTACCTGAAGAGAAGTTCCTCTGTTCGCGGCGTCGGACTGCACACTCAATGGCGAGCACGTTCGTCGAATCAGCGACAACCTCCGTGTTTCGAATCGTTGAAACGGTCCAATCCTGACTGATCGGGGATAGCGCAGAGACTGTTCCTAGCGGGCAGACCGGTGAGAGTTCGATGGGCTGGAAGACTTTAGGCAGTCGAGAGAACGCGATGCGATCCCATCCAAGAAGACGTCGAGGACTAGAGACAGAAGGCCGGGTGAACCGGTTTGAGACATGATCCTCAAGTAATAATTTGGGTTCGCGCTTCTTCGCTCTGCGGCCGTAGACCTCCAAGAGCAACGATTGTAGGTCAGTCGGAGCCAGACGATTTGTGAGAATATTAGCAAGATCCGGGACCCTTGCCTCCCTCTCGATTCTCTCTATGATTAGGCTTCTCCGAGCGAGCTCAGGAGACGAGGGACCAGCGGGTGAGATCGGCATAGCTCACATCGGGAAGTGCTTAGTCATTAATTGTTGACATCAGGCACCGGGATAAGAGGAGGCAGCGAATCGGCGCCTTCCTTGGGAAAGAAGGGGGGTTTTGTTTGGTGTTGGTAGTACTGCTAACTCGTACTTTGGATTCAGTTTGTTGGGTGAGAGCTGGTCCGGGGCCTCTTCCTGAGGAAATGCAGTGCAGCGACAGCGAATGCTCCTAAGCTTCCCAGGATTATGCCGATGGTAATCCAGCCATTCGTTGTTGTGATTAGTGAAGGAGGTGCCGCGACGTCGTAGCCGAAGTAGCTTCCCGAGTTATTGTTGACACCCTTAATGCCGTTGCCGTTAAAGGCCACAACATAGAATGTGACGTGGCCTCCGCTCGCCACTGCTGGTATCTGAGCGGTGGCAGTGGTGGTTGTGGCATTGTACGAGGCGAGGAGAGTCGTGTTAACCATTTTCCAGTTGTCAGTCGTGTAAATGATGGTCACGTTTTGTACACTTGAGTGCTGGTCAGTAACGTTCACCGAGACTGTTGCCGGGGCATTGTAAGTTGGCGAGGATGGTTGGATAACAGGCGTTCCAATCGTTGGAGGAGTATTCGGGGGTGCATGTGCGAGGAGCG
>WNGK01003411.1_pt1 | contig 17166 bp, 18 predicted proteins | sample 5400601 | NCBI WGS metagenome assembly WNGK01 (sample SAMN13153376, study PRJNA577476) | soil metagenome | isolation source: 60 cm soil or saprolite under Garry oak tree replicate 1 | place: USA:California | collected 2016-06-15
CAGCCGTTGATGCAATAGCCGCATTGCGGCACCTGCTCTTCCACGTAGGCGGTCTGGAGGGGATGCGGCTTGTCCGGCGTGCCGAGCCCGGCGAGCGTCACGACCTTGTGGCCGGCGGCGTCCGACACCGTCGTCGCACAGGAGCGGATCGGCTGGCCGTCGAGATGCACCGTGCAGGCGCCGCACTGCGCGAGCCCGCAGCCGAAGTGCGGATTGTTGAGGCCGATATCGTCGCGCAGCGCGTAGAGCAGCGGCGTGTCGGGATCGACATTGACCGTGTGCTGCTTGCCGTTGACGTCGAGGGTGAAGTCCTTGGTCATGGTCATCCGCCTCCCTGGCTTGAACCGATGATTTTTCCCGCCGTTTCCGGAACGGGCCGCGCGGCACATATTGCCGTTGTTTGAAACAACTATAGTCTAGGCGGCGAGCCCCCGCGACGGGGGTCTGAACCATTCTCACTGAAGCTTGATCGGCTCAGGATGAGGGCTTCGAGAGGATTTCGCCATGCCCCTGATCGCCCCCTCGGTCGACGACGCCATCGTGGCAATCCCCGACGGCGCGATGATCGTCGTGCCGCGCGAATCCTCCGGCGTCCCGATGGAGGCGACGCGCGCGCTGATCCGGCGCGGTATCAAGCGCCTGCATCTCGTCGCGCTGCCGACCTCGACCTTGCAGGCCGACATGCTGATCGGCGCCGGCTGCGTCGACACGCTGGAGACCTCCGCCGTCAGTCTCGGCGAGTTTGGTCCGGCGCCGCGCTTCACCGCCGCGATCCTTAACCGCACCATCACCATGAAGGACGCGACCTGCCCGGCACTTTACGCCTCGATGCAGGCGGCCGAGAAGGGCGTGCCGTTCATTCCGCTGCGCGGGCTGATCGGCTCCGACATCCTTAAGCACCGTCCCGACTGGCGCGTGATCGACAATCCGTTCGGCAACAACGATCCGATCGTGCTGCTGCCCGCGATCAAGCCGGACTTTGCGCTGTTCCATGCCGGCATGGCGGACCACTTTGGCAATGTGTTCATCGGCCGCGACCGCGAGCTGATGACCATGGCCCATGCGGCTGCGCACACGATCGCAACCGTGGAGAAGATTCACGAGGGCAATCTGCTCGAAGACCCGTTTCTCTCCGCCGGCACCGTGCCGGGCTTCTATGTCGAGACCGTCGCCGTGGCGCCGCGTGGCGCTTGGCCGCTGCCGCTGCTCGACCACTACCCGGCTGACGGCGCGCATCTTGCCGAATACGCCAAGCTTGCCGCGACAGCGGAGGGCTTCGCGCGCTACCTCGACAGCCACGTCTACACCAAACGCGCCGCCTGACATGGACTTCCGCCCCGAAGAGCTCCTCGCCGACGTGATCGTCCGGCTGATCGGCGATGTGCGCCACGTGGCGATCGGCAATGCCTCGCCGATCCCGGCGACGGCCGCGCTGCTCGCGCGCGAGCGCGGCGGCGGCAAGCCATACGTGTCGCTGCTCGGCAGCCGCAAGCATATGTTCTTCACCGATGGCGGGCGCGAGCTGTTCGACTGCGCCGGCCAGGGCCGCATCGATGTTTTCTTTCTTTCCGGCGGCGAGATCGACCGCGAGGGCAACATCAATCTGGTCAGCATCGGCGACTATGATCACCCGAGCGTGCGGTTTCCCGGCTCGTTCGGCTCAGGCTATCTCTATTACGTGGTGCCGAAAGTGATCCTGTTCCGCGTCGAGCACTCGCGCCGAACGCTGGTGCCCAAAGTAAGCTTCATCTCGGCGCCCGGCGGCAACGATCCGAATGTGTATCGCACCGGCGGGCCGGTCGCGCTGGTGACCAACCGCTGCCTGTTTTCGTTCGACCGCACGCTCAAGCGCTTCAAGCTCGAGAGCGTGCATCCGGGGCATACGGTCGAGGAAGTGGTCGAGAATACCCGGTTCGAGTTCGACCGGCCGGAGCATGTGCCCGTGACGCCTGCGCCGTCGGAGGACACGCTGCGCCTCATGCGCGAGACCATCGCACCGCAACTGGCGGAGGTTTATCCGCAGTTTGCGCAGCGCGTTTTTGGCGTGACGCCGCCGCAGGCGGCAAGCGTCTAGCTCTCCCCCACCTCCGCCGCCATTTTGGCGCGCCAATCCCGTCGCGCATTGACCATCGAGATCGCCGACATCACCAGCAGCACCGCGCACACGGCCATCAGCGTCCCGGCGATCGGCCGCGTCACAAAGATCAGCCAGTTGCCGTCCGACATGATGAGCGATTGGCGCAGACTCATCTCCAGAATCGGCGCGATGACCAGGCCGAGCACCAGCGGCGCAGGATCGAACGAGAACTTCTTCAGCGCGTAACCGACAACACCCATGATCAACATGATCCACACATCGACGATCGAGTGGGCGACCTCGTACACGCCGATGATGCAGAACATGATGATGAGCGGATAGAGATACGCGTAAGGGATACGCAGCAGGTTCACGAACAGCCCGACCAGCGGCAGATTGAGCGCGAGCAGCATCAGGTTGCCGACATACATCGAGGCGACGAAACCCCAGAACACGTCGGGGTGATCGTTCACCAGCGTCGGGCCGGGCGGCACGCCGTGGATCATCAGCGCGGCCATCAACACCGCCGTCACCGGCCCGGTCGGAATGCCGAGCGCCAGCATCGGCACAAACGCGCCGGTCGAGGCCGCATTGTTCGCCGACTCAGGTCCCGCCACGCCCGCGACCGCGCCGTGGCCGAATTCCTCGGGATGCTTGGAAACCTTCTTCTCCACCGCATAAGAGAGGAAGCTCGAAATGATATGTGCCGAGCCCGGAATGATGCCGATGAGAAAGCCCATCACGGTGCCGCGCGCGATCGGCATCGCGGACTGGCGCCATTCCTCGCGGTTCGGCCACAGCTCGCGCAGCTTCGGGCGCACGACCTCGCCCGTAACGGTATGGCTCGGCGTCGCGAGGATTTCGCCGAGGCCAAACAGCCCGACCGCGACCGGCACAATGCCGATGCCGTCGCCCAATTCTGGAATATCGAACGAGAAGCGGAAGTGCCCGCTCAGCGGATCGATACCGATCATGCCGAGCAAGAGGCCGAGCGCCGCCATCAGCAGCGTGCGCACCAGCGATGACGTCGACATGTAGGCGAGAAACAAGAGGCCGAGCGCCAGCAGCGCGGTATATTCGGGCGGGCCGAACTTCAGCGCGATGGTGGCGAGCGGCGGCGCGATCAGCGTGAGGACAATCACCCCGAAGGTGCCGGCGATCCACGAGCCGACCGCCGCGATGCAGAGCGCCGCGCCGGCGCGGCCCTTGCGCGCCATCGCGTTGCCGTCGATGCAAGTCATAACAGAGGAGGCTTCGCCCGGAATGCGCAGCAGGATCGACGTGGTCGAGCCGCCATATTGCGATCCGTAGTAGATGCCGGCGAGCATCACGATCGCGTTTGTCGCGTCGAGCCCGAAGGTAATCGGCAGCAGGATCGAGATGCCGGCGAGCGGGCCTATTCCCGGAAGGACGCCGACCAGCGTTCCGACGACGCAGCCGAGAAACGCGTACCACAGCACGGCGGGCTGGAGCGCCACCGAAAAGCCGAGCCAGAGTGCATCGAGTGTTGTTCCCATTTTATGCTTTCGTCGCGATGCAAATTCCAGCAAAACCTTGCGGAAAACTGGTACCCAGTTTTCCTGGCATCGCCTTTAGAACCCCAATATGCCCTGTTCGAGCGGCGACTTGAGCGCCTTGGCGAACAGCGCATAGGCGAGCAGCGTGAGCACGATCGCGTAGGCGGCGGCGTAGTGAACCGGCTGGCGCTCGATCACGAGCAGCAGCACGAACACCAAAAGCGACATGGTGATGAGAAAGCCGATCGTCTGATAGCTCACGATCGCCACGCCCGAGATGACCACAACCATCAGCGCATGGTTGCGGTCGCCCCAGTCGATCTCGGCAAGCGGCTGGCTTCTGGCGGCGCCGACCATCAGGGCGATTCCGAAGACGATCATCAGCCCGATGAGCAGTTTCGGCATCATGCCGGCGCCCGGCGCAGACAATGATCCAAACGGCAGATCGCCCGCGAGCGCGAAGACGATAACGCCGAAGATGACAAACGCCGCGCCCGCGACGTGGTCGGTGCGAAGGATCATAGGCATGAGTCCTCTTCTCCCCTCCCCCCATGCGCAGCATGGCGGGGAGGGGTCGGGGGTGGGGGGCACCCGCGCACGACGGCGGCGATCGTCTCCATCACGCCCTCGACATTGCTCAGCACGTCATTGTTCCAGAAACGCAGCACGCGATAGCCACGAGATTCAAGATCGGCAGTACGTCTCGCATCGCGCGCCACCCCCATCGCTTCGTTGCGTTGTCCACCGTCGATCTCGATCACAAGTCGGGAGGCGTGGCAGGCGAAGTCAGCAAGATACGGACCGATGGTCGCTTGACGGCGAAAGTGCGAGCCAACGACCGTCAGATGACGCAGGTGCCGCCACAGCACGCGCTCGGCATCGGTCGGAACGTGACGCATCGCGCGGGCGCGTGGCACACGAACATCACGTTTTCGCTCACGCAAAGATTGCTTCAAGAGCCCCCCACCCCCGACCCCTCCCCACCGCTTCGCGGGGGGAGGGGCGCCGAGCGCGATCACCACGTCCAAACCCACACCTACGAAATAGCAGCCCACCCTTTATCCCACTTTCCCGATCTGTCGGATCGTGTCCTCGGCGCGCCGAATGTCTTCGTCCCAGAACTTCGCGAACTCCGCCGCCGGGAGATAGCTTGGCTCAAGACCGATATTGGCGAGCAGACCATTGAATTGCGGGCTGGCGGCGGCCTTGTCGATGGCGGCGGTCAGCGTCGAGACGATCGCGGCCGGCGTGCCCTTCGGGGCAAACAGGCCGACCCAGAGATAGTACGTCACGTCATAGCCCAGCTCCCGCATGGTCGGCACGTCGGGAAGGACCCTGGAGCGCTCGGCCCCGAAGGTTGCGAGCGCACGCAGCTTCCCGGCTTTGACATGCGAGAGAGTAGCCTGCACGGTTTGCGTCGTGAGCTGCGCGTTGTTGCCGAGCACGGCCGTGATCGCCGGCCCCCCGCCAGCCGTCGGCAGGTGACGCATGCCGGTGATACCCGTCGCCTTCTCGAGCAGCGCGACCGGCAGATGGCTCGCCCCATAGAAGCCGCCCGAACTGTAGACGATCTTTTCAGGGCTCTTCTTTGCCCCGGCAACGAACTCCTCCAGCGTTTTGTAGGGCTGCTGCTCGTTGACCAGCACCAGAACCGGATCGGCGCAAAGCCGACCGAGCGGAATGAAATCGGCGCGCGTGGCCTTCGGGGTGCGGCCGAACAGCTTGTCGACTTCCGCGTAGCTGGAGATGCCGTTGTTATGCGAGAGCAGCGTGTAACCATCGGGCCTGGCATTCGCCGCGACCTGCGCGCCGACCCCGCCGGCCGCGCCGGCCTTGGTCTCGACCACGATGGCCTGCTTGAAGATGCCTTCAAGCGCGTTCGCGGCCGGCCGGGTTATCACATCGTTGATGCCGCCCGGCGGGAACGCATTGATGATGGTGATGGGCCGCGACGGAAATGTGTCCTCCGCCGCCGCGGTGCGGACCACGACGGCAGCCGCTGCGGCGGCACCGCCGATGACGAATTGGCGCCGATCCATGTTAGCCCTCCACTCGTCCGACTGCCTGCACGGCGGCTTCGACGCGCTTGGCGTCCGCTTCCCAGAACGCCGCGAACTCCGGCTGGTCCATGAAGGCGACCTCCTGGCCGATGTTCGCCATCGCTTTCACGAACGTCTCGTTCGCGGCGGCCTTCCTCGAGGCATCGCGCCAGAATGTGATGATGGTCTCCGGTGTGCTTTTCGGTGCGAACAGCCCGACCCAGAGATAGAACTCCAGATCGTAGCCGAGCTCCTTGAGCGTCGGCACGTCGGGCATCAGCGGCGCGCGCGTTGCGCCGAACGAAGCGAGTGGGCGCAGCTTGCCGGCTTTGACCTGCGCGCTCGCTGCCGCGATCGACGAGCACAGCACCTGCGAATTATTGCCGAGCAGCGCAGTCAGCGCCGGTCCGCCGCCCAGGGTCGGCAGATGGCGCAACTGGATGCCGGCCGCCTTGTTGAACAGCGCCATCGGCAGATGCAGCGCGCTGTAGAGGCCGGACGAGCTCATCACGATGCCATTTGGTTTGGCTTTCGCAGCGTCGACGAACTCTTTCAGATCTTTGTAGGGCTGCTGGTCGTTGACCACGATGATCATCGGATCGGCGATGTAGCGCGCGATCGGAATGAAGTCGGCGCGGGTGAATTTCGGCGCGCGGCCGAACAGCCGGTCGACCTCGGCAAAGCCCGAGATCGACGTGATGTGGGTGAGCAGCGTGTAGCCGTCGGGCTTGGCATTCGCCGCGACCTGCGCGCCGACCGCACCCGCCGCGCCAGCCTTGGTCTCGATCACCACCGGCTGCTTGATCATCGGCTCGAGCACGGCCGCGAGCGGACGCGCCACGACATCCGCGGCTCCGCCGGGCGGGAATGGATTGATGAACGTCACCGGCCGCGCCGGATACTCCTGCGCGAACGAGGGAGTGGTGAGAAGCGAGGCGGCCGAGCCGGCGAGGAAGCTGCGTCTGTCGAACTGATACATCAAACGGTCCTCCCTGAATCTGCGGCGCATTACTTGCGCTTTTGTGCGTTGCCGCATTGTGGCGGACGCGGTGCACGATGCTACGCGGCTGGCATCGGGTCAACAAATTGCCTGCCCGACGACGCTGGTTTCAGCATCGGAAATGATGCGCGCTTGTCGGGCCACTGCGACACCGGCATGATCGCCGCATGACGGACGCCGTCCTAAACGCCGCCGACATCACACCGTACGCTGAACCGCGCTGGCGCGCGATCTGGCGCAACGCGTTTCCGTTGCTTGTCGCCGGAGCGATTTGGGAGACGGTCGCGCGCGCCGGCGTATTTCCACCGCGGTTGTTTCCCTCGCTCGAAGCCATCGCGGCCGCGTTCTGGCGTCTCACGCTGAACGGCATCCTGCCGCATCACGCACTCGACACGTTGCTGCGTCTCGGCGCGGGGTTCGCGCTCGCCGCCATCGCCGGCACGGTCGTCGGCCTGCTGATGGGCCGTTTGCGCTTCGCCGAGGATTGCCTGCTGCCGCTGGTGAGCATCGGTGCGCCGATCCCGGGGCTTGCCTACGCGCCGCTGTTTCTCTTGTGGTTCGGCCTTGGCAATTTTTCGACCGTGCTGCTGGTCGGGTTCGTGGCGGCGTTCCCGATCATCTTCAACACCTGGACCGGCGTGAAATCCGTCAAGGATATTTGGGTTCGCTCTGCGCAGGCGATGGGCGCGGATAATCCGCGGCTGTTCCGCCACGTGATCCTGCCCGGGGCGCTACCCTACATCCTCACAGGGCTGCGGCTCGGCCTCGCGCAGGCCTGGCGCATCCTGGTCGGCGTCGAAATGCTCGCTGCGGTGCCGTGGGGGCTCGGTTGGATGATCTTCGGCGCGCGCGAGTTCCTCAACATGGACGTGGTGCTGGCCGGCGTCGCCGTGATTGCGATGATCGGACTGGCGCTGGAGAAACTCGTGTTCCAGCGACTGGAGAATTACACCGTCGTGCGCTGGGGAATGATGACATGAGCCCCGAGCGCATCCGCTCGATCTGCCGCGGCGCGCTCACGCTGCTGCTGGCGGCCGCGATCTACGAGGCGCTGGCGCGCTCCGGCTGGTTCGCCTCCGCCCTGATGCCGACGCTGGAGAAAATTGCCGGTACGCTGGCCACGGTCCTCTCCGACGGCTCGATGCTGGCGCACGCCGTAACCACGCTCTATCGCGTGCTGTTCGGCTTTTCGCTCGCGATCCTCGCCGGCCTGCCTTTGGGTATCCTGATGGGCCGCTCGCGCGCCGTGGAGAATTTTGTGCTGCCGCTCGCCAGTGCCCTGATGCCGATCCCGTCGCTCGCCTGGGTGCCGGTTTTCATCCTGTGGTTCGGGCTCGGCAATACGGTCTCAATTCTCATTGTATTTTACGCCAGCCTGTTTCCGATGCTGCTCAATGCCTGGGCAGGAGTGCGCGCCGTGAACCCGCTGTGGCTTCGTGCCGCAGGCGCGATGGGAGCGGACGAGCAGGCACTGTTCTGGAAGGTCATCATTCCGGGTGCCTCCCCCTTCATCATCACCGGCCTGCGGCAGGCCTTTCTGCGCGCCTGGGTGGCGGTGGTCGGCGCCGAAATGCTGGCGGCCTCGGATTGGGGGCTTGGCTGGGTGATTTTCGACGCCAAGGAGTTTCTCAACGCCGACCTGATGCTGGCCGCGCTGGCGGTGATCGGGGCCATCGGCTTTGCGTTCGAGCGGCTGGTGTTCGGCTCGCTGGAGCGGGCCACCGTCCAAAGATGGGGCATGGTGCGCAGCACCAAGGCGTGAGTCAGCTCCGGTTAAGCTCTAAGGAGTATTCCGGGGCTGCCAACACCCGGCGAATCGCGTATCTTCCCTGAAACTCGCCGACGCTCTAGACTGTTGCCACGAAAGAGACACCGTTTCAGGCGATTTAGCCGCTCGGGAGGATTGGTCGCATGTTTCGCCGCCGCGCCACATCAGACCTGCATCGCAGCAGTATCCGGCTGACCGCCTTCGACGCGATCCTGCTCGCACCCGTCATTGCGTTGCCGCTGCTCGTGGTCGTCGGCCTTGCCCTATTCAGTATGATTGCGCTCCTGATCCTCACCGGTCTTGCAGTCGCTGCAACGATCGTAAGCGACGTCGTCCGCCGCCACTGGCGTCTGGCTCGCCACCCGGTCGTGGTTCGGCACCGCGTCGCGGGGTAGGACGGATCGGCGCAAGCGTAGTCCGCCGTTTTCCGGTGGGTTGATCGGCGCAATACGCTTCGCTATTGCGCCCTACACAACTAAACTCCCTTCGTGTTCCGCCTCGTCGCCACCTATCACGTCCGCACGGATGCGCGTGCGATCGAAAGCCGCGCCCGCGCCATCGCGATTGAGCAGAGCGTCGAAATGCCGCTTTCGGCGATCGAGGACCGGCACATCCTCGACGAGATCGTCGGACGCGCGGAGGATATCCGCGAGGTTGCGTCCGGCCTGTTTGCGGTGCGTATCGGCTTGAGCCGCGCCACGGCCGGTGATGACGCCGGTCAACTGATCAACATGCTGTTTGGCAACACATCGCTGCAGGACGATGTGGTGCTGCACGATGCCGAGTTTCCCGACGAAGTCGTTGCAAGTTACGGCGGCCCGAATATCGGGCTTAGCGGTTTGCGCAAACGGGCGGCCGCGGATGGCCGCGCGCTCACCTGCTCGGCGCTCAAACCGCAGGGGCTCTCCCCGGCCCGGCTCGCGGAGCTTGCGGCGCGCTTTGCGCGCGGCGGCATCGACTACATCAAGGACGATCACGGCCTCGCCGATCAGGACTATTCGCCGTTCGCGGCCCGCTGCGCGGCGGTCGCCAAAACGCTTCGCACGGTCGCGCGCGACACCGGCAAGCTCACCCGCTATGTGCCGAGCCTCGCCGGCGACCTCGATGCGCTCCGGGCGCAGATCGCGGCCGCGAAGGAAGACGGCATCGACACCGTGTTGGTCCAACCCATGATCATGGGCTTCTCAAATTTCGTGACGCTGAAACGCCAAAACCCCGATATCGCGTTCTTCGCGCATCCGACGCTCGCCGGCGCCGCACGCATCGCGCCGGCGCTGCTGTTCGGCAAGATTTTCCGCATGCTCGGCGCCGACGCGCTGGTGTTCCCGAACCATGGCGGACGCTTCGGCTACACCCCAGATACATGCCGTGAGATTGCCCGCACCGGTCTCGCGGATTGGCATGGCTTGAAAACTGCCGTACCGGTTCCGGCTGGCGGCATGACCACCCAGCGCGTCGGCGAAATGCTTGATTTCTATGGTGCGGACGTCATGTTGCTGATCGGCGGCGCGCTCCTGGAAGCGCGCGAACGGCTCACAGAAGAGACGGCGGCCTTCGTCGCCGAGGTGAAGAGACATCGCTATGACTAGTCCCATTCACTCCAAATCTCATGGTGCGGAGCCCGCACGGCGGGCGTCTCGAACCATGGATGCAAACACAGTTCCTGCATCCTTCGAGACGCGCCCGCTGGGCGCTCCTCAGGATGAGGTCTTCGAGACGCGCCCTGCGGGCTGTCCTCACGATGAAGTCGAGCGTGTGCCGCACCGCGCCGCCACCGACGACTTCCGCTGGGATGGCGTTGAAATTCGCCCCTACAAGGAAGACGAGCGCGCGCTGTTCAAGACCATCACCCGGCAGGTGCTGTTCTGCGACCCTAACATGGCAGGCGAGCTGCGCTATTTCGAGGTCGCGCCGCGCGGATACTCCACGCTGGAACGCCACGAGCACATGCACGCCGTGCTGATCCTGCGCGGCAGCGGCCATTGCATGGTCGGCTCCGAAATCAAATCGCTGAGCACGCGCGACCTCGTCACCGTGCCGCCGATGACCTGGCATCAGTTCCGCGCCACCAAGGGCGAGCCGCTCGGTTTCCTTTGCATGGTCAATGCCGAGCGCGACAAGCCGCAGCTTCCAACAGCCGATGATATCGACCGCATGAGCGCCAACGCGGACGTCGCGGCGTTCCTCAAGGACAAGCCGCCCACATGACCTCGAAATCCACCGGACCCGTGCTTTGGAGCATCGATGCACGCGGTGTCGCAACCGTCACGCTCAACCGGCCCGAGGTGAACAACGCCTATAACGGCGCGATGATCGACGGCCTGCTGGCGGCGCTCGATGCGCTCGGCGCGGACAAGAACCTGCGCGTGGTCGTCCTCAACGGCAACGGCAAGCACTTCCAGGCCGGCGCCGACCTGAAATGGATCGATTCCGTCCGCCGCGCCTCACCGGAAGAAAACACCCGCGTGTCGCACGCGACCGCGGACGCCGTGCAACGGCTCAATTTCGCGCCCGTGCCGACCGTGGCGCTGGTGCATGGCGGTTGTTTCGGCGGCGGGACCGGCATCGTGGCGGCCTGCGACGTCGTGCTCGCAGCCGACAATGCGATGTTTTCGATCGCCGAGGCGCGCTGGGGCCTGACGCCTGCGATCATCATCCCGCAACTTGTCGATGCGATCGGCGTACGCCAAGTGCGCCGCTATGCGCTCACCGGCGAGCGCTTCCATGCCGAGGAAGCGTGCCGCATCGGGCTCGTTCATCGCGTCGTACCGCAGGCGGACCTTCACGCCGAAGGCGCGCGCGTTGTCGATCTCCTATTGTCGAACGGACCGGACGCCATCGCCGAAACCAAGGCCTGGACCTTGCGTTCGGCCTGGAGCGATCTGTCCGAGAAGGACTTCATTTCATTGGTTGAAAGCCATTCGGCCAAGCGCCAATCGGCCGAGGCGAAAGAGGGCCTTGCCTCGTTCGCCGAAAAGCGCGCCGCGAAGTGGCCGACCAAGGGGTGACGGCGACCCATTCCGTGCTAGGCTTTCAAAAAAGAGAGCCAGCTCGTTGACGCGCGATCGGACGTAAAACCGATTCCCGTTTTTGCTGATCGCGCTTGGGAAACGCCAATGCCCCATATCGAGGTCCGCGACGTTTCGCTCGCCTATGACACGCCCGGCGGCCGCGTCGCGGGCGTTGAGGGCGCGAGCTTCGATATCGATCAATCCGAGTTCCTCTGCATCGTCGGCCCGTCGGGCTGCGGCAAGTCCACGCTGCTCAACCTGATCGCCGGATTTCTCAAGCCAACCGGCGGCGAGATCCGCATCGGCGGCAAGCCGGTCAACGGCCACGGGCTCGACCGCGGCGTCGTATTCCAGGACTTCGCGCAGCTTTTTCCCTGGCGCACCGCGCTTGGCAATGTGTCGTTCGGCCTCGAGATGAAGGGCGTGCAAAACCCCGAGCGCGACGAGATCGCCCGCAACCAGCTTCGGCTCGTGAAGCTGGAGAAATTCACCGACTCCTATCCGCATCATCTTTCCGGCGGCATGCAGCAGCGCGTCGCGATCGCGCGCGCGCTCGCCTACAATCCGGCCGTGCTGCTGATGGACGAGCCTTTCGCGGCGCTCGATGCGCTCACGCGCGACGACATGCAGCGCCTGCTCGCCGACGTGTGGCGCGAGACGCGCAAGACCATCATCTACGTGACGCACAACGTCGCAGAGGCCGTTTATCTCGCCGACCGCGTGGTGGTGATGACGCCGCATCCCGGCCGCGTGAAGGCGCTGGTCGACATCGCGCTGCCGCGTCCGCGCGATCCCCTGAGCGTCGAATTTCTCGAATACCAGAAGGACCTGTTGAACCAGCTCGGACACGCTGCCAAAGCTCCGTCAGAAGGGCATGTGCACAATGGAGGAACGCAATGATCACCGTCTCTCGCCGCCACTATCTCGCCGCCACCGGCGCGCTGCTCACCGCAACCTTGGTGCCGCGCGCAGCGCTGGCGCAGACCCCGATCCGGCAGGGCTATCAGACCAACCTCTGGGGCATGCCGACTTACTATCTGATGCACTCCGGCCTCATGGAAAAGCATGGACTGAAGTTCGAGGAGTTCGGCGTCCCGTCCGGCAACCTCACCATGCAGCAGATGGTCGGGCGGCAGGTCGACCTCGGCACCTATGCGGGCCCCTCGCTGATCCTCGGACACGATAAAGGCGGCCTCGTCGCGATCGCGCAGATCGAGCACGTCGGCCGCACCGCCGCCGTGATGGCGCGCAAGGATTTGAACCTCACCAAGATCGAGCAACTCAGGGGCCTGAAAGTCGCGAACCAGACCGGGTCGTCGGTCGGAAACATCTTCGTCGACCAGATCGCGCCATCCGCCGGCCTGAAAAAGGGCGACTACCAGGAAGTGCGCATGAACGTGAATGACATGATCACGGCGCTCTCGGCCAAGACAGTCGACGTCATGGTCAATGTCGAGCCCTACAACGCGATCGCCGAATCCGACGGGCTGGCCACCAAGATCATGAACTACTGGGATGTCGACAAGATGCCGGTGTTCATGGCGTCAACGCCCGATTTCATCGCAAAGGACCCCGACGCCGTGGTGGCTTATCTCAAGGCTTGGCTCGAAGTCGCGCGCGACTTCAAGGAGAATCCGGTCAAGGTCGCCGACGCGATCTATGCGTTCTACACCTCGAAAGGTTATTCGATGTCGCAGGACACGTTCCGCAAGGCGATGGCCAATGTGGACGTCGAGCCCGGCTTCCCGGACAATCTCAAGCCCTACATGCAGGAGCAGGCCGAGATCTTGCTCAAGGAGAAAAAAATCGCCGCGATCCCGGACTGGTCAAAGGCCCTGCGCCCGGATTTCATGGCCAAGGCGCGAGCGGGGGCGTAGAAATCCACACTCCGTCATGCTTGGCCTTGTGCCGGGCATCAGGGCGTTCACGCCGGTCTTCGACGGGCTAGTTGCCGGGCCATGACGGCGCTCATCCAACTCTTTGTGCAATCAGCAACAGTGACGAGCATGTCCGACCAAATCGAATGGAATTTCAAACTCCTCGCCCACCATGAGCTTGGCGGCTTCGGCGGCATGGGCGAGGGCATGTCGATCCAGATCGCCAAAGATGGACGGCGCATCATCTGGCTCGCGCATGAAAGCGCGCCGAAGAATTTCACCGCGATCGATGTCTCCGACCCGCGCAATCCGAAACTGGTGACCCAGACCGAACTGCCGCAGAGCTTCATGCGTTCGAACTCGCTCGAAGTCGTCGGCGACATCATGGCGGTTGCCTATCAGGTGCGGCAGCCGGGGCAGAAGCCGGCGGGCTTCGAGCTGTTCGACATCTCGGTGCCGGAGAAGCCGAAGTCGATTTCGTTCGTGGATCGCTCGGGCGACAAGTCGCGCGGCGTGCACCAGCTCTGGTACTGCGACGGCGAATTCGTCCACCTGGCGTCCGGCGCGGCGGATTTCGTCACGCACAACCAGCTCGACGACCAGTGCTACCAGATCTTCGACGTGCGCAATCCGTCCAAGCCGACCGAAGTCGGCCGCTGGTGGATGCCCGGCACGCGCGTCGGCGACAACGAACCGCAGCCGGTCCGCCACAAGGCGCCGATCCTCGACATGGGCATGCGCGCACATAACACCAATGTCTATCCGCAGCGCCCGGACCGCTGCTATCTCGGCTACATCGATGCCGGCATGTTCGTGCTCGACATTTCCGACAAGGCCAACCCGAAGCCGATCTGCCGCTGGGATAATTCGCCGCCCTATCACGGCTTCACCCACACGGTGCTGCCGCTGTTCGAGCGCGGCCTGTTCGTCGTCACCGACGAGTCGGTGGTCGACGACGCCGAGGACTGGCCGAAGCTGATCTGGATTCTCGACGCGCGCGACGAGACGAACCCCGTGCCGATCTCGACCTGTCCGCTGCCCTATGATGCATTTGCGAAGAAAGGCGGACGCTTCGGCGCGCACAATATCTATGAAAACGTGCCGCTGCCGACGGCTTGGCATTCCGACACGATCGTGATCGGCACGTTCTTCAACGGCGGCCTGCGCGCCTACGACATTTCCAACCCCTACCAGCCGAAGGAAGTGGCAACTTTCGTGCCGAAGGCGCCGCCGCTCGCGCCACGCGGCACGATCCAGCTCAACGACGTGTTCGTCGACGAGCGCGGCATCGTCTACACGGTCGACCGGCATGTCGGCGGGCTGTACATCCTGGAGATGGGATTCTGATGCTGCACTTCCCGTCGCCCGACGTTGGATTGTTCGGGCGAAGGCAGCGTCATGCGCGCGCGCATCGCATTCCGGTGACGGTTGTCACCGGATTTCTCGGCGCGGGCAAGACGACGCTGGTGAAGCAATTTCTCGGAACGCCTGAGGGCCGCAACACGGCTGTCGTCGTCAACGAATTCGGCGCGACCGGCATCGATGACGTGCTGTTGCGCTCGAGCGCGGACGAAACCGTCCTGCTCGGCAACGGCTGCCTGTGCTGCAACGTGCGCTCGGATTTGCAGCTCGCATTGCGGCGGCTCGTGTCAGATCGCGAACGCGGCGACGTCCCGCACTTTGCTCGTGTGGTGATCGAGACCAGTGGATTGGCCGATCCCGGCCCGATCCTGCGCACCTTCGCGACCGACCGCGCGCTGGGCGAGGAGTTCCATGTCGAAGCGGTGCTGGCCGTCGTCGATGCCGCGACCGGCGAGAAATCGCTGGGCGAGTTCGCCGAGGCGCGCTCGCAGGTGATTTTGGCGGACAGAATCGTATTGTCGAAGACCGATCTGGTCGACGCCGCGGCTATTGAACGACTGTCTGGCCGTTTGCGTGCGCTGAACCCACGCAGCGAAATCGTAGCTGCGCAAAACGGTGAACTCGAGCCTCACCATCTCACCGACAACGCGCCCACAACCGGCCGGCAATTCCTGGCCGAGGCCGCGCACAGCGACGGCATTCAGAGTTTTGCCCTGAACGAACACAGGCCGCTGGCATGGGACACATTCAGCCGCTTCATGGAAACGCTGATCGCGCTGCGCGGCTCGGACCTCGTTCGCGTGAAGGGCCTGCTCGATATCGAAGGCTGCCGCGGGCCGGTCGTCGTTCAGTTCGTGCAGCACCTCGCGCACCCACCGACCGAGCTTGCCGCATGGCCGGACCAGGATCACCGCAGCCGCGTGGTGTTCATTGCGCGCAACCTCAATGAAAAGGCCGTTCGCAATCTCTTTAATGCCGTGCGGGCGCTGGCTTAGGCGAAATACGCGCCGCCGTTCACGTGGATCGTCTGTCCGGTCACGTAGCGCGCGCCGGGACCGCACAAAAACCGCACCATCGCGGCGACATCGTCGGGCGCGCCACGCTTGCCGGTCAGCGCATTGTTGATCAGATGATGCGCCGGCTTCGCGGCGTCCGCCTTGCGCGCGGTATCGATCGTACCGGGCGCCACGAGATTGACCGTCACGCTGTCCTTCGCCAGGTCATGCGCGAGCGCGCGGGTGAAGCCGACCAGGCCGGCCTTGGCGGCGATGACGTGCGCGCGATGCTTCGAGCCGGTGTGCGCGCTCAATCCGCCGACATTGATGATCGCGCCGGCGCCACTCTGTTTGAGATGCGGCAGGCACGCCTTGGCGCAATGGAACGCGCCGTCGAGCGTGACACCCATCACCTCGCGCCATTCGGCGAATGTCATCTCCTCGAAGTGCCGTTCGCCGCGTAGCGAGGCATTGTTGATGAGATAGTCGATCCGGCCGAATTGAAGTGCGGTATCGGCCACCATCCGTTCGACCGCCTCCGCGTCAGCCACGTCGGCGACCATCGCGACTGCCTTGCCGCCATGGCTCTCGATCTGGCGCACGACCGAGTCCGCTTCACTTTTGTTGGAACGGACATTGACCACGACCGTGGCGCCGGCGGCGGCGAGCGCAAGCGCCATGGCGTGGCCGATGTTGCGTCCGGCTCCCGTGACGATCGCGACGCGGCCGGATAGCTCTTTGCCTTCGCTCACCTAGCGCAACTCCTTCAGGTCGATACGGCCGCCATACAGCGACTTCGCCAGCTTCAGCGCCGCTGTCGTCTTATTCTCATCCCAACCGCCATGACGGCAATTGAGTACGAACTTGTCTTCAATATCGGCGCGGGTCAGCGGCTCCTTGGCGCCGCCGCGAAAATGCGGCTGGCGCTCTTCGATCACACTGCCGTCGGCAAGTGTCACACGAACATGGCCGGTGAATTCGTTCGGGTACGGATTCGCCGGATCGATGTGGTAACGCACCTTGCGCGCCAGCGCGACGACACGCGGGTCCTGCACGGCCTCATTGGTGAAATCGCCAAGGCCCACATTGTGGCGCACCAGCGCGGCGGCAATGCAGTAAGGCTGCGAGAACTTCGCGCCATAGCCGTTCGCCGGCGTCTGCTTGGCGGCCAGCGGCTCCCACAGCCGATGTACCGTGCCCTCGCCGACATCGCAGACAATGTCGATGATATCTTCCGGCTTGATGCCGCGCCCCGCGAGCCGGCGCGCGCAATCGATATAAGGGTGCGTCATTGTCCCGCACGGATAGGGCTTGAAGGCGAGCGTCTCGGTCACCCAGCGGCGGCCGAAGTCGCCGATCAGCGCATCGTAGTCGCCTGCGCTCGTGTGGGCGAAGCCGTGGAACAGGCCGTGCGTTCCTTCGAATACCGTGCGCGGGCCGTTGAAGCCGCTGCGCGCCAGGAGCGCCGCGCGAAGGCCGGATTGCGCCGCCCAGCCGGGATGCAGCCGCTTGGTCCAGGC
>WNGK01003917.1_pt1 | contig 17157 bp, 12 predicted proteins | sample 5400601 | NCBI WGS metagenome assembly WNGK01 (sample SAMN13153376, study PRJNA577476) | soil metagenome | isolation source: 60 cm soil or saprolite under Garry oak tree replicate 1 | place: USA:California | collected 2016-06-15
CGGCCGCAACTGGACCGTCATTGCGGCGTGCCTATTCGCATTCGCGCCAAACTGCTCCCAGGCATGCCTGGGGGGCTGCTCACGTCCAGGGCTTCGTTCTGCACAAGCCCATCGCCTTCAAGGCGATAGGGTACGTGACAAACATACCTTCCTTCTTGCGGATCGTTTTTCCCCACTTCTATTGTATCAAGTTTTGGCAACACTTAATAGCCCTTACATCTACGCATTCTTGATTCGCCCCCAGGCGTCATTCTTGACACCTCGTTTGGATAGTGTTAGCATGACTGCAGTTAAATAGCAGACCTTCCTGCCCGGTAGAGACCTGCTGTATATTTCACAAGGAGAATTTTTTAGTGAAAATCCACGAATATCAGGCCAAAGATATTCTGGCACACTATGGCGTCCCCATCCAGCCGGGACGCGTAGCTTATACGCCAGACGAGGCTGAAGCTATTGCTCGCGAACTCGGCGGGCCAGTCGTCATTAAAGCCCAGGTATACGTCGGCGGACGCGGCAAAGCAGGTGGCATCCAGTTTGGCGATACGCCAGAACAGGCGCGCGCAGCTGCGTCGAAAGTATTGGGCATGGATATCAAAGGGCTGACTGTCGAAAAGGTTCTTGTCGTCTCCAAAATAAATATTCAAGAGGAATACTATCTTGGCATCATCCTGGATCGCAAATCCCAGGCGCCCATCGTGATGGTCTCAAAAGAGGGTGGCATCGATATCGAAGAGGTGGCCGCAAAAACGCCCGAAAAGATCATTAAACAACCCATCGACATGCGCTGGGGCCTGCGCCCTTTTGAAGCGCGCGATATCCTTGCACGGGCCGGGCTCCCTCATCAGGTCATCGGCAAAGGCGGCGCCATTCTTACTGCGCTTGCCCGAGCCTTTATAGAAAGTGACGCCAGCCTGGCAGAAATCAATCCACTTGTGCTTACCTCGGAGGGACAGGTGCAAGCGGCCGATGCCAAAATTCTTATCGATGACAATGGCCTCTTCCGCCAGAAGGAATATGCCTCGTGGGCAGAGTCAGAAGAGTCGAATCCATTAGAGTATGAGGCCAGACAGGAAGGCCTAACCTATGTGAAACTTGATGGTAACGTCGGGATCATTGGTAACGGCGCAGGACTTGTCATGACCACGCTTGATATGGTAGCTCGCGTCGGCGGGAAGCCCGCTAATTTCCTCGATATCGGTGGAGGAGCAAAGGCCGAAGTTATGTATAAGGCTCTCTCCTTTGTGGCACGCGATCCACAGGTCAAGGGTATTCTCGTCAATATCTTCGGTGGCATTACACGTGGCGAAGAGGTGGCAAAGGGAGTCATCATGGCACAGGCTGAACTTCCTGAAGGTATGCCCATCGTCGTTCGCTTGTCAGGCACCGGTGCGGAAGAGGGAAAAGCTTTGTTGAAAGACGCTGGGCTTGACTGGGGTAAAGATATGCGCGAGGCGGCTCAAAAAATCGTCGCCGCGGTTGGTTAAACGAATAAAGGGAAACAAAGAGCATGAGTATTCTATTAGATAGTTCGACGCGGGTGATTGTACAGGGCATAACCGGGCGAGAGGGACTGTATCACACGCGTAATATGAAGACCACGGGAACAAATATCGTTGGCGGCATGACTCCCGGCAAGGGCGGTACGACGGCAGAAGGCGTTCCAGTCTTTGATACCGTCGCCGAGGCAAAGGCAGCCACAGATGCTGAAGCCAGCTGTATTTTTGTACCACCTGCAGGTGCCGCCGATGCGATTATGGAAGCGGCCAGCGCCAGTATAAGCCTGATCGTCTGTATCACCGAGGGCATACCAGTTATTGATATGACCCGCGCCATGATAGTTGTACGTGAGCATGGCGCGCGGCTGATCGGCCCTAACTGTCCCGGTATGTGTACCCCAGGCCATGGCAAAATCGGTATTATCCCCTACCAGATATTCAAACCGGGTCCCGTCGGTTTCATCTCACGCTCCGGCACGCTCACATACGAGGTTGTCGCCTTGCTCACTCAAGCAGGCATTGGCCAATCTACCTGCATTGGTATTGGCGGTGACCCCATTATTGGCTCGACATTCGCCGATTACTTGGAACTCTTCGAGTCCGACCCGGATACCAAAGCCGTTGTCATGTGTGGCGAGATCGGTGGAAGCGACGAGGAAGACGCGGCAGAGTTCATCAAAACGATGAGCAAACCCGTAGTAGCCTTCATCTCAGGACGTACTGCCCCTCCGGGGAAACGCATGGGGCACGCTGGCGCGATCATCTCCGGCAATACAGGTACAGCGCAGGGAAAGGTTGCCGCGCTACAGGCAGCAAATGTCCCTGTGGCAGACACCATCTTCGAGATCCCTGATCTGGTTAAAAAAGCCCTTTCCGCATTATAATAAACTAAAGAGCGAATATTGAAGGCATGCACGATGTGGTGCATGCCTCCCGGCAAAAATCACACAGAAAAACTGTCTAATAAAGGAAAAGTATGACCACCTCGTTGATCTATGACCCAATTTTTTTAGAGCACCTGACCCCTCCAAAACACCCGGAGAGGCCACAACGCCTCGAAATGGCGATAAAAGTTCTAGAGGCCCTGGACTGGCTGCAGCGGGATGGACTGGTCCAGATTCCACCACGTGAAGCTACCGAGGATGAACTGGCTGCTGTGCACGACCGCGCCTATATACGGCAAATCAAAGAGGTTGCCGAGGAGGTTGCCAGGGAAGCACAACAAGGAGGCCGTAAGACCCGATTTTTTGCTACCGACACCTACATCTCCGCGCAGTCCTACGCGGCGGCCATCAAGGCTGCTGGCGCCCCTCTGACTGCCATCGATGCCATCATGAGCGGCGAGGTTGACAACGCCTACTGCCTGGTGCGCCCTCCTGGTCATCATGCCCTACCCGATGAAGCCATGGGGTTCTGCCTCTTCAACAATGTGGCCGTTGCCGCTCAATATGCGCTCGACCGCCACGGCCTCGAGCGGGTGATGATTATAGACTACGATGTCCATCATGGAAATGGTACACAGGACATATTCTATACTGACCCACGCGTACTCTATTTTTCAGTACATCAGGCGCCTTTCTATCCTGGAACCGGCCACTCCGACGAGCGTGGCGAAGGGGCAGGTCTGGGTACAACCATCAATGTTCCCCTGCCGGCGACGGTGGGTTACGAGGTCTACGAACCCGTCTTTCGACAGGTCATGGCACATGCCGCTGACCGTTTTGATCCACAGCTTATCCTGGTATCTGCTGGCTTTGATGCACACTGGAATGACCCGCTTGGTCAGATGAATCTCTCCACGGCTGGCTTTGCGCAACTCACAAAAATAATCATCGACCTTGCTCAAACCCTCTGCAATGGCCGCCTGGTGATGGTGCAGGAGGGTGGCTATAACCTTGATGTCATGGGATCTGCTGTCGCTACCTGTATCAACCTGCTTCTAGGTGACGACGCAGCGGTAGACAGCCTTGGTGCCGGACCTGACGCAGAGAAAGAGTTTCATCTCAATGCAGAAGTCCTGGTAGCCGAACTACGTCGCATTCACAAGTTAACAGGCTATCGTTTGCGTAATGCACCCAAACCCGATATCGAACGCTTACGTCGTGAAATGAAAGGACCGCAAGCATAGCTTGGGATGAGACGAATACTATCACGTGGAGCGGAGGAAATTCGACAATTGACCGGCGACGACCTTGCCCAGATCAAGCGTTTGCTCCAGACATCTGAATACGTCTACCAACGCTTTACGCCTGAAGAACTTCCTACCCTGCTCGCACATTATCCAGCTCTGGGCGCTTTCTATGGCTCTTCGCTGCATGGTTTTATCCTCTCTCAGACCGTCAATGCCCCATCAGCGTGGGTCGGCGGATTCTGCGTCAGCTGGACTGAGAGCCAGTCATACCTCAAGATCCTTGACACCCTCCTTGAACACCTGACCCCACTCTTGATCAAAAAAAGCGTACGCTATCTTCACTACTCAGGCAATGACGCGCAACAGGATTGGCTGCGCGACGTTTTGTTAACCAGAGGCTTCATCCCCTATCGCTCGCTCTACTCCTACGACAAGTTCGATTATTATATCCCTTCATTTGGAAATCAAATAATCACCATCCGTCCGGTTGAGGAGCGCGATATACCCACCCTGCTCACGATCGATGAAGCCTGCTTCGAGGAATTATGGCGCTACGATGACATCTCATTTCATGATATTGCCGCCACACATCCCTATTTCGTCGTCGCGGAACTCCACGGCAACGTCATCGGCTACCAGTTCAACGCACTGGATGGAGATTACGGCTACCTCGTGCGCATCGCCGTCCATCCATCCGCCAGCGGGCAAGGGATCGGCGTACGCCTCATGGCCGAAGCCATCCGCTTCTTTGAGCATGCTCGCGCGACTCGCATCATGCTTAACACGCAGGATGACAACATTCGCGCCCATCGACTTTACGAGTGGTTCGGATTCGTGCGCATTCAGCAGAAAGGGTTCGTATTGAGGAAGGCATTATGAGCATTAATCAATTGAACCATCACACTAACCCCAACAATGACCAAACCTCCAATGGCGCCGACTTATTTTTCACCTGTAATGCAGCGAGGTGGGACGCCATCACATACTGCCGCACCTGGAGAAACGTCGCGTGATTGAGTAGGATATTATTATCCGAGGCGTTCGATTGAAGACGCGCCGCCACGTTCACCACATCTCCAATCGCCGTGTAGTTCTGTAACCGTCCCGTCGATCCCAGGTTACCGACAACACCCAGGCCAGTATTCACCCCAAAACCAAAGGCCAGCGGTATCTCCTGCGGGTGATCCTGTTGATACTTCTGCACTGCCCTTCTCATATTCCAGGCTGCCCGTACAGCGCGCAGCGCGTGATCTTCCTGCAGCAGAGGTGCATTAAAAATGGCCATCAAAGCATCGCCTATGAAAGCAGTCAGCGTACCCTCCTGGTGCCAGATCTCCTCGACCATAATCCCCAGGTAACTGTTGAGCAGATTCATCATCTCCTCTGGAGCCATACTCTCGCTCAACCTGGTATATCCACGAATGTCAGCAAAGACGACCGAGATCTCCTTGGTCTCTCCCCCCAGGTTCAGCGCCATCGGGTCTTTGATCAGTTGTTGCACGACGTTCGGGTGAACGTAGCGTTCAAAAATACGTCGCACCTGCTTTGCCTGCGCCTCCGAACGCTTCAGCTCGGTCCGGTCATCAATCACCAGCGCTATACCAATGTGGTTGTTCTGAGTATCGAGCAGTGCGGAAACGTAGAGATTCAGGTTCACCTCGCCAGCGCCGGGAATGTCACAATCGACCGAATTAGTCACCATCGTGCCATGCTCATGCTGTACCCTGGCATTTTGCAACAATTCGCTAATACCAACCTGTGGTCTGGCAGCAAAAACGTCCCTGTGGTGCCTCCCTATCGCGCTCTTCGGATCCATGCGCAGGGTCTTCGCAGCTGCACCATTAAAGGTCGTGACGATGCCTGACGAATCGGTAGTAATCACGCCGTTCGCTATGGAGGCGAAGATATTATCCATGTACTGTTTATCTTCGTTAACCTGACGTATGGTCCTGGTCAGGTCAGCAAAGAGACGCGCATTGTCGATGGCAATAGCCGCTTGATGACAGAAAGCCAGCAGCAGTTCGCGGTGTTTGGGGCCAAAGAGGTTGGCATTAATACGGCTATCGACATAAACCGCGCCAATACAATGATCTCGCACAACCAGGGGCGCGCACATAATCGAGCGAATGCCATAGGCCATGATACTCTCTTGCTCTTTAAAGGCATCGTCGATCTGCGCATCGTCGGTGAGTATGGGCTCCCTGGTTTTTACCACGCGAATCACGGTGCCGCGGCTATTTCTATAGGCGCTTCTATCGATCGTCTGCCCCTGTTTATCAAGCGCGATCGTAAAATCAAGTTCATTGGTCATCGGATTAATCAACGCGAGAAAGCCTCGTTCCGCATTGACGAATTGGATCACCTGCTCCATCACCAGCCGCAGCACCTGGTCAAACTCAAGCGTCGAGTTCAGCACACGCGCAATATCGTAGAGGGTCTCAAGTTCGTTGCGTTCTCGTTTGAGAATATTAATACTGCTATTGAGAGCCTGCCGCTCTCGTTCAAATGGCGTAGCCGTGCCCACAGCAGCTTGTTGCGCCGGAACATCCGTTTGTCCTTGTACGAGTTGCAACACTCGCTGCAGCGATTGACTGAGCCGCCCTAATTCCAGGTCATCAAGTCGGCTCAGGTGGAGTGAGTCGCTGAGGAGGCGAATACGGGGATCACTGCTCTCTCTGGCATAGGTACCTTCGACAGCCCGTTCTAATTTCTGCGCGTGCTCATGGAGGCCACGCGAAATACGCATCAACGTCTCGCTAATCGTTCGCAAGTCGTTGCTAACCTTTGATGCAAGATCAGGTGATACTGTCAAGCAAGTGCCTCCATCCACAGGCGTGTATGAATTGACTGTAGGGGCCGATTTATCGCGCCGCCGCCGATTTGTCGGCCCCCACACCTTTCCTTACGCTTGTTTGCTACAACTATTTCATACACCCCATCCACAGAATAATCAAAAGCAGAAAGTGCGCAGACCACACAAAAAGGTGAGAGTATGCACGTCTCTATAGTAGACGTTCATACCCTCACATTATAGCACAGCAGATTTTGGGCGTGCGCTAGACGCCATACTTTTGCATATATTCTCTGAAAGACACCGGTACAAAGCCAAAATCTCGCTCAACACTCTGTTTATCTGTCGTGTTATCAAAGGAGAAAAGCGTCATCGCCGCCTTTGTTAACGGCGGCTTCGGCAGGACAGCCTCCATCACCGCCGCACCAACCCCCACCAGCACGGTCGGTGCGGGAGCCTTGATGCGCGATGCGTGCATTGTATCAAGCAAAACGTCGATAACCTGGCTAAATGAGTAATACTCCGGACCACCAATAGTGTATGTCTTCCCATTTGTCCTCGCCGGATCCTCCAATACCTTCATAATCACCGTCACAACATCTTCCACATATATTGGCTGAAACATCGTCTTGCCACCACCAATCAGTGGTACTACAGGTGCCGTGCGAATAAGATCCGTTAGCCCCTTGATGAAAGGTGCATCCTTCCCAAAAAGGACCGATGGTTGAATGATAGTCCAACCTAAACCGCTGTCCTTCAGCATTTGTTCGGAGAGGTAGCGCCCTTGCATATAACTACCGGGCTTATCCTGTCTGGTTCCCAGCCCACTTAGCTCGATGATGCGTTTGACACCTGCCTCCTTTGCCGCTCTGATCAGATTCCCCGTCCCACGTACATTGGTATCTTCATAGTGATTCCCCGTCGATTCTTTATGGTCAGCGGTGATAAAAGCCGCGTGTACAATGGTATCAATACCTTGCACTGCCGCCTTTAGCGCTTTGGGATCAAGCGTATCTCCCTGTACCAGCTCAACTTTATCGGTCGGTAAAATTTGCGCCGCACGCTTCAGATCTCGCACCAGCACCCGGGGCCGCTCCCCCTGTGCAACCATGCGAGCTACCAGGTGTCGCCCAATATAGCCTGTCGCTCCAGTAATTGATATCATCACAATGCTCCTTTAAATCTACTTTAACAACAAGTATAGTCCATAGTCAAAGTAGAGAGCAGAGGATAGAGACATGAAAAAAGACATGAGCATGCTCACCGTTGCAAAAACATGATACTACCCGATCATTACGCACGTTGGAGCACGTCCTTTCTGAGTTGGGACGTAGAAAGTACTGCAAGCAGATTTCTTGGATGAGATGTGCGTAATGATGTCGAATGCGACCAACCGGCATAGTAGACATGTTTGCCCTGAGACGGGCGGGGTGTCATCCCCTGCGACGGCAACAGCAGCGTCGCGCCTGCGCTGCTGTACAACGCAGGCTTGACGGACGAATCCGCCATGCGGTAGGACACGTACCGCTTAGTTTCCTGATAGGTGATGAGGAAGGCCATACCGAGCCTGGCGATATTCAGAGATGCCGCGTAATCCCTCGCCCCGTTCCACAGACACTCAGGATTTGAACAGCAGAGCCACGGCCCCCACGGAATGGCTTTTTTGTGGTCGGCTGGAGCTGAGGACGCATAGGTTTTAGCTGGCTGATGGCAGCGTGGGCAGGTATGCGTCGTTCCACGTGGTTCCACCTGGCGCGCACGGATGCCCAACAGATGGCACTTGTATGTGAGGACGCGCCATAACTCACCTCGTACTGTGGTATTGTTGCGCCAGTTCCGAAACCGTCCGCGCACCCCACGCCCACGTCCTTCGGTTTTCAGCGTGGTCAGATTTTCTCCACAGATAAGCCGACAGTCATACAAGAGCGCGAGCAGGATCAGCAGGTTCGAGGCCAAGTGGGCAAGTTCGCGGTTCCTCCGCTCGTAGGTCTTCCAGCACTGCTTGATCCGCTTCTCGTAGTCCTTGACTCGTCTTTTCCAGCCTGCAACATGAGCTGGCAGAGGTATCCCGTGCTCCTCTTGTGGGGCGAGCGCTTGCTTGATGAGCCGCGCATACCGGTCCCGGCACGCTTTGAGTCGATCAATCTCCCGGCGCAATCTTGCCTGCCTGCCATCGATGCCACCGGTATCCAAAAACACCGGACGGTTCACCTGCTGGTACGGCTCATCGGCATCTCCCTTTTCGAGAATGGAGACCGTGATGAGCGACCGTACGCCCCAGTCAAAACCTACCACCCGTCTCTCCTGTTCAAGAGGAGAGACGTAGTTGGCCTGAACTTCGAGCATGAGATCGAGCACGGCCACACGGCTGCCGTCATCGCCCCTGATCTCCCGCAAAGTCGGTGCCTGTGTCGTTGCTCCTTGCCACAGATACATGCAGACAGTGGGGGGCAATGGGATCGGTTCGCTCCACCTTCCCCAGGCCCATTTTCCCTGCTCGTCTGGCGTGCGCAGCCGGAGCAAGAGCGACTCCTGCTGGTGTCCCTGCCTGGTTTGGAGATCACAGTAGGATGCGATCTCGATGCGTGCCCGGTACGCCTGACCCATTTTCATCCCGTCATCCCCCGCAAAAGTCAGGTGCCCGACGGAAAGAACGGGAGCAGGCTGAAGCGCTTCATAGGTCATGGGGAACGTGCCGGTGTGCAGGTACTGATTGCATGCTTGCTCAATGAGATTGGTCATGGCCATGAAGGCCTCGGTGTCTTCCCCGGCGTCCTGCATCTGCGCGCGCAAGGCCCGGACCTGCTCTTTGATTTGGGCATGGTTTTTGCTGGCGGGCCGTTTGCCCTCGGCTGGTCGGATCAGCCCCTCGGAGAGCAGCGGCAAGATGGTCTGAAAGACCTGTTTCCTGCTGGCCTGGGCGCGCAGGATGCGGCCTGCCTGTTCCATTTCGCACCGTTCTTGTCGGCTCCCGTGACCGGATCCGGTGAGGAGATGACGCTCAACTTGCTTCCAGGCTGGCCCTGTGCGATCACTCAAAAAGAGATCGAGCTGCGGCCATAACTGCGTGATCATCTGGTTAATGGCCACGCGCGAGGCATCGAGCATCTGCAATGCCTCGGCCTGCATGGCGTCGGGCAAACGAATAGGAAACGAGAGCGTTTGCGTTTTGGCCACCTCACGCCTCCTGTTCTGCGATGACCTGCCTGGTACAGGCGACGAGCGCTTGCTGCTTGTGCGAGCGCATTCCATACAGGCGTCCAGAAAAGAGCGCGATGAGCGCGAGCAAATCGTGGGTTAACTCTTGCTCCGGCGTCTTCTCTTCCCCTGGCTCCAGAACTGTGAGTGTCACGTCAAAACAGGCAAACAAGGTTTGTAAATATTCCTGGCCCAAGCGGGTTAACCGATCCTCATAGGTAATGGCGATCTCTCCCACTTTGTCTTCACAGACCAGTTTGAGCAGGTGCTGCAACTGCCGCCGGGAGGCTTTGAGTCCAGAGCCAAGATCGCAGAGGACCAGCGTTCCCAACCCTTTGCGCTCCGTTTTTGCCCAGGCTGGTAGCCGTTCGAGTTGGATATCCAGGTCCACCTTTTGTCCGTGTTCGCTCACCCTGCCATAGAGGACTAGGAGTCGCTCATCGAGTTTGCCCACCGGCCGCTCGATCTCAGCATGTGGCACGCGGACTTCCCGGCCTATCGGCACAGCCTGGATGCGCCTCGCCTGAATCCACCGTCGCACAGTGATCGGATGCAGTCCTAACTCATGGGCGGCTGCCCCAACACGCAAGAGTTTTTGTTCCCGTTTGGTCATCGTCTCTTTCCTTGGAGATCTGCTGACAGCTCTGTGATGGCCAAAGAGTGCCACACAACGGCTTCGCTTACCCCTCTGGCTGCGCTTCAAGGGATTGGTTGATCTCCCAGAGGTTGCCCTCGGGATCGGCAAAGTGCGCCGTGCGTAACCCCCAGCGCTGGTCGGTTGGGGGTCTGACAAACGTGACGCCCTTGGCTTTGAGTTCCTCGTATGCGGCATCGACATCCGCAACACCAGCCGCCAGGAGCCCGCGTGGCCCTGCCTCGATCTTCAGCGAATTTCCCTGCGTCCCTAACAGGTCTGCGGCTCCTTCGGGCGAGAGCAAAATCAAGTACAACCCCTCTTGCAGAAGGAAACTGGCAGAATGGGCATCGCTCCCTTGATACTTAAGTTTGAACGTGTCGCGATAAAACGCCGTACAGCCGGCCAGGTCTTGGACGAACACGACCGTCGCTTCGATTTTGTGAATCATTGTTTACCCCTCTTCTTTCTTTGGCAAACCATCATGTGCCAATGCGCTTGTGAAGCAGAGGCCAGGATTATCAAGATATGGGTCAATTTTCAGATATCACCGTCTGTGATCTCTTCTTGATGCTGTTCTTTTTGTCCCGTACGAATCCGGTTGCAAAGAAAGATGAGGATAGTATATGATAGCTTCCAAAAAGAGCAACTGTCAGCAACCCTTTTCTCCTCCATACACTGAAGTGCACATATGTGCACCTACCGGAGCGACTCGGCAGGCAAAAAGATACGAACGGTCACTCCCTCTCCAGGAGCACTTTTGATAGTCAGGCTTCCTCCCGCGATAGCAAGCAGCGCGCTATGCGTGAGCAAGCCTCCACCTGTGCCGCTTGTAGAGCTACTCGCGGAAATAATGCCAACCCCGTCATCGGCCACAATCACTTCCAGGTGCGGATCAATACGATCACATGAAGCTTTGAGCGTCAGCCGTAATCGACGATGCACATCCGAGCCGCGAGCATGCCTTGCGGCATTGCGCAATGCCTCCTGCACCGCTGCAAAAATAAGTTCGGCGATAGCTGGTGGCGTTACCTCATCGATGCAATTCGCGGTCTCCTCAGAGACACGCCACTCGACTTCATCAAACGCGAGTTGAAAGTCCTGTTCGAGCATAGTGTGAATCGCGCTCATCATTCCTTCGCGCTCTAATCGATGCGGCGCGCTTGGTGCGGTGGCCCGCATCATCGAGGCAAGACGGCGATGCGCGTCACTAATCCTCTCCACCACGTCGTTTAACACCTCTTCCGGAGATGTAGTGCTCTCTTTTGTTTGCTTGTCCGCGCCAAGAATCGCGCGCAAGGTCTCCAATCGCAACAGGGCAAGATGCATCTGTGGCAGAATATCATCATGGAGAATGCGTCGATGCTGCGCCCCGAGTAACTTCACATCGACAATACGTCGTCGCAGCAATGCAGCGACTGCCTGCATCGCTTCGTGGTCACCCAGTGTGTCAAGAATACGCTGCCCACACGCGTGCGCGAGGTCCATATCTTCATCGGTGAACGCTCCCCCATCCTGCCGTGGACCAAGATAGAGCATCGCCACCAGCCCGAGTTCATCATATATAGGCAAGACCCAGCAGATCATCGGCTGCCCATCAATATTGATGCTCACACGTGCCGGGGCGCGATTTCCTCTATCCGACATCTCATCAATACCGTTGCCCGGGGCAAACGCGGGAACAGTATACATAAATTGTTCTTTTGCTTCCAGAGGCCAGCGATAACTAAATATACGCCTTACCGAACCGGCCATAATGGTCATACGCGCAAATTTGACCGCCAGCACATCCTGGCACAGGTGAAAAAAGAGATCTTCCAGCCCCTGTTCAGTCCTTTGTAGATCGGTATTCAACCAGTGGCGCAGATTTGTACTGCGAATAAATGGCCCGAGCAGAGCAATGTAGCGGTCATGCGCTGTGTAACTGCTCCAGGTAAACAAAGCATAGGCGCCAGTCGCCAGCGACGTAATGAGTAATAAACTTCCCAGCGTGCTGTGGGTAAAATCCACGAGGAGTACAATGAATATAGCTACAGTAGTGGCTACTATAACAATACCGCGCCACTGCCCAAAAAAACCGCGTCTCGCCAGGGGGCGCTCGATGAGTACACCATGACGCACGATTGAATAGCCAACCAGCAGGATAATGAGAGCTACTGCTCCGGCGGCGATCGTATCAAGTACCAGCAAATGCAGCGGAATCGTTTCCAGTGGCAGCGAGGCAGGAAGAGTGTGAGCGCCATGTTGCCGATATTCAAACCAATCGACGATAGACCAGATACCTACTATCCCCAGGATAGTCGTCAGGCCAACCATCAAGAGAGCTGCCAGGAATAAACCAGGTCGGGCAAGGTGCCATGAAAGCACCGGCTCTTGGAGGAGTTCAACATCGGTTGGGTCATCCCAAAAAGCTGCCGCGAGGACCTGACCCAAACCTGGTATCTTTTTATCACCGCCTATCTCGCTACCTGCAGCTTTTTCTGGACCTTGCATATACTGCTTCACCCTCCGCCCGATAAACCCTCCAAGCGCGCTCACCACGCGCTTCACACGACCGGGGGTAAACCAGGGCCCGATAGCGCAAAATGTTACATAACACAGAAAGAGCACCGGCACAAGTACGGTCGGTGAAAACAGCCCGGCATGCGTGTCCTCGTAAAGATCGCTATAAGCTAACAGTCGGACAGTCCCCACAAAAGTAAACGTCGATCGATAGAGAATGAGCAGCACTAACAGGAGGCAGCCGAGTATACCACTACTCACCAGCAGCACTGGCCGCCGTCGTCGCCAATTTTGATTGATCAGCGCGGCATAGTGCAGGCCAATAGCGAACCAGATATATGGAACACAAATCGCGGGCAGCCACAGGAGGCGCCAAAGAAAATCTTGTGATATGGTATATGAAAGCGGACTGGCTATAAGCAGCGCATGCACAAAGAAGAAAAATGCAGAGAAGCCCAGTCCAACCACACCCAGGCGCGCAATCCAGGCCTGTCGATTGCCATTCAACCAGACGGTGAATGCCAGCCAGAGAAACGTCACCAGGTTAAAGATCGAAAGTGCCAGGACAATCGTTTGAAACAGATGTGTAGGCTCAAGAAAAGTTAAGAGCGACATGTTATTCTTCTTTGTAAAGTGTCATACCCCTTTTTGGGGCCTTTTTTCGTATCCCTGCGCTACAAAATGAGCGTGCGAAGGCGCATTTTTGCCCAAATGTGCCCAATGTTTCATATCCCTATGTACCGGTTAAGCTGTCAAATTCGCTGTCAAAACAATGGCAATAAAGATGCCCAAGATCAGGTATTTATCGTACCTGGTCTAGAGTATTTTGCTGTAATGGCAAGCCATTGTCAAGAGAAGCTCCAAGAAACGTACCTATCACAAGTGACAAATCGAAGTGAAAAGGAGCTCTACTGAAAACACCCCGTATTTAACAGGCAAATGACATATTTCTTTTCTGCTAGCGATCCATAACATTCTTAACAGCTAGGTGCTAAACCGCGGAATGTGGGTTTCCATTTTTGATCTGTAATAAAAGATAGTAATCCTATGAGAGATAGTACTTCATTTTCAGGCTATCACCTACAACTAGGGCCCGACAATGATGGGCTGTGCTATAATGGACATTAAACCTAATGAACGCCGTTGTTTCCATCCTTGACAGACACTATTATCAAATGGTCGAAGGTATCTGGGCCAAACTAGAGCGCGAGCTTGGAGTAAAGGCTGTCTACATAACACCTTGCCCACATCTCTCTTATCAAGTTGCTCAACACTTTGATGTGGATCAACTTGAATTGATCCTACAACACATTGCATTAAACAGTACGCCATTCCAGATAAGAACTACTGGACTAGGCATCTTCACCGGGCATTATCCCGTGTTGTATATCCCAGTTGTACGTAGTCTAGAATTAACTCAGTTTCATCAAGCGCTTTGGTCGGAGGTCTATAAGACAAGTTTGGGCATACAAAACTTCTATCGCCCTGAACAGTGGGTTCCTCATATCACGTTAGGTTTCGGGGATATAAATAAATACAACCTGCCTGACGTTATCCGTTTACTAAGTGAGCGAAATTTTAACTGGGAGATTACCATCAATAACATTGCTTTCATCCATGACAGGGGGAGGAAACAAGAACTAAGATCTTGTTTTGACTTCAATCAGAGCAGTTTCGAGGCTGAATGAAGATAAAACTCAACCGTCCCCTGGTAGCGGTCAATAGCATTTTGATGGCAACTAGAGACTTTTTTGAGGGCATGAATACGGCTTCTATCATGGGTTTTTGTTCGTACACGTTCGCTGATAACCGCTCTTCATCGCTGGTTTTGCTGTCATCTCTGCTGTCAACAAAATGGCAATCAAGATGTCCAAGATCAGGTATTCATCGTCTTCGATCCTGGGCATTTTGTTTTAATGGCAAGCTGTACGTTGTGGATATCCTATGTAAAGCTTCTGTAACGTGTGGATACCTGTCTGTTTTTGATAATGTAATTGTGGGTCTTCCTCGAATTTGGTGATTTTGGAATTGCAGAGCTATTTCTTCTCAATTTGAAATGACTTCTGAAGCAAAGACACCATGTAGGTGTTTTTGCCTAAGCTCATCTGTTCCCCAAATGTGAGGATGATCCACTTTTCGGTTATCGAAAACATGGGGACACTCACTTCTTCCAGGGAATGCTTGTAGCTACTTGCAGAAGCTCGTTGAGGGCCACTTGTCCACCGACCATATAGAAGGCCTCTCCTAAGCGCAGAAACAGTTGCGTGAATGCAGGAGATGACCACCTGATTAAGATGGCGGGTTGCTCATCTAGTTGGATGGGTTCGAGCTGAGGAACCTCCTGTTCTCTCCATGCGTAGCTGAGTAGTGATTGGGGTACCTGATACCATTTGATAACCTCTTGCTCATCGGCTGAGGTCGCGCAATATCCTTCACCGAGTCGGTAGAGCCGCCAGCCTGTGGGGAAGTTCTCCGGTGCTGGCAGTTCTTCTCGTGTAGGCTGTTCCTGTTGAGGAGCTGCTTGAACAAATCGCTCATCAAAGGCAATAATCTCAACGCGAAGTCCTGGGACCTCGAGACTTTCTAAGCGTTGAGGTCCTTGTAGTGACAGCACTCCCTGCTTGCGTAGTTCTTCTTTTTCTCGTGAAAGTTCCTCTGCTTGCCGTAATGCTTCCGCGAGGGGTGGCACGTTCCATGCTGCTCGTTCCTCGTCGGTAGTGGTCGGATCAACATCCACTAATCGATATGGTTCGTCGTCACGAGAGGTATACTGCGTACCGTACTTTTGTGGTTTCCCCTGGTTCGTCAGCCAACGGTCGTAAGCGGCTGCCGCCAACCATCGGCAGTCGGGATGTCCTAATTCTGCTCCTCTCCCTGCAAGCTCATGAGCTCGCCAGAAATCCTCCAGCGTCTCTCCATGTTGAAAGACCATCGCGGCATGGAAGTAATCCTCTGGAGCCTGCAATGCTTCGCTTCCGACGAGTTCCCCCACCCGTTGCCGCCGCGCTCGGTCTCGCTGAAGCACCTGCTGAACTTGTTCGTGATCCAATTGCTCGAAGAATACACTTCGATCCGCCTGATCCTGCTCATAGAGAGCCTGGAGTTCCGTGTTCATCGTGCTTCCTTATACAGGAAACTAAGAACAAGCCCTCTCGACACAGGGCTGGAACAAGGATACACTTGTTCTAGACAACTGTTGAACATGCCAGGGAAAGTCTACCTCTTCCACCCGGCTCGACCGATTCAGAAAGCTCGCACTGATTGATTGGGCCAGCGAGCATCATGACGCCGTGGTCATTGATGAAAAAGGCCATCAAGTCGGTGCGCTTCGTATTGATCATAGCCCGCAAGGCCTGAGCAAATTGAACGCCTTCTTGGAGCAGATCATTGGCTCGCAGTCCAAAGAGCAGATGGCCTGCATCATCGAGACGACCCATGGATTGCTGATTGCTCACGTGCTGGAGACAGGCTGGCCCGTCTATCCGGTCAATCCTCGCACCGTCGATCGGCGTCGATCCGCCTCTGGGGCCAAGACCGATACCATTGATGCCTACTTGCTGGCTAAAACCGGACGGAGCGACTTGGCCGATTTGCATCGCCTTACCCCAGACAGCGAGAAGATCACTGAGCTCAAACTGCTCACGCGCGATCAAGATGGCTTGATCCGCATGCAAACGCGTCTGACCAATCAGCTCACGGCCTGACGCGTAACCTATTACCCAGTCGCCTTGGACCTGTTTACCAAATTGCAGCAAAGGTGCACGTTGCTGTTCTTGCAAACCTATCCCACGCCGCAGGCGGCGATGGCTGCTTCGGTCCACCAGCTCGAGGAGGTGCTCAGACGAGCCAAGCATCCCAACCCGACCGCCGTCGCCGCTCAGATTTTCGAGCAGTTGCATCAGCCCCATTTGCAGGCTGATGCCGTGACCACGCGCAGCAAAGCACGCTTGATGCTGGTGCTGGTAAGTCAGCTGCTGCCATTGATCGAGCAAATCGCTCAGTATGATAAGGAGATTGCCACCCTTTTTTTGACCCATGAGGACCATGAGCTCTTTGAGAGCTTGCCACGTGCAGGCCAACGACTGGCTCCACGATTGCTGGCGGAAATCGGTGATGATCGCAGCCGCTACCAAGATGCCAGCAGTCTGCAAGCTCTGGGAGGCACCTCGCCCGTGCTGTTTCAAAGCGGCATGTACTCCAAGGCGCATCGTCGCCTGGGCTGCATCAAACCGTTGCGCAATGCGCTGCACCACTTTGCCTGGCAGACCACGCAAAGTGAACCCTGGGCCAGACAGTATTACCAACGCAAGCGCGCCGAAGGCAAAAGTCATACGGTCGCCGTGCGAGCACTGGCCAATGTGTGGGTCAGGATCATCTTTGCCATGTGGGTCCATCACCGCTGCTA